>Ga0187876_1000013_pt1 | contig 155893 bp, 143 predicted proteins | sample June2016WEW_17_4_FD_133000 | JGI IMG/M metagenome (GOLD analysis project Ga0187876, IMG submission 133000) | Peatland microbial communities from SPRUCE experiment site at the Marcell Experimental Forest, Minnesota, USA - June2016WEW_17_40 | ecosystem: Environmental > Terrestrial > Soil >... | reverse complement strand
CGGGGCCAGGTGCTGGCAAAGCCGGGCTCGTTCGCCCCGCACGAGGCTGAGCGACTGCTGGAGCAGCCAGTGCCGGCCACAGACATGGCCGGAGAGGATCCGGGATCGGCCTGGCGTGCGCCGTCGTCCAACTGCACGCCTGGACAAGAACGCTAGGAGGATGGTATGCACGTGCACGCTGCATGGTTGAAGGCGATGTCCGTTTCACTGCTGTTGCCGGTGCTGCTGGCAGGAATGGGAAGTGCTCGGGCAGGGGTCACCGCCGCTCCCATCCCGAGCCTGACGCCCATGGAGAACACTCCGCAGGGGCCGACCACGGTATGGGCGCTGGGCCAGGGCTTGGCTCAGGGCAACACTGCCTCGCCCTCCCACCCGTTAGAAGCTCTCCTCACCTGGACCTACCTGCCGTACGGCTCCTCGATGCCCCAGTACACGCTGACCACGGTGTTGTTTGCCAACGGCTCGAGCCGGACCCTGGCCCCGATGCGCGCAGCATGGGAGGTTGGCAGAGCGACGCCGTCGCTGTACCTCGTGCTGGGCTGGATGGGCAATGGGCAGGCGAAGGGCTGGCTGGGCGTGGAGGCGGTCGACATCTACAAGTACACCGTGAGCACCGTGCTGCACGCGGTCCCGCCTGCCGCGGACCCGAACCTTTTGTGCGGCGAGATCTTCACGGTCGCCGGCCGGACGTACACGGTGCGGGGTACCAAGGTCGACAGCCCGATCCAGGTCGATTTCTCGCATGGGCTGTATGTGGGAGAGACCGGCTGCGGTTGAGTCGGAACGCGCCTGAGGCGCACGGGGTCGTCGGGCACGGCGTGGCGCTAGCCGTGCGGGAGTACCTGCGCGGCTAGCGGCCCCGCACGGTTAGCGGCGCGCCAGCCGGCCGCAAGCAGGAGTCTAGAGGGGGGGAATTTCATGTTCGGCATCGGAAAGAAGCACGACCCTGCACTGGGGGCAGCAGGACGGCGCGGGGGCAGGCGATCCGCATGTATCGCCCGCCGTGCGTGAGCTGCGCGCATACATCACCTCGGTGAGCCGCGAGGTGGCCGTCGAACCGGAAGTCTCGCGCGCAGTGCGCGAGGCAGCCCGGTCCAAGGATGCCCAAAAGCTTGCCCGTCTCGCCGGTCGGACCCTGGATCTCGCACAGCGCGCGGCGGCACTGCGGGGCCACCATGACGAATATGTGCGTTGTGGGGTGCTGCTACGGGAGTTTCCCGCCGCAGTCGAGGTGCTGGTGCGGATGGACGGGCCAAACTCCGCGAAGGCATCAGCGCAGGAGGTGGTGCGTCGAGCCGAGGTCATCCGCGGCCTCGGCGGCGCGCTCACGGGCGATCCGGCTGTCCTGCCCACGGAGAGCGGGCTGCGGGAGCTTATCGCCGCAGAGAGCCGGCGGGTGGCAACCGATCCGGAGGTCGCACGCGCAGCGAGTCAGGCAGCCCACGCGAACGACATCCATGAGCTCGCCCGTCTCGCAGATCAGGTCCTCACCTGCGCGTACGGTGCGGCAATGCACCGGGATGATCGGGACGAAGCGATGCGCCTGCAGACGCTGCAGAGCCTCCTCCAAGACCAGATGCCTGAAGCAGACGACTGGGACTTCGAGGATGAGGACGAGGATGATGACGACGAGGATGAGGAGGACGGGGACGAGGAGGATGAGGTGGACGAGGCAGACCAAGCCGAGGTTACTGGGCAGGCGCCCGGCCAGCCAGGCGGGCGCGGCACGCCAGAGGCGGCTGAGGACCTCGGAACGGCCTGGCGGGCGCCATCATCCGCGTCTACAGCCGGACGATAGCTGAACTATATAGTGAAGCCATGGTGGGGCCTGCGTGCCGCGTCGTGGCGATGGAGTCTGTCGTCTGCGCGATCCGGGGACGGGCAGGCGTCCTGCCCTAGCCCAAAGCCCCAGGCTGAGCGGCCTCGGCTGGGAGCAGCGGCAGCCGCAAGGTGACGGTGGTGCCTTCGCCCTCGGCACTGTCGATGCTCACGGTACCGCCGTGGCGCTCGACGGCATGGCGCACGTTGGCCAGCCCGATGCCGGTACCGGGAATCGTGCCGGCCACGTTGCTGGCCCGGTAGTACTGCTCGAACATGTGGGGCAAGTCGCCGGCGGGGATGCCGAGGCCACTATCCGCGACCGCGATGCTCAGCCACTGGCCATCAGGCCCGACTGCCCGGGCGACGGAGACGGTGATTGGGCCTCCCTCCGGGCTGTACTTGATGGCGTTGACCAGGAGATTGGCGATGGCGCGTTCCAACCTGCGCGGATCGACAATGGCCACAAGCACCTCTTCGGGCGTTTCGAGTATCAGGGCGTGCCGCTCGGTCACCCGCTGGTGCTCGTCCAGCATCTTCCGCAGCAACGCCACGATGTCGGTGGGCTCGAGGCCGAGATCCAGGGCCTGGCTGGTCTGCGCCTGCGTGTAGTCCAGCAGCTCGTTGATCTGGATCGCCATGCGCCGGCCGGCTTCCTCAATCGTCTTCAGGTTGTGCGTGAACCGTTCGCGTACGCGCGCATCCACCTGGTCGACGCGCAGCTGCAGGATCTGGCTCAGCCCGGTGATACTGGTCAAGGGGTTCCTGAGATCGTGTGCCACGGTTGCCAGCATGCGATCGCGCTGGCGTTCCAGGCTGCGGATCGCCGAGATATCCTGGAACACGGAGACGACGCCTATGGTCGTGCCGCTGGCATCGCGTAGCGGGGCGCTGCTGGTCAGGAGGGGCACATCCGTGCCGGCGGCACCGCGCACCACCAGCTGTACGCCGCGCGACATCTCACCCGTCGCCAGTGCGCGCATCCACGGGCGGTCCTCGCGCGCCACCGCGGTGCCGTCCGGCCGGCGTTCCGCAAGGTCAAACTCCGCGCGGGTCTTGCCGGAGAAGCCTGAGCCAAAGAGCGCCGCCGCGGCCTGGTTCATAGCGGTGACGCGTGCATCGGTGCCAAGAATCACCACGCCCTCCGGCAGCACCTCGACAACCTGCCGCACCAGGTCGCGTTCGGTCGAGGCCTCCTCGTGCGCTTGGCGCGTGGCCGCCAAGGCGTGCGATCGGTCGGCCCGCTCCCGTGCCAATTGGCAGGCAACCACGCTGATGGCAAAGGCCAATACGAGCATCAGCAGGAAGCCAACCGCGCGCGCGACCCAATGCGATGGGCTCACAGGCAGCGCGGCGAGCGCCGGCGACAAGACGACGAAGTTCAACACGACCGCGCTGAGGGTTGCAGCCAGCAGCGCCGGTCCAATGCCCCAGGCGATCGCCACGCAGAGCACGGCGAAGTAGGCCAGTATGGTGTGCGGGCCGAAGCCAGCCAGCGTGAGATCCAGGAGGTGCGCAAGCCCCACGGCGAGGGCGACTGCCAGCACTGCCGCGGCGTAGCTGACGAACGGGCGACGCAGGCTGCTTGGTTGCCACCCCGGCGCCCAGGTGTTGGCGGCGAACCAGGTGCGCAGGTTCGCGGGCGGCACAGAATGGGGGTGGGTTGACGCGCCTAACATGGCCTACACTCTTCACTTGGGACGATGTGTTCCAACAATGACCTGCGGCGACCGAGCCTGGCTGCATGGCACTGCAAGGTGCTGCTACCAATAACTGTAGCACGGCGGGCGTGTTTGTGGAGTACGCCAATTATCTATTGCGTTTATTCGTAGGAAACTGCCGAGCTTGCCGCAGCGGACCGCCCTCGGGCGGGCCGCTGCCGGCGTTGATCGAAGCACTGGCGGCCCCCGACGTCCGCATGGTGTGTGTCACGGTTCAGCCGGCCTGGCTCATATCTTGCGCAGGCGGATGCGGCGGACGCTATGGTCGGGGGCTTTCTCCAGCACCAGGTGCGCGCGATCGCGCGTGCCGAGGATGTTCTCGCGCAGGTTGACGAGGTTGATCTCGCGCCAGATTTGGGCGGCGGTCCGCAGCAGCTCCTCGGTATTGAGGAACGCGTAGCGGTGGAAGTAGGAGCTCTCTTTCTGGAATACGCTGTCGCGGTAGACGAGGAATCGGGCGACGTACCAGTTCTCGAGATCTGCCTCTTCGGCGTCGACATAGATGGAGAAGTCGAAGAAGTCAGAGACGAACACGTGGGCAGGATGCTGGCTCCGGCTGGCGCCGGTCTGCAGCACGTTGAGCCCCTCGACGATCACGATGTCGGGATTACGCACGACCTGCATCTCGCCGGGAACTATATCGTAAAGGAGATGAGAGTACTTCGGTGCTTCTACGGCCGGCGCCCCGGACTTGATCTCCGTGAGGAACTGCACCAGGCGGCGCAGGTCGTAGCTCTCGGGAAAACCCTTGCGCTGCATGAGGCTGCGCGCTTCGAGTACCTGGTTGGGCAGCAGGAAGCCATCGGTAGTGATCAGGTCCACTTTGGGATGGTTTGGCCAGCGAGCCAGCAGCGCCTGCAGCACGCGCGAGGCGGTGCTCTTGCCCGCGGCGACGCTGCCTGCCATGCCGATGATGTAGGGGATCTTGGCGGCAGGCTTGCCCAAGAATGTATCGGTGACCATCGCCAGGTGCTGCGCCGCAGCGACCCTGAGATTGAGGAGCCGGGAGAGCGGCAAGAAGATCTCTTCGACCTCGGCGAGCGAGATCCGCTCGTTGATGCCCTGGATTGTCGCCAAGTCCGACTCAGTCAGGGTGAGTGGAGTGGCGGCACGGAGCCGGCCCCACTCTTCGTGCGTGAACGAGAGGTACGGAGAGGTTTGCATAGTGCTACATCAGGCCCCTTTGACTGATTACGCATGGCCCCCAGCCGCGGCAGGATGGCAGAGACGGCGCCGGCTGGCGCCGGTTGTGGCCTGTGGGCGTCAAGGCATGCCAGGTGAAGGGCAGGATCATCCTGGGAGCCCCAGCATATCGCGGAAGGACTGCATCAGGCCGTGCCAGCCGAGGCGCCGGCCACGCAGCCAGTCGCGCAGGCCGCAGCACTCGCAGAAGGGGCGATACCGCTCGGGGTCTTGCAAGTAGTCGTTCACCTCGAACTCGTGGCCGCACCAGGCACACTTGCAGAGCCGGCGCCTGCTCCAGTCCTTGGCCGAGCACCGCTGGCACTGCTGGGGCACGGTGTCGCCCACGGCTTTACTCGTCACCCAGCGGTGGCCGCAGCGCCGGCAGTAGCAGGTGCGCCCGGCGCCCACTTTCGCGTCCCAAATCACGATCTGATGGTTTGTCCGCAGCTCCTGCTGCAAGGCGGCGTCGAGGTTCATCGACTCGGTGGCGGGCACGACGTGCTGCGCATCGGTGCCCAGGTCGCGCAGGCGCTTGAGGCGAGCGCCCAGCTGCGAGACGGCTACCAGAGGTGCCACGAGCGGCAGCCGGCGCAGCTGCTGCGCGGCCTCGGCAGGAGTCTGCCCGATGAGTGGCGCGAGCTCGTTGGCCAGGGCCGTGGCGTCCACGCTTCGGCGCACGCGAGTGACTACCAGGACGAGGGTGCCGGGCGCCAGTGCCGTCGAGGTCGCAGGTCCGGCCGGGCGCCGGCCGTTGCCCGGCGCGCCTGCAGGCGGCGCGGACTGCGCGGCCGTGTTGAGCGGGCCGGTGGGCGGCGCCGCACGGGAGCGTGCCGGCCTGGGTCGTGCCTGCAGGGCTGCTTCGAACTCCGGCACGGTGGCGAAGCGCTTGGCGCGATCGGGGGACAAGCCCTTCATGATGATGTCGTCCAGCTCGGGCGAAACGGCAGGGGTTAAGCTGCGCACGGGGGGGAACTGGAACGGGGGTTGCCGTGAGGGGTCGCGCAAGGTGAGCAGGTGGTGCATGGTAGCAGCCAGCGAGTAGATGTCGGAGCGGGCATCGGTCTGGCCGGTGTAGTGCTCGGGAGAGGCATAGCCGCTGGTGCCCAGGGCGGTCGTATCGGTAGCCTGGGTGTGCTTGAAGAACCGGGCGATGCCGAAGTCGATGAGGCGCAACCGTCCTCCCGGCTCCACGATGATGTTGCCGGGCTTGAGGTCGCGAAAGATGATCGGCGGCTGGCGATCGTGGAGGTAGCGGAGCACGCCGCACAGATCCAAGGCCCAGGTGCGCACCTGCGTCTCTGCATATGGTTCGGTGCGCGCGGCCAGGGCTCGCTCCAGGTTCTCGCCTGCGAGGTACTCCATCACCAGGTAGTGCCTGTGGTTGGCGCTAAAGCGGTCGAACACGGCTGGGATGGCCTGGTGGCGCAGCCCTGCCAGCAGGTCGGCCTCGCGCAGGAAGTCGCGCTCCGCCTCGGCTCGCTCCTCGGGCGTGGCGAAGTTATCGACCATTTCCTTGACCGCTACGACGCGATTGGAGAAGTGGGTATCGTAGGCGCGGTAGACCGTGCTCATGCCGCCCCGGCCCAGTACACGATCTACTGTGTAGCGCTCGCCGAGCATGGGGCTGTTGCCATCGGCTGCCGGCGCAGGTGCGACCTTGCCCGGTGAGCGTACCGGCGTCACCGGGGTGCTGCCCAAGCGAGCGCCACAGACCAGGCAAAAGCGGTGGCTATCGTCTACGGTGGCGCCACAGTGGCTACAAGTGGTTTGCATGGTTTAACGCTGCCTCGACTATGAGGATAGCAGGGAGTGGGGGGACTGAACGGCGTACTTGCAGTGCCGTCGTGTGTCGCTTCATACTCAATGGCATGTTGCAAGCGTACGTTGCAGCCACAGCGGAAGTGCGGTATAGTTAATGGAAAATATGTTCGAGATACGCGATCCTGTCCACGGATTCATACGCTTGAATGAGTGGGAGCGGGAAATCATCAATCACCAGGTTTTCCAGCGACTGCGCCGCATCCGGCAGCTCGGCATGACGGACATGGTATATCCGGGTGCGGCTCACACGCGCTTCGAGCATTCGCTCGGCGTGATGCACATAGCTACCCGAATGTTTGATCACATTCAGCGCCGCCGAGAAAGATTCCTCCAGGATGAACTCTCGTATGACGATGCCGGATTGAAGCGGGATCGGGTTCTTGTGCGCTTGGCGGCTCTCCTTCACGACGTTGGCCACGGGCCCTTCTCGCATGCAGCAGAGGAACTGATGGATACGAACCCACAGACCGGAAGGCCCTACAAGCATGAGGACTATTCGGCTGCTGTAATCCGATTCCTGATGAAAGACGTGATTCGCGACCATAAGTTCAATGAGAATTACCATATTACGGCAGACGAGATTGCCGATTTTCTTAACCAGCAACGAAGCGCGGGCCGCAGTCTTATCTGGAAGGACCTCGTCTCCAGCCAGCTTGATGCCGACCGAGCGGACTACTTGCTCAGGGATTCGCACCACATTGGTGTGGCGTACGGACGCTACGACTTGGAACGTTTGCTCAATACGCTCACCATTGCCATTGATGAAGAAACTACATCTCCCACTCTTGCTGTCGAAGATGACGGTGTGCATGCTGTCGAAGCACTCATCATTGCGCGATATATGATGTTCACCCAGGTATACTTCCATCGAACGCGGCGTGCCTACGATCGCCATGCTACGCTAGCAATCAAGGAGCTTCTCCGCAAGCACCAGGCTGGTTCTCTGCCGAATCCCGACGTATTCCCGCCACCGACATCTTTGAAGAACATTGAGGCGTATCTGACATGGGACGACTGGCGGGTCCAAGGCATGATTTGCTCTGGACTGGCCGGCGATCATGGGGATAGGTTGCTCAACCGTGACCACTACCGGTGCGTTTACGAAACACCTGAACAGCCGCGTCCCGCCGATGCAGATCTCATGCAGCAGATTCAGCAACGACTGGGCACTATGCCGTGGTTTCTTGATACCGCTGAGAAGTCCTGGTACAAGTTCGAGAAGGCTGACGAAATCGAAGTGCTGCTCAGACCGGGCCTTGCCGATGAAACGCTTGTCCCTCTGGGGATACAATCAGCGGTGGTCCACGGATTGAAAGCGGTTAACCAAAGTAGGGTGTACGTCACAGTTGGTGACAGGCCTCTGGCATTATCACGTGTTATTGAGCTTCGTGATGGGCAGTAGCAGGAGAAGCAGCTATGAGCGACACAGTAGGCATCCCGTGGGATCGCTACGCACTTATTGCAGACCTTTCCCAGCGCCTTGTCGGCATCAGCCCGCAGTTTGGGAAGACAGCCCTTATCAAGCTTGTGTTCCTGTTACAGGAAGTCTACGGGGTTGATTGCGGCTACGACTTTGAACTTCACTCCTACGGCCCATTCACAAGCACTCTGCTCAATGACCTAGATCTGGCGAGGGGTCTCGGTGCCGTGTCTGTCGACCAGGTTGGCTACGGGTACCAGATCAAGCCAGCTGCCCAGACAGACGCAGTCAGGGATCGGGCAACGGCATTCATGACCAAGCCGAGGACCACCCATGCTCTTGACTCTCTAATCGGCTTGTACGGCAAGCTCAGTGCACGAGACCTTGAATTGCGAGCCACGATCGTGTTTGTGGAACGTGACATGCGGCGTAAAGGCGAGTCGGCAACCAGTGAAGCATTGAGAACGTGCGTAGGGGAGCTAAAGCCCAAATTCTCAGCTGAAGAGATAATGCGTGCCATTGTCGAGTTGGACAAGAGAGAGCACATTCGCATGGCATCTTGATCCGATATCGCCTAACGTACCTTTGGTATGTCGGCCTCAGCACAACTGCCGGATCCGAATCCACGGGTGGGATTTGCTGCGTTGCACGGGCCGAGTCCAGCCCTGGTTTCGGAGCTGTGCCTGATTCTGGCGATACGGATGAACGCGCTGCGTGTGGTTATCGCGCTGGGGGTTCTGGCGTGGGCCGGCATGCCCGCGCCGAGCAATGCTGTTGCCACTGCAGCGCCCGTCCAGGTAGTGATTGGGTTTGTCGGGGACAGCATTACCTTCGACGTACCGCCGGGCGGGCACCTCGCACCGCCGGATCTGACCGTTCAAGCGATCAGCACCCAGGGGCGCGTGGTGCGGGCTATAAACGAAGGCCACCAGGGCGCATCCACGGCTGACTGGCTGCCGGATGCCAGGATCGGGTACCTGGGCAAGGCGCTGGCTGCTTTTCAACAAGGCGGGGTCAGCATCGTGCACATCATGCTGGGCACGAACGATGCGAAACCGACAGGCGCGAATATCAGCCCCGCACAGTACAGAGCGAATCTGGCGATCATCTGCCGTGTGCTGAATGGGGCAGGGTTCGTGGTCGTGCTATCGTATCCGCCTTATGCTGCTCTCCCAAAGCTGTCGGCAGCCGGCCGAACGACGATGGAGCGCACGTTGGTGGCCTACGAGACGGTGATCAACAGGCTGGCAAATGGGGTGACGGTGAGGCTGGGGGATACGCATGCCTACACCTATTTCCAAGCACACCCCTGGCTGCTGGCCGACGGCGTGCATCCCAACGCGGGCGGCGCTGCCGCACTGGCCCAGCTGTGGGCTACTGCGCTGCGTCCCGCGATCGTTGGCGACCATAGTGAAGAGTCGATGGCACCCGCACGTTGCGCCCTGGCGATGGAGTGGCGAGCCAGCGTGACGCAGGGGACGAGCGCGACCCAGGGGCTGCCCCGCGCGCTCCCGGTAGCGAGCGGCTCGATGTAGGTTCCGCCGTGGTGTCGGTTTAGTACAGTACGACCGTGCGCTGCGTCGCCGGCACCGAAAGCGGTACTGCCGTGTACTCAACAGCCAACGACTTGCTCGCACAGGCTAACACAGCCGAATCCAGCTTGCCTGCATCCCTATTCGTGCCGTGCTGCTTGGTCTGGAGCAATGCCAAGAGATCCTCATCATGATTCAACGACGCAAAATCCAGAGTAAGCAGACGAGTAACCTTCATCATATCCTCCCGGCCCAACGCGCACCCCGCGAGAGCATCTCGCCCAGCCCCTCGCATAGTACTACGTTCCTCACAACAGTTGCACGAGGATAGGCCATTTGTCGTGAGCAGTATCACACTATCAGGCTGATTTACGGGCTATTGGGCGGCGCTGGCACTGGCCAGCCAATCGCGCCAACGTATGCTCGGCATAAACGTGACCACCGGTCGCCCCGATCGAGCCGAGGCCGGTGAACGAATACCCGGGCCCATCGTTGCTCGACGCGATGGAGGCGTAGTCCTCGGCTGGGCTGGGGCTGAGCCCTCAGCACGTCACCGACGCCAGTGTCGCCCGCGTCGGTCTGGCGCGGGGTCACCACTCCGGCAGAGAAGTTGGCGCCACCGTTACGGGAGGTCCACACTACCACGTCACCGCGCACGTAGCGGGGCCCCACTGCCGCAGAGTGCGACGTGCGCTGTCCTTCTCGCGCTCCCTGGGGGCCAACTGGACGTGGAGGATGGCCGCGAGCCGGGGCCGGACTCCGACGGGCTGCGGAGGACGCCGTGCCTATCCCTTTGTGCCTTGGTAGGACACAACGATCGTGTACCACGAGTGGGTCGCGAGACTGTAGGCGTACTCCCGATGGTAGAGCAGCAACCCAGTGCTGGCTTGGAAATCCGTGACGACTTGCTGCCCCTGTGCGTTCGCGTAAAACAGCACCCCTGCTTGCCACGACTTCGCCCCGACTTTGACGGTCTTGACCCCCAGGTACTTGTAGCGCCAGGGCCCGCTGCTCAGGGAGGCTACTGGGTTTCTGGGGTCAATCCAGAACTGGGCCGAGGTCTGGGCGGGTAGGCCGGTGCACACCGCTGCGCAGTGCCAGTACAAGTACTTACCGGTGCCCGGCAGCCCCGGGCTCCAGGTGTACGTAGTCACTTGCACGACGCCCTGGGAAACGGACGTCACGCTGTCGGTGTAATCGTAGTCTACGTAGCCCCCGAGGTTCTCAACGTACTGCAGCACAAGACCCGGTTTCACCCAGGTGGGCAATGCCGGCGCTGCTTGTGCCGGTACCGCGGCGCTGGCGACACAACTCAGGAGCAGCCAACATGGGAGAAGAATCGTCAACGAACGGTAGAAGGTGTTGCGCATGTGATGGCTCTCCTCTCGATCCTGTAGGCTACCGTGGCGAAACTGCTGGCAGTAGGTGTTCGCTGCGGCGGCAGGCTCAAGGCCCCTCACCGGACACACTCTTGCCGCTGAGGACACAAGACTGCTTTATATATATCACAACTGCGCAGAAGATCCGCAAACCCGCAAGAGACATCGGCGCCACCACGATCGTTCCAAGGCACAGCCATGGGACGATGGCCTACCAGCATGGCATTCCTCGGGTGAGCTGCGATGGCGACGGGATGACTACCGCACGATCCGTCGTTGGTCCAGGTATTAGCTATTGGGGATTGCTGTGTGCGCTGCAGTCATGACTGACACATGCGCCATGAACGGCTGTTGCTGTGTGCGCTAGCGTTGGCAAGTGCTGTGTGCGCTACCAATCGTAATTACCATGTGTGCTTCTATTCGTCATTGTTGTGTGCGCTAGAAGGCACACGTTACGCACAGCGGTTACGCATGTTGTAACGAATTGGTAACAAGCGAGGGTGTAACGTACTGCTCATAATCGATTGTCGCGACGACACCCGGTCCCAGTTGGGACCTGATGCAAAGTGAAGGAGGGACCGTGACTATGCAGCGCGCACGTATGCTCCGGATGGTGCTGGCGACCGCAGTGGTGCTGGCCCTGGCCGGCGCTGGGAGTCTTGCACCCGTGTTGGTGGGCCATGCTGCCGCTTACAACTGGCTGCAGTACAACGGCGACGCGCAGCACAGCGGCGACAATGTGCTGGAGAGCGCCATCAGTCCGGCAACCGTGGCCAGCTTGCAGCGGCTCTTCCGGGTGACCTTGCCCGGCGTGGCCGACGGTGCACCGGTGTACCTGAGCGGGGTGGCCACCTCAAGCGGGAGCCAGGATCTGCTCTTCCTCACCACAAAGGACGGGCGCATTCTGGCGCTGAACGCGCACACCGGGGCCACGGTGTGGAGCAAGCAGTACGGGCCGGGGAGCTGCACGGTGAACAACGGGAGCACGCCGTGCTACACTACCTCGTCGCCGGCGATTGACCCCAACGGTCAGTATGTGTACAGCTACGGGCTGGATGGCTACGTGCACAAGTACCAGGTGGGCAATGGGACGGAGGTGACCGGCGGGGGCTGGCCGGAGCTGGTGACGCTCAAGCCCTTCAACGAGAAGGAGTCGCCGGCGCTGGACATCGCCACGGACAGCGGGGGCACCAGCCGGCTGTACGCGGACAATGGGGGCTATCCGGGCGACAACGGGGACTACCAGGGCCATCTGACCACCATTGACCTGGCGACGGGGAGCCAGGCGGTGTTCAACACTTTGTGCAGCAGCCAGACCGTGCACTTTGTAGAGACGCCGGGTACGCCGGACTGTGGCCAGGTGCAGAGCGCAGTCTGGGCGCGGGCAGGGGCGATCTACGATGCGGCCACGGGCAAGATCTACGTGGTCACGGGTAACGGCGACTACAACCCCAGTGCGGGCGATTGGGGCGACAGCGTGCTGGCCCTCAATCCAGATGGCACGGGGACGAGCGGGGGGCCGCTGGACAGCTACACGCCGGCGGATTTCCAGAGCCTGCAGAACGGCGACCTGGACCTGGGCAGCACGGCGCCGGCGGTGCTGCCGGCACCGGCCAGCAGCAGCGTGCAGAACCTGGGACTGCAGGGTGGCAAGGATGGAATCTTGCGGCTGCTGAACCTGGACAACTTGAGCGGGCAGGGAGGGCCCGGACACACGGGTGGCGAACTGGCCACGGTCAATGCGCCGAGCAGCGGCGAAGTGCTGACGACGCCCGCAGTGTGGGTGAATCCAGCGGACAGCAGCACCTGGGCATTCGTAGCGAACGATAGCGGCATCGAGGGGATCGAACTGACGGTGAACGGCAGTGGCACGCCGGGCCTGCAGGTCAAGTGGAGCAACGGCTCGGGCGGCTTCTCGCCGCTGGTGGCCAACGGCGTGCTGTTCTATGCCGCGAACAATGACTTGAGGGCACTGGATCCCACGACGGGCGCGCTACTCTGGCAAGACACGAGCATTGGCGGCATCCACTGGGAGAGCCCGGTGGTGGCCAATGGCGTGCTCTACCAGACCGACGAGAGCGGGAACCTGACCGCCTGGGCACCGGCAGCCCAGGCGACCAGCACGCCCACGCCCAGCGTCGTGCCGCCGACGTCGACCCCGACCGCGACCACCACGGCTGCTCCCAGCAGCACGCCTTCCAGCACTCCCACCGCTACCTGGACGCCCACGGCCACCCAGACGCGCAGTGCGACCGGCACGCCGACCAACACGCCAACCGCGGTGGCGACGAGCACCTGGACGAGCACGCCCACCGGTACGCCGTCGGGCGGCACGGCGCTGGTACTGTACGACAACCAGGTCGAGAGTCCGTGGATCGACTACAGCTTTGGCTACAGCGCGAACGCGCCGTGCGATACCAGCACCTTCAACTCGCCGCCTTGCTCGTACTCGATCACGCTGGAAGGGTGGGGCGCGCTGAGCTTCACCTACGGGTCCGGATCGCTCAGCACCAGTGCCTACACGACCTTGGACTTCTACCTCCAGCCCAACGGACTGCCGCTGGGCGACTTCGGCGTGCTGCTAACCGACCCTTCCGGCAACCAGATCAGCAATGTCGGGCTCACCGCGGCGAATGACCTGGGCGTCACCGCGACCGGCTTCCACCACATCTCGGTCGCCGTCTCCACGATCAACCCGGCTGGCCAGCTTCTCGGATCCATCCAGATCAAGAACGAGCTGAATCAGAGTCTGCCCGCGATCCACGTCGACGACGTGCGCCTGTTGTCCTCAACCGCCGCGACTCAGACGGCGACGCCAACCGCGACCTCAAGCAGGACTCCCACCAGCACCCCGGCCCAGCCCAGCCCCACCGCTACCTGGACATCCACGGCCACACGGACGCCCACGGCCACCCAGACGCGCAGTGCGACGGGCACGCCGACCAACACGCCAACGGCGGTGGCGACGAGCACCTGGACGAGCACGCCGACCGGTACGCCGATGGGCGGCACGCCACTGGTGCTGTACGACAACCAGGTCGAGAGCCCGTGGATCGACTACAGCTTTGGCTACAGTGCCCGCACGCCGTGCGATACCAGCACCTTCAATTCGCCACCCTGCTCGTACTCGATCACGCTGCGCGGATGGGGCGCGCTGAGCTTCACGTACGGGTCCGGATCGCTCAGCACCAGTGCCTACACGACGCTGGACTTCTACCTCCAGCCTAATGGGCTGCCGCTGAGCGACTTCGGCGTGCTGCTGACCGACCCTTCCGGCAATCAGATCAGCAACGTCGGGCTCACCGCGGCGAATGACCTGGGCGTCACCGCGACCGGCTTCCACCACATCTCGGTCGCCGTCTCCACGATCGACCCGGCCGGCCAGCTTCTCGGATCCATCCAGATCAAGAATGAGCTGAATCAAAAGCTGCCCGCGATCCACGTCGACGACGTGCGCCTGCTGCCATAGGTGAGGGATGAGGGATCCCTACATGTAGAGGTCGTCGCCATATGTAGAGGTCGGCGTCGCGGACCAGCCCAGTGCCGCCCGCTGCCGCGGCAATCTTGAGCTTTGGCTTGAATAGTCGGCCAAAGAGCACGAGCCGCGTCTTGCTGCCGGCTCCCGGCACGTGCGCGACCACCTGGCGCAGGTGATTGAGAACGCCGAATCCCACAGGCTCGCTGCTCCACCTGGCCGCGCCAGCGAGCAGCAGCGAGGACCCCGTGTCGCGACGATCTCGATTTCACCTTCGCTCTGACGGCGCGCGTGCTCCGGCACCGGCGTGGGGAAGCGAGCACAGATCGGCTTCACGGATGACCCAACGCCGCCGATACAATGAGTCAAGCGCGCTGCTCGATCGATCCGGGCGGAAAGGAAGGTGCCTGTGACTGACGACCGCCTGGCCCGACAAATGGCCTTCATCATGGAGCTCGACAAGCTCAAGAGCGTGCTGCGGCGTACGACGCTAATGGACCAGTCGCGCCAGGAGAACAGCGCAGAGCACAGCTGGCATCTTGGCCTCATGGCTATGCTCCTGGCCGAGCATGCCGACGAACCCGTGGACGTGGCGAAGGTCGTCAAGATGGTGCTGGTGCACGACGTGGTGGAGATTGATGCGGGCGATACGTTCTGCTACGATGCCAACGGTGTGCTCGACCAGGTGGAACGCGAGGAGCGTGCTGCCACGCGACTCTTCGGCCTGCTGCCGGCCGAGCAGGCGATGGAGCTGCGCTCGCTGTGGGAAGAGTTCGACGCACGCGAGAGCGCCGAGGCGCGCTTCGCGACGGCGCTCGATCACCTGCAGCCAGTGCTGAACAACTTCCACTCAGGCGGCGGCACGTGGGTCGCACATGGCATTACCTTAGAGCAAGTACAAACCCGCATGGCACCGCTAGCCGAGAGCTCGACATCCTTGGCCGCATATGCAGGCGAGATCGTCGCGGAGGCTCTGGCCCGCGGTTATGTGAAGGCATAGACCTTTGGAGGAGTGACTGATGACTAACACCATTCGCTGCCTGGCGCTCGCCGTGCTCATCGCCGCCACCATGGCCGTGGCTCCAGTGTCCACCCGTGCTGCTACGGCTGTGCCCCGCTGTCACACTGGCCGCCTGTACGTGACCGTGAGCGGCAGCAACGGCGCTCTGGGGCACATTGCTGTCACCTTGCGCTTCCGCTCAGTTGCGTCGACAGCCTGCTCGCTCTATGGCTTCCCCGGCATGCAGCTGGTGAGTGCAAAAGGCCAGAACATGACGACTCATCTGCTCTGGGGCACAGGTAGCCAGCTGCCGAATGTGCCGAAGAAGACCATTCTGGTGGCGCCGGGCGGCGCGGCCTACGCGACGTTCATGTACGCGGATGTGCCCACCGGCAACGAGACGTGTCCCGCGGTCGGCTACTATCTGGTGACACCGCCCAATGAAACCACTACCGTCGTGGTGCCCGCGGATGGCGCCACCCCGTGCGGCGGCAGGGTCTCGATCACGCCGGTCATGGGAAAAGCGCTGTTCTAGCGGGTAACGATTGCAGTGTGCGCCCCAAAGGCGTACACTGCTAGAGGAAAGATCTTGCCCGAGGAGTATGGCATGGAACCTATGCAGCGAGGCGACCGTCTTGCGGCTCGGTTGAGTCCGACCGACAAGCAGTTGATGCGGCGGGCGGCGGCGATCCGCGGGGGCACGCTGACCGAGTTTGTGGTGAGCAGTGCACGCGAGGCCGCCGAACGGACCATCCGCGAGCACGACACGATGGTGCTGACCGTGCAACAGACGGAAGCCGTGCTCGAAGCGCTGGCCAATCCGCCAGAGCCGACCGACTACCTTCGGGCCGCCGCGGCGCACTACCGGGCCACCGTGCAGCGTGGATGAGCGAGCAATTCACATCCGAGAGGCTCGGCACGCTCAACCGGATGCCCTTTTCCTGTGGTGATGGTCAGCTCGACGCGTATTTTCACCAACAGGCCAGCCAGGATGAGCGGCGCCGTTTGGCCCGAACGTTTGTGCTGCGAGAGGTCTCGGGTGTCGCTATCGCGGGATTCTACACGTTGTCTGCTATGAGCCTCGTGCCTGCGATGCTGCCTTCCGAAGTCGCTCGCAAGCTTCCTCGCTTCGATCAGATACCGGGCATGCTTCTCAGTCGACTGGCCGTAGATCTGGGCTTTCAGGGCCAGGGTGTGGGCGGCAGGCTGCTGCTGGATGCCATCGCGCGCATCGAGGCAATCGAGGCCGGCGTATTCATGATTGTGGTCGATGCCTATGAAAGCGCTCGTGGATTCTACGCGAAGTTCGGATTCCAGCTGCTTCCGGGCAGCGGGAGCCGCATGATTCTGCCGATGGATACGGTCAGGAGAGCGCTCCTGCCCCACCAAACAGGCGATAGGGCCTTGAACCCTGGTACACTGGACAAATCATGACTGAATCATTCTACGTCACCACACCCATTTACTACGCCAATGCCGAGCCCAGCGCCGGCAGCGCCTACACTACGATTGTGGCCGATGCCGTTACCCGGTACCAGCGGCTGTTTGGGAGGCACAGCCGCATGCTCACCGGCACCGACGAGCACGGCGACAAGGTGGCCCAGGCGGCCGCGGCGTTTGGCATCTCGCCGTACGACTACGCGACACGGATCAGCAACGTCTTTCGCGGCACGTGGCCGCAGCTAGGCATCGAGCCGGACGACTTCATCCGCACCACCGAGCCGCGCCATGCCAAGGTCGTGCAGCAGATCCTGCAGACCGTCTACGACAAGGGCGAGATCTACTTCGGCGAGTATGGCGGCCTCTACTGCTACGGCTGCGAGCGCTTCTATACCGAGAAGGAGCTGGTGGACGGCAAGTGCCCGCAGCACCGCACCGCGCCCACCTTCATCAGCGAGAAGAACTACTTCTTCCGCATGAGCAACTTCCAGCAATGGCTGATTCGCCTGCTGGAAGAGCAGACGGATCTGGTACGACCTGACCAGTACCGGCGCGAAGTGCTCGGCTTCCTGCGCGAGCCTCTTGAGGATCTGTGCATCTCGCGACCCATCGAGCGGCTGACCTGGGGCATCCCTATGCCGTTCGACGCGAACTTCGTCACCTACGTATGGGCCGACGCTCTGATCAACTACGTCTCCGCCCTGGATTACCCGGACGGCGATCTCTACGGCGAGTTCTGGCCGGTGGCGCAGCACCTCATTGCGAAGGACATCCTCAAGCCACACGCCATCTACTGGCCTTGCCTGCTGCAGGCCGCGGGCATCCCGCTCTTCCAGCACCTGAACGTGCACGGCTACTGGACGATGGCCGGGCAGAAGGGCTCGAAGTCGGTCGGCGTGGATGGCGGCTTTGCCGAGGCTATGGCGCTGTTCCGCGCACCGCTGGACCTGGTGAAGCGCTTCGGGGTGGACGGCACGCGCTACTTGCTGCTGCGCGAGATGCAGTTTGGGCAGGATAGCGAGTTCAGTCCGGAGGGCCTGACGCGCCGCTACAACGCGGACCTGGCTCACGATCTGGGCAATCTGGCGAACCGGGTGATCAACATGACCAAGCGCTACCTGGGCGGTGTGGTGGCCGATCCGCCGGGCGAGGAGGATGTCGATCGCGACCTGCGCGATGCGGCGCTTACCACGTCCGACGCCGTGCGCGCGGCCGTAGAGGCCATGCGCCCGCACCAGGCGATTGCCGAGGCGATGGAGCTGGTGAAGCGCACCAACGGCTATTTGGAGCAGAAGTCGCCCTGGACGTCGGCCAAGGCCGGAGAAATGGAGGACGTGGCGACCACGCTGTATTACGCGGCGGAGGCGGTCGGCATCGCGGCCACCCTGCTCAGTCCGGTCATGCCCCAGAAGATGGCCGAGCTGCGGCACGCCCTGGCGCTGCCCGAGGAGCCACACATGGGCGGCTGGGGCCACTTGGAGCCCGGCGCTCTGCTGGGGGAGCTGCCGATATTGTTCCCGAAGATCGAGGCGTAGCGCCCTGAGCTAACGGTGGTAGACCACCTCGCCGTCGTGCCACTCAGGGTCGGCCGCGAGCAGCTCGCGATACTGCAGATAGCGGGCGTGCTGCTCGGGGGTGGCGGCATTGGCATCGTAGGCTGCCTTGTCGGTGAAGACCACGGCCAGGATGAACTCGGTGGGATCCGCGTTCATGCGGTACATGGTTTGGCCAACGAACCCCGGTACGTGTAGTCCCTCGAACCCGCGTGAGACCTCAATGAACTGAGCTTCCGCACCTGGTTTGATGTGCATGCGTGCCACGGTGCCGTACATCTGAGCCTCCCCACTCCTGCCGGTCGGGCCTGCAGACCTCTCTCCACCCACTGGATGAAAGCGCAGGCGCCACCGAGCCAAGCCTATGTGCTCAACGCTAGCACCGGCAGTGGTAATGAGCAACCTTACGCCGTAAGTTTCAAGGCAGCGATGGGCTTCGACCTCAGCCAAGCCCTATACTAGTGGACGTGCCGGTACCGCGCCGGGAGAAGAGAAGCAACCTGGGGATGCAGCGTGAGCCAGACTGAGGTGGCACGGCCGGCCGGGCCTGGATCTGACGGCCAGCCGCCGGGTTCACAGGGGTCACGCGCGTTCACGCACGTGCGGCCGGTGGTCGCAGGCCTGATGCTGGCGATGTTCTTGGTGGCGCTCGACGGCACCATCGTCAGCACGGCTATGCCCCGGATCGCGGGGGAGCTGGGCGGCTTCTCGCTGTACGCCTGGGTGCCGTCGATTTACCTCCTGGTCAGCGCGGTGAGCACGCCACTCTACGGCAAGCTCGCCGATTTGTACGGCCGGAAGCATGTGCTGTTCGCCGGCATCGGCTTATTCTTGCTGGGCTCGATCCTCTCGGGCGCTGCACCGAGCATGATGATGCTCGTGGTGTTCCGTGCCGTGCAGGGCCTCGGCGCGGGCGCGGTGATGCCGGTCACCACCACGATTATTGGCGACATCTTCACGCTCGAGCAACGGGCTCGCGTGCAAGGCGCATTCAGCAGCGTCTGGGGCGTGTCGGCGGTGGTCGGGCCGTTACTCGGCGGGTTCCTGGTCGACGACGTCGGTTGGCGCTGGATCTTCTACCTCAACCTGCCGGTCGGACTGTGCGCTGTGATGATGATCGGGCGCTACTTCAGCGAGCACGCGGTGCCCCGGCGCCATACGCTCGACCTCGCGGGCGCCAGCTGGCTGACGGCGGCCTTGACCGCGGTGCTGCTCGTGCTGATCGAGGGTGGCCAGGGGTGGCCGTGGCTGTCGGTGCAAAGTGCGGTGCTGGCAGGATTCGCACTGCTGGCCCTCGCCGTGTTTTTCCGAGTGGAGCAGCGGGCCGCGGAGCCCGTCTTTCCCCTGGCGCTGTTTCGGTCGCGCATCATTCTGGTCTCGTCGGTCGGCGGGTGTTTCGCCGGAGCGCTCATCGTGGCTGTGACGTTTGAGGTACCACTGTTCGTGCAAGGCGTGCTGGGACAGGATGCCCTGCACGGCGGGCTCGCGTTGGCGCCGATGTCGTTGGGCTGGCCGCTCGCGGGATCTATCTCGGGCCGGCTGGCGCTCCGCTTCGGCTACCGACGTACGGCCACGGCGGGCATGCTTCTCGATATCGCGGGCATCGCGCTGCTCGCGACCTTGAAGGTCGACAGCTCGTTTGCCGCGGCAAGCGCCTACTCGTTCGTCGTCGGCGTGGGCCTTGGCCTTTGCAGCACGCCCATGCTGATCGCGGTGCAGAGTGCCGTGACCTGGGCCCAGCGTGGCGTGGCCACGGCCACGACCATGTTCGTGCGCAGCTTCGGCTCGGTCGTGGGCCTTGCAGTGATGGGTGCGCTGGTGAACAATGCGACGCAGGGTGCGACAGCTGCTACCAACCAGGCCCTAAACGCAGGGGCGGGGAAGGCGCTGCCTGCGTCTCTGTTGAGTCACATCCACGCCTCACTGATGAACGGCATTCATGCCGCGTTTCTGGCTGCGCTCGTCGCGGCTGTGCTCGGAGCAGCGGCCACCCTGTTCCTGCCCGGCGGGAGCGCGCGCGACCACGCAATTGGAGAAAGTGGAGGGACTCGATGACCAATCTGGCTACTCAGGAGCTTACACCCGGGGTGCTGCTCGTGCTCGAGGGTATCTGCAACCGCGGCATCATCCAAAAGGGCGGGCGAGCGCTCGTGGTCGATTCCGGCGTTGGTCCGGCCGAAGCAGCGCCGTTGCGTAGCCTTGTAGAGTCCTACGTCGATGGGCGGCAGCTGTTCCTCTGCAACACGCATGCCCACGGAGACCATGTGTACGGCAACCAGGTCTTTGCCGACTGCCCGATCATAGCCCACACGGACCTGCGCCACGAGATGGTGACCAGCGGCGCAGAGACGCTGGCCGGCTGGCGGCAGAATCCGCGCATGGCCGCGTGGGTGGATGACGTGATCGTGACACCGCCTACGGTCGTGTTCACCGACATGATCGGCTTCTTCTTTGAGGATCTGGAGGTCCAGCTGCGCTATGTGGGCGCGGCGCACAGCGCCAGCGATAGTGTGGTCTGGCTGCCCCAGTCGCGCACGCTCTTCACAGGGGATCTCTTGTTCAACGCGATCGTGCCCGCGATGCCGCCCGGCTGCAATCTGGTGGCCTGGGAGCACGCTCTGGACGCACTCATCGGACTGGAGCCCGAGCACGTTGTACCCGGACATGGACCGGTGCAGTCGCCCGCGGCACTGGCCGACCTGCGGGGGTGGTTTGCCAGGCTACACGCGCAGGTTGGCGACGCCAAGGCCAAGGGCTGGGATCGCGAGGCGGCCGTGGCGCGCGTGGCAGCGAGCATGCAGGACTTGGTGCCGTGCGGCAGGGAGGAGCGGCTGCCCGCGGCTGTGGGGCAGGCGTTCGATCAGTTCGCCTGAGCTTCAGCTCTCTAGCCGCCATCCATAGCGCCCACGATCAGCAGCAGCTCGAAACCGGTCGCGACTCTGCTTAAGAGCTGCAGATCGGCGGACAACGCACCTTGTAAAGGGTCTCTGTGCGAAGCCGCAGGACCGGCGTTAGCAAGGGCGAGAGCGATCGCAAGCTGGCGCCAGACCTAGTGGGATTGTAGGCGAGCTGCTCGAAAGCTCCGAGCACAACATATGCGACGTGGTATTTCCTTAGAACGGCAGTTGCCGCGGAAATGTCCGAGGTCTCGTAGAGCGTTCTGAGAGCGTCCACGCGCTCAATCGCCAGTTGGATGAATGGCACTGTGTGGGACCCATCGACGACGGCACCGCGCCAGAGAGACTCGTGGCTGGGCCAGCCAAGGAGCGTTGGTCTGGCGGTCAGAGCCGAGATGACATTTGGGTCGTCCCCAAGATAACCGGTATTCGGATTAGGCTTGCTCCCGTTGGCCGGTGACCAGTAGTCGCCGTGGGCAATACCTACCGCTTCAACGACCACATCCGACGGTTTGGTATGGCTGAGCAGCCACGTCACTGTGGCGTAGAGGTCTGGGGACATGTCTTGAACGTAGGCCAGGCCATCGAGACCCGGATTGCCAACTGCCATCGTTCGACCCTGGCTAAAGGCGCCTTCGATGGGATAGAACGCAAGGGCTGACGCGACCAGCGCCGCCGTCGCGTACCAGGCTCGTCGAGGCCATCTAGACCTCCGGCTGGCAAGAGCCCCTGCTATAGACCGGATCGCTGCTGGAGCGGCCAACCCAAGCAGCAGCCAGGCCTGGAAATACAGCTTGAAGATAGTGTTCATCCTGTATCCAGCTGTGACCACGGTTGTGCTTCCCAGGTAGACCAGGTCAGGAGCAAGCAGCATTCCAATGCCCACGAGTGCCAGCAGCAATTCGGCATGGACTGCCGGCTGTGCGGACTTGAAACGCAGCAAGGCATTTGCGGCCAATGCCAGGAGCACGGCGTACAGAAGATCGGTGCGCGCACCCCAGTACCACTCGAGCAGCAAGAATGCCACCAGGATCGCGTAGAGTCCCACGCTTTTCGCAGTCCAGCGTGCTGAGAGCAGGCGGTGGCTATCTGGCTTGTGGCGTCTGAGCCAGCGGATCGTGGACGAGGCGGGGCGCCAACAGACGAAGATTGCGACGGGCACCAGCGACCCGCCCATCACCGTGAGCGCGTCGCCGAGTGCGGTGGACGTTGCATGGAAGCGCAGCGATTCGGAGTAGTCATGGACGGTGAGGAAGTACGGCGTGTTGAGTAGTAGCGCTGCAGGCACGACGGCCAGCACCTGCAGCGACGGCCACCTAGATGCTGTGCCGGAGCGGCGGTTTGCAAGTCCAGTGGCCAGCATGAAGAAGAGCGCGTAGGTCGGAAAGTCCCACGAATTCACCCCAATAGGCATGGCTATAGCCAACGAGGCCAGTGCCAGCCACGTACACCGCGCGGCCCGGTGCATGAGTGCTGGCGGCTCGTAAAGCACGTGAATGCCCACCCCAATTGCCAGCAGGGCAAAGGGGATATCCATGACATGCGGGTGCAGGTCGTTCCAGAGCAAGCTGAATATGGGGAATTCGCTAATCGCATTGCTGGCGGCACAACCTCCGTCCACGATGCGGGTACTGCACCAGAGGTCTAGTCCGCCCGCGTTCAGGCCCCCTGAGGCAAGCTGCCGGCCAATCTGAGGAATCGTATCGAGGTTGCCAGCCAGCATCACGCAGAAGATGCCGGCTAGGCCCCATGAGGCGCGCTTGGTCAGGGCGTAAACGAGCGAAAAGCTGGCAGTGCAACCTAAAGCGAAGATCGTGACATTTGCCAGGTTGAAGCCGAACCGCGGGTCGACGCCGGCCATGGTGCCGATCATGCCGAACGTGGCATAGCCAAGATAGTAGTAATTGACTGTATAGCCGCTGAGCCACGGGTCCAGCGGTGGAAAGGTGTGTGCGGCTCCGCTGGCACGTAGGAGCATGAAGTCCATTGGCTTCTCGCTACTGAAGATGTCAGGACGGAGTGCGCGAACCAGCGACCACGTCACGAAGGCCAGCAGGAAGAGGCCCTCTTCGAGGGCTATGGTTCTGGCAAGCCGCCCGTCAACGCGCGGCCGCTCCGCAATACCAAAGGTGTATAAGCTGATGCCGGCGACAGCGAATAGCACGGCAAGGCTCCACAACAGCAGAGGATAGTTGGCCCAGCCTGCCGTGCTGCCTAGCCACCAATTGGTGAACGAGACAAGGGCTAAACCAAGCGGCTTGCTCAGCGCATAGCCACGGTCCGGAAAGGCTCTAAAGAGGAACGCAGTAAGCGGCAGCGCCGCCAACCCGAGCAGCTCGACCGTGACAAGCCACGTCCACCAGTCCAAGGTCACGATGTGCGCAACATACTCCACGGTGCGCGAACTCTCTAGCTCAGCAGCCCGGGTCACAGTGGCCGCCAGCCTTCAAGTATGGCCGTGGGAGTATGGCTACGGCAAGCGGCGAGATCGCGCGTCTACATCGGTCTCCGACCTGCGCGGCAAGTGCGGCTCCCGGCAATCTGGTTCGCAGGCGTCGTGTGCAGGAGCGACATCTATAGTGAAGCCGAGATGGAACCCGCACGTTGCGCCCTGGCGATGGAGTGGCGAGCCGGCGGGACGCAGGGGACGAGCGCGACCCAGGGGGTGCCCCGCGCGCTCCCGGGAGCGTGCGGCTCGCTGTAGGTCCCGCCGTGGTTTCGGTTTAGCGCCGACCAATAACCTGGCTACTGTGCCAGGCGGGATCGGCTGGGAGCAGTTCGAGCTACGACAGAGAGCGGGTAGGCATGCGCACGGCAAAGCGACGACGCTGGAGGCGAGCCCATGTGCTCGACGCTCACAGTGGGCCACTCATCAGCAGCAGCCATGCAGTTCAGCAAGGCGTCGCTCTACCCGCCGGCCATAGCGCCCACGATCAGCAGTGGCTCGACCCCAGAGGCGACCGCGTCGGGGAGCGGGGCGTCGGGGGGCTTGTGGGATAGGTCTTCTTTGCAGGCGAAAAAGCGCACGAAGGGCCGGCGTTGGAGGGTATCGTGCGCGCGGATCGTGCCGCGCAGCACTGGATAGCGGGCTTCGAGCGCGTCGAGCACGGAGCGGAGCGAGGCAGGTCCTTCGACCTGCAGCTCCACCGGGCCGTTGATGCGCGCCAGCGTGCGCAGGTGGGCGGGCAGCATGACGCGGATCATGGCAGGGTCTGCGCTTCGACGGAGAGCACGGCCGGGAGGTCCCGGACGATGGGCGCCCAGGAGTCGCCGGCGTCGGACGACGCGTACACCTGGCCGCCGGTGGTGCCGAAGTAGATGCCGCAGGAGTCGAGCGAGTCTACGGCCATGGCGTCGCGCAGCACGTTCACGTAGCAGTCGCGCTGCGGCAGACCATTCGTGAGCGCCTCCCACTCGTTGCCACCGGTGCGGCTGCGGTACACGCGCAGCTTACCATCGGGCGGGAAGTGCTCGGAGTCGCTCTTGATGGGGATGACGTAGATGGTCTCGGGCTCGTGCGCGTGCACGTCGATGGGGAAGCCGAAGTCGCTGGGCAGGTTTCCGCTGACCTCGTGCCACGAGCTGCCGGAGTCGTCGCTGCGCATGACGTCCCAGTGCTTTTGCATGAAGAGCACATTCGGGCGGGAGGGGTGCATGGCGATGCGGTGCACGCAGTGGCCAACCTCGGCCTCCGGGTCGGGGATGCCCTCGGACCGCAGGCCGCGATTGATCGGCTGCCAGGTCTTGCCGGAGTCATCGCTGCGGAAAGCGCCCGCGGCCGAGATCGCGACAAACATCCGCTGGGGATGGCTCGGATCGATGAGGATAGTGTGCAGGCAGAGTCCGCCCGCACCGGGCTGCCAGGAGGAACCGGTGGTATGGCCGCGCAGCCCGGCCAGCTCCTCCCAGGTCTTGCCGCCATCGGCCGAGCGGAACAGAGCGGCATCTTCCACCCCGGCATAGACGGTGTCTGGATCTGCCGGCGACGGCTCGAGGTGCCAAACGCGCGCGAACTTCCAGGGATGCGGCGTGCCGTCGTACCACTGGTGCGTGCCGGGGATTCCCAGGTAGGCGAACTCGTTGCCTACCGGCTCCCAGGTCGCGCCACCGTCGTCGGAGCGCTGGATCATCTGCCCGAACCAGCCGCTGGACTGCGAGGCGTACAGCCGGTTAGGATCCGCCGGCGAGCCCTTGAGATGGTAGATCTCCCAACCCGCGAAATGAGGGCCGCTGACGTGCCACTGATCGCGTTTGCCATCCGAGGTCAGGACGAATGCACCCTTGCGCGTGCCAACCAGTAGTCGTATGCCGGCCATTCCCTACTCCTACTCGACATCATGCGTGATGCTGCCACCAATCCCGGTGCGTGCTTCGGGGGGCAGACACGGAGGTCAGTCCCTGCGAGCCACGTGGTTGGGATTGGGCTCGGGCCAGCCACTATCGCGACTCCCACTACCCATCATAGGACGGCGCTGCGCAGATCGCTACCCGGCAATCCGGAAGCTGGAAAACTGCTGCGCACCCGCTACTGCAATGCGCTGGATCTCAGCCGCGGAGTGCCGCCGGCACTTTGTACAGCGCGACCCTGCCACTCCGCAGCACCGGCTTTCCCAACAGAGACTGGAATTTGGCCAGGGCAGGGCTCGTGGGATTCGAGTAGTACTTCGAGCGCTCGAAAGGCCCGATGAACACGTAGGCTACATGGTACTGGCGCAGCAACGACGTAGCTGTGCCTGGATCTGGTGTGGAGTAAAGCTCATCGACGTCGTGTTCCCGCTGAGAAATCAAGGCTGCTGCTCTTTGGCCGGCGGCGTCGGACACGAACGCGTACTGCCAGAGCGCCTCATGGGCGCCAGGCCAGCCGATGAGGGTCGGGCGACCGGTAAGCGCGGAAATCACGTTGCTAGACGCGCCGAGGTCGTAGCCCCAGTAATCATTACCATAGCCTTCAACCACCACGTCAGAAGGACGCGTGTTCTTGGTGATCCACGATATCGCGGCATACTCATCGGAGAAGTCTGCACGTACGTATGCCAGTCCATCCAGGCCGGTGCTGCCGGCCGCAACTGCAGGGCCCTGGCTACTGCCTGGACTCGCCACGCCTTCGATTGGGTAGAGGGCAAGGCCGCAGGCGAGCAAGCCCGCCGCACCGTACCAGATAATGGCAGGAGTTCGGGTGTGTAGTCGCATGAGGGCGCTGCCAAGGGCACAGACCAACTCACACAGTGGGCCGACCGCGCGTTGTTGGTGGCGGGGGCACGAGGGCGAACACGATGTCCGTGCCCCCGGGTTCCCAGGCGGCTGTTCCAGTGCCACCCTTGAAACCCCATGTTGGAGCCGACGACGCTCAGAGAATGCTCGGTGGCAATCCCCGCGCTACCCGCGCCTTGCGCCAGGGCTCCAGCCACTCGCTGGTATCGCGGCGCTCGATGCGCCCGTCGCGGTGAATTCCGTAAATGAACGGGCGGCTCCGCCCAGTGGCAATGCCCACCATGCGCTTGTGGACGCGTTCAACCAGCGCTGCCTGCTCCTCGCCGCGTAGCGTCTTGGGGAGCAGGAACACGCCAATGCGGTGGGTCATTATCGCATCGATCTCAGCTGGATTGTGCTGGATGGAGTGATCCTTCGTGATTACAATCCAGCCCTCAAGGGCCACCTGCGGCAGCCATTCGATGTCGAGGGCGCTCTGGGCGAAGTGATCGTCCAGAGCATGCGCCTCCAGACCGATGCCGCGCATTCGTTCGACCAGCATGCGGCTCCCCAAGGATCGGTCAATCACGAAGGCTACGCTGCGCGATGGACGTCTTGCTCGAACCAGCGAGCATCCTCAACTTGTTCTGGGGTCAGGTTGAAATCGTACGCCACGGATGCCAGGTCATCCCCTGCCGCCAAGCGATCCGCAATGGCCTCCGTCGGTATGCCGGTGCCCTCCACAATTGGACGCCCAAATGAGATACGTGGGTCGACGATCACCCGCCGGAGACGGCTGCGTGGATGCCAGATGAGTGCCAAATGATGATCATAGTCAAATTGATTGACGTAGGCGTCAACAGCTTCACGCCATGCGTGCTGACCTGGCCGGCTGGCGCTCACAACTAGAAGCACATCGTCAAGCGCCTTGATGAAGAGATCGGTGCCATCGATCAGGAACTCCTGCTGGACGAAGGGATACTCCACGCCGAGCCGACTGCGTACGTAGTCATAGGCCGTGCGGAGTTTGGCGATCTTAATCCTTCGTGTGCGCATCGCGGCCACAAAGGCGACCTCAGCGAGCTGTAGGTAGGACAGACCACGACCGCCAGCATCGGCCATTACGGGATGCATCGTGTGGCCGGGTGAATACGCGCCCTTAAACCAGTTGCGCACCGTTTGCGCCGGCACCCGTGTGTAACGGGCAACATCGGCATAGGTATATGCAGGCAGCGTGAGACTCGGGTGCCGGATCCAATCTTGAACGTCAGGTTCTGACACAGCCATCACCCCCGCTGCCACCGACCCCATTCCCCCACAGTGTACACCTGTCCCTCCAGCGGCTTCCAGTCTCTGATTCTCCCGGGCGACCTACCTAGTCTCCGCGATTGCTCATCCAGCCCTGATGACCCCACGTCGGCTCGATCTGCACGATGGTGTTGACGGAGTTGGCGATGAAGCACTCCTCGTGCGCTTGGTGATGCATAGCATGCATGTCATCCTCGGACGGCTGCTTCGCGCCGGCGAATACGACGTGGGGATGCAGTGTGACGCGCGTCATGGCGAGGCGACCGGCGTCGTTCTTGGCCAGCACGCCCAGCGCCTGATCCGTGTACGTGTCCACGACGAAGCCGCGCTTGGCCGCGATGGCGAGGAACGTGAGCATGTGGCAGCTGGCCAGTGCGGCCAGGAACGCCTCCTCGGGATCGACGTTGGCCGCTTCCGAGTAGGGCAGGGGCACCACGTGGGGCGAGCTCGAGGCCGGCACCGTGACGCCGCCGTCGAAGCGCCAGAGGTGCGCGCGGCTGTACTTGTTGTCGATGAATGCTGCACCACTGCGGCCCCACGAGACCGTCATCATGTACGCTGACATAGCTTCCTCCTCCACCCGTCGTGTATGATCAGTAGCCGATCCCCGACTCACATCTCATCTACGATATCCGAGAGCGGCCAAATGGCGAACACAAATCGTGTGCCCCTGGAGATGCTTCTGGCGGATCCGCCGGGGCACATACGCGCGGTGGACGAAGCGTTGGGGCACGTCTACGGGAGGCCGGAGTTGCACTGGGATGGCGACGCGCTTGGCGGGCTTGTGGAGACGATTCTATCGCAGCATACGTCGGACCTGAACTCCGGGCGCGCCTACGCCAACCTGCGGCAGCGGTTTCCTACGTGGGAGGACGTGCGCCGAGCTCCCGCCGAGGACATTGCCGAGGCCATTCGCGCCGGGGGCCTGGCAAACGTGAAGACGGAACGGATCAAGGCCGCTCTCGACGCCATCGCGGAGCGCTATGGATGCCTGAGTCTGGACGCTCTGCGCGATCTGCCCATGGAGCAGGCTCGTGCCGCGCTAACGTCGCTCCATGGCGTTGGCGCCAAAACGGCCTCGTGCGTTTTGCTGTTCAACCTGGGCATGCCGGCATTTCCGGTAGACACGCATGTACAGCGCGTAAGCCAGCGGGTCGGTTTCACCGGGCTACGAGCCACTCCCGAGCGTGTGCAGCGCTTGGTCGAAGCTACAGTCGCGCCGGAACGCACGTACCCATTCCACGTGAACCTCATCACTCACGGGCGGTTCGTGTGCAAGGCCGCGCATCCGCGCTGCGACGATTGCGCCCTGCGCAGCGTGTGCCGGTACGGAACGATGCGGGCCTTTGCAGTGGTGAGCCAATTCTAGTAGTGAAACCACGATGGCACCTGCGCGTCGCGTCTTGGCGATGGAGCCATTGGTCAGCAGGTCCAAGGGCGGGCAAGATGCCCGCGCCCCCGGAAGCGTGCGCCTCAATGTAGTTCCTGTCGCGCTTTCGGTTCAGCGCACCAAGGCGCGCCCCGTCCGGCTGCAGGGCGCCGACCTCCAACGCCGGCTCGACGCGGTAGCCTAACTTTGCTCGAGACGCGCCTTGAGATTGGCGAGCGTGGCGACTTCGCCGCGCATGGTGCGCGCGATCAGCGGGTCCAGCAGCCTGGCGAGGCCGCGGGGTTTGTAGTCGAGGATGCAGGTGACGCGGGTGCCGGTGCCGGATGGCTCGAAGCGGTAGATGCCGAATGGGCGCGCCGGGCCGGCGGTGACCTAAGACCCGCGCGATTGCAGCGCGTTGACACTGGGGCCGGTAGCCGGCAGGTCAGAGGCGAGCACGATGCTCACGGTCCCGGGAGCGTGTGGCTGCTGGGGATCTCGCCGTGGCATTGGCTTAGCCATCGCGCGGACTGGCGGGGTCGCCCGCGCACGAGGGCGGGCAAGATGCCCGCGCCCCCGGACCCTATCGGGTTCTCGGCACGCTGGTATCATCATGCGGAGAAGTCACAACGCATACGTTTAGGCGTGGAAAGGGAACAGACTCGTGCAGTATCGACGGCTGGGACGGAGCGGACTGAAGGTCAGCGCAATCTCGTTTGGCAACTGGCTGACGCATGGCGGTTATGTGGAGGACCAGACTGCCGTGGCATGTGTCCACCGGGCGTACGAGCTTGGCATCACCCTTTTCGACACCGCGAACGTATATCGCCGTGGGAGTGCCGAGGAAGTGATGGGACGGGCGCTCCGCGACTTTCCGCGTACTTCGTACGTGCTGGCCAGCAAGGTTTTCTGGCCCATGGGTGACGGCCCCAACGATCGCGGCCTCTCGCGCAAGCACATCATGGAGCAGGCGCATGCGTCGTTGCGACGCCTGGGAGTCGAGTACATCGACCTCTACCAGTGCCACCGCTACGATGACGAAGCACCCATGGACGAGACGCTTCGGGCGCTCGACGACCTCATCAGCCAGGGCAAGATCCTCTACGCCGGGGTAAGCGAGTGGAGCGCCGGCCAGATTCGCGATGCCGCGAGTTTCGCGCGCGAGCACAATCTCGACCAGATCGTCTCCAACCAGCCACTGTACAACATCCTGGCACGGCGCATCGAGAGCGAGGTACTGCCGACCTGTGCGGAGCTTGGCATTGGCCAGATTGTCTTCTCGCCGCTGGCGCAGGGGGTGCTGACCGGCAAGTACCGGCCGGGCCAGCCGCCACCGGCCGGTACCAGGGCGGCAACCGCGGGCGAAGCGTCGCAGTTCATCGGCCGCATGCTGCAGGATGACGTGCTGCAGGTGGTCGATCGCCTACGCCCGATTGCCTCCGGCCTCGGCATCACGATGGGCCAGCTTGCGCTGGCCTGGGTTCTGCGGCAGGAGTTGGTGGCCAGCGCCATTGCCGGGGCCTCACGCGTGGAGCAAGTCGACGAAAACGCGGCTGCCGGTGACATCGTCCTTGATGAGGCCACGCTCCAGGCGATCGAGGACGCGACGGGAATGGCGGCACAGCGCTAAGGTAGTGCTACGGGGGGACTCGCAGGATTGCAGAGCTCTGACGCTGGGGTTGGTAGCCGGCAGGTCCAGGGGCGAGCACGATGCTCGCGGTCCTAGGAGCGTGCGGCTGCTGGAGGTTGCGACGTGGCTTTGGTATAGCTCAGTCGTAGAAGTCGGGTGCTTTCCTGAGACTCTGCCACTGGGTGCCGTCGTGGCCGAAGACGACGAGGGCGACGTGCTCGCGCTCGGCGGCATCAAGCAGCTTGCGCGTGCTCGCGCGCAACTGCTCTTCGTCGTCGTCCGCCGGCACGGCGCGCCGATTGGGGTGAAAGAAGTGCCTCATGGCCACCGCGTCGATGGTAAGCAGTACCGGACCCGTGCGGGGCAGGCGCACCAGTACCGACTGGTGGCCGGGCGTGTGGCCGCCGGTTTCCAACAGCATGAGGCCGGGTAGGAGTTCGGTGTCGCCATCGATCAGGTGGTACTGCAGCGCCGGGTGGTCCCAGTGGGCGCGGGCGGGAGCAAAGCGCGGATACCCGCTACGCGCCAGCTCATAGTGCTGCCGCTGCACGAAGAACTCGGCCCCCGGGAAGGCGTCGTGGTAGCCGGCGTGATCCAAGTCGAAATGCGTGCAGACGACGATGTCGATGTCGTCGGGACCGAGACCAAGGTCGGCGAGGTGGTCGAGCGCGGAGCGGGACTGCTGAGCCGGCAGTATGCTCGCGGGGAGCGTGGCGTCCGCGGCTAGGCCGGTGTCGACGAGGATGTGCAGCCCGTCGCCGGTGGTGATGAGATAGCACCCCAGGACGAAGGGCAGGGTGCGGCCAGACTCGAGGGTCAACGCCGAGGCAGACAGCTGCAAGAGATAGAGTCGTTGGGGGGCTGCGTCGTGCGTGGCCATTACCCTTGCTGGTCGGCAGGGAGATAGGCTAGCAGCTCCAAGCGCAGCCGATCGGGGATCGGCCAGACCAGCTCGTCGAGTGATCGCACGGCATCCACAGCATCGCCCTCTCAGTTGCATCAACTGTTCGCACTTCAAGTATACGCTGTCCTGGTCCGGCACTCGACAGCTGACCCGGATGTGAGATTGACAGGCTCAGCTGCTGTGATTAGATAGTATGATGATGCTGGCTTTTCCGATATTCGCCATCTCCTGGGCTTGCGGACCAGAGGTTCCAGCACAGGCCGCGTTGCGGACTGCGATCTGTAGACGGGACAAGGTGCAGTTGTGACGAGAAAGCGGTTGCTTGGTCTGATTGTGGCCCTGGGAGCCCTTCTCCTCATCGTGGTCTTTGCGGTACGAGCAACTGCAGGTTTGCGAGCTGCCGCGCCGTTGCCCCGGGCAAAGGCGACTGCCACGGCTACCGTGGTTCCGGCGCAGCTCGCCGCCAAAAACAGGCAGATCCACGCGCTGCAAACGCAGGTTGCCGTGGTGTCTCAGGAGCTACACTCGCTGCAAACGGAGGTCGCCGACGCGGCAACCGAGGCCGCCATTCCCACACCGACAGAGACGAGTGTGCCGATGCCGACGGCGGGGGCCGAGCTGGTAGACGGTGGTGTGCAGGTGTGCACCGCCGGCGACTTTGACTCTGTGCAGCAACAGTGTCTGCGTGACGACACCAACCTGTCGGCGGCTGACTCACCCGACACCGTTCAGGTCGTCTGGCCAGCACCCGTCGCGAGCATCTGCATTAGCCAAGCGACTGGGGCCGGCACCTCGGCGCCCAGCTGCATAGCCGCGTCAAATGTCACGAATCTGCAGTCCACCGTGGATGGGTCCATGGTCTATGCTTCGCTCAGCGACGTGTTCACCGGCACCGGCATCAGCCCAGCCTGCAATTCCACATTCCAGATCGTGGCTCAGGACGCGACCGGCCAAGACCTCAGCGCGATTACGGTGGCGTGGAGCTGTTCTTAGTGCTTTTTCAGGCGGACAGACACGGAGGTTAGTCCCTTCGATGATTGCCGGCGTACGGGGGCGGACAAACACAGAGGTTAGTCCCTACGCCGAACAGTGGCAATCGAACTTTGTCGCTTGATTCTGCGCCATACCCAAGGCAGCGGGGCTCCGCCTGGGCATTTGAAGAGCAGCTCGACGAGGAGTACTATGGGTGGTAGGAAACCCAGCCTCTGGTGACCCGGAAGACGACCGTTGCAACGCGCGCGGCGGGAAATCACGTTGCCTGTCCGGAAAGGAGCATCATTCGCAGGCAGGGGAGGGTGAGAGCCCCCAGTAAGCCCATGCCGGCTACTCAATACGGTTGATCCTGGTACCGAGCATCCCCGGAGCAGTGGATGAACGGCGCGCTCACAGTGTAGTGGGTCAAAACTCGTAGACGGGCGTTTGGTCCGGCGAGTCGCGCCTGGTCAGGAGGTTACAGGTGGAGACCATCAATCCCTGGGCAAAAGCGCTCAAGCTACTAGACGATGCCGCGGCGCTGATCACACTCGATCCCCTCTTGCTCAAGACGCTCTCAGCGCCCGATCGCACCGTCGAAGTGTCGTTGCCGCTACGGCGTGACTCCGGCGAGCCGGCACTCTTCACCGGCTATCGCGTGCAGCACAACAGTCTTCGTGGACCGTATAAGGGTGGGCTGCGCTTCCACCCGGCGGTATCCATGGACGAAGTCAAGGCTCTCGCCCTGTGGATGACGATAAAGTGTGCAGTGATCGACATTCCCATGGGGGGCGGTAAGGGCGGCATTGCCGTCGATCCCAAGCAGCTCTCGCTGGCTGAGCTGGAGCGACTGACTCGACAGTTCACTAGAAAGATCGCCGACGTCATCGGGCCGACTCGGGACGTGCCGGCGCCGGACGTGAATACGAATGCCCAAATCATGGCGTGGATCAAGGACGAGTACGGCAGGGTTACGGGCAAGGCGGCGCCCGCCGTGGTCACCGGCAAAGCCATAGCGGATGGCGGCTCAGAGGGCAGAAACGAGGCTACCGCGCAGGGCGGCGTGTACGCGCTGCTGGCCTACTTGCGCGCACGGGGCATGCGCGCGCAAGGAATGACGGTGGCCGTCCAGGGGTATGGCAACGCCGGGCGCATCGCCGCCAGGCTGCTCGCCGTCGAGGGCTGCCGGGTGGTCGCGGTGTCCGACTCGCAGGGCGGTTGCTACTTCCCGCAGGGCATCAAAGATCTGGGGGAGATCGAGCGGGTCAAGGATGAAACGAGGACGGTCAGGGGCGCCATGGGGATGACGATCTCCTCCGAAGAGCTGCTGGCGCTCCCGGTCGACATTGTCGTACCAGCGGCGCTGGAGGACTCGCTGACCGAGTCGATTGCCGCCGATTTCAAAGCCGGCATCGTGCTCGAGCTTGCCAACGGCCCAACCACGCTCGAGGCAGATGCCATCCTGCGCCAGAAGGGGGTGGCCGTGCTGCCCGATGTCCTGGCCAATGCCGGGGGGGTGGCCGTCAGCTACTTTGAGTGGCAGCAGAACATGCAGGCTGAGCACTGGACGAAGCTGGAGGTGCTGGACAGGCTTCATGCCAAGATGGACGCCGCCGTGGCGCATGTGTTGCAGGCAGCGACGCGGTATCAGACTAGCCTCCGACAGGCTGCCTACATCGTGGCCTTGGAAAGCCTGCGGGACCGGTGGAGTGGCCCTGCTGAAGCTGCAGCAACAAGTGCTCGACAGGAAGCCACAGCTCAGGCTTGAGCCAGTGGCAGCGCAAGCATGAACGTGGTGCCCAGGGGGCTGCTGGCCTCGAGTTCGAGGCTGCCACCCATGGCCTTGGCCAGGGATCGGCCGAGATACAGGCCCAGCCCCGTGCCCACGCGCCCTGCCCTGACCGTCTTGTCCGGCAGGCGGCCGAAGCGGGCGAACAGCCGATCGCGTCCGGCCTCGGGGATACCCGGCCCCCTATCCGTCACGCGGACAGCCACCCGGCTGTGCTCGCGTGCCCAGCGGAGCAAGATCTCGCTGCCGGCCGGCGAATGCTTGGCAGCGTTGTCCAGGAGGTTGGCCAGCACCTGCACGACCCGCGCCGGGTCGGCATGGGCGTGCAAATCGTCCGGTCCATCGAGGACGATTGCCTGGTCTGGGTAGCTGCCGCGGACCTCTTGGGCCGCCTGGCGGGCAGTGGCGACGACGAGCATGTCGTGCCTGTGGACTGGAAGAGCGCCGAGGTCGCTGACGCTGGCAAGCAGGAGATCCTCGACCAGCGCGACCTGCCGACCTGCCGCACGGACGATGCGCCGCAGATACTCACGCTTGCGTGACTCACCGAGCTCGTGCCAACGTGCTTCGAGGAGCTCGCCGTAGCCGACGACCGAGGCCAGCGGCGTGCGCAGCTCGTGGCTGACGGAAGCCAGGAAGTCGGAGCGAAGCTGTGCCAAGTCCTCAGCTGCCTGAGCGCGCTCACGCTCCGCCACGTACAGCCGGGAACGATCGAGGGCTTGGGCCGTGAGCGAGGCGATGACCTGCATGAAATCGGCTTCGTCCGGCGAGAAGCGATGTGGTTCTGGGAAATTGAGGCTCAGCGCGCCAACTGGCCGGCCATTGACCAGGAGTGGAAGAGCGCAGGATGCGTGGATGCCAATTTGCAGTGAGAAGGGCGACAACTCGGGGTAGGTGTTCCGGCCGTCTTCGGCCGTTTCATAGGTCACCATAGTCCCGGTACGCACGGCATCGGTCCAAGGCAGCCGCTCGTCCAGGCTATTGCTCTGGAAGTTCACCGTTGGTCCCGGCTGATATCCCGGTGCAGGCAGCCATGTGAGCTTGGTTCCGTCGCCACTGAGGATCCGGAGCGAGCCAAGATTCGCCCCCAGCTCTTTTGCCGCCACCTGCATGACCACGCCCGCTACTTCCTCGGGCGTCCGCACCGCGGAAAGGCCGGCCGCTATCTGATGCAGCGCCATCAGTCGCGCGGCTCGCCGTTGCTCCGCGGCGTGCAGACGAGTGCGCTCAACTGCTTGGGCGGTGAGGGCTCCGACGACATGGATGAACTCGCGCTCTTCAGCAGAGAACCGCCGGGGTTGGGAAAAGGTGAAGCTCAGGATGCCGAGGACGTGCTCGTGGACCAGCAGCGGAACGGCGATGCCCGCCAGGACACCCTTTCCGGCGGCTCGGGCTCTGAATGCTGGGAAACGATCAGCGCATTCATCGGGCGACTCCACGATCACCATCTGGGCGGTGTGGAGTGCCTCCGACATTGGATCGGCGGTGTCCGGTACCGGCCGGTACGAAGCCGGCAGCAGCGGCGGCAGATGATCGGGTACCGGAACCCACGCCAGGTCTCTGCCCTCCGCTTCCAGCAGTCGCAGTGCGCCGGTCGTGGCCCCGAGTGCGGTAAGCGCGGTCTGCACCGTGACGCATGCCACCTCCGCCGGAGTAGAAACCGTGGCCAGCGCGGAACTGATCTGCTCGATTGCTGCCAGTGGCCTGAGCAGGCTGCTCGCTACCGCTACTATCTCTGGCGTTGCGGGGCGCTGCTTACCGGCATCGGCGGCCTCGAGTCGTTGGCTCGCGTCCGCACGAGTGTGGTGATCGGCCGGCATCACTGCCATTCTTCCCCCATCGTGACGATAGCCAGAGACAGGGCAGCTGAATTGGCGCTAGTGTAGCATGGGCGCTGCTGAGGTCGCAATGGGGCATTTGACTCGGTTGCTGCTGGATCATCATGCAACCGTCATCCAACGATCAGCCGATCGTCATCACCGTGCCGTATGGTATTCCTATGCCGATGCAGGCTCCAGGTTGTCCGGTCAACCAGAGAGTCTATCCAGGGTCTAGTGTGGGATAGCCCCCCGCCGGGGGCGTGGGCTGCGCGAGCGGTCAGGCTTGGGCAGCGGCACAGCGTTGGCGCTGAGCAGCAGCGCGGCCCAGTCGTGCCAGACGATCTCAGGCTCGGCGTCCGTGCCCTGATAGACGATCTTCGTGATGGCGTCGCCCACGAGCCGGATGCGCTCTGCTGGGGTGGCTGCAGCCAGGAAGACCCGCATATCGGAGCAGGCCCGCACCAGGTCGAGCACGGGCTTGAGCAGCGCGTCCATCTGCTGACTGGGCTGCGTGAGACTCGCGATCTGGCGCTCCAGCGTATCCATCTCGTCCTGCAAGGCATGGGCCTTCTTCTCGAATGCCTGCCGGGCCATGGGGGTGGGCGCGGCGATGAGCAGGTCGGTCAGGGTGTCCATCGTCCGCAGCAGGTCCGCACGCGCGGCCTGCAGGCTGGCCAGCCGGTCGGGCGTGCCAGCGTGCTGCTGGACCAAGACCGCGCGCAGGCGTTCGATGGCGCTCTCCGTGAGCGGCAAGGCCCCAACGCAGTCGAGTACCCATGCTTCCAACCAGCCGAGCCGGGCCGTCGGGTGGTGCGGCTGGTCGCACACGTACGACAGCCGCATCGTGGCCTGCTTGGCCGGGTCGGCGCGCCAGCCGTGCCCGTGCAGCTTGCGGCCACAGCCCGGCACGCCGCAGAACAGGATGCCAGTCAGCAGGTAGTGGTCGCTCTGCAGGGTGGAGTGGCCGGGGGTGTGCCGCGCGATGGTCACGGCCTGGGCCTTGTCCCAGTCTTCGCGGCTGATCAGCGGCTCGTGTCGCCCGAGGGCATGCACCTGATCGGCGCGCTCCAGCTTGCGCCGCCCGTCCAGCTTGCTCTTGTGCTCGACGACCCGCACCTCGCCGTAGTAGACCGGGTTCGCCAGCACCTGCTTGATGCTGATGGCGGTCCACTTGCCACCGTGGCGGGTCGGGATCAGCGGGTTGGCCAGCACGGGCTGGTCGCTGCTGGCCTCCCGTTCGTCGTTGTTGAGCCACGTGACCAGCTTGCCGATCCCGGCACCAGCGGCGCGGCGCCGGAAGAGTTCGCGGATCACGGGTGCCTCATCTGGATGCGGTGTGAGGGTGCGGCGGGCGCTGCCCTCGATCATGGCGATCTGGTAGCCGGTGGGGCGCTCGCAGGTCCAGTAGCCCGCTTCGGCGGCTTGGCGCTTGGCCGGGCTGACCCGCAGCGAGATGTTCTTGCTCTCCTGCTGGGCCAGGGCGAAGACCAGATGCAGGTTGAAGTCTTTGAGTTCGCCCTCCATGGTGCTGATCAGCCGCACCTTGGACTGCAGGAGTTCATCGCTGCGCGTGGCGGCTTCAATCAGGTTGCGGCCAAAGCGGTCGTACTTCCAGACCACGATGGCGTCGATCTCGCGGTCATGCGCCAGCGTGAGCAACCGCCCGTAGGATTCGCGCTTCTTGCTCCCGTGCAGCCCGCTCTGCACGTCGGCAAAGCAGTCGTCGCCCGCTTCGCTGTCCGGCACGAGGGTCCAGCCAGGTTGGTTGGCGACATAGCGCAGGCAGGCGTCCCGCTGCATGGCCAAGGACACGCCCTGCTTCTGATCCAGCGTGCTCACGCGCACGTAGACGGCGACGGAGGTTGGCTTGGGGCTCATGACGGACTCCCCTGCCGCCGGTGCTCTGGCGGTTTGTAGTGGTCCGGCAGGGGCTTGACGCGGCCCCGGCTGCGGTGCTGCAGGTAGTCGTCCAAATCGCGCCGACTGGTCAACCAGCTACCGCCTAGCTTGCGGGCAAGGAGTCGGCCCTCCACGCACGCCACCTGCAGCGTGCGCATGGTGAGGCCGGACAGTTCGCTCGCGCGCCGGAGGTCAATGGGTTCGGTGGGCGCTTCCAGTTGCTTCGTCATGGGGCGCTCCTTCCTTGCCTTGGTCCTTGCAGGGACTCTTGGCCTGCTTCCCGTCTGATCGCGGGAGGCATCCCTCTCCCGTCTATAATACTCGTATTAGCGTATATAGTCAAGACGTTCATCGTGCAATACTGTGCCTTCTTGGAACATGCTGAAGGGCATTGAGTCATCATGTAGCACGAGCGGCCGCGCGGAGGACCGCCGGTATTGCACCCCGACCAGGACTATCGCGGGGGAAAGAGAAGGTGTATGCTGAGGCTGGCGGTGTCTGCCTTGGTCGGCAGAGACCGTGCGCCCAAACGGCAATAACTAGGCAACACGAGGTTTGCGACTGATGGACGGTTCACGAACAGTAACCCCGTACATGGGCATGCCCGGCCGGTGGTTGGCGGCGACAGCAGTCGCAGCAGCGATGCTGCCGAGCGTGGTAGGGGCTCAGGCGGACGGCGCGTTTACCGTGATCGCCAAGATCACCCCGGCGACCGTCGCCAATGGGGCAACGGCGACACTCCAGGTGCAGACTCGCATCGGGTCGGACTGCACTGCCCGTGTCACCTACCACGACGGCGCCAGCGTTGATCTCGCTCCGAGCCACGAGCGCGTGGGCCAGTCCGGAGTGATCTCCTGGCATTGGGTCGTGAAGACGACGACGAGTTCGGCCCAAGCATTTGTGTCCTGCCAATGGCGGGGCCAAGGACGCGGCGCGTTCGCGAACGTCACGATACAAGGTCGCCACGACCTGCCAGCAGCAGCGCGCCCGGTACCATCGCGACCAGGAGTCGCGGTGCTCGGGGCCACCAAGGTGGCGTGGGCGCAGATCTTCGGGCCGTACCTGAGATCGACCCTCGACAACACCGAGGGCTGGCAGGCGTGCTTCGATGCGGGCCTTACGCCGCGTCTCTCTGCCGTGTTCCGCGAAGGGCACGCGTTCGCGGTCAGCGGCGCCTTCTGCACTGACAATCCTCCTGATGCGACGCAGCGCGTGAAAGAAGCAACGCAGTTCTTCCCCGTGGGCACCACCTACGTGGGTAAATACACCAAGAGCGACGGCAGCGGCGCTGATCTGGAGTACTTCGCGCCGTCGCTGGCGCGGGTGTTTGTCCCTGGTGACTTCCTTGATTGCGACGGAAACCTCGCAAAGCCCGGCACCTTTAGCTTGAGCCTCGACATCCAGGGTGCCGAGGAGTGGAACGTCCAGCTTGGCACATGCACGTGACAAGCTGGTGACCGCAGCGCCTACCCGATTGGTGGTACCGTGCAGCCGACTGCACCGCGCTCCTGGCGACTCTTCTGCTCACCCTATCGGAGCGCACGGCAATGGTGTACTCTGGGTGCTGGGTGGACATCGATCCGCTGGCAAACTGGGAGCCGCATGCAGAGAGGAGAGGTTGCATGGCTGAACCAGACGCAGCTGATTACGCGGGTGTGAAGAAGGCTATCGAACACGCCGCAGCGCAGAGTCATGCGCTGGTGCAATTGAACGATAAGCGGTGGAGTAGCACGGTGCAGCCATGGCCGTGGGGAACGGAGCAACCACATTTCCCCCAACCGTTCGTATTCTACTGGAGTCTTAGGCCAGGGGTTCTGCCAGACGAGATCGTCGCCGTCCAGGAGGCTATGGAATCGGTGGTCAAGGAGTCCGGCCTCGACCTTGCTGGGGTCCCACAGGGGCGTCACGACTTCATGAACGGTTACCACAGCGTGTTCGTCATATTCGTCGTGAGCCGTCAACCTCCTGCCGCAGAACCTCCCGAACTGGTTCTACCTGACCTTCCGAACGAGGATCCGAATCTAGCGCATGGGGCCACGCCCGAAGACTATCTGCCACTGCAGCCGAGCCACCGGATACCCACGGCCGAATAGGAGGCCCGGAAGGCTTGCCGCAAGCGCGGCTACCAGCCGTTTGAGCAGCACTGCCTGGATGTGCCGGGCATCGCGCGCCGAACAGCCTACGACTGACGAGGTGTTCGCACGCGAGATCGCGCCGGTGCTTCACCGGAGTCGGTAAAGCGTGGTGCGGCGGGCAGAGTGAGGGCTGCCCGCCGCTGCACTCTAGGGGTGCTGGGCATCGCGCGCCGAACAGCCTCCGACTACATAAGGCCGCACGTCGCTGACGGTGCAATATGCAATATGACCAATGGACGGGTCCGGGGTGCCATTCGGCCCTTCTACAATGGCGAGGATGGGACTATGCCACATCTATGGCCAGCCCGTCTCGCCGCCGCCAAGGTCGCGGCACTGCTCGGCATTTCTGGGACTCGCGCGTGCAGGATAGCCAGCGCACCCTGCATCGGCAGCAGGTGGGGCAAAGCCTACGAGTTCACCGTCCCGACCTGCACGCCTTGCGCACGCGCAACACGCAGGTGCGGCGCCCCACGAAGAGAGAAGAACATCATGCGTAACGGCAGGCAACCTTCCCCGCTGACCGGCCTGCTGGTCAGCCTCTGCCTCGTGGCGCTTTTCGCTGGCGGCATCCTGGTCCTTGCCCAGCACGGCGGGCCGCTCAGCGTAGCCACTGACACCAGCACGATGGTCCTCGCCACGGCAACGCCCCAGACGCCAGCCAGCGACGCGGCACTGCTCATGGACACGACGCCCGTGCCCATGCCCACGGCAACGCCCATGCCCACGGCAACGCCCGTGCCCACGGCAGCGCCCCTGCCTACGACGACGGTACCGCCGCCACCACCGCCTGCCGCACCCGGCGCGGTGCAGGCGTGCACCCTTGCCCACTTCGACGCCACGGCAGTCCGCTGCCTGCAGGATGACCTGCAGGTCGCCGCGTTCACGACGCTCTGGGTCGTATACCCGGCGGACACGACGCTCACCGTGCTGCAGCAGGACGGTACCGGCAGCTACGTGGCGCTGCCAGGCGCGTTCGTCGTTCCCGCCCTGGACCAGCCGCAACTGTCGCCAGACGGTAAGCGCGCCGTCGTCTCCACGGAGATCTCCTACCAGGGATTCCTCGTGCTGCCCACCTGCGGGCAGCCGCTGCGCTTCGCCGCCGACGCCACCGCCGATCCGTCGTCTGCCGTGCGCGCGTCGCTCGACATCAGCTACACGTGCTAGCATGCGGTGGTGAAGCTTCACGGCGGGCCTGCTGCGGCGCGCTAGAACATACGCCCCAATGCCACAATGCTGGCTGCTACGTGCTTTCGGAGCCGAGATCGCCCGTTCCGTGCGGCCTCGCGCGGATTTGGGGCCCTCCTGGTCACAGCAGCTTGCCCCCATGGGGTAGCGCTCCTTCCAGCGCATCGGCCAGCGTGCGGGCGTGGACGCGCCGCTGCGCAGCATCCATGGCCATTTCGCCCAATGGCTGAGCCTGGTAGTACTCAAGCTGGTGGCTCGCGCTATCCTCGCCAAGGAACGGCTGCAGGGCTTTCGCGACGGCCCACCGCTTGCGGCGGCTATCCACGTGGGGATCGCCAAGGTAGCGCGTGGCGTCGCCCGCATCCTCGGTCAGCGTGCCGGTGGGCGTAGGCAGGAACTCCTCCAGCAGGGACGGGGTTGACTCGGTGATCACGCCGCTACGCCGCCGCGCGGCCTCCCCGTAGGGGCGCTCGAACTGCAGTTGGGGACCGAGCATGCCCGGCTGCTGCACGCTGGCGCTGCCGCTGGCTCGGTAGTCAGCGACGCCCTGGTCCTTGGGCTCGCGGTGGCGCAGCCTGCCGCCGGGGGAGTTGGCGAAGTCGCTTTCGGGGCTGCAGTCCAAGCCCAGGGTGTCCGCAAGGCTATGGTGCTGCGTGAGCAGTCGGGCGCGCACTGCCGGTACCAGCGCGGGCTTGAGGCTGGCAGCGGCGGACTTGCGCCGGTTCGGATCGACGTGGCAGGTATGACCAAGCTGGTCGGCCATGTCGTCGTGCTGCCGGACGAGCAAAGCGCGCAGGCTGGGTGTGAGGCTTTCGGCAATCGTCTTCACGGTGGTAGGTCCCTTCGTGCTGGTGCTGCGCAGGCGGCGCGGCTCGCGCTCGCCTGCGAGGTGGATGGTGTCAATCGTGGCCGCTTCGGTGATGACCATGGGAGGTGTTTCCTTACGCTAGAATGCCGTAGCTGCCTTCCGGCGTGCTGCGGCGGACCTGCTCACGCAGCCGCTCCAGGGTAGCCTCGCGGTCGGCATGGAGGCGTTCGAGCCGTCCTTCAAGGTGGCTGATCTGCGTTTCGATCGCATCGAGCAAGTGCCGTAACTCCTGGCTCTCCGGGGGCGTCGCCGCCAGCAGTGCCGCCTGCAGGCGATCCCGCTGTGCTTCCGCCGCATCAAGCGAGACCCAGACTGCCAGGACCGCATCGTCGCTGTAGTGCTCGTGCGCGGGGACAACGGCGGCGGAGGATTCGGTTGGCGTGGGTGCGGGCTGCGGGTCGTCCAGGATGCCCGCCGCGAGATCGACCGGGGCGTGCTGCTGCTGGTAGCGCAGCAGGCGGGTGGCTTGTTCGGCACGCTCGGCTTCGCGGGCCTGCTCCAGTATCGCCATGCCGTGGGCGCGGGATTGCTGGGCCAACTCCTGATCGCGCTGGTGGAACTGCTCACTCAGTCGGCTCATTGGTGTACCTCCTAGCAATTGCACTGTGGCGGGGCGGCGCGCAAGAGGACCGGGTGCACCCGGCAGCGAGGAGCGCGCCACCCTATGGGAGCAAGTTCGCGGACCAATGCGGGTGACGAGAACCCGCTTCCGGAGGACAAACGCGTCGCCTGCTCTGTGGTCATTGTACGGTCCATGCGCGTCACCACCAACCGCGCAGGCGCGCCAACCAGGTGGGCGTCTCCGCGTTGTCTGCCTGGTTAGCGGGCCGGTCCTTGGGTGGCAGTTCGGCGTCGATATCGGGCACGGGCGAGAGCCACCACGCCTCGGCAGCGCGCGACGGGTCCCAGGCCCCGCTCAGCGGCACGGGCTGCCCCATCTCTGGGAGGATGAGGCCGCTGTGCTGCTCCGCCCACCAGACCGCCAGGCCCAAGCTGAGCACCAGGTCGTCGTGGTCGCGCTCGCGCCAGGCTTCGACCGTGACCGCGCCGTGCAGCGTGGGCTTGATCTTGAAGCTGCGGGCTTCGCCCAGCAGCACGCCTGCGAGCCCGAGGTCCTTGCGGATCGCGATCCGCTGCTCCTGGAAGACGCGGACCAGGCCAGCAGCGACTTCCAGCTTGGGCACGTGCCAGCCTCCGGCTACTGCGCTAGCCTCGCGCCCGCTGGTCAGGGTCACGGCGACCGGCGCGAGCCTCGCCGCGCGCAGCATGTCCACCACGCCCGCGCCCACGCCCGTGGCGTCCACGACCAGTCGGCCACGCTCGCCCAGGCCCTGCACGAGCCTGGCGGCGTCGTGCGCGATGGTCACGTAGCTGCTGCCGAGTTGCCAGCGGTGAATGAAGCCGACGCTGTAGCGCTGCACGGCCCCCTCGTGGCCTGGGTGCACCTCTAGCAACACCAGGGCGCTGTAGTCGCTGGCTTGGCCCAGGTCGAGCCCCACGACGACCCGATTGCTCCCCTGGATCGCTGGCTGGCACCGCGCGCAGATGGGCTGTCCGGGCGGCACGCTGCTTGCAGAGAGGTGTCTGTCCCAGGCAGCACCGCAGATGGCCGTGGCCCCCATGCGGCTCGGCTGGCCCACGAAGCGGTGCCAGGTGCCGTCGTCGCCCCCAGGACCCCAGAAATCGCCCACCTCGTGCCTGATGATCACAGCAAGATCCCTTCGGCCATCTCGCGGCGTTCGCGCTGCTCGGGCGTCTCCGGCACCGCCTGTGGGGCGCTCCAGGCGGCGGTGTCCGCGTCGAACGCCCAGTCAGGCGCCGCCGCTCGCGCCGGCTGTACGCCTGCCAGGTCGGGCAGGGCGAAGCCGGGCAGGAAGTCCAGCAGGCTGGCGTCCAAGAACGCATCCCCGATCAGCTGCCCTTGGATTTCCACGAACTGACAGCAGTACTCGCGAGAGTACCAGAGGTCGCCCATGGCTTGGCGCTCTTCGTCCAGGAAGTCGGGCGGGATGCGCGGGCAGTCGGTGGCCGGCACCTTGTAGCGCTCCCAGGACGTGCCGCCGTGCTCCCACGCCTGGAAGAACGCGCCGGCGCGGGCATAGGGCGTGCTCATCAGCACGAGCCGCGCACGGGGGCCGCTCGTGGCCAGCATGGGCCGCGTGCTGTAGATCAGCGCGTCCGGCACCCGGCTGGCTTCGTCAATGGCCAGCACCGTGACCTTGCTGTAGCCGCGAATCGAGCCCTCAGAGCCGGGCAGGCTGATGATCCTGCTCCCGTTCCGCAATTCGAGGCTCAGCTTGTTCTCGACCAGCGCGGGCACCGGAGCACCGGCGGCGTGGTAGATCTGCAGTGCTTTTCGGAAGAGTTCCGCGCTCTGCCGCTCAGAGGGCGACAGGAACAGCACCAGCGCTTCCGTCTGGAAGAGGGCCGTATGCACGCCCAGGCACGCCGTGGTTACCGACTTCCCGCCCTGCCTGGTCACGTTCAGCAGGAGCCGGGGAGCGCGAGAGCGAAGGGCCGCAGCTTGCCAGTCGTCCGGCTCCAGGCCGGCACGCCTGGCCAGCACGACCGGATCGGCGCACAGGGCGAAGTCGTCGGCAAGCGCGTTCATGGGCGCACCTCCTGCAGTACCGCTACTACCGCTGCCAACGCAGCGGGATGGTCCTGCAGGGCAGCCAGCAGCCGCGCGCGGAGATCGAGCCACTCGACGGTGGCAGTCAGCTGCACGCCGATGGGCGCACCGTCCTTGCCGGTCGCTTCCAGGCGATTGATGTGCTCGGGCTCGCCCATTTCGCGGTACTCGATGGCGTTGGCAGCCTCGGCCAGCCGCACGATAGCCATGGGATACTTGGCAAGGAAGGCCGGGGTCAGCTTTGCCAGGGCGTCGGTGCTCTTGCTGCGCAAGCCCGCCGCCAAGTCCAGCCGCGCCGCCCGCGCTGCAGCCCGCTGCTGCTGCTCCGCTACGTACTGCTGCTCTGACGTGGCGTGGATACGTTCGGCGTCGGCGTGCAGCGCGCGCTCAGCCCAGCCGTAGCGCGTGGACCAGGCTTTGAGCGTGCCTATTCGGCGGCTCGGCACCACCGCGCCGGTCGCGGATCGGTACCGTTCGCACAGGAGAGTGAGCGAGCGATGCTCCCCAAGTTCGATGTAGTCCTGCATGGCCTGCTGAGCCCGTGCAGGCTGGTGCGGTATGGCCATCAGCCGGTTCCTTTCTAATTGGCCGCGATGTCGCGCGGCGGTCGGGTGCGGGTGCAGCCCACGACCCACGGCAAGCACACGTCGTAGGCGTCCCGCTGCCAGGCCGGGAGGTCGGGGTCGAGCAGTTCGCTCAGCACGCACAGGCGGCGCTCCAGCGTGGCGCCGCGCGCCTCCAGTAGACGGATTTCGCGGCGGGCGACCATGAGGGCCAAGGCTACCTCGGTCGCTTCGGCCCGCAGGTGCGCGAGTTCCGCATGCGCCACGCCTGTGGCTAGCTGCGTGTACGTGACCGTCATGGCGTCACCTCCAGGCAATCGTGAGGTCTGCAGCAGTACCGGCAGCCAAGACCGCGTAGAGCCCGGTCTGGAAGGCTACGTCGTAGACGAACTGGCCGCGTGCGGCGGTCGTGTCGATGGCGGCGATGACCATCCCGCTCGTGTCCGTGCCGTCGTAGATCGTCAGCAGGTTGGACGCGCTGCCTACGGTATTGATGACAATGCTGTGCAGCGTGCCGCCGCCGATCTTGAGCGCCGTGCCCGTCGTATTCACGTGCATGCGCACGGGCGTCCAGCCGCCGTTGGGCAAGCCGCTGGCCGGATCGACCTGCAGCATGCCCTGCGCTACTTGTGGGAATGCCATTGTGTGTCGTCCTTTCTCCTCAGTGGTCGTAGCCTTGCGGGCTCGTGGGCGGCGCCCGGACGCCCGCGCGGACGCGCCGCCAGTGATCGTGCCTGCTGCGAGTGAATCTGCATGGTCGTCTGCTCCTACCGGAATTGGTTCTCCTGCTAAACGGTTCCACGGTTCGGAACCGGTCCGGAACCATGGAACCAATTCCCATCAAAATTGGTTCCACGGTTCGCCAGTTATAGCGATGGAACCGAGAACCGATTCTCACGAGAACTCCTAGGCCAACGCTTCCCGCCCTTTGCGGGTCAAGGCGTACCGCCGATCCCGCGTTCCCGGTATGCCGTCCGCCTGCAGGTAGCCGGTGCCAGCCAGGCCGTTCAGGATCGCCGCCAGCGTCGGTTTCCGCTCCACACCGCTGCCGCGCTGGATGTCGGTGAACCGCGCCCCTGCCGCACCAGCGGCGGCTACGGCGCGCAGGGCTGCACGGTGCTGCTCCGGCAGCAGGGCACCCAGGCCAGCCACCTGGGAGGTCAAGACCGGTACGCAGGACGCCGCACCCACGACCGGCACCAGGTCGAACCGCAGCGGCGCGCACGGCGCCCCCTCCCGCAGCTTGCTGCAGGACACGGTGATGGTGCCGAGTTGCTCATCCCGGCTCACGCTGAGTTCCACGTCCACCGCCGCCCGCAGCGCGCTGGAGCCGCGCTGGCGTTCCGCAGCCCATCCGAAGTGGTGCACCACCAGAACCGCCGCGCCCGTGTCGCGACGAATGCTGTCCAGCGCCGCCACGAATGACGACATGTCGCGCGTGTCGTTTTCGTCGCCCCCAATGCAGCGCGCGAGGGTGTCGAGCACCACAAGACGCAGGGCTGGCAAGGGCCGTAGCGCCGCGAGCAGTGCTGCACGCACCCGCTCATCGGTCGGGATAATCGCATCCGGGTAGAAGCGTGCGTCCGCGAGATCGGCACCGTGGTTGTGGTGCTTGCACCAGCTATCAACGCGCGTCGCCAGGCCCGCGCCGCCCTCTGCCGCGACGTAGACCGTGCTGCCGCGCTTGGTCGGCTGGCCGCACCAGTCGATGCCGTGCGCGATGGAGAGACTCAGGTCCAGGGCCACAAACGTCTTGCCGCTGCCTGACTGGCCCACGAGCGTGGCGAGGCAGCCGCTTGGCAGCCAGCCCTCGACCAGCCAGTCAACCGCCGGTGCCCGCCGCATCTGCGCACAGGTCCGGAGGCTGATCGCGGCAGTGGGCACCTCATCGGTGGCCGGGTTCCCACGCCGGACCGCGCTGGCGAGTCGGCCGTCAGCTGCGTACAGCGTGCCGTACGCGGGCCGCTGCGCCGGGTCGCTGGCCGCCGCGTGGCCGTTGGGAGACGCAGGGCGTGGATGGTTGAAGCAGCTGGCGTGCTCGCCGTCCGGTGGCTCCCCGAACGCGAGACGCTGCTCGTCGTTTTCCGCGCAGAATGGGCAGAACACGGGCGCCCGGTTCATCGAGCCCTCCCGCGCCGCCGTCGCCGCGCGCGTGGCTGCGGGCGGAATTGCGCCTCGTAAATGTCCGCTTCCGATTCGCCATAGGCGAACGAGCCCGGCCGCAGCACGCCCAGGGTGTCGGCGTATCTGATATGAAGTGAAGCGATGTGGGTGGGCGCGCCCACCAGCACCGTCGCAGCGGCCCGCAGCCCGCTGCTGGCGCATAGGACAGCGCCGGGTATGCTACCGTGATGTGTGGGTGCGGATATCGAACATGGTGGGGCCATGGTCGAGCCTCCAATCCTGGGAACTGGCGCCAGTGCCTGCAGGCGCCATGGCAGAGGCCGCGTGGTCGTAGCGCCGCGCGGCCTCTTGTTTTTCCGCCGCCATACGCTGGGCAATCGCGGCCACGGTGCGCCAGAATGCCACTTCTGCGGGGCTCTGCGGTACCATTGCCATCGCAGACAGACCTGCGCCGTTTGGTGCGTGTTTGTGCTGCTGCTCGCGGGGCGGCGTCAGGGTCTCAAGCTGGGCGCCGTCCCGCCGGTCCACTACTGCTCTGGCGGTCATGTCTTGCCCTCCATAACCCTCCGCGCGATCAGCGCGTCTATTTCTGTCCTGGGGATGCGTATTGCTCGGCCGAAATGTACCGGTCGCACCTCACCCCCCAGGATCAACTCCCGCAACGTTGGCCTGCTCAGCCGCAATGTCTTGCAGGATTCCTCAATCGTCAGCAGTGCGCTCTGTTCGCCCACGTCCCTGACCGTCACTGTGTTCATGATTTCCCTTCTGATAGATGGTGGATAACCCCCTTGCCGATGCTTCGCTCGGCTTACAACTACATCAACCCACAGTCGTCTGGATCCGCGCAATCCCTCTGCCCACGGCAGCCCCCCGTGCCGGAAAACTCCCGCCGAAGAGAAATGCATTTAGGCTCATTGACACCAGTTTAAGATGGTGATGAGGCGATAAGACATGACTTTGCATGCACAGAAAAGCCCTCCAGACAGGCGCTGGAGGGCTCGCGGGCGAGTGGGCCGGAGGTTAGGCGGACGTGGCGCTCGTGCCAGATTTCGGGGGTTGCTAGGGCACCTGGGGCGTAGGGTCGTAGGTCATCCAACCGTCACGCAACGATCAGGTGCCCGTCATGGCGCCGCTCTATGCTGAACTTGCGCCGGTGCGGCTCCAGATGTCCGGTCAGGTAGCTTGCACCGGCGCAGCGTGCTGGACCCTGCTTAGACTATCCGGTCAGGCAGCCTGCATCGGCCGGACCCACCCGACCTGATCGCTACGGCGCTGCTGGGAGCGGACCAACGCTGTGTTGGCCACTACCCCTTCACCAGCGGCTCGACGTAGCGGCCCATCGCCGCGCCGATGCAGCAGATTTCACCGGTATTGGTTCAGGTGCGATCGGCCTCTGCCCCCATCTTCGCCGGGTCATAGGGGATGGGCGGGGTATACAACACCCTGAGCGCGACGTCCAGCGGGAAGATCAGCAGGGCCAGCAACGCCATCACTGGCCACACATCGCGCTGCGTGGAGTACACCGGCAGGCCCGCGGGGCTAAAGGCAGCGGCCGGGCGGGCGAGCGTAGGCGCGTTGTCCGCGGCGGCGATCTGGGCCAACAGATTCAGATTCGGCGGCCCAATGTCGTACTCGGCAGGGTACGGCACGGCGATTGCGTCGGTGGTTTGGCGCAGCACTGTGCCGTTGTCGTACTGGGCGAGTCCAAGCTCGTACACGCCCTGTTCCACATTCGAGAGAACAGCGCTGTAGTGGCCCGGCGCGTCCTGCTGCAAGACCAAGGTCGTGCGACGACCGGCGGGATCGACGACCACGGCACGCGTGTCCACCAGATCGGCGAAGCCGCTCTGCGGATTCGAGGCGTCGACGCCTATGGTCAGGCTCTGACCGGCGAGCTGGAGGTCGGGTCTGAAATCAGTGGCTGATGCCAGGGGCAGGAGCCCATGCAGCACGTCGCTCCAGAAACCGTTCTCGGCGATCCACGACTGTGCCCAACTGGCGTCGCTGCCACCGGTCCACGCGGTGACCTGTCCCAACCCGTCGTGCCATTGGGTCAGGATTGGATCTCCTAGCTGCGATTGCAGGAGCACCTGAGCGGAAGGTTTCGCGGCCACGATGTTGTAGGAGTGCAGCTTGGGCAGCGTTGTGCCTACGAGGGAGCGCAACGCCGGATCATCGGCTGCCTGGACCACGGCAAGCTGCCCCTGCACGCGGGTCGGCCCACTGCTGATCCGCGTCTCGAGCACCACAAAACCGGGGATGTCATGCGGATCGGAGGTATAGTAGAAGCGCCCGCCTCCCGCGTTAGCCCAGCTCTGCAGCTCGTCGACCTCCGCATCGCTGCCGATGGCGATGGTGGAGAGTGTGATGCCGTTGTCCTTCATCTGCTTGATCAGCTGCAGGAACGGCGCAGTGGTCTCTCCCTGGCCGTCGGTCATCAGCACGATGTGCTTGAAAGCGTCCTTGCTCTCGTAGAGGTACCGTGCTGCCTGGCGCAGCGCGGGGTAGATTACGGTGTTGCCGAAGGCTTGCAACGCGAGAATGCTCGTCTTGGCGCGATCGCGGTTCTGCGTGCCTCCTACCTGTTGGAGGGGCAGGACGACGTGGGATGTGTCGTCGAATGCGATTACGCCAAAGCTATCGCTTGGCTGCAGGTGGGCAATCGCCTGGATGGCCGCACTCTGGGCCATGCTAATCTTGGAGACACCGTGCATCAGGTCGGACATGCTGCCCGACTTATCGATGATCAGGATCAGCGCCACACTGCTCTGTCCAGTATGCGCTTCGGCTATGCTGGTTACGGGCAGCAGCTGTTCCAGTGCCGTGCCAGCATACCCGCCGGCGGCGAAGCTGGTCGCACCGCCTGTGACCAGCAGCCCCATGCCGCGGTCGTGCACGGCGCTTTGCAGGGCCGCGACGGCGGCTGACGACAGATCGGCCGCGGGTACATCGGCCAGGACCACGGCGTCGTAGGCACTCAGGCCGTCTGTTGTGGCCGGGGCCTGTTTGGCAGGCGCCACGGTCAGCTGCAGGCCGCTGCTGCTCAGGGCGGTGGCCAGCGACGAAGTCTCCGCGAGGTTGCCGCTCAGCATGAGCACGCTGGGAGCCGGTGCAGTAACGGTGACCGCGTCGAGCGCGTCGTTCTGCGGCACAGGGTCATTCTGGGCGCGCACTTGCACGTGGAACACATGTGTTCCTGCCCCTTCGATAGTCTGCGAGAAGTAGTAGGTACTGAGGCCAGCAGGAACGGTGAGGGTGTGCTGGCCGAGATCGGTGCCGTCCTCGGAGATCCGCACGATTACTGGGGTAGGGCGGTCGGCCTGGAGGCCCACGCGCAACGTTACCGGCTCGCCGTTCTCGGTAGCGTGCGGCAGCTCGACGCTCGCGACGGCTACGTCGCCTCGCGCGGGTACCGGCAGCGGGATCACCGAGATTGGCACGTGGAGCTGTGCAGCTTGTTGCGCGGCCAGCAGGGCATCGCCGGCGGTCTGGCGGCCGTCACTCAGCAACACGATGCGCGCTGAGCGGTTCGCGGGCAGGCCGGCGAGCGCGAGACGGAGAGCAGCCTCGATATTCGTGCCGGTGGCGTCTACCACCGGTATGCCAGGCACCAGCTTGCCAGACAGCGGTCCCGACCACGCGGGGCTGCTGCCCATCGCCACGATGGATGCGCCGTCGTCTAGGCCCATGCCACGCACGGCGGTCTGAATCCAGGCGAGCGCAGCAGCCTCCTGCGCCGGCTGGATGCTCGCGGATCGGTCGAGCACGAAGACGACCTGCACGCCGCCGGCTGCCTGGGTGACACTCGGCCCAGCCAGCGCGAGCAGCAGCAAGGCCACGACCAACAAGCGTGTGGCGAGCGTGGCGAGGGCCCGCAGCCACGGCAGGCGCTGCAGCCGCTCGCGGCTCAGCCGCTGGATCATCCAACCCAAGGGCAAAATGAGCAGTACTAGCAATGGTTGCGAGAACGTCATTGGACCGCCCTATCCGCGTGCAGTTGGAGGAAAGGCGGAATGAATTCCGCGTTTAGGTTAGCGGTGAGGCGCTCCAAGAGGAATTCCGGAGCATCAGGTTTGTTTTGCATAGAACCACCATTCGCCCGAAAGGGCTAGCAGGGCCCCGATGATGGCCAGGGGCCAGAGGCCATGCTGCACCGTGCCGAGATCGATGGCTGGCATCCACGACTGGGTGCTCGCGGGCACGGGCTGCGTGTCGCCTGGGGCGGCCGTGGTGACGGCGAAGAGCGGGTCGCCGGGCCTTCTGCCGCCGTTACCGGCCGCTACCGCGTAGACGCCCAGCTGGCTTGCGCCGATCATGGGGCCGGTCTCGATGGCACCGGAGGGATCGCGCACCGCCTGGACGTCGGAAGGCAGCCACACGGAGGCGCCTGCCGAGACCTCGGCGAGCGGTGCCGGCATGAGCCAGTTCACCATCTGCTGCACCAGCAATGGGAACGCCAGGTTTCCCGCGAATGCGCTGTGGCCCACGTCAAAGGGCAGTACAACCATGCGCGCGCCGCCGAAGGTGCCGTCGAGCAGTAAGGGGCCGTTGCTCCCACCTACCGCGACGTGTGCCCAGCTCGGCGTGGCGATTTTCTCGCCTACCGTCGACAGATCAGACAGATCGAGGCCCTGTACAAGGGGGTCGGAACTATCGACAGTGTCTGCCGGTAGGAACACGTTGCTGCCGAGCACAGGGATCGTGACCGTGGAAGGCGGAGGATTGACGACGATCAGAGGTATCGAGGGAAATCCATCGGGTGAGAAATTGTCCAGAACCAGGAAGTCGTACGCTCCCACATCCTCGTAATTGAACGCGGCGGTAGACACGAGCTTCAACTCGAGGCCGGGTATGGCTCGTAGCGCGGTGAGCAACTGGCCGGGGTTGTCGGCTACGAGGAGGGCTTGCAGCGGCACAGGTGCAGGCACGATAGCCCAGGCAGTGTTGTCGCTCGCCAAGGCGTCCTTGGCCAGTAGCGTGGCCTTTACGGTTTGAGACCCATTGGGTATGGCGAACGTGAGGTCCAGGCTACCGCCGGCAGGGATATCCAGCGCCTCGCGGCCGAGTGGCTGGCCGTCAACTGACACCTCGAGTGTGTTGGCACGCGCCACCGAGGCATAATTGCGCACGCGGGCGAATGCCTCGCAGGCCTTCGCCCCGGACTGGCAACGCACGGTGAGGCTGCCGATGCTCTGGTCATTCAGGGGCGCGCGGCCGATCCGATCGATGAACACCGGAAGACTGCCGGTCTGCAACGGCGGAGTGTCGGGCGCGGCCAGAAACGTGACACGGGGCGCGCCGCGGCCAGATTCGGCAGCAATGCCCTGGGCGAGCGCCGATGCGCCTGCGATGTCGGCGTTGCCGCCGGGTGGGCCTAGGTGCTGCAGGGCCGCGGCAAGGTCGATATTACCCGGTATCTCGCCTGCGAGGCGCGCGTGCGGACCGGCCACGACGAGGCTCAAGCTGTCGTCGGGACCGAGCTGCCTGATCATTGTCTCCACCTGCTGCCGTGCCTGGTCGAACCGTGAAGGAGTGACGTCCGTCGCGGCCATGGCCACCGAGTCGTCCAGCACCACGATCTGGTGCGTGCCCGCGGCGTGCGCGACACGTGGACCGGCGACGACGAGGGTGAGAACCAGCACGGCCATGATCTGCAACAGCAGGAGAGGCTCGCGCAGCGGCAGGCGGCGGTGCGGCTTATGGCTGAACTGGGCCATTGCTTCGGTCCACAACCAGGTGCTGGACACGACGTGGCGTTCGTGCAGTACCCGCCAGAGGTAGAGCGCGACTATCACCGGTACGAGCAGCAGCCCCAGGAGGGCAGCCGGCTGGGCGAAACTCACTGCATCATCCTGCCGCGCAGCGCGGTGGTTAGCACATCTTCCAAAGGTTGGTCCGTGTACAGGCGAACAAAGGTGGCATGCTGGGAGGCGCAGGCGGTCTCGATCTCAGCGGTCCAGGAGGCGAAGCGCTCGGCATAGGCACGCAGGGCCGCCGCGTTGACCGTGGCCAGCAGTGGTTTGCCGGTCTCGCAATCCACCAGCTTCACGGGGCCGTCGAATCGGGGCAGTGATTCCTCTCGAGCAAGCACCTGCAGCACCGCGGGCTCAAGGCCAATCTTGCGCAGCGAGACTATGGCTTCCCTGGTACCACTTGGCACCAGCAAATCGGAGACGAGCACGCCCAAGCCGCGCCGGGGCACGGCGCAGTAGCTTCGAACGGCGGCGGCCAAATCGAGGTTGCCGCGTGGCTGGAGGTGCTCGAGGATGGAGAGCAGGGTCGCGGTCTCGTTCTTGCCTCTGAGGCGCGGCAGCGCCTGGGCTGAGGCGCCGGAGAGCAGGCCGACGGCCACGCTGTCGTAGCGGGCGAGTGCCGTGCAGCCAAGCGCGGCGGCGAGGCGCAGCATGGTGCGGAACTTGGAGGGGATGCCGTAGGCCATTGAGCCACTGCAGTCGAGTAACAAATGGAGCGTGGTAGCTTCCGCGGCTTCCGTGAGCCGGAGGGTGAGCTGGCCGAGGCGGGCGTACACGTTCCAATCGATCAGGCGAAAATCGTCGCCCGGCCGGTAGTCCCGATAGTCGGCAAACTCGATAGAGTGCGCTTTCCGCGCGCTGGGGTGCTCGCCGGCGAAACCGGTGGTACCGTGGCGCCCCACGTGCAGGCTCAGACTCTCGAGGCGGTTGAGGAGTTCGGCGCTCAGCAGTGGGCCTTCGGGCTCAGCGCCTGAAGGATTCACCCAGCCGCGCACGGCATCGTGGCGAATACGGGCTAACCAGTTCATGGTACGTCAGTTAGGTACCTCCCGTACCGTCTGCACGATTTCGTCGAGTACGGTGTCCGTCGTGATTCCGTGCGTTTGGGCTTCGAAGTTGAGACTGATGCGATGGCGCAGGGCCGGGTGCACGGCGGCTCGCACGTCGTCGTAGGAGAGGTTGTAGCGTCCGTCTAGCAGGCTGCCGATGCGCCCGGCGAGGGCAATAGCCTGTGCGCCGCGTGGGCTGGCGCCGATGCGGATGTACTTGCGGGTCACCTCAGGAACGTCTGGGGAGTTCGGTTGCGTTGCCAGGACGATGCGCACCGCGTAGTCCAGGACGTGTGACGCCATGGGCACCTCACGCGCGAGCCGGCTCATGGCCAGGAGAGTTTCGCCGCCGGCGACACCGCGGACCACCGGCATCTCGCCGCTGCCGGTGCGCCGCACGATGGTGGCCAGCTCGCCTCGGTAGGGGTAGGTGATAACCAGCTTGAAGAAGAAGCGATCGAGCTGTGCCTCTGGCAGCGGGTAGGTGCCCTCCATTTCGATGGGATTCTGCGTGGCGAGCACGAAGAACGGAGCGGGCAACGGATGGGAGGTCGTGCCGGCGGTCACCGTACATTCCTGCATCGCTTCGAGCAGCGCGCTCTGCGTCTTGGGCGTGGCTCGATTGATCTCATCCGCCAGGACGATATTGGCGAAGATTGGCCCCTTTTGGAACGAAAGGCTGCGGCGGCCCATCTCATCTTCGGACACGATGCTCGTGCCCGTGATATCTGCCGGCATCAAGTCGGGCGTAAACTGGATGCGGCCAAACTGGAGGTCGAGTGCCCCGGCAAAGGCGCGCACCAGGCTCGTCTTGCCAAGGCCGGGCACGCCCTCCAGCAGTACGTGACCACCGCCCACGAGGGCAATCAACACGCCGCGCGCCACTGCCTCCTGCCCCACGATGACCGTCGAGATCTCTTCGAGGATGCGGCGAGCAGTGGCTTGGAATTCTTCGGGTGAGATCATGAGCCTGAGCCCCCATTGAAGTAGGCGCGAATGAGAGCCTGTTCGTCGGGCGGGAGCGAGGAGATATCCGCTTCGGGCACGTATCCTTCGACGGTGCTCGACTCGCCGTTCGGGGCACCCAGTCCTGGTCCCGGGGCTACCTCGTATGGTGCCACCGGCACCAGGTCTGGGCTCTGAGCATTGCCACTACCGATGGCAGGCTTGCCATTGACGGTCACTTGCGTCACCTTCACCTGGCCGGATTCTGCCTGCTGGCTCCCGGGCCGGTTCTGAGTCGGGCCTGTCCCAGACCCAGTATTGCCGCGTTGGGTGCGCGGATCCTGCAGACCATTCTCGGACTGGCCGCTGCCGTTCCCGGTGCTGCCCGACTGCGAGCTCGCCGCCGAAGATTGTCCCTGAGCGGGAGCATGCGCCGACTTCGTGCCGCCTTGTCCGTTCTGCCCGGACTGGCTCCCCTTTGTGCCGGGCGGCGGCGTATCTTCGCCAAATGGGTTCTTGCCGGAGGTGTTAGGGCCAGATGTCTGCTGGCCCCCCTGCTGCGACTGATCCTGGCTGCTTTGGGTCTTCGAGCCTTGGGCGGGCGAGCCGGTCTGCGGATTCTGGCTGGGACCGCTCTGGGGCTGCTGCGCATTCGGCTGGCCGCTCTGGTTCGCCGGGCTGCCATTCTTGCCTGAGCCGGTTGACTGGCCCGTCTGGCCCTGCGCGCCGCTCTTCGAGCCGTTGCCACTGCCGGCCTGCAGCTGCTGCGCTGCGCCGGACGGCCCGGCGTTGCTGGACCTCGCGCCGTTCACCGTGCTGCCGGCACTCCCGCCGGTGAGGCTGCCGGCCAGCGGGTTCGGTGCAGGGCCGGTGCCCCCGCTACCGGCGGGCTGCGGGCTGCTGCGGATCTGGAAGGAACCTGACAGGGAGGACTGCGCTGGGGGCGAGGCGTGGGTGTCGCCCTTTGTCGCAGGCACCTTGGCTGAGCCATCAGCACTCGGGCTGAGGCCGGCGAGGGAAGCCTGCGTAGGGATCGCCTGGGGAAGCGAGCCCGTGCTGCGAGCCTGCGTCAACGGGTAGCTGCCCTGTGGGGCCGCCGTGGGTGCGGCTGGAGCTGCATAGCGCGTGCTAAAGAATCCGGCGAGCAGGAGGACCAATGCCAGTAAGACCGAGCCGCGTTGGCGCTTCTGCCATGGCGGATAGGGCAACTGCTGCAATCGTGCCAATGCGCGTGCTGCCTGTCGCTGGGCCAGGGGGTCTGGCTGCACATAGCCTGCACTGGAAGCGGCCTCTGGCCGGGTGGTAGGACTTACGGCTGTGGCCGGATGAACAATCGGGCGCGGGTGGTGGATGACTAATGATTGACCTTGAAGCTGACTCGGAGTGCATTCGAGCGCCGTGCCGAGCTGCTCGTGCAGCTCGAACTCCCGATCCAGCCATCGGGCCGTCTCAGCCAGGCTTGGCCGGTTGCTGCGGACAAGCCAGGCGCCTGCCAGCACGCATGCTATTACCGGGAACCAGATCAGGATGGGTGGAAGCGAGGGTACGGCGTCCCGCAGCAGGACGTTCACAGCTACGAGGTATGCCATGGCGAGGCCGAGGAAGCGAGCAAGCGTGACGATGGAGCGCTGCCGCCAGAGCCATCGCCGGTAGGGCCGTATCGGCTCGACCAGCGGGTTATCGTTTGCACGATCGGCCGCTGCAGGCAGCAGCCGGGGAGCGCCGAGCAGCAAGTACTGGTAGTCGGACCGCGCCATGATGAGCGCTACGGCGCGCCGCAACGTCGTATGGGCACGCCTGGTAAGGTCCTCGCGAGCCATTGAGCCACTCGCCTTACTGCGCGTTCACCACTTATCAACGCGCTTGCCGAGCCGATCCGCCCAACTGGTGGAATAGGCCCAAGGTACCACGGCCCAGCGTACAGGGCAACGAAAGGCTGTGCCCGTGCTCTGGCAGGAGGCGGTATGATCAGTGCATGGCACATGGCGACGCAGGAAGGAGAGCACGGCATGCCGCTTTCCCAACAGTTGGAAACACCCGGTGCCGACCTGACCGCCGTGCACGACGCTCGGAGCCGCCTGCCCGAGTTTCTTCGCCCACTTTTCTGGGAGTACGAGTTTGACGAGATCCGGCTCCCAGGTGACCGTGCGGCCGTCACATACCGCATTCTGGCTCGGGGCGGCCTGGCGCACACTACCTGGCTCATCGACACGGTCGGCCCTAGCGCCATCCGCGAGCACCTGCAGCGCACCGGCGGCCGCGGTCTGGACGCGCGGACGCTACGGTACTGGCAAGCACTGCTGGAGCTGCCCGACAGCGTCGTTGATACCTGGCTAGAGGATCCTGGGCGTGCGCTGTGGGATGCGCGATGAGTCTGTATATCGCTCGGTTGACGCCCGCTATCCACCAAGCGCTCGTTACCCGGGCGCGCCATTTGCAGCGCGATCTGGCTCAGCGTTCGCACGACGAGGACTCACCAATTCGGTGACGGCGCAACTACTATTATCGGCGAGCCCGGTGCTTTGATAGATCCGGCGTCGTATCTCCGTTTAGAAAGTTTCTTACCTGCGCGTCATCGGCCTTGGTCTTGAAGACCTTGAGGGGGCATCTCTTGTCTTTGAGTTGCGCCTTGATCTCCTGCGAGGGTTTCGGGCTGGCGGTACCGGACGCAACCACCACGGCGCGGAACATCACGTCGAAGCCGGCGGGAAGCTTCTTCCTGATCACATTGAGGGTGGTTTCCAACTGCTTCACAGCGTGATCCAGATCGGTACCCTTGAGTTCGACCAGGAGGATTGTGCTGCCGTTATCCTTAGAAATCACGAGTATAAGACCATCACAGGTCGTGCTGTCACGATCCCCGATTACTCCAGTTCGAAAAGCATCGCAATCGGTCTTGAAAACGAGGATAGTTTCATCGCTTCGATGCTGGAGTGCGAGAGATTTCCCTTTTTCTCCTAGGGACGTGGCGCCAGGTACAAGACATGAACAGAGCAGTACGTTGAACACCAAGAGTTGTACCTCCGCCGGATTAGTCCACTGCCGCAAGTATCTGGTCGAACAGCGTTGAGAGGTACTCAGATTCGTCCCCGAAAGTGGACCAGTCGGCGATACCATCCTCGCTCATGACAGACTGGACAGAAACGGAACCAGAGTCATCTCCTTGAAACAGGTACGCTGCAACGCTGCTTGGTGGCAAGAGCGCATCTGGCGATTTTAGCTTGAGCTGCGAAACAATGTTGTCTCTGCTCGATCCGGTGAGTCCGCTGGCTTTGGTGAGGTTCCCTATATGGTCCATGATGTATGGACTGTGGGTCGTGACGACCACTCGCACTCCGCGGTTGACCAGAATGGCGAGCAGTTCCGTCAGCTGGATCTGCGCTTCCGGATGTGCGTTCATCTCCGGCTCGTCGATTACGATGACGTCTCCCGGTCGTATCATGCCATGGTTGAGAAAGAGGTCCAAAGCAGCAACCGACCGCACGAGGGACGAAGCCACATGAAGGTCGAGGGTCCTGCCACCTGGCATGGCATAGCCTAGCTCACGCTTATCTCCAAAGCTCACTTCCCCTTCCAGGATGGCGCTTTCGAGAAGCGACCGAATGCTAGAGAATGCCTGGTCGCGAGGAATGGGAGGCGTCGGCCCAAACTCGGCAGCCGACAGGAGACCAAGGAAGTCGAGCTGGGGTCGGGGCAGTTTGACCCGAAGCTGATCCACCAAGATATTGAGCAGCCGGTACCTTAGCGTAACCGAAAGCCGCGCGGGAAGACGTGAGGATTTGCCTAGCTCGTCTATGGCCTCGGCCACCCTTTGGATAGTCGTTGATCGACTGGAGTCCAGGAACCGGTACAGGGCAAGAAGCGCGGCCCGTTCGACTGGGAGCGGGATTACTTCGTTGACGAGGCTTAGGGTAAACCGTAAGAGAACAGATTCGACAAGTTGCTTGACCTCGGCCAGGTCCAACCCTGTCACCGGAAATATGCCTAGGACGTTGTCATCTGGCAGTGATCGGAAGAGCAGCACTGATTGCCCTAGATGAATGCCCAGCGCTGTATTCCCCGCTGATCTTGAGTCGACGATTTCGTCTCGAGCAATCTCAAGGCTGACCATGGACTCGTCGAATGACGACGCCGATGTTGAGAGGATTGAAGATATGTCGTTGCCGGACAACTCGAACGAGACTGACGCCGGGACACGTAGCGTTAGGTCGCTCCTCGCGACTATCCGATCGTAGGCATCGTGGGGTACCGCGGCAATGATCTCCTTGGCCAGCACCTCGGCTTTACCCGCCAAGACGTCCGTCAGGTAGGCAGTTTCGTCTCCTTCGGCCTTCGCCCGATCAAGAAACGTGCCAAAGGATCGGAGAGAGAGTGTAGATAGAAGCCCATAGAGGCAGTAGGCGACCCAAGTCTTGTGTGTGCCATTTGGCCCGATGAAGACGGTAAGCGGCTTAACGTCAACTTCAGCGTGCTTCAGGCCGCCAAGATTCGTTACCTTTAGTTTCACTTCGACCCTACGATGCACAGTCGTTAGGCGCCTGGCGATTCAATACCGCGCCAAGGGTGCGCCCATTCGTGAAGACTATACCACGCGTAAGAACAGCCGATCATGTCCTTGGTGCAGACCTACGGAGCAACTGAGCAGTGGAGGAGTGAGCAGCGAGCCGGCGTGCACCAGGAAATAGGCTCTATCTGGTGAACCGACATTTCACCCCGTTCGCCAGCCGAAGGGGCGGCAGTCCGTGAGAATGCCTCTGCATCCTGCTCAGGACTTCCGACCTAACGCACAAGGTCGGCGATGTGCCGGAACAATGTGGAGGGGATGTGCCGGGCTGTAATACTCCAGCCCGGCACTCCCGCGCTATGTTGTCCCCTGCCTGGACGGCTCTTCGTCACGCGACGAGTGCGCCCGCTCCTAGTACAGGAACATCGGCTTTCCGAGAATGTGCGCCACCTTGGCGCGGTAGGTCTCGGCGTCGTAGAGCTGATCCACGTCCACGCGGCGCACGCCGGTGCCGATGAGATCGAGCGGGACGGTGGTGTAGATGCCCTCGCGCAGCGCGACCATCTTGCCGGTCTCGCCCTTGAGCGCCAGGTCGGCAGCCAGGTTGCCGTAGGTGATGGATACCATGCGGTCCAACGCATCCGGCGGGCCGGAACGCATGAGGTAGCCGAGCTGCTGGCCGACGATTTCCTCGCCGGTGATCTCCTTGAGCGCCTCGCCGAGAGCCTGGCCGATGCCGCCGAGCTTGCGGTGGCCGTAGGCGTCTTCTGGTCCGGTTTCGAAGATCTTGCCGCCGGTCATGGTGGCGCCTTCGGAGACGGCGACGATGGCGTAGTTGCTGGGGTTGCGGCGCTTGTCTTCCATCACCAGCGCTGCCATTCGCTCAGGATCGAACGGCACTTCGGGGATCGCGATGCGATCGACGTCGCCCAGGTAGCCGGCGATGAGCGCGGTCTCACCGGAGTTCCGGCCGAAGAGCTCAACCACGGCGATGCGCTCGTGCGAGCCAGTGGGCGTGCGCAGGTCGTTCATGAACTGGATGCTGCGCGTGACCGCCGTGGAGAAGCCGATACAGTAGTCGGTGCCGAAGACATCGTTGTCCATGGTCTTCGGGATACCGATGGTGGGGAACTTCTCCTGGTGCAGTCGCAGCGCATAGCTCAGCGTGTCGTCACCGCCGATGGCCAGCAGCGCGCCAATCTCCAGGTGGTCGAGCACCCGCAGCACGTGATCCGTGCAGTCGGCAATGCCATTGGGCGAAAATGCATATTTGCCTTTGAGGAAATCGGGGAGTTTGGTCTCCCTGACCTTGCCCGGGTTCGTGCGCGAGCTGTGCAGGTGAGTGCCGCCACTGCGATCGATCGTGCGCACTTCGGCGCGGTCGATGGGGCGGATCCACTCCGGCTGCGGCTCCTTCTTGTCGGGATTGTAGTTGAGCAGCCCGGCCCAACCGCGCCGCACGCCATACATCTCGATGCCGGCATCGGTGATGCGGTTCACCGCTGCTTTGATCGCTGGATTTAGACCCGGGACGTCGCCGCCCCCGGTCAGGATGGCCATCTTCATACTTTGACCCCTATGCTCCCTCGCTAATCATTGATGCGCCACCGGACAATATACGGCATTTGCGGGCCGGCTGCTGGCCGGCTGACGATCGTGCGCTCTGCCACCTACTATCATGGCGCGGATTGGCGCTCCCCGGCAACTCTGACCTGTACGCCGGCATCTGCCTCGAGCGGCACGAACACCGAAGTGTAGTCGCGGCGGCCGTAACCCGCCTCTTTCGCGCGCTGATACAGCTGTAGGGACTTCTCGGCGAGCGGCACGGCAATGCCGCGCTCCCCGGCCATCTCCAGCACCAGGCCAAGGTCCTTGAGCAGCAGGTCGGTGAAGAAGCCGGGCTCAAAGGTGCCGCTGAAGGCTCTGAGCGGGATAGGATTGGCCAGTTGCCAGTTGCCGCCGCTGCTGGCGCCGATGATTTTGGCCATGGTGGCGACGTCGGCCCCCGCGGCCGCGCCGAGAATGAGCGCCTCCGCATCGGCCGCCGCGATCACGCCGCAGAGGTGTTGGTTGATGAGCTTGACCACCTGGCCCGAGCCGCTTGGTCCGACATGGAAGATATTCTCGCTCTTCCCCATGGCCTCGAAGACGGGACGCACGCGCGCGAACACCTCAGCGTCGCCGCCGGCCATGATGGTGAGCGTGCCCGCGATTGCGCCCTGGGAGCCGCCGCTCACCGGCGCGTCCAGCATACCTACGCCCTTGGCGGCAGCCGCGGCGGCGATTCGGCGGGCGACTGCCGGCGAGATGGTGCTCATATCCACCACGGTTAGCCCGGCATGCGCGCCTTCCAGCACGCCGGCCGGTCCCAGCACGACCTCCTCCACATCCGGCGAGCTGGTGACCATGGTGATCACGACGTCCGACGTCTCGGCGACGGCCCGCGGACTGCTGGCTCTGGCAGCGCCTGCCACTACCACCCTAGTGGCACTTTCCGGCCTGCGGGAGTACACGGTGAGGGGGAAACCCGCCTTCAGGAGATTGAGGCACATCGGGCCACCCATTACGCCAATGCCGATGAATCCAACGCGCTGCTGCTGTGTCATGTCTTCCCCTCCAGAGCCTCCGGCTGCGGCCGGATGGCAGGACGATGCCGGCTGCGGCCGGTTGGATCGTGACCGGCACTAAACATTACCGCAGGAGACGATGCCCTCGCGAGCAGGTTCCCGCAACGAGTGTAGCAGTGGTTGAGGTGCATGGATGGGCTATCTAAAGATCGTCATTGCGCAGAATTACCTGGATAGCAGCACGGATCTGGCTCTACGCCGGTTCTACCTGGGCAACTACCTGCTCATCAAGTGCAGCTACACCTACCTCAACTACTTCGCGCGCTCATTCAACCCCGAGTGGTACCCGGAGTGGGGCGTGCCCATCGGCACGGCGTCGCCGCTGCCCGCGACGATTAGCGAGCTGCGTGACGCGCGGTCCGGGCTGTACACGCGCAGCTACAGCAACGGTCTGGTGGCAGTGAACCCGGATACCGTGCCGCATACGCTGAGCCTGGGTACGATGTACTACCTGGTCACGCCGGTGGGTGGCGGCACTGTGCCAGACAACGGCGACATCTCCGGCATGCGGCTGAGCTACACGCCGGTGACCAGGGTGGTGGTTGCCGGCAATGATGCAGCGATTCTGGTGCGGGTGCGTCCGGGTAGCAAATGAGGAAAGACGTGAGGCGCCAGGCGGCTGGGCTACTTCGCGAATTCGCTACGCATACTTAGGCGACCGGTGCCGGACGCCGCGCGCACGGTCACCTCTACTTCCTGGCCCAGCGCCACGAGATATCGCGCGAGACGCTCGAAGGAGAAGCCTTCGAGATGGCCTCGCAGCAATGCAGATACTTTCGGTTGACTGATGTGCATGAGTGCCGCAGCCTCACGTTGAGTCAAATGCCTCTCCTCAACGATCGTAGCGATGCGGTGTGCCAGCTCGGCGCGGAGCAATCGTTCCTCTGGGTGGGGCAGCTCGAGATCTTGAAAGATGTTTCCGCTCGAGACTTCATGCGCTATCTCGTTCATGGTTGGTCCTTTCGCCGTTGGCTGTCGATGGCTTCGGCCTGCCGCAACCGTTCACGTACCAGATTCAGGTCAAGCCGTGGCATCGTAACGCCGCGCTTGGATTTCTTTTGGAAGACGTGCAAGACGTAGATGGCAGTTGCTAACCGAACTGTGCAAACAGCACGGTATGTATTCCCGTCGAAGTCGTCCGCGATTTCCAGCACGCCCGCCCCACCGAAACCATGAAGCGGCTTTGCGTTCACTGGCACCCCTCCGCGCTGCACTCGGTACAGGGCGTAGCCAAGCGCATCTTGCACGATGTCGGGCAAGGCTTTCAGATCGTTTTTTACCGACCCTACCCATATCAGTTCTCGAAGCGGCTGCATGACCAATTATCCCAGTTCTGGGATTCCCTGTCGAGAAGCCCGCGCCAGTGGATGTAGGCAAATGGCTACATCATCCTCGAAGCGGAACAGGCTTGATCAACGGGTGTTCCTGGGAGCCACAACCGTCCGTTCCAGTTCAGCGTAGGCCGCGTTGATTGCCTTCATCTTCTCCTCAGCCAAGGCTTGAAACTCCGGCCCAAGGTGGATGACTTTGTCTGGGTGATATTTCTGCGCAAGCCCGCGGTACGCTGCAACAATCTCGTCTGCCGAAGCAGTAGAGGACAGTCCGAGCACCATGAAGGTAGACGCAGGCCGCGATGGTGGTGGGATCGTCTGCCGATGCGGTTCTTCGCGCCTGTTCCCGTGCCTTGGTTCATTAGGTTTCTGTTCCTGCTGGGCGCAATGTGGCTCCTTCGGCCTGGGTGAGGAAAACGCGCGAAACGCAGCAGCGAGCTTATCACGTGCTGCTAGGGTTGAGGTCTGAAGGGCTAGTTCGTTGCCAGGAGCAAGGCGAACGTCCAGCGTGCCATAGTGCAGGACTGGGATTTGGCGGTTTCCATTAAACCGAAGGTCTGGTCCGCCGTCCTTGCGCGGATAGAGCCAGACATACTCAAGAACAAGTGCGTCGTTCGGGACTTGCGACTCCTCACGAAATCGCGATTCGCCGATGTCGACCGTGATCGATTGAAATGGGATGCGCAGGTAGTGCCTCCGATGCCAGAGAAGGATGAAGTCTGGCAGGAAATACAACTGGAAGCCGGGACCGGAGAGACAGGTGACGCGCACATTCGTGGAAACGTAGGGCGGTGTGCGTTCTTGAGCTGATAGCACTGTGCGACGCACCAAACTGGTAGCACCGCCATGATACTTCCAATAGGCGTTCTGCCTGTCGTGCACAAGCCACGTGCGAGATCCCGTTTGTGCAGCGAAGAGAAGGTTTGACGTCATCTGCAATCGGGATTGCGCGTAGCCTGTGAGCTCGTACTCAAGTACCATAGAGCAGCGCTGGCGATCGTACCTTGGCACAATTGCAATGGCAAGCGTTGTCGCAATCAAACCGGGGATAGCGAGGATAGGCGCAAGTGCGAAGCCCAAGAACATGAAGCAAACGCCAGCCGCAATGCAGAACGGGGCGTACGAGAAGGCTGCAGCGACCTCGTTGATATCGGTCAGCAGTTGATCCGCAGACGACAGCGCGACATCGGACGAGCTGCTGCCTTTCGGCTTCAAGGGTCGCTGGTGCCTACCAGCAAATACGCGCCGGTAGGAAGTCTCGTCCGCGCCCATAGTGATACGCGTATACGCGGGGCTAGGAGCGAGCTTGGGACGGTCGGCGGGACGTTGCATGGGCGTCAGAGCAGCACGACGAGCAACAGTCCAACCACAACTGCGAAGGCCAGCGAGCAAGCTAGCGCGCAACCTGAAGCGAGCCCCTGCGGGACGCTGTCGGCGGCGGATCGCCGGGCATGTCGTGACTGCTCGACATGCTGGTAGCTCAAACCCGTGCCGGGAAGGCCGACTGTGGTTGTGCGACGTCCCTTACTGTTGACCGTGTGATGCAGGCTGCGGGTGCCGGCCGTAATGCCGACACTCCTTTTGTTGAGGCTGACTTTCACACCAGGAGCAATTCTGACGCTACGTCGAAAACGAAACCCCATACCTCGGCCCCCTTCGGTAACATTGAAAGTTGCGTCGAAGCTCGCCATGCGAGTAGTTACCTGCGGTGGAGATCGCCCGTGTTCATTCTTATGGGACGAAGTGAAGCATAGCACACAGCCGAGCCTGCCTTCAATCACGGCTCCTTGGCACGGGCTGGACTCAGACCTGACGAGCTGCGCGCCTTGCTGTAGGCGGTGCATCGGGAGGAGAGACCGATGAATGCCCATCGTTACACGATCATCCTGCACCCGGATGCGCAAGAGGGCGGCTACACGGTTACAGTGCCGGCGCTGCCCGGCTGCGTCACGCAGGGTGAGACGCTGGAGGAAGCTATCGCCATGGCAAAGGACGCCATACGCTTGTTCCTGGAAGCACTCGTGGCCGATGGTGCTGCGGTGCCGGAAGAGCTTGAGCATCCTCAGGCAATTGTGATTGAAGTTGCCGCGTAGCCGCACATATCCGCGTCGGCAGATGTTTGAACCCAGAGTACTTGCGCTGCTATTGGATCCTGTGGAAAATTCTACAGAGAATAAGGGGGTCACAACTTGGCCCATATCGATACGGCCGATCTACTGTCCATTTCTGATGCAAATAAGCTCGGCGTGTCGGGGCTCGTACGTCGAGCAGAGTCGGGGCGCGGTTATATGCTGCTCCGGAACAACAAGCCGGTCGCGGCCATGATGAGCGTCACACGGCTCGAGCAACTCCAGGAGCTGGAGGAGAATCTGCTCGACATTTCGCTGGCTACCGCTCGTATGTTAGCGACCGGGCCTGCTCGCCATTCGATGGACGACGTACTCGCTCGATTCGACTACACCCGCGAACAGCTTCGCTGCCTTGTGTAGATGCCGGTACGTGTTGAGCTTATCGACGAGGCAATCGATGACCTTGCGAATTACCTGGAATCGGACACAATTCCCCAGCTTCTCGCCAAGCTCGTTCTCCTTGAAGAAGTTGGGAAATGCGCAGGGCTGCCGCTAGGCAGAGTTCTGGCAAACTGGCGCACGATCGTGGTGGGCGATCGCGCATGGAGGATCGTGTTCACCACCAACCCGGAGGAGATCGTCGCCACGGTATGGGCCATCGGCGATCGGGACGATGCTGCATGTTACGAGCTTGCCACGCGACGCGTTCAGGCGTTGCCAAAGGAGCAAGCACAGGCTTCTAGCCTCGCTGCTGTGATGTATCAGCTTAGCCAGCGCCAGCGGGCTACAAAGCGGAGAGCTCGAGACACGAGGCGCTGAGAGGGCAGCTCACGTGACCCGCAGTATAGGTGAGGGTGCGTAGTCCCGGCGTTGCCATGGCAATCAGGCAGCTGCGTAGAGCCTGGGTGGCGGCAGGGGCTGGTTGTCCTGACGTGCGATTTCGATGAAGCTCTCAATGGCGTTACGGGCGCTGGCGAGGGCTTCCTCGTAGGTGGTACCATCGCCGACCGGCATAGCGTAGATACCGGCCCACTCGGGGAGTACTACCACGTAACATTGATCCGTGGCGCTCCACTCGATGACGATGGAGTACTGTAGGGCGGTGCTCATGGTTCCTGCCTCCGTTCATCATCCCGTTTCGCTTGAAGGGCTCGTCGTACTGATAGGCATCGCGATTGTCGTTACCCGCGACTACGAAGTTCTCTTGGACGAGCGGATGAGTGAAGATCGTATGGTCGCCTTTCGGTTGGCGCTCCTCGAAGCCCGCCGCTCGATAGGCATTTCTGATATTGCGCTTCTTTCTTGGTGTGGTTTTCAAGTGTAGCGCCTTTGGCGGCGGTGAGGACTACGGAACCGGTGAAATCGATGCAAGCGCGAAAGGCGAGCGGGACACCTGCGCCCCAGGGCCTTTCGACTCGGGAGGACGAGCTACACAGGCTCAATACGATTGCGGAGGCGCTGAACAGCACGCTCGACGTGCAGCAGGCGCTGGAACGCACGCTGGCCCAGGTTGCCTCGCTGCTCGGCATGCATTCCGGCTGGATCTGGCTACTGGATCACGAGAGCGGCCAGTTCTACAGCGCGGCCGTCTACAATCTCCCGCCGTACCTGCAGGAACCTGTGCAGATGACCGGCAAGCCCTGCTGGTGCATTCGCGCGTTTCGCGATGGTGAGCTGACGCCGAAGAACATCGGCGTGCTGGAGTGCAGCCGGCTGCGGTCGGCGATCATTGCCGGCAGTGGCGAGGCTACCGCGGGCCTGCGCTACCACGCCAGCATTCCGCTCACCTTCCAGGGCACGCCTCTGGGCATCCTGAACGTGACGGGTCCATCGTGGCGCCGACTGACGCGGGCAGAGCTGCGCCTGCTCTCCACCGTGGCCTACCAGGTGGGGATGGCCATCGAGCGGGCACGGCTCGAGCAGGAGCAGACACGCCTGGCACGGGCGGAGGAGCGAGCGCGGATTGCGCGAGAGATTCACGACACGCTGGCGCAGGGATTGACGGCGATTGCGTTGCAGATTGAGAGCGCCGTGCCCTACATCGAGAACGATCCAGCACGGGCACAGCAGCGGCTGCAGCAGGCGCTGCAGACGACGCGTGCGAGCCTGGAAGAGGCCCGGCGCTCGGTGCTCGACCTGCGCTCGGGCCTGCCGGGTGGCAAGTCGCTCCGCGAAGCACTGGCCGTGCTCGGGCGCGCGCTCACCGCGGAGACGGGTGTACGCGTGCACCTTCAGCTGGACGCCGGCACCCTGCTGCCTCAGCAGGTCGAGACGGAGCTGCATCGTATCGCGCAAGAGGCGCTGACCAACGTGCGCAGACATGCCTCGGCGCAGAATGTCACACTGACATTGCGACGCACCATGCGGGCAATTGCGCTGGTCGTGCGGGACGATGGCGTGGGCTTCAACCCTCGCGCCGTCGGTGCCGGTCATCACGGCATCGTGGGCATGCGGGAGCGCGCGGCGCTGCTGGGCGGGCGGTTACGCGTACGTTCGCAGCCGGGGCAAGGCACGGCCGTCCACGTGGCCGTGCCACTGGTTGGAGGGAGCGAGGCATGATCCGGGTGCTCATCGTCGACGATCATCCGATCGTGCGCGACGGCCTGGTCGCGGTGCTGCAAGATCAGCCTGAACTCCAGGTGGTTGGCGCGGCCGCGAGCGCGGGCGAAGCCCTTGCGCTGGCCGAGCGGCTGCAGCTCGGTGTGGTGCTGCTCGATCTCGAGATGCCCGGTCTCGACGGTATCGCGGCCATTCCGCGCTTCCTCGCCGCAGCGTCACCGCCCAGAATTCTGGTGTTCTCGGCCTACGATGCCGACGAGCAAGTGTTCGGAGCGATCCGTGCCGGTGCCGCGGGCTACCTGCTCAAGGGGGCCGAGGCTGCCGAGATCGTACGGGCCATACACGCCGTCCACGCCGGTGGGTCGTATCTGGCGCCCCGTGTTGCCTCCCGCGTGCTCGGCGCGGCCACGGGCAAGCGCCGTGTTGCCTCCGGCTTGAGTCCCCGCGAGCTCGAGGTCCTGCGGCTCCTGGCGCAGGGACTGCCGACGAAGCAGATTGCGCCGTCTCTGGGCATCGCCGAGCGCACCGTGAAGTTCCACGTCAGCTCCATCTTCGCCAAGCTGGGCGCGAGCAATCGCGCGCAAGCGGTCGCGCTGGCGGCGCAGCAGGGGCTGCTGTAGCGCGAGCTTGACCTCCGGCTGCGGCCGAATGGCAGTGACGCTGCCGGCTGCGGCCGGGTGTGCTTGACGGAAGTTAACTCGTGTGGTTCGACTGGGCATTGCGCGTACCTGTTCACTCGTACAGGTAGCGGTACTGGCCCGATGCACGAGGTGCGCAATGTGGCTTTGAGCGAGACTGTGAACAGAGCCCCCACATCACAGCCTTCCAGGGAGGATCTTGACTTGAACGATCTGGACTCTCGCACCGTGCTCATCACCGGCGCATCACGCGGACTCGGCCTGGCCCTGGCCAGGAGCCTAGCGGCACGCGGATGGCAACTGATCATCGATGCCCGCGGCGCTGCCGCGCTCTCCGCCGCCGAGCGGGAGCTTGCCGGCCGCACGCGCGTGACGGCGATCGCGGGGGATGTGGCTGACCCTGTCCATCGCGCGGCACTGGTGGCCGCGGCCACCGAGGCCGGTGGCATCGACGCGCTCGTGAACAACGCCAGCATTTTAGGCCCGAGCCCGCAGCCCTCCCTGCTCGAGTACCCCATCGAGGTGCTCGAGCGCGTCTATCGGGCAAATGCGATCGCACCGCTTGCGCTCCTGCAGAGCGTGCGCCACCTGCTCAGGCCGGGTGCTCGGGTGATCAACGTCACCAGCGACGCCGCCGTGGAGGCTTATGCCGGTTGGGGTGGGTACGGTTCCAGCAAGGCTGCGCTCGAGCAGCTATCGGCGGTGCTGGCAGCCGAGAATCCTGACCTGCGGGTGTACTGGGTCGATCCCGGGGACATGCGCACGCAGATGCAGCAGGAAGCCTTTCCGGGCGAAGACATCAGCGATCGGCCGCCTCCTGATGCTAGCGTGCCCGGATTGCTTGCATTGCTGCACGGCGATCTGCCTTCCGGTCGTTACCTTGCGCGGGCGCTGGGGCCGTCCGGAACCACAGTTGGCACAGGTAGGTTGTAGATGAAACAGACACGAGATGCCGGGAAACGCCTGCACAGCAGCACGATGAGCGAGACGCTCCCTCGCGTCGAGCGTCGCTCCCGCATACACATCGCGCGTGCGGATCGGCCGCATGGCCTCGACTTCCAGGTGCCGGAGTCATTACAGGCTGCCGAGCCGCCTGAAGCGCGTGGGCTCGCCCGCGACCAGGTGCGCTTGATGGTTTCTCACTACCAAGACAATCGAATCCTGCACGCCCAATTCCGCGATCTCCCGTCGTTTCTACGGTCCGGCGATGTCTTGGTCATCAACACGAGCGGGACGCTCAACGCGGCGGTGCCGGTGCAGCGCGGCGACGGCACGCCACTGGAGCTGCATTTCTCGACGAGGCTGGAAGCAAACCTCTGGCTGGTTGAACTTCGGCGCCTCGATGCGGCGACGAATGCCGCACTGCCGATGTTCGACGGTGTTGCCGGAGAGATGCTGCGGCTGCCAGGAGGTGCAGCGGCGACACTGCTTGCTCCCTACATTCACGGGGCGGAGCTCAACGGCAGGCGGAACGAGGCAGCGGCACCTCCAGCACGCCTGTGGAAAGCCGACATTCGGTTGCCCCACCCCTTTGTCGAGTACCTGGACCGCTACGGATTCCCCATCCGCTACAGCTATGTGCCGCGAGCGTGGCCATCGTCGTACTACCAGACCGTCTATGCATCTGAGATGGGCAGCGCGGAGATGCCTTCGGCAGGGCGGGCCTTCACACCTGAGCTACTCACGCGACTCGTCGCGCGCGTCGTCTTGATAGCGCCGATCCTGCTGCACACGGGAGTCTCCAGCCAGGAGGACTATGAGCCGCCGTATGACGAGTATTACAGGGTGTCGGAGGCGGTCGCGCGCACCATCAACATGGTCCGCACCGCGGGTGGCCGCGTCGTCGCGGTGGGCACGACGGCGGTGCGAGCGGTTGAGACCTTGGTCGATGAAGCCGGGATGGTGCGTGCGGGAGAGGGCTGGACTAAGTTGGTGATTTCGCCGGAACGAGGAATCCGCGTATTCGACGCGTTGCTGACGGGCTTCCACGAGCCGCGATCGAGCCACCTGGCCATGCTCGAAGCGCTTGGCGGACGAGAGCACGTCGCCCAGGCGTATCGCGCGGCGCTGGATGAGGAGTATCTGTGGCATGAATTCGGCGACCTTCATCTGCTCATGCCGTAGTGCGCGCGTACCGGGATCTGCCTGCCGATCCCTACGCGGTCCGCCGCCGCGGGCAATGTTACGCCTCAATCTGGTGTCAAAGCGAGGCCAAAGTAGAATTCGTGGCACGTAGGGACTTACCTCCGTGTCTGTCCAGCTGTGCGGACCGGCCTCTGCGCCGCGGCGCATGTCCGCACGGGAGCTGGAGCCCGTGAATCCCGCCGTGGTAGTGGTATACGTGAACCCGCCGCCAGAATCGCGCGTGAGCCTACAGACGGGGCACGTGGACGCGCGTGCGATGCACTTTCTGCAGGCAAGACTGCTGCTGCCGCAGTCGCCGCTCCGCGCCCGCCACCAGCTGCATACCGCGAACTCCTCCCGCATCCTTGAGATGCTCGAACAGCAGCAGCCAGAGCGTGCCCGGCACCATCGACGGCGTTGCGGCAGGGTGGAGTTGTGCCTCGTGCAAGATGCGGTCCGCCAAGCGGCGGTCGAGGCAAGTGCGCAAGGTGCTGCGAAGGCCCGGCCGCGTCGCGGTGAAGGCAAAGACTACGAAGTCGCGATAGAACTGCCGGTCCGCGGCCGGCACGAGAGCATGGTCTCGCCAGCGAAGCCTGAGCAGCACGCTCTCGACGCTCGGCACGGGCCGAAAATCGCTGGGCTGGAAGCAGTGGATCACAGATGCCGCGAACCAGGGGTAAAGCAGTGCTGCACACAGGGTGGCGCGGGGACTTCCCACGAATCGCTCGGCGGCCTCGCGCTGCACTATCAGGTACGTGTCGACCGGCACCGCTCGGGCTGCGGTCAGTTTGGTGACGATGGCGGCGGCGCTGGCAAAGGGGATATTGGCGAAGACCTTGAAAGGCGCGTTGGGCAAAGGCAAGTGCAGGAAATCCGCGGCATGGATCACGATGTTCGGCCGGGCGCGGAACCGCGCCTGCAGATGGGCGGCGAGGAACGGGTCCTTCTCAATGGCGACCACGTGCCGGCAGCGCCGGGCAAGACGTTCTGTGATGACGCCTGTGCCGGCACCGATGTCATAGACGAGGTCGTCGCAACAAATCGAGGAGCAGTCGAGCAGGTAGTCGACCAGCCCGGGGTCGCGAAGAAAATTCTGCGAGTAGCACAAGGGTTGTTCGAGACGCGGCATGGGGCCATTCCTTTCGAGCTGCAAAAGGGCACAGGAAAGCCGCACAGCCCACAGGCGTATGCGGCCAAGTGCGGAGCCCAATGGTGAAAGGTTGGCTATGCCGAATGGAGGTGGGGTTGGCGCCGAAGGCGCCAGTCACGAACCACCGAGGCTGCGAGACCCGTTGGGGCTCCGCTCAGGCGATTCGGAATCGAATATTACTCACGGGGGACCTCCAATTAGAACAACACAGTCAAGTGTACTCAAGGGCAGCGTCCGGGGACAAGTGGCTTCTGGGCCTTAATCTCGCCTTCGAGGCAGGTGCGCAACGACGCTTCGTGGTATCCCTGGTATGAGGGCCGCATTGGGCACCGAGCCCGATGATTCCTGCCGCCTGATCGAGTGAAAGGACCACGCCAATGCCACCTGCAACGCTTCCTGCCGTCGGCCAGCCGGCGCCGGATTTCCGCCTGCTCAGCAGCAGGGGGACAAGCATCGGTCTCGAGGATTTCAAGGATAAGCAGGCCGTCGTGCTGTACTTCTATCCAGAAGACGACACGTCAGGCTGCACGAAGGAAGCCTGCGCCTTCCGCGACCTCAAGGGCCAGTTCGCGGAGGTGGGCGCCGCCATACTCGGCGTCAGTCCAGATCCGGTCGATTCACACGAGCGATTTTCCACCAAGTACGGGCTCAACTTCCCTCTCCTGGCCGACATCGATGCTAAGGTTGCTACCGCGTATGGCGTATGGGCCGAGAGATCCGACAACGGGCGAACGTACATGCGGACCGTGCGCACGACCTTCGTGATCGATAGGGAGGGCATCATCCGGCACGTCTTCCCCAACGTGAAGGTTGACGAGCACGCCGATCGGGTGCTGGAGGTGGTGCGATCCCTGTAGTACGAGCTGGTCGCGCTCATCGACCGCCAGGGCGGGCAAACGGGGACGGGCAAGATGCCCGCGCTCCCAGGGTCGTGTGCCTGATGCTGTCCTGTTGTGGCATTCGCATGGCGCGTAAACACCCACCGTCTCCGCTTCAGGTGAACCTGCACCGTTCGGCGTGCGATCCTTACGCGATATTGAGGATGCGGGCGTGGAAGGCGATAGCATCCTGGACGTGCCGCTCCCAGTAGTCCCAGGTGTGAGCGCCCGGAAACTCCTGGTACTCGTGCGGGATGCCCAACTTGTCCAGGTGCGTGTGGAACTCGCGGTTCTGCTCGAGCAGTGGATCGTCGGTGCCACAGTCGATACGCAGTGCAGGCAATTGGGCGCGATCAATGTGCTCGGCCAGTGCATAGAGGTCGTTCGGACCACCCGCGGGATTGGTGCCAAAGAGCCGATCGAACTCATCGCGGAGATTCTGCTCTTCACCCAGCACGCGGCTACCGACATTCATGGGGCTCGAATGGCTCGTGGCAGCGCAGAAGAGGTCGGGATGGGCCAGCGCGAGCTTTGTAGCCCCGTAGCCGCCCATGGATAGGCCGCCGATCACTCGCCCTTCTCGGCGCGTGTCTGTGTTGAAGGTACGGTCGATGAAGCCGACAAGGTCGCGCACGATCGCGGTCTCGTAGGCAGAACCGGTCACTGCATTTGTGTAGAAGCCGCGGCCACCGTTGGGCATGACGACGATCAGCGGTAGGTCCTGCACGAAGCGCTCGATGTTGGTTCGGCGTGCCCAGGCAGTGTGGTCATCTGAGAGCCCATGCAGCAGGTAAAAGACTGGGAATGGCCCGCGCCACTCCTCGCGCTCGGGCAGTACGACCATGGCACCGGTCATCATGCCAATTGCGGTGCTGGAGTACCTGACGTCTGCCAAAGCCACGTTTATCTCCTTATGGGCGCACAAGCGCTCGTCCTATAGCCAATGCCCAAAGCCTCGCGGCCGTGCAGCGAGGACTGCTATGATGGCAGCGGCGGGCAACGCATTATGAGCCAGCAGCTTCGCGCATGCGACAGTCGCCTTGGGGACATACGATTCTCACGTTGAGGTGCTGCCAATGTCCATTTTACGACGACCGATTCCATCGTTCTGGAGCCGCCGAAGCCGGGGCAGCGTCCTCAGCGACACGAGCGCCTATAGCGCCGCCAGTTTTTGTAGTGCGTTCGGCTTCTTGAGTGCGTGCAGCCTGCTCAGCTCTGGGAGCATTCTCTCGATCGGCAGCGCCGGAAGTATTCTGTCGATTGGAAGCGCCGGGAGCATCCTATCGATCGGCAGCAGCGGGAGCATTCTCTCCATCGGGAGTGGCGGGGGCATCCTGTCTATCGGGTCCAGGCGAGGAAAGTTCGGAATTGGGCACGCCGGGTCAGGGGCACGGCATCACACCGCGGATAGTGACGCTCCGGTTGGTCCTTAGCACTATCGCCTGCCCCGAGGGAGACACCCAGCGCCAACCTGGAGTCTCGTCGTAGATCTCGGCGAAGCGCTCGCCGAACGTGGTTGCCCTGAAGTGTTCCATAGTCCCACTCTACGCATTGCCAGCACCCAGTGCAACCCGGGTGCTAGCGAGATCCTGACAGACAATGGGTGATTAGCCTGCTGGGACGGAGGCAGGCTGGGATGCCGTCACAGAGCAAGCCCTTGATGGTACCCTTTTCTTGGCGGCGAGTCCGGCATGACATGCTGGGCCAATTGCATAGAAAAAGGGGCGGTAGTGGTGCGCGTGCGCTTGATCACCAATTCGCGGTCGGGCCGTGGCACACCTGACCTGACCGAGCCGATCGCCTTGTTGCAGGCCAGAGGCTGGGACGTGCAGGTGCGCGAGAAGCGACACGGCGGACAGGCTACAGATCTGGCGCTCGAGGCCGCACAAGAAGGCTTCGACGTGGTGGTGGGCTGTGCAGGCGACGGGACGGTCAGCGAGATCGTGGATGGCCTGGTTGGTACCGGCATCGCGGTTGGCGTTGTACCCTACGGTACCGCCAATTTGTGGGCACGCGAGCTGGGCATCTCGAGACGGCTGGCGCTGGCCGCGGCGCAACTGGCCGATGCTGAGAAGCGGCAGGTCGACGTGGGTTACGTTTCGGTCAACGAGCGGTATGGCCGGCACTTCTTGCTGATGGCGGGGCTGGGGTTCGACGGAGCCACCATGGGGCACGTCTCCAAGCCGTTCAAGCGGCGCATGGGTGCAATTGCCGTGGGCCTCGCGGCGGTACCGGCGCTGGCTACGTACCGTGGCGCCATAGTCAGTGCCACGATCGACGGCGCACCGTGGCATGGGCGGGTATCGCAGGTGGTGGTAGGAAATACGCGCCGCTACGGCGGCTTCACGCAGATTACGCCGCAGGCCTACGTCGACGACGGCCTGCTGGATATCTGCCTCTTCAGGGCGAGCAACCTGATCGGCACTGGCAGGCAGCTGGCGTCCCTGGTATTCCAGCACCATCCGAGTCCTCATAGCGCCGAGAGCTTTCGCGCCAGCTCGTTCGTGTTGGAGGCGCCGGAGGTGATCCCGATGCAGGTCGACGGCGGCGTGGCTCGACTCAAGAAGATCAAGCCCAAGTCTGGAACAGTGACCTACCGGTTCTCCGTTGTTCCAGGCGGCGTCACGATGTTGGTGCCGCGCGACTACAGTGGCCCGCTCTTTCAGAACACTGAATCGGCGTCCTCCGGCGCAAGTGCCGGGACGCCACTGGATCCCGAGGCACAGGACGCCCGAAGCGAGGCGATGCGGCGCGTGGAGAAGGAGCGGCGGTGGCGATTCAGGGTGGTATCGATCGAGACGAACTCGGTCACGGGCGCCCATGTAGTCACGGGTCAGGCCATGTCAATCCTGATCGAGCAGGACACGATCGTCGAGACTCGTGACGGAGAATCAACCAATGGTGCGGTCGGTCGGTTCCAGTTTCACGAGGGCGACATAGTGCAGGTCAAGGGCCAGCGCGCAGACGGCGACGGTGCGTTGCGGGCAAGGCGCATCAAGGTGCTGGCTACGGGCTGGTAGGCAGGTGTGAGAAGCGCATCGATCCCGCCACCGCTGCTACAACTGTGCAGCCAACGCAGAACAGCAAACGATCACGATTGCTTCGCCATATGCCGTGCAGCGGCGCACTCTGCGGACGCCGCGCAGCGAAGTTACCAGCTACTGGCCTGCGTGGGAGCTAGGGCCGGCGTATGAACTTAGCTCGTAGCGCCATGATCTTGGCGTACCTATCTTGCTGTCCCGACGACGCACCATCTGGGGGATGGACATGCGCATGAGCGGGGTTTCCTGAGCCATCATCCCACAGGTACACGGTATAGTGTCGAGGCGCCTGCGCGTCCGAAACCTCAACACTAAGGCTGCGCGGGAGGCCGGCGTCTATGTCCGCCAGGTACCCGATGTTGTCCGGTCTACGGCGGAACGCAGCGGCAACAGTAGTCAGCTTGGCAACGTCGACCGAGACCTCGCCATCCGGCCCAGTATTCGTCTTGAAGGCAGAGGAAGGGACTCGCTCAACCCCGCCTTTGACAACGGTGCTGCCAAAACCCCTCCAGAGTGAGTCAGAATCCTGTATCGAGGCGTCATCAGGCCGCTGCGGCATGAATTCTCGGCTCGTTCAGTAACCAAGCTGCTAGTGCCTGTAGTCCAGCAATGTCTGCTGCGCTAATTGAGCCTGTTTGTATGCTGTCCGCGTCTTCGCCCACCGCCTTCACGAAATCGATGGTGCCACTTGACCGAGCGACGAGTTCCAGATCTCGACCGTTGACGCACCATTCCGCCTGAAGCGCCCCACCAGAGATTGGCGACAGAAACGGCGCGGGGGCATTCATCGCGGCCACGGTATCGAGGACGCCAAGCATGTTCCGATGAGGCAGCGGCTGGATCTCGCGACTCCCATGCCCATCCCAGCCAGCAGGCATCCCTGCAAGCGCTTCCACTCTGGACACGGCTGCGCCATACCATCCTACAAGATAGGCACTGCTAGAAAGGGGTACTGCATCACTGAACTGGAAGGACGGCTCACGGAGACCGCGATTCGCTTGAGAGTGCAGATTGTCGTCCGCAGCGACATGCCCAATAGGCGCTGGAACGGCAGTAGATGCGTCTGGCCGTGCTGAGTAGCCTGCCGTTGTGGAGGCAATAGTTAGCAGCGCCATCGCTGCATTAGGCAGAACCCCCGCGCTCACTTTCGTTACCTCCTCCCCCAAAGCTGCTGTGCGTGCTCCGACGTGAACTCCCTAAACGCCCTGACGTTCCACTTGTGGCCAAGTTCAAGAGCAGCAAGGACGGCATCCATATCTGAGGCCGCTGGTACGATTGCTGTAGTAAACTGAACCTGGAGCAGCACTTTTCTTTCGTTCGGTACTACAGCCGGTTGAAGACTTGTGGTTGTCTGACCCTGAACGTCCGGAAGCGCGACCGTCAAGCTGAATGCCAACGTCGGAGAGTTGCCAAGGTAGTCCTGCAGCCCTCCGTGCCAAACTGGAAAGATGCCCTCAAAGGGCGTCCCTGCCGACTGCAGCGCCTGAGTGTCGACGTAGTTGTAGTAGCTGTTCTCACACCGACTCACCCGTGGCGTACCCAAGCCTGCCTTTTCCGAGAACTGAACGAACTCGGACCATATAGTCGCAAGCCGAGAATACAAGTTCCGGAACCTCGGATATGTTGAGTCTTGCCGCCTTCTCCAGTTCAGGAGCATCCGGTCATGCTGTAGTTGAAGCACGTACGCGTCAGATTCATCAATGAACCAGACTCTCGGCGGAAGGAAGCCTCCCGGTGCTGATACTGCAGCCTGCATTGAGGCGAGACCAGAGGGATCCAGTAAAGGGTCCTTCAACTCGAACTTAGGAAAAGCCTGCCTAATTGACTCCCAATAAAGGCCATAATGCAGGACCGACCACCCGGCCAGTGGTGCAAATTGCATGCCCAGCACCATCTCGCCGAGCGGCGCGCGGTCTAGCTCAAAGTCGCCGTTGGCTTCTGGCATAAATGCCCCAGTCTCTCGGTCGCGTGTTCAAGATCCAATCCTCTACGATGAATAGCATGCCACAAATCAGGGTCAACCTGCCATCCCCGACATGGCGCCATACCCCTGCTACCCGAGGCTATTCAACCGACCTCAAGAATAGTACGCCGGCTCCTCCCCACTCTGCAAGGAGACCCGACGAGTTTATCCGGCAAGGCGGCTGGAATTCAAGACATCGGCTCGGAGATCTGGCTTCGCTATTGCCCTCGCCCGATAGCGGCGATCTGCTGCAGGCCACCAGTGCATGCATCTTTACGCAGGTGGCAGGCGGTTGCTTGGCTGTCTGGTGAGACAGCGATCCCTCGGTTGACGGTGTGGCTGGCCCGCAAGAGGGAAGCTCGACGCCGTGCTCGACTGCGACCCATTCCGTCCTCCCGCACCACAGCGGGCGCAACCGCTGCGAACGCTCCGCCTCACGATACTGGCTTGCACGCATTGGGCTCTGACGCATCGCTACGCGAACAGGAGGATTCATGCTAATCTCTCTGCTCATGCCCCCGGCGCAGCGAGCTGCTCGAGAGCCCGGGAACGTATGAGCAGCAGCACTCGATCGAGATGCACGCACTCATCCAGCTCGTCAGCCTCTTCATCGGTGAGTGCGCCCTCGGACTTCTTAAACAGTAGTCGACGTAGCCGAGATACCGCCTCCTCAGAAAGCCGGAAGGTGCTGATCTCCTGGCGACTGGGGCCATTGGAGAAGAAAGTTGCCACTTCTTTGTATGCGCGCACTGGCTGGCCTGCTGGCATTTACTGTCTCCTCGGTGTGCTGCATATCCGTCAGTCGGTAGTCAACTGCATGTTTAGCATACACATCCTGGCGCGACAGGCAATGCTGTACGCCGATCCGAAGACGCAGCAGCCCCCGCACGTTGCCTATACACTTGGAGTGTGGCGACGTCGCACTAGATTACCTGAGAGCCAGTAGGAGGGAGTATCTCGCATGGATCGACCCGTTTTGCCGAAGCTGAGCTTCGACGAGTACTACATGAACCTCGCGTTGGCTGTGCGGAGACGTGCCAACTGCGTGGGTACGCGCGTCGGCGCCATTATCGTCAAGGACAACCGGGTGCGGGCGACCGGGTATAACGGGGTGCCCGAGAACATGACGAATTGCGAGGAGGGCGGCTGCGAACGCTGCGCCAATCGTGATAAGTATGGCCACGGCGAAGCCTACGATCTGTGCATCTGCGTGCACGCGGAGCAGAACGCCCTGATGGTGGCCGCGCGCTACGGCATTGCAGTGAACGGCGCGATCGTCTACACCACCATGCGCCCATGCTTCGGCTGCACCAAGGAGATGCTGCAGGCCGGAGTGGTGGGGGTCCGCTACCTCTATGACTGGCCCCCACGGCCGGACTCGGCCAGCGCCTACAAGCTGATCCAGGGGCGTTTTACGGAAGGCATGAAGCGGGTAGTCGTGCCCGATCCAGATGAAGCCTGGGCGATGCCGCCTCGATCGGCGGAAATGCCGGCCGGCGGACAGGAGCCGGCCGTGAGCTGATGGGATTAGATACCTGGGCTGCGGTGGGCAGGCGCGCCGTGCAGGGGCTCGGCGTGCAGCCACGAGGTCTGGTGGCAGTGCGGGACCAGGCCGGTCGCTACGACGTGCTGCAGGCGATGCTCCTGGCCGTGGAAGCCGCCGGGGCCACGCCCATGGTAGAGGTTTTGGCGCCAGACCACGTCGCGAGTCTGTTGACGGATGTGGGCACCGAGTACCTGGCGGCTTGGGATCGGCGTCGCAGCGAATGGGCCGAACGAGTCGATCGGGTGCTGGTGCTGAGCGCGATGGGCTTGAGCGAGATGGCGCCCGCCGCTCCGGGCTGGATCGCGTGGAGTGACGCCATCCATCGCCTCTTCGCAATCGAGGAGCGGCGCAGTTTGCCGTTTCTCCTCGTTGGGGTGCCGACGGCGGCACTGGCGGCGCGGCTGGGCATGGAGCTCCCGGCCTTGGAATCTGCAGTGCTGCCTGCATTACAGTCGACGGCGGATGAGCTTCGCGCCGAGATCGATCGCGTCCTCCGCTTGCTGGCTGGCCATCAGCACCTGACCGTGTTGAGCGGGGGCGGTCATGAGCTACACATGGAGCTGGGCGACCGGCGTTGGCTGACCGACGATGGTGTGGTCGATTCCGGCGATCTGGCGGTCGGCAGCATCGTCTCCAACCTGCCCGCTGGCTCGGTCTACACCACTGTGCTCGAGGATCGCACGTGGGGCAGCATCGTCCTACCACGCGCGGGCCAGGCCCGAGACGTGATCCTGCGCTTCGTGGGTGGCTCAGTCGACGCCGTCCAGGCAGCCGAGGGCGGCGACAGCCTAGTCGCACTGCTGGACCGCCATGGTAGCGGTGCCAGACGCGTGTCGCACCTTGGAATCGGCCTCAATCCTCGCCTCCGAGGTCGGGCACCACTCGGCTGGACACTCGTCGACGAGCATATGCACGGCGCGCTGTTCGTGGCCTTGGGAGAGAATCGCTACATGCGTGGGCAGAATGCCTCCACGCTCAATGTCGATTACGTCGTGCCCGAGGCAACTCTGCTGGCCGATGGGGTTGTTATCGCGGAGGCTCTATCCGATTAGACCGAACAGCAGGATCGCGTGTTCAAGATCAGGCTCTACGCTTCTTGCCCGAGCGTGGAAGAATACGTGCTCATTGCTACGCGCTACCAGGAGGTTGAGGTCTACCGGAGAGCCGTGCCAAACTGGACGTACGAGGGGTACGGACCCGACGATACCGTGGAGCTTACGAGCATAGGCGTGCGATTCCCGGTCGCGGCGCTGTATGCACGTACCGAGGTGCCCAGGTTGGAGAGGGTTGAGCCTACCGAGTCACAGGGAAACTCGTAGGGCGGGCACGCCCCAGTGTTCCTACCAAGAGTGCCCGAGCGGCGCGCGGTTCAGTTTGAGGAAAGGCCAGCAGCGATCACCACCCATGTGATTCTAGATCGGGTGAGCGAATGGTGGGTAGCTGGGAAGTTCGCTGTATCTACCTATCCTCGCACCTGGCAACCGACGAGTATTACGGCTTGTCCGATCTCAGCCGATGAGGCCTAGCGCCAGGCAACAGCACGTTGGTGGTACCCTGACGACATTCAAGCCTGGCCACAGGACATAGTCAGGCACTTGAGAGGGGAGGACCCGTGAATACGACGATCGCAGTGACGCGCGCGACAGTACGAAAGCCCAAGCCGGTGGATAGCGAACTGCGCTTTGGCACTGTCTTTACCGATCACATGGCGCGGATGACCTATGCCGTAGGCGAGGGCTGGAGCGAGGCGTGCATCGTGCCCTACGGCCCGCTCAGTTTGGACCCTGCCGCGGCAGTGCTGCACTACGCGCAGGCGGTCTTCGATGGGCTCAAGGCGTTTCGCGGCGAAGATGGTGTCGTACGGATGTTTCGTCCGCAAAAGCACATCGAGCGCATGCAGGCATCGGCGGCGCGCCTCTGCATTCCCGCCTTCGACGCCGAGTATGTGCTGGAGGTATTGCAGGTGCTCGTAGCGCTCGAGCAGGACTGGACGCCACGCACGCCCGGTACGGCGCTCTACATCCGGCCCACCATCGTGGCCACGGAGCCGTTCCTGGGCGTGCGGCCCGCGCACTCGTACCTCTTCTACGTCATCCTCTCACCGGTCGGCGCCTACTATGCCGAAGGCATGAATCCTCTGCGCATTCTGGTGAGTGACCGCTACGTGCGCGCTGTCGAAGGTGGCGTGGGTGCGGCCAAGACGGCCGGCAACTATGCCGCGAGCCTACTGGCCGGCGAGGAAGCGCACGCGGCCGGTTTTTCCCAGGTACTTTGGCTGGATGGCGTGCATCGCTCCTACATTGACGAGGTGGGAACGATGAACCTCATGGTGCGCATTGACGACGAGGTGATCACGCCGCCGTTGACCGGGACGATCCTGCCCGGCGTCACGCGCGACTCGGTGCTCACGCTGCTGCGCGAGTGGGGCTTGACCGTGCATGAGCGTCGCATCACCATCGACGAAGTCTTCGCCGCGGCGCGAAGCGGCCGGCTGCAGGAGGTGTGGGGCACGGGCACGGCCGCCGTGGTTTCTCCCGTGGGCGAACTCTGCTACAAGGGCGAGAGCGTCGCCATTAACGGCAAGCAGACCGGTGCGTTGACGCAGCGACTGTACGACGCTATCACCTCGATTCAATATGCCCGTGTGCCGGATGCGCACGGCTGGCTGGCGCCAATCAGGATCGGCGCCATACCCAGTAAACTGGAACAGGTGGTTTCCAGGTAGCACGAGTCACGGGCGGTGCGAGGTGCACGTCCCGTACGCAAGCTGAATGGACCGGCGCACACTAGACTATGTGAAACAGCCGACCTCGCGATATCCGTAGCGCGAGGTCGGCTGTTTTCGGTAGTATTCGCCAATCGGGTGCCACGTCCCCGCGGGGACAGCGACCGACAATGTGTTCGCCAGGGACTATACGGACCCCGCGGCGCTCAGCGCGAGCTCCTGGCACTGCAGGCGCGCCATTGCCTCGGGCGAGTCGATCTTGACGCGCACACGACCCTGCATCCGCCCGAGCTCCTGCTCGTACGTGTCGAGCTTGAGCCAATCTTCGAGCGTGGTATAGGGCACGTGCCGCTCGGTCAGCAACGCGGTGATCGCGGCAGCATCGGGGCGCGCCGGGGTCGGCAAGTCGAGCGCATCTTGCAAGAGGTTAGTGACCGTCTCAACCGCGCTTGCTTTGTTCGTGCCGATGACGCCCACCGGTCCGCTCTTGATCCAGCCGACCACATACTCGCCGGGCACAGTCGTGCCATCCTGCTGCACGCGGCCGCCCTCATTGGGGATGACGCCACGGCGGAGGTCGAAGGGAACGTTGGCGATGGGTCGGCCCTTGTACCCCACGGCCCGCAGGACCATTTGCACGTCAAGCGTTTCGTATGTGCCGGTGCCGACAGCTCGTTCCTGCTCGTCGAGGCGGTTGCGCTCGATGCGCAGGCCCTCGACGCCGACCTGCCCCAGGATCTCTACCGGCGAGGCCAGGAAGCGCAGGTGGATGCGGCGGGGCTTGCCTGAAGGCGCTCTCGCTGCCAGATCACGCAGCACTTCGAGGCTGCGGCGCACGGTCACATCGGTAATGGCCGCTTCCGCAGCTGGAGTAAGGGCAAGTTCTTCCGGCCGCACGATGAAGTCGGCCGCGGCCAGCTCGCCCAGTTCCTTGAGCTCCTTGAGCGTGAACTTCGCCTGCGCCGGGCCACGTCGGCCCAGGATGTAGATATCGGTGACCTGGCTGTGCGATAGGGTTTCCAGCGCATTAGTAGCGATATCGGTCGACGCAAGTTCCTCGACGGTCTTGCCGAGCACGCGTGCCACGTCAACCGCGACATTCCCAATGCCGACGACGGCGACGCCCGGTGGCGGGGGCGGCATAACGAGTGAGAGCGTATCGGGATGACCGTTGTACCAGGCGACGAACTCCGTCGCTGAGAGGCTGCCCGGGAGGTTCTCGCCGGGTATTCCCAGGGCGCGATCCTCAGCGGCTCCGACGGCATAGATCACGGCATCGTAATACTGCTTCAGGTCGTCGTGCGTGACGTCGCGGCCATACCCCACGCGCCCGAAGAAGCGGATTTGAGGGCGCTGCAGGATACGCAGCAAAGCGGCGGTGACGTTCTTGATCTTCTGATGGTCGGGGGCAACCCCATAGCGCACGAGCCCAAACGGTGTGCACAGCCGATCAAACACGTCCACGCTCACTGGCACATCTTGGTGGGCAGTCAGGGCCTCGGCGGCATAAATGCCAGAAGGGCCAGAGCCGATAATAGCAACCCGAAGGGGTCGGACACTATCATCATATGCCATCACTCTTGTCTCTCACTTTCCAAGTACCCGTACGTACCAGATACTCCTGAGTTTACACCTGAAGCGAGATGTCCTGTCGGCTACAGGTGTTGCCCTGTGCTCCAAAGGCCGGGGCAACACGGCCTGCTATTCTCGGAATACACCCCGCCACCTACCAGATCTAGGGCCGAACGGGTACCCAATAGCGGACGTATGGCCCTCCACGGGGTACCAGGGGAGCACTGACACCGTGCTGCTCACGCGGCCGTGGCTCGAGTGGGCGCTGCGTGTACAATGTGCACGGGACGACCTCTACTCATGCTGGCAGAACAACGACATGCTCTGTGTGAGGTACTTGCCTTGATCACCATCTACGTGGGCCGAATCGTGGCCGTGGGACTGAACCCCGAGGGCAAGGCAGCCGCCCTGTACCGGATTTCGTCGCGTTCCTTCCCCAATCGGACCGCTATCCTGGGTGCCGACCGCGTGTCGGTGGTGCCGAAGGAAGGCTTCGTACAGGACGTATTCAAGAATCCCTACATCACCTACAACGCTATCCAGGTGGTAGGCGATGTGGTCGTAGTGTCCAACGGCTCGCACACCAACCCGATCGCCGAGAAGCTGGCGTCCGGCATGGGCATTCGCGACGCCCTAGCCTACTCGCTGTTGGGGCTGGACTACGAGCATGATTCGCTGGATACGCCGAGGATCGCCGGGGTGATCAAACGGGGCGGCGGAAACGCTTACCTGGGGATCATCCGTAAGGACAAGCTTCATGTAGCCGAGGTGCAGTTGCAGCCCGGCGAGCTAGCGTACCTGTCTACGTACGAGCGGAACGATGTCGACCCCGCGCAACGGGAAGCCTTTGCGGCCACCGACCCGATAGGAGCGGCGCAGACCATGCTGTCGGCTGGAGTGTTTGCCGGCATGACGCACCCGGTGCTGGCGACCTGCGCGCTGGAAACCGGCGACGGGTTTGTGTTCGCCAAGCACGACGTGGAGTAGCGTCTGTTGATTGACGCCCATGGGAGCAGATAATCATGCAAATAACAGGCATATAACAGCGCGTTATGTGACATTTATCCGCGTAGGCGCTACACTGCCGGCATGTTCGCTCCCATCTTTCGGATCACACCCGCCATTGCCAAGTCGTTGATGGCCATTGAGGCCGCGCGGGTGGCAATTGTGGACCTTCCCATTGATCTTACGCTGCTGGCTAGCTTGCGCGAGACAGCGCGACTCCGCTCGACTCACTATTCGACGCAAATCGAAGGCAACCGGCTTTCCGAAGCCGAAGTGGAGAAGGCCCTCGCCGGAACGCGCTTCCCGGGACGCGAGCGCGACGAGGTCGAGGTCCGGCACTACTATCGGGCCCTTGAACATGTGGAGGCAACCGCAGGTCAGGCATCGACGATTCAGGAAGAAGACATCCAACGCATCCATGGCCTAGTGCTGAAGGGCCGCGACACCCCCACGCCCTATCGCGATGGGCAGAATGTGATTCGTGATGCGGCCACCGGCGTGATCGTCTACATGCCACCGGAGGCCAGTGATGTCGAAGCGCTCATGCGAGACCTAGTTGAGTGGATCAACGATGAGGTGCTGAAAGGTGAGTTGCCGGTGCCGATAGTGGCCTCGATTGCTCACTATCAGTTCGCGACCATCCACCCGTACTACGACGGAAATGGGCGGACTGCGCGCCTTCTCGCCACGCTTGTTCTGCACAAGTCGGGGTACAGCCTTAAAGGAATATACAGCCTCGAGGAATACTATGCGCGCCAACTCGACGGCTACTACGCGGCCCTTGCCGTGGGGCCGTCGCACAACTACTATCTGGGGCGCGCAGACGCGGATGTGACGCATGTCGTGGCCTATTTCTGCGAGGGCATGGCTGAGTCGTTCGCTGCCGTGCGCGCACAGGCAGGCAAGGCGGTCTCGCGTGGCGCACGCGATCAGACAGCGCTACTCAGGCGCCTCGATCCTCGGCAGAGACTGCTCTTAGAGCTGTTCCGCGATCGCGGCATTGTCACCGCTGGCGAAATAGCCGCGCATCTCAGGCTGAGTCAACGCGCCGTAGCCGATTTGTGCCGCCGGTGGGTCGCGTCAGGATTCCTCGTCGTCAATGATCCGTCGCGCAAGAATCGATCCTACCGGCTTGGCGACGACTATGAGTCGAGCGTTCTAGCCGCGAATTGACGGGCCCGCTGGATCGCCAAAGGAGGTCCTTTTGAAGCTGAAGCTATGAGGCCCACGCACAGGCTCCCGTCGGCTCATTGGGCATCATCAGCGTCACGCGTGAGCTGGTGGAAGAGCATATTGCTCGTCATAAAGTCAACATGACGGAAGTGGCGGGGAGTCGCCTACGAAGCACCGTTCGTCAGCGGCACGCGCCAAGGTCGATACCGTCTCATTGGGCAGACGGAGGCAGGGCGGTATCTCGTGGTCTTCGTTGCACCAAGAGGCCACGGTGTGTATGGTCTTATTGCAGCACGCGATGCTACGGACGCAGAGCGGAAGCTCTATCTCGAGCGGCGGAGGCGCTCATGACCAATGAAGCAAGAACAGTCATGCGCATCACAAACCAGGGATAGGGGCATTCCTTCATTTCGCTCCGTCGCTGAAGAAGCGGCTTTCTGGGACAGCCACGACAGTGCTGATTTTGAGTACGAGTTCACTGAGGCAACTGACGTGCGGTTCGCGCGGGCCGCGCCCAAAAAGGGCATTACCGTCCGCCTCGAGGAAGCAAGCCTGGAGCAATTGACCCAAGAAGCACGACAACAAGGCATTCATCCCTCCACACTCGCGCGGATGTGGATTCTCGAGCACCTCAATCGTGGCCAGCCAGCGGAGCATGCGTAAGCACGCAGGGCACCCATGGTGAAAAGGCGCTGATTGTTTCTAAGCAGGTAATCAAAAGTCTGGCATGTATTTGCGGCGCTCGCGCCTCTGGTGGCAAACCCTGGGAGACAAATGACCACCTGCTTAGCTGGCCGGCGCCGCTCGCCCCCAGAAGCGCCGTAGCTCCGCCGCCAGCAACGCGTGGGGTTGCGCGGCCAAGTCGGGATCGTCTTGCAGAATCGCTTCGGCGATACGCCGCGCCAGGGCGAGCACGGGCAAGTCGATGGTTTGCGCTACTTGCAGCGCCGGCAGCCCGCTCTGGCGGGTGCCCCAGAACTCGCCGGGACCGCGCAGGCGCAGGTCTTCTTCCGCCAGCTTGAAACCGTCATCGGTGGCGGTCATTGCCTGCAGCCGTTCACGCGACCCCGCACTGTTCGGCTCGGCCAGCAGCACGCAGTACGATTGCGCGGCGCCACGCCCGACGCGGCCCCTGAATTGGTGCAGCTGTGCCAGGCCGAAGCGCTGTGCATCTTCGACTACCATCACCGTGGCGTTTGCCACATCGATACCCACCTCCACCACCGATGTCGCCACCAGCACGTCGATGTTACCGTCACGGAAGCGGCCTAGCACTGCATCCTTGTCTTGCGCCTTCATCCGCCCGTGCAGCACCTCCAGGCGCAAGTCAGGGAACACGTCGGCCTGCAGCCGCTTGCCCTCAGCCACTGCAGCCTTTGCTTCGAGCGCTTCAGATTCTTCGACCAAGGGGCAAATGACGTAGGCCTGCCTGCCTGCCTGCACCTGCTCGCGCACCAGCCCAAAGGCTTTCCGCTCAGCCGTCGACCAGATGGTTTCGATCGGCTGGCGATTAGGGGGGCGCTCGTCGATCACCGAGACGTCCAGATCGCCATACAGCGTGAGCGTGAGCGTGCGCGGAATGGGCGTGGCTGTCATCACCAGCAAATGGGGGTTGTAGCCCTTACCCTTGAGCGCTGCGCGCTGCACCACGCCGAAGCGGTGCTGCTCGTCGACGATCGCCAGCCCGAGCTTGCCGAACTTGAAGTCTTCCTGGATCAGGGCGTGGGTTCCCACCAGCACCTGGATCGTCCCCTGGATCGCTTCCAGGTAGATGCGGGCTCGCTGCGCCTTGGGTACACTGCCGGTCAGCAGTGCCACGCGCACGCCGTGCGGCTCGAGCAGGGACGTGAGGGTGCGGGCGTGCTGTTCGGCCAAGACCTCGGTCGGCGCCATGATGGCACCCTGCAGCCCAGCCCTGGCACAGGCCAGCAGCGCCGCGGCCGCCACCACCGTCTTGCCGGACCCCACATCCCCCTGCAGCAGCCGGCTCATCGGCACTGGTTTTGCCATATCACCTAGAATCTCACCGAGCGCGCGCTCCTGGGCGCCGGTGAGCGTAAACGGCAGGCCGGCGCGGAATTCGGCCAGCAGAGCCGGATCCATCGGGATACTGCGTCCCTCCTCGTCGCCCTGCCACTGGCGCTTCTTCTGCAGCATGCCGATCTGGATCAGCAGTAGCTCGTCCAATGCCAGGCGCTGCCGCGCGGCATCGCGGGTCTCGATCGAGTTTGGGAAATGGTACTGGTGGATGGCGGTCCACCGCTCAATGAGGCCAAAGGTGCGCCGCAGCGCTTCCGGCAGCGGATCTGCGACGAGGCCGGCACCCGCGGCGAGGGCTCGGGTGATGAGGCGCCTGATCCAGCGCTGGGCAATGCCCTCGCTGGAGGGGTAGACCGGCACGATGCGCCTCGTGTTGGTGCCTTCTTCGTCGTCGGCCGGGAACTCCAGGTCGCGCGGCGCAAGTTGCAGCCGTCCCCCTACGATTTCCACCTTGCCAGTAATGGCAACTTCCTCTCCTACGTGGACCTTGAGCTGCTTGAGCATGTACGGCTGATTGAACCAGATGATGGACATCACTCCGGTGGGGTCGGCAACCTTTGCCTCGACAAGCTGGACGCCCTTGTTTGGTGTGCGGCGCGTGTCCACGGACTTGAGTGTGCCCAGGAGGGTCACCAATAGGTCTGGCCGCATCTGGTTTATGCGTACGGGCGCGCTGAAATCGTAGTGGTCTCGTGGCCAGTATTCTATGGCGGAACGGAGATCGGTGATGCCGAGCTGCTCCAGTCGCGGCTGCTCCTGCGCACGCACGCGCAGCACCTCGGCGGCAGGGGCGTCGAGCGATGCGGGGGCGTCTCCGGGGCCGCGCGCATCGGGCGCGCCCTGGGTTGAGCTGCGTGACGCAGCTCGAGCGGATGCCTTACGAGGGGCAGGCGAGACGCCTGCGCTCCCGGATCCGCCTTCGTAAGCGGGTTGCGCCGGTGCACGACCGGGAGCGCACGCATCTTGCGGGCCCTCGTCCGGGCTGGGGGACGCCAGCGTAGCGGAGGTGTTACGAGGGGCAGGCGGGACGCCTGCGCTCCCAGATCTGACCGATATACCGGATTGTCGCTCCGTCGCAACCAGCTTCTTCAGCATGATTTGCGCCAGCCGCTCCCGATCCTCCAGGCTCGCCGCGTGTTCGTAACGGCGTAGGTAGGCGAGAATGCTCTCCGCCGTGGCCCACGAGGCTTCATCAAACTCGCATTTCTCGAGCTGCAGCCGGAAGAATGCGTGAATGCCGACGCCGGCAGTGGAGCGATTCTGATAGCCTTGCTTGATTTCCAGATTCAGCACTTTTCGCAGCAGGTCAAGCACGGGATTTAGCGTGCCGGCATTCATGACGGCAGCTCGGCTTCAGGCCAGCCATAGCGGATCGCCAGGAAGGCACGGGCCAACGCTTCGCCTTGGGCCGTGTCGTTCATGTCCAGATCGCCGTCGAGCACGAGGTCGAGCAGGAAATCCTTCACGCGCGCTATCCAGCGCCCTGGCGGCCAGCCGGTCAAGGCCATCAGCGCCACGCCGTCGAGCGGCGAGTGCATCTTGGCAATCTCGGCCTGCTCTTCCAATTGCCGGCAGCGAGCTTCCAGGGTGTCCACGTTCTTCAGTACCGCCTTGACGCGCTCGAAGCGATGACTGGTGATATCCGCGCGGGAAAGCGCGAATAGGTTCGCGAGCTGGGGTCCAGCATCACGCATGAAGCGCCGCACCGCTCCATCGGTCCAGTCGCTATACGTGTTGATGCGCATGTGCTGTGCTACCAGTGCCGACACGGTGGAAATCAGCGCGTGATCGTACTTCAGGCGTGCCAGCACCTTTTCCGCCACCCGCGCCCCGATCACCTCGTGACCGAAGAAGTGGACCTCCCCGTCGATGATGCGCATGGTTTCCGGTTTGGCGATATCGTGGAGCAGTCCTGCCCAGCGTAGCTCGCGAGTCGCCGGGGTTTTGTCGAGGACCTGCATGACGTGGGCAAAGATGTCTTTATGGCGACGGCCGGGCTGCTGCTGCATCTCGACCATCGGCACCAGCTCCGGAACCGTGAAGCGCAAGAGGTCCAGCTCCGCCAGCAGGCGGATGCCGGCGGAGGGGCTGGGCGCGAGCAGCAACTTGTCCATCTCCTGCCCAATGCGTTCCCAGCTGATCGTCTCGAGTCCGCGTGCGCCCTCCCGAATTGCTGCCGCCGTGGCCGGCTCAATCGTGAAGCCCAGCTGCGTGGCCTGGCGCACGGCACGCAGCAGCCGCAGCGGATCCTCAGCGAACCGTTCGTCTGGCCGGCCCACCGCGCGAATCACACGCCGCTCGAGGTCGTACCTACCGCCAAACGGGTCGACCAGTCTGTCGAAGAGTGCGGTCGTGTCGGAGCCAGTGGCGAGCAGATCGGCTAGCTGCTCATCTACCCGCAAGGCCATGGCGTTGATGGTGAAGTCGCGCCGGGCCAGATCTTCTTCTAGCGACACGCCATACCACACGTCGGGCTTGCGCGAGCCTGGCGCGTAGCGGTCGCCGCGGAAGGTGGTTACCTGCAGCTCGTGCTCTTCGAGCGTAGCGCAGATAGTCCCGTACTTCTCCCCCGGTTGGAACACGTTGTGGCTTACCAGTCGCAAGATGCGCTTGGAATCGCTCGGCTCGGCATCGGTCGTGAAGTCATAGTCCGTCGACTGCCGGCCGATCAGCCGATCGCGCACGATGCCCCCGACCAGGAAGATGCTCTTGCCCTGGCCGGCAAAGGCGGCCGACAGCCCGGCAAGGGCAAGCGAAGACAGCGCAGGGCGCTGGCCGTCATTAGGATTGGTCATGCAGTTCAGGATGCTAGATGTGGGGGCAATGGGGCAAATCGGGCAAGCGGGCGCAATGGGGCAAATGGAAGATTCGCGGACGGCTACTACATGCACGCGGCGCACCTGGGTTCGGCGGCATAGGAGTGCACGCAGATTGAGTGCCCCGTTCCCACCGCTCGTCCGCGCTCCCGCGTGCATGGGCGCCTGCTCATGCGGCGAATCGAACGGCCCTGGAGTGCAACAGCACAGCCAGACCCTGCTGCCTGTTGTGCCATACGGAATTAGCCGACGGCTTTCGCTGCAGAGCCTCGGGTTGCGCTTGCTATTTGGTTAGCACCGGGCGGCTAGGGTCGCCCTATATTGGGCCACGGCGGACTCTCCGTTTCCCGGCGCCTGTCCAGCAAATTGCCGAGCCGCAGAGTTCGGTCCCTCGTGATGGGCTTCTTCGTGGCTACTGGCTAGTTGTTCTGGAAGAAGTCGGCGTTGACCTGGACGAACTGCATCTTGTCGGCCGGAACGTCGTCTTCGGCCATGATGGCGCCATACTCGCACTCGGCCGAGCAAGCACCGCAATCGATGCACTCATCGGGATTGACAAACATCATCTCCGATTCGTCGTTCGACACGATGCAGTCTACCGGGCACACGGCGACACAGTTCTCGTCCTTTGTGCAAGCGTCGGTCACTACGTAGGTCATGGATTCCTTGCTCCAAACTGCCCAACTTACGCCCGTCTGGCACCACTGCCGACGGGTCTCATACCAGCGTACGTGAGGCTCGGCGCCTTGAGCACCTGCCATGGCGCACCAATCCGCACGCTGAACAGCCCCCAGTCGCTGGGCCACATTACCTGCCACAAAAGGCCGGACGTATCTACCTCATTTCCTGTATCGTTATCGAGTACCAGGTATTCCGCATGCTGGGTGTCGAGATAACGTATAATGGCCTAACGAGATCGATCCATTGTGTGAGGACCGGACTGCATGCACGAGGATAGATTGACGCGAGGAGATAGCCCTGCCTCTCCAGCCCGTGACCGTGCCACGGGCCGACAGCGCCATTGCTGGGAAATCGTACGCCAAATTCCCGGCCTGCAGTTCAGTTGTGAAGAGTGTTACGCCTACTTCGTGCAGCAGGATTGCTGGACGCTTTGGGCGCTTCGCCGGCCGGGTTTCAAGCCATGCTGCCAGAAGAAGGACGACTGTGCCGAGTGCGCAGTGCTGACCGAGCGCATGCGGCCGCTTGCCACGGAGCACATCGCGATCGAGCGCAGCCAGCCCATTCGTCCCGGCCCGTCTACAGCCAAGCGCGTATGCTCGTACCTCCAGCTGTACAACGGAGCGGACGAAGTTGAGGGCGATGCACGGAGCCCGGCAATTGCACGTGCTTTGCAGGTGCGCAACGCCGATATGCGGTGCCGTCTCAGAGGCGTGCATCTCGACATGGGGTATGTGAACGACGTATGCGTCTCGCGGCACGTGGACGAGTGTGTATTCCTGGACGAACCGCGCCCGGCTGTGCACGTTGCTCCCACGGGCAGCCTCAAACAGCCCGGTCCCGGCGACAAGCGGGTGCTGGACAAAGACGCTAACAGGCAGACTGAGCACTACGGCGCCGACGCGGCGTCACACGTGCAGTCTACTCCCAACCACTAGACCCGAGCCGGGATCGCGCACCCATTTGGGTGCAGTCCACACCCAACCACATGGTACAATGGCGTCGTGGGGGTTAGGTCATGGCGGTATTGCATGTGAGAAATGTGCCGGACGGCTTATATGAGCGCATTCGTGCGCGGGCACAGGCCGAGCGACGCTCGATCGGTGGGGAGATCATCACACTGCTCGAACAGGCGGTGGCTCTGCAAATAGCCGAGGAGGTTGATCCGGCGTACGCTGAGTTCCGCCGTCGCGCGGACGCACTGCGCCAGCAGGCACAGGAGTGGTACGAAGAGCGGCGGCGGCCACGGGATCCCCATGAGTATGCGGCCACGTTGGAGGGCATCTTCCAGCGGGCTCGCGAGACTGCCGAGCGCTACGGCCCATTTCCCGATAGTCTGGATCTTTTGCACGAAGGTCGTGAGGAGCGAGCTGGACGGCTGTGGTCGTGACGCCTCCTTCGTTTCCTGCGCAGTGCGTTGTGGATGCCTCAGTGCTGGTCAAATCGGTCCTGCCGGAAGCTGACAGCGCGCTGGCGAGGGCTCTGCTGGCTACGAGGGCGCTCGACGCGCGAAACGTGCCCGACCTGGTATTTGCCGAATGTGCAAACGTGCTAGCCACGGCCTTCAGACGCGCACGGGTGCCGGAAGCCATAGCCCGAGCGCGTGTTGCGGATCTGCTGGCGCTGAGCGTCACGGTACACCCCACCACTCCGCTGCTAACCACGGCGCTTGGTCTGGCCGTGACCCGAAACATCAGCGTCTATGAGGCAGTGTACGTGACCCTGGCAGGCAGTCTGGGCGTGCCGCTTATTACCGCCGACATTGCCCTGGCGCAGCGAGCAACTGGGGATACGCACCTACTCGGTGAGTACGCACCGCCGTGAGCCCGACTCCAGGTCAGGACGCTTTCTGTCCCACGTAGAGTAGATGGTTGGCCAAGCCCAAGATGCTGGGGTCGCCGGCCACATGCATGAGCGTGTCCATCGCCGCGCGGTGCGCCGCTGGATCGGCGAGTGCCAGCGCGGCCAGCGGCTCCTGCAAGTCGGGGACGATGCTCTGGGCAGCCCACAAGGCTGTGATCTCGAAGCCGTATCGCGCGAAGAACGGCGCCACCTCCGTGGGGCGCACACCGTAGCCACCGGTAAAGCGCCCGGGAACGTCGTTCTCGAACACCCCGTCTTCCAGCAGACGTGTCATGAAAGTGGGGGAGGCCAGGTGACACCGCTCGTCGGGAATAGCCAGCGTGCGCCGCAGGTAGGCATAGCGCGGCATCAGCGCCACGAAGGCCATGCCACCGGGCCGCAGGACACGCGCGAGCTCCCGCGCCGCCTGGTCGCGGTCGGCTGGATCGGGAAGATGGTAGAACGGGCCGAGCGCCAGGACCGCGTCGAACGCGGCGTCGTCCCACCGCGAGAGGTCGCGCGCATCGGCCACGATGATTTCATCCACCCGAGCGTCGTCTCGCGAGCCAGCGACCTTCGCCCGCGCAATGTCGATGAGTACCGGCGAGAGGTCGGCCAGCGTGACGTGGTAGCCTCGCTCGGCCAGCCACAGGGCGTAGCGGCCCGGTCCGCCGCCGATGTCCAGGACGCGCCCGCCGGCAGGCAGGTAGGTCGTGAGCGCGTGCTGGGTCAGGGCGAATTCGAGCGCGCCGTCGTTCGGCCGCGCCAGTCGCTCCCACTCGCGCTCGCCAAAGCCGTCGTAGTAGGCGCGCACGTCGTCAATCGTCGGCGTCATCTGTTACCTCCTTGCAGCGCCAGGCCAGTCGCCACTCAGAAAGATACGTGAAAATGTGGGCTTCATGTAACTCTTGAGGGTTGGCTGCGCGCTCGCAGGCTGCCCGAGTCACGGCGATCATACCCGCAGCACCCACGGGGGTGCGGCCCGCACCCTATTGGTGGTATCATACTTTCAGGAGGGTGGAGCATGGCGATTTTGCATGTGCGGAACGTGCCGGACGGCCTCTATGAGCGCATTCGGGAGCGGGCACAGGCCGAACGACGCACGATCGGCGGGGAGGTCATCACGCTGCTCGAGCAGGCTGTTGCGGCACAGCCGCCGGAAATTGTCGATTCGGGGTACGCCGAGTTCCGTCGTCGTGCGGACGCGCTCCGCCGGGAGGCCCAGGAGTGGCACGAGGAACGGCGGCGGCCGCGAGATTCGGCGGAGTACGTCGTCACGCTGGAGGGTATTCGGCGCCGGGCTCTGGAGCGTGCCGAGCGTTACGGACCATTTCCCGATAGCCTGGCCATGCTGCACGAGGGTCGCGAGGAGCGCACTCGGCAGCTGTTGCCGTAATGCCTGCATCATTTCCGGCGCAGTGTGTAGTAGACGCCTCCGTGCTGATCAAGACAGTCTTAGTGGAGTCGGATAGCGCGCTGGCTGACGCATTGCTGGCCAGCCGTACCCTCGACGCACGCAACGTGCCCGACCTGGCATTGGTTGAATGCGCCAATGTGCTGGCAACGGCTTTCAAGCAGTCGCGCTTGGCTGCAGGGGAAGCGCGTGCAGCTCTGCTTGATGTGCTGGCGCTTGGTCTCACCGTGCATCCGACCACGCCGCTCCTGACTACAGCCGTTGATGTGGCTGCAGACCGGAACATCAGCACGTATGACGCGGTGTACCTTGTCCTGGCCCGCCGCTTGGCAGTGCCCCTGATCACCGCCGACGCAGCTTTGGTTCGGCGTGCAGGTGGGGACGTTCACTTGCTGAGCGCCTATCTGGCGCCCTGATCTCGATTCGGGCTCTTACGCGCACGTCGTCGGGTGCTACGCAAGCAGTGCCAGCATGAGCGCGCCGCTGACAGCAGCTCCTTGCGACGAAGCGGACAGAGATCTGAGCCAGAATCTCACGTCATGCTCCTTGCCTCCCGGTAGTGATACTCGTACAGCGGCCGAAAGCCGGCGCGATCGTACAGCGCACGTGCCGGTGCGTTATCGCGCATGACTTGCAGGTACATCTGCTCTGCGCCATGGTTACCGGCCCAATCCGCGAGGGCGTGCAGGATCGCCGTTGCCGCGCCACGGCGTCGGAGCTCTAAAGCCGTAGCGATGCACAGCACGCCGAGCCAGCCCCGCTCCAGCACACCGAGCCCGGTCGTGACCGGCTGCCCGCCGAGCGAGAGCACGGCAAATGCGGTGCCGGGCTCGATCCGCGCCAGGATGCCTCGACGCACCTCTGCCTCGTGGTGGCTCATGCATTCCGCCTGGCTGTAGGCCGTGAGCCACGCATCGCTGAGCGTTTCGGTCACCGTGACGCGGTGGGCCGTCGGTACGCACGTGGCTGCCAGCACGGTAGCGACGCCGGCTACCTGTGTGACGGTGTGCGCGTGCTGGGTGTAGCCCCGACGATCCAGCTCGGCGTCGAGATCGGCCGGCTGGGACGCCGGGCAGATCTGGAAGCGAGCCACCTGCTGCCGGCTGGCATAGAACGACTCGACGCTAGCCAGCTTCTCTTCGAGGGACAGCGCCTGCGTGGTCTCATTTGGCCACACCGAATTCGCCCGGCGCGTGATTCCCCAGTTGCAGCGGAGCTGCCAGCCGTCCAGCTTGACTACCTCGGCCGCGGGCCAGGTATGCAGCGCGAGCATTTCTAGGTCACGTATCAGCCCCACCGACGGCGCCCATACGGGCCGGCTACCGGCGTGCACATCGTTCGGCTCTGCCCCGCTCATCTCAGGTGGTGTCCCAAGGTACCGCTCATTGAAGAAATCCCGATCCTCTGCATTGTACAGGCCGCCCAGCCCGCTGCAGGGACGATGGGGTTGCAGCGCAGCTATTGACGGGAGCACAACGCAGGCGTATAGTGCAGCCATGAATATGAACTAGTATTCACATTCATATGACTTGAGACCGAGGATCGGAGCGCAGATGCTGCAGCAGTCGCTCATGTGGGATGAGGTAGAGCCGGAAGGTCCCATGGTGATCGGGGCAGGGCACGCGGTCCACGCGTGGCTACCGGGCCCTACGCCCCAGGGACCGCCAGACGAGGGGCGCGTCGACTTCCCGGATGTGCCGAACCTGGGCGACCTGCCCCGCGTGCCACAGCAGGAGCGGGCGCGAGCCAAGCGCGACGCGATACTCAAGGCCAGCGCCGTGCTCTTCGCGGAAGGCGGCTACCAGGCAACCACGACGCCCGACATTGCCGCTGCCGCGGGAGTGAGCGTGGGCACGCTCTACAGCTACTTCCGTGACAAGCGCCAGATTCTCTTGACGCTGGTCGCCGGCACCGCTCAGACTTTGCGCGCCTTGAACTTAGACGAATCAACATCCGGCCCTGATCCACGCGGGTCGATCCGCCGGATCCTGGCCGACGCGCTGCCCTACGATGCGACCCACTACCAGCTGCAGCGCGCCTGGATGTCACTCGAAAGTGGCGAGGCCGAGCTCGCGGCCTACGCAGTGGAAGTGCAACGCTGGCTCTACCACCACGTGCTTGTAGCCGTTCGCCGCGCCGTCGGTGAAGGCAACGCGTGGCCTGACCTCGACGCCGAGCGCACGGCATGGACCTTGACCGTGCTGCTCGACCACGTCTGGCACCATCAGCTGCGGCCCGAGCTGCTCACGGAGGAGGAATTCCATCTGCAGCGCGACGCGCTGGCCGACTTCATCTACCACGGCATCTTTCAGCCGTCAGCGCAACGATCGGTAGGCAACGCACGGTTTGAAGGGAAAGCACCATGACGACCATGACTTCACCTGCCGAGCGTGGCGCCGCGACCGGCGCGGGCCGCCTTAGCGAGCGCGGCCACAAGTGGTGGACGCTGCTGGCGATGTCATTCACCATCTTCATGGCCCTGCTGGACATGACGATCGTCTACGTGGCCCTGCCGACTATTCAGAAGGACTTAGGCGCAGGATTCTCAGATCTCCAGTGGGTGATCAACGCCTACGCCCTCACCCTGGCCGTTTTCCTCGTCACTTCGGGCAGATTGGGCGACATCTTCGGCCGCAAGCGCGTCTTCATGCTAGGCCTCGCCGTCTTCACCCTGGGCTCGCTGCTGTGCGGACTCTCCGGCGGCATCTCTGTGGGCGGCCTATCGCACATGAACGTGCTGCTGGTCGCGCGCGGCATCCAGGGCCTGGGCGCGTTGATCATGTTCCCCATGACGCTGGCTATCATCACGGCCACCTTCGATGGTCCCGAGCGCGGGCGCGCTATCGGTATCTGGGGCAGCGTGAGCGGCCTGGCCACCGCGATCGGCCCGCTTGCCGGCGGCTTTCTGGTGGAAAACGTCGGGTGGCAGTCGATCTTCTTCATCAACGTGCCCATCGGCATCATCGCCGTGCTGGTGGCGGCTTGGGCTGTGGCGGAATCGCGTGATGAGCTTGCCCCACGCTCAATCGACGTGTTCGGGCTCCTCACCATCACGGTTAGCCTGTTCTGCCTCACCCTGGCACTGATCCAAGGCAACGACAAAGGCTGGACATCGCCCTACATTCTGGTGCTCTTCGCCGTGGCCGCGGTGGCGATGGTCGTGTTTGTGATCGGCGAGCCACGCGTCAAGAATGCCATGGTGGACCTGCGGCTCTTCAGGAACCTGAGCTTCACAGGCGCTGCCATCACTGTCGCTGCCCTAAGCGCGGGCATGCTATCCGTGTTTTTCTTTCTCACGCTCTACTTCCAGAACTTCCTGGGCTTCAGCGCCATGGAGACGGGCGTGCGCTTCCTGCCCTTGAGCGGCCTCATCCTGCTCTCAGCCCCAATCGGCGGTATCTTCATTGACCGCATTGGCGCGCGGCCAGTGCTCACGTTGGGCATGGCGCTGCTCACGCTTTCGGTCGTGCTGATGACGCGCATCACGTCCCACGATGTCAAGAACGACTGGGTAGTCCTCTTGCCGGCATTCTGCCTCGGCGGCCTTGGCATGGGTCTGGCGCAGCCGCCGATTTCCACGGTAGCCGTGGGCACGGTGCCACGCGCTCGCGCGGGGATGGCCTCCGGCGTCAACAGCATGTGCCGCCAGATCGGCTCAGCTTTCGGCATCGCCTTCCTTGGTGCCATACTCACCAGTCGCTACAACGGGCTCGTCTCGGACCGCCTCGGCGCGCTGGTCGCGCTGCCGGTACAGGCCAAGCCGGGCCTCATCGGCCTGGTGCAGAGTGCCGGCACTGTCGCGGGCAGTCTCGGCCTGCCGATGGACCCAAAGCAGATTACGAATTTGGTGCATGCCCACGTCCTCCCGCCCCCGCCGGCCACCGCGCATGCGCTCTCCGGCATCCAGAGCGTGGCGCGTCAATCGTTCGTGGATGGAACCGTGTTCGTGCTCTGGCTGGCGGCCGCCATGCTGGCCGTGGGTACACTCTCGGCCCTTACGATGATCCGGCGGCAGGACATGGTGCACGAGCAAGAGGCGATGTCAGCACTGCACTGACATCGCCTCTTGCCTGGCTAGCGCTTCAATCGACGGCTTCTACCTCCTGAGCAACGCCAGGGTCACGCGGCGTGACCTCAGTAGCCGGACGCGGTCGTAGCAGTTGCCCCCGGTGTTGCCGGCGGTAAAGTCGGCTGCACGGGTGGCACCGAGGTCGAAGTCGCCGCGGGCGGCACCGAGGTCACAGTGGGTGATACTGCTGCCGGATGACCGGCAGGCTGTGCATTCGTCGTCGCGGCGGGCGCCACGACGGCCCACCAGATGCCGGCGATACCCTGGCCGTTCATGTCGCCGGGCTTCTTGTCGTGCGAGAAGGTGTAGAGCGGCGCTGCGTCGTAGGTAAGCTGGGTGGTGCCATCGGTGCGGTTGATGACGCCAAAGGTTCCCACTATGCCACTCACGCTCGAGGCGACCGTGCTCCCCTTAGCCACCGTGAGCGGCGGCCAGATCGTGGCGCAGCCCTGATAGCAGGCGCTCGTGCCCTTGCTGTCCTTGGCGAAGACGTAGAGCGTCATCCCGGTGGCGGTCACCAGAATATTCGCCGCGGCCATCTTGACCGGCGCCGCGCTTCCGGCCACCTTGCTCGTGCCGGTGCTCGTGCCCGTCACGATGATCTTGGCGGTCATGAAGGGATGGATTTCACAGTGGTAGGCAAACGTGCCGGGCTTCGTAAACGTATGGGAAAACGTGTGGCTTGGCTCAATGGGACCAGAATCGGCCCAGGCGCCGGTGTTGCTGGTCACCGTATGCTCGGTGCTATCGGCATTGGTCCAGGTGACGGTCGTACCGACCGGCACCGTGAGCGTGGTGGGACTGAAGGCGAAGTTCTGAATTGTCACTTTCGTGGCAGCTTGCTGCGTGGCCGCCTGCGTGCTCTGATACGCGACCAGGCTGGCGGCCAGCATGGCAGCGGTGATGAAAACGGCGAGTATCCTCAAGCGAATCATGGGATATGTCTCCTTCTTCAAGCTAGCCGACAACGCCTGCAGTACGTTGCCTGAAGTTACATACGGTGCGGGTTGCACTTCTTCAAGCGTGGCATGATTTCTGGTACTGTGCCTCGCCCACCAATTGCGGCCTTGACGCCTGGCCACGATGGTGATAGGATTTGCTCATTCAGAAAGTTCTGAAAGATCAACCTGAATGGATGAGCGACCCGAGCTGTACGAGCTGGAGACCATCGAGCAGCTGCGCGCCATCGCCGATCCCTTGCGCGTGCGGATCATCGAATTGATCGCCGAGCGCCCCATGACCGTGACGCAGGTAGGCGAGGCCCTGGGCGTGCCAGCCAATAAGGCGCACTACCATGTGCGCGAGCTCGAGCGCGTGGGTGTTGCCCGCATCGTGGAGACACGCGAGAAGAGCGGGATTCTGGAGAAGTACTTCCAGACCGTGGCGCGCGGCCTCAGTGTGCCGCCGAGCCTGCTGTCGCAGGCGTCGCCCGACGAGTCAGTCGCGGCGGCGACGGAGGTCCTGCAGTTGGTGGTGCACAACTTCCTGACGGCATTCTCGCACGTGGTGCGGACCCAAGAGTGGGATGCGGCCGCGATCAACCTGGATATCAGCGATCTCTGGGTGACCCCGGATGAACTGCGGGACGTGATGGGCAAGATTCGGGAGGTCCTTGGGCCGTTCCAGCAGCAGCGCTCAGGCAATGGCGTCAAACGCATCTCGTTCGCCCGGCTCACGCACCCCACCGTGGAGGGCAGCGCGGCACACAAAAGCCAAGGTCGATCTGCCCAGCCCGTTGCCGGCAGCGATGCAGGCGGTGGACCGCGGGCTGTGCGGGCTGCCCACAAAGTGTCTAAGCGGCGCGGGGTAGCCCTTGCGAGCCCGGTGGACGCCAGGCCCCAGCCGGTGGTGGTCGCAGGCACCATAGCCTACTCGCGCACCGCGCTCGAAGCGATGGTTACCGAGGGCAGGCGTCTAGACCTCGACGTACTGGGAAACCTGACCTTTGAGCCGGATGTAAGCGCTGAGCTGGTCGACCAAGCGATCGCCCATGTACGCCATCGCGGCGTGCTCAGTGCGTCACCGGAGGTGAAAGCAGTGCTCGAGCGGAAAGGGGCAAGGCCGCACCCCTAACAACTGGACGGGCGGCGGCCGCTGACGACGACCGCCGCGCCACGCTCTCATCGATACCCACCTGTGACAGTGCAGCATCTTGGAGGAGCAGTATGCATGCTACCACGCCCGCTGTCCCTGTGCCCGCGGGTCGCTCGAACCCTTTCATCAGCCGCGACTTCGGCCTCTTGTGGGCCGGTCAGGCGGTGTCCAATCTCGGCGACATGGTGTTCAACACTACCGTCGCCCTGTGGATCGTGACCCAGCTAGCCCGCAATGAGTCGTGGGCGCCGCTGGCAGTTAGCGGCGTCCTGGTCGCTGCTGCGCTGCCCGACCTGCTGGTCGGCCCCTTTGTCGGGGTGTTTGTCGACCGCTTCGACCGGCGCCGCTTGATGCTGCGAATGGACGCGATTCGCGCGATCCTCATCGGACTCCTGGCCGTGTGGACCGGAGCCATTGCGCTGCCGTGGGTGCGATTCACGCAACCCCCAGCCTCGTGGCAGCTGGCCGGTCTCTACGCAGCCGTCTTCCTATCGGGCATCTGCGCGCAGTTCTTCGCGCCTGCCCGGATTGCCATCATTGGCGAGCTGGTGCCCGAGAGCCTGCGGGCACGCGCCTTCGGCCTGACGCAGGTCACCTCGAGCCTCGCACTCGTCGTCGGACCGGCAGTCGCCGCACCAATCTACTTCCAGTTGGGGCCGGGCGACGCGCTCGTGGCGAATGGCCTCTCGTTCGTAGCTTCCTTTGCCGCCATTGCGGCCGTGCGACTGACGGGCGCTGCGACACCGCATGCCAAGGCTACGGGTTCGTACCGGCACGAGCTGATGGAGGGGTTCCGGTACTTTGCCGGGAACAAGGCGTTGGTAGCAATCGTGATCACGGCCTGCCTCATCATGCTTGGCGGCGGCTGTCTGAACGCGCTCGACATCTTCTTCTTGCAGCAGAACCTGCACGCCTCCACCACGCTGTATGGGCTGCTGAGCGGCGCCGGTGGCGCCGGCCTGCTCGTGGGTGCCCTGCTCGCCAGCGCCTGCGCGGAGCGGTTGGGCATTGCCCGGGTGTTCTGGCTCGGCCTCATTAGCGTCGGGCTAGCCGTCCTGGTGTACGCTCGCCTCTCGAGCTTCGCGCCTGCCCTGGTCGTGCTCTTCCTGATGGGCATCCCGAACGCCGGCGTGAACGTCGCACTCGGCCCGCTGGTGCTGCGGCACACCCCACAGCACCTCGTAGGCCGGATTGCCGCGGTGCTGCACCCGGCGATCACGCTGGCGACGCTGCTCTCCACGGCGGCGTCCGGCGCCCTGGCCAGCACAGTGCTGCGCGGCTTGCACTTCAGCTTCCTGGGCATCCAGTGGGGCGCAATCGATCTCATCTTCACCTGGACCGGGATGATAATCGTCGTTGGGGGTCTCTACGCTCGCGCGTATCTTCCGGCTGATACCAGCGCTCAGGAGGCTGCCCAGGCTCACTTGCCCCTTGAGTGACTCGGTCTCAGAGCGTGCTCTGAAAGTGCCGTCAGCCGCGGTGTGCTACGCAGGTAACCAGTAGTGGGTCGCGATTCGCACGGGTGTATTGCATTCGCCCACCTGGGCGCGGATGTATGCAATACACCCGTACGAATACGTGCTATGGGTGTGGGTACCTGCTTACGGACGCTCGCTGTCGAGTTGGGCCATCTGGCGCGGGTCGTACCGTGCGCCCGCAACGGCATTGGCAGGGACGGCAGCTTCGATGTGGGCTATGTCGGCAGCCGTGAGGCTAATCCCGAGTGCACCGAGCGCTTCGGTCAGCCGATCGCGCTGGCGGGCGCCGATCAGCGGCACGATGTCCTGGCCTTGCGCCAGTACCCAGGCGATAGCCAGCTGGGCAACAGTCGCACCCATGCCCTCGGCGACAGCACGTAACGCCTCGACCAATGCGAGGTTTTGCCCGACGTTGTTCTCAGCAAAGCGCGGCGCACGGATACGGAAGTCGCCGGGGGCGTTCTGTCGCTCGTTCGACCAGTGGCCGCTGAGTAGGCCACGGGATAGCACGCCATACGCCGTAATGCCGATACCCAGCTCACGGCAGGTTGGCAGGATGTCCCCCTCCAGACCGCGCGAGAAGAGCGAGTACTCGACCTGCAGGTCGGCTACGGGGTGCACGGCATGTGCACGCCGGATGGTCGCGGCTCCGGCTTCGGATAGGCCGACGTGGCGCACATGCCCGGCCTGGATCATCTCGACGATGGCGCCGATAGTGTCCTCGATGGGCACGGCGGGATCGACCCGTCCGGGCCGATAGATGTCAATGTAGTCAGTACCCAAGCGCTGCAGACTGTAAGCGAGGAAATTCTTCACCGCCGCGGGCCGGCAGTCGTTGCCAAGCCACGCGCCTTCCGGGTCGCGCAGCCCGCCAAACTTGACACTGATGACAAACTGCTCGCGGGCGCGGCCCTGGAGCGCCTCGCGCAGCAGGAGCTCGTTGTGGCCCATGCCGTAGTAGTCGCCGGTGTCGAGCAGCGTGATGCCGGCATCGAGTGCGGCATGGACGGTAGCGATACTCTCCGCGCGGTCGGCCGGTCCGTACATGCCGGACATACCCATACAACCCAGGCCGAGGGTGGAGACGCGTGGTCCCGTGGTGCCGAGCTGGCGTGTGGTCATGGAAACCTCCCCACTTACGTAGACTAGCAGTTGCCGCTTCGCGCTATGGTGAAGGTACCTGTGTAGCGCCTGACATGCGAACCCGGGCCGCTCCCCAGCGTGGCACAGCAGGCAAAAGCGGTACCTTGTCCGTAGAAGCAAAAGCAAGGCTTTGCGTGCCGGCAGGGAGCACCATCGAGTGGTTAGGCGATCCAACCTGGTCATCGTGCTGCGAGTGCGCGCGGCCATGCTTGTTCTGCTGGTCTGTGCGTTTGTGCTGCCGCTTGCCTATCGTGCGACGCCGGGGAATGCGGCCTCGACGCCGATTGCTCTGCCCCTCTGCAAAGAGCTTGACACGCCGAAAGACCTGCTGAAGGGCGCTGCCCCCGGTCTCGCAGTCGTGGAACAGGGCTATCAGTGCATCTTGCGCCACTACATCACGGGACGGACCATCGACGACCGTGTCCTGCTGCGCGGGGCATTCCACGAGATCACGCAGTCGCTCCCATCCGACCTGACAGTGTTCACGCTCCCTCCACTCGTGGGCGATCGGGATGTTGACTGGCAGCTGTTCGCCGACACGTACAGCACCATCGCGCAGCTGCTCCCGCAGACAGAAACCATCCAGCAGGCGCTCGCCGAGCTGGCCCTGTTTGGCATGACCCAGAGTCTGAATGACGACCACCTCTCGTATTGGCCTCAGGATGAAACGAAGGACTATCTCGCAGAGCTCAGCCCCACGACGCCGGCTCCTACGGTAGGGATCGTCACCTCACCGGCCACTACATCGGCAACATCCATCTTCATTACCGACGTGCTGCCGGGTGCGCCCGCGAGTGCTGCGGGACTTCGGCCAGGGGATGTCATTGAGCAAATCAACGGGCAACCCGTCATCGTGCACGGGCAGGAAACCTCGGCTCTGTCCGCGCTCACGACGCCGACCCTGGGCACGCCGATTACCGTCGTGGTGCAGCGCCCCGCGAGCGGCGCCCGTCTCACCGTGACACTGCAGGCCAAGTCGATGGTGGCACAGCCGGTCACGGCACGCGAGCTGGCTTCCGGCATCGCCTATATCAAGCTCTTTGCCTTTACCTCGAACGCGGCCGACCGCGTGATGGCCGCGCTCAAGAGCCTCCGTTTAGGCTCATCGCTGCGAGGTATCATCCTCGACCTGCGCGGCAACGCGGGAGGAGCAGAGGATCAAGCCATACAGATCGTGAGCGCCTTCGCTCACCACGGGGTCGTCGGCTATAGGGTTCAGGGCAACGGGAAGCGCGTCGCCTTGCACACCGACGATAGCGTCACACTCCTGCACACGTCACTGGCGGTGTTGACCGATGGCGACTCTGCCTCCTCGTCGGAGCTCGTGGCCGGGGCGGTGCGCGACCTTCACCTGGGAGTGATCGTCGGCAGTAGAACGGCCGGTGAGCTCGCCAGCGCGTATTTCTACAGCTTGAGCGACGGCAGCGCACTGGAAATCACGCAGTCCCATATCCTCGGCGCACTGGGCGAGCGCGTGGATGAGATTGGCATCACTCCCAACCAGCAGGTGACTGCGACCGCGGCTGATCTTTCGCGCGGCGACGATCCGGTGATCGATCGGGCGGTGGAGGACATTCTACAGAACCGAACCTAGGCTGCAGCCCGGCGCGGGTGACAGTGCACAGCCGAGGTACCTGCAGCTTCTGGCGGTTCGTCCAGCCATGTCAGCGCCGGACTGATCACCATCAACGACTTCGCGGCGGAGAGTGACGTGAGATACTGCCTGTCGATTCCAGCCTGGGCGGGAAGCTGGGCGGCGCAAGTGCTGCTGGCTTGCAGCCATGGGACATCGTCGGGTGGGTACGCGAATGGCAGGAGGTAGGCGGATCATCCTCCTGCCATTCGCCGAGCCGGGTTAACCGCTACGTGATGCTGGCGGTTGTCCAGACCGTGTTGGAGTTAGCTGCGGTCGAGGTGGCTGGCTGAGTCGTTCCGATGGTGGATTGCAGGGCCGAGAGAATCTGCTGCAGCAGATCCTGTCCTGGCGATGTGCTACTGCTCGCCGACGTCGAAGTGCTGGTGCCGGTCGAGGTACTCGTGCCGGTCGCATCACTCTGGTCCACCGCCGATTCGAGTGCGTCGGCAAGGGCGCTCAGGAGATGATGGCCATGCCCCCCGTGGTGTGCGTGTCCCGTACCGCTCACCGCGCCTGCGTTCTGGCTCGCAGTATTGCTCGTAGCACTTGGCGTGCTGCTTCCCGTGCTAGTATTCTGGCCCGTAACGCTCTGCAGGGCCGTGGCCAGCGCCTGCAAGAGCTGCGAACCGGACGTCGACGATGTTGCCCCAGTGGTTGCGGTTGCGCCGCTCTGGCCCGTGGCACTCTCCAACGCGTCCGCAAGCGCCTTCAGCAGGTCGGTGCCCTGGCTGGTTTGCTGGCTGCTCCCAGCAGTGCTGCTGGTTGTAGCGGCGTTGCTCTGAGCACCCGTTGCGCCTTCTAGCGCATGGGCGAGTGCGCGCAGCAGCTGCTGGCCTGGCGAGGCGGTCGCGCCGGTGCCGCTCTGACCGGTCACGGACTCCAGCGCACTCGCCAGATCCTGCAGCAGCGTCTGCCCGGATGGAACCTGACTCGCGGTAACACCCGACGTGCCGGCACCCGAGGCGACCGCGGTGGCGCTGGTAGCTGTGCTACCCTGCCCAACGGCCGCCTGAAGCGCCTGAGCAAGCGACTGCAAAAGATCTTGACCGTTGAAATCCTGCAAGGGATTGAAGCCGGCCGGTGGGCTGTAGGTATTGCCGTCGAAGTTGATGCCGCCTGCACTGGTGCTTCCCGTGGCAGCCTGCGTACTGCCGGTAGCCTGCGTCTGCTCCAGGCTTTGCAGTGCATTGGTTGAGATCTGTGCCGAGTCGGCTGATGGCGCGGCGTTGGCCTGGCCGGCCTGTGCCCCGGCCGTGGCCTGCTTGAGCGCCTGCTCCAGGAGCTTTTCGAGCCGTGCCGAGTTATCCGAGAAGTTCGATCCACCGATGGCCGAGGTACTCACTGACCCTGACTCCCTTCACTGGTGGCTACCCCGGTCCTGTGTGTTGGACCAGCTCGACTGGGTGGCCGCCTACCAACAGTATCGTCACACCCAGGCGCTTCTCGATAATGAAAACCGGCCAACCACGCCCTTCTTCGTGAATTCTTAGCGATTTGTCATCACCGCGTCATGATCGTGTATGGCGGGAAGCCGGATTCGCGAAGCGTCGACCGGCAATTGTGTGCGCAGGACGCTTTAGCCGCCACTGTAGGGGCCCCAGCGCAGGCGTCGGGAACTGCGTGCGGCGCGCCGAAATGGGCGATACCCTGGATCCACGGATCACGCGCGCCGCACGGTGATCTGCTGCGTGCCCCCGAGCCGCCAGCAAAGGTAGAGTTTGCCAGCCTCGAGCAGGCAGGTGCCTTCACCGATCGCGGCGCGGTCGTGGACGTGCCGGAGGGATGCCCCGTTCACCTGTACGGCGCCGGCAGACGCGTTCCAGTCCAGGCTCAGTGTGAACTCGCGGCAGGTGAAGGGGCTACTCACGGCCAGGTTGGTGGCAGCCTCGCCGCCGGGCAGTGCCGTGACAGTCACGGCAGCGGCTGCCGCGGCGTACTCGGCCAGCTCCTGGCAGCGCACCCAGCGCGTGTAATCGCCGAACTGGGTGTTCAGCCGTTCGGCCAGCAGGCGGATGGCGTCGAGTCCGCGATTCGATCCGAAGCCGAAGATCGTCTGCCAGTGGGTGTGGAAGACCGCGGGGCCGCCGGCTCGGATGACCTCGGCCAGCCGGCCGCCGCGCCCATCGGCGGTGAGCAGCGCGTCCGGCCGGGGGTCATCCCCGCGCCAGAGCGGCGCTCCGAAGTCCTCGCGGTCGCAAGCGACGACATTGATCACGGCTTCGCCCAACGCCGGACGGAGTACGGTGACGCGTGGTGCCACATGCCTGCTCATGGCGTCAGTGTGCAGGAAGTACCACGTGAGTCGCCGGCCGTTCACCGCGCGCTGCGCGTCGAGGAGCGCTTCGGCGTAGTCTGTTTCCACCTCCGCGCCAAAGTCCCACGGCGAGGTCATACCGCTTGCCGGCAGATCGACGGCGCCCAGAATCTCCAGCGCTAGCGTGAGGTAGGGGGCGAGCGTCTCCCGCGTCTGCCGGCGGCTCCAAACATGCTCCCACCAGGGCAGCAGGCGGCCGGTACCGAGGTCCAGGGCGTTCCAGTGCGTGAGCACTTCGGGGGAAATGTCGAGGTAGGGCGCGAGGCGCTCGCGCACTACATCGAGGAAATGCCGCAAATCGAGCGGGCTCACACCTTCAACTTCCTGGTCCACGCGCCCGAGTCCGAAGGGGTAGGGTACGACGCTGAACTTGCCGCGAATACCGGTGGTCTCGACGAGGTCGGCGAAGCGGTCGATCAGGTCGGGCGGGATGCGCAGGGGACCCAGCCGGAAACCGCTATGGAAGTGAGCGGGATTGTAGCCGGGCATTGGGTCGTCCACCACCAGGCAGATTGGCTGGCGCAACGCGGGATGCTCCACGCGCGCCGCGCCGTCGAGCAGGGTGCGCCAGTGGAAGGATGGTTCCTCGGTAGATTGCACAGGTCGTTGTCGATGGTGCTAGTACGACAGCGTGAACATACCTGCAGGACCATTGAAGTGCAGCGTGCAATTCTGCAGGAAATCACAGCCAATGAGAGCGATGATCCCTTGTCCGCTCAGAACAGCGCCTATTGCTCGTGGCACGCTAACACGGATATGGCCCACTGGTATCTCAAGCATGGCAGGGTAGACATTCTGTTGAACCTGCGCATGGGAAGGCGTAGAGATCTGTACCACGTCAATCACAGGCAAGCCAAGCTGCTGTGCTACAGCTTCATCGATACAGGTGCTGGAGGCGCCCGTGTCAATGAGTCCCAGGCCAGTAACAGGTGATGGAGGCTGCTGACCCTGCTGCAACAACTGCGTGCCTACGATATCCGCGACCCCAACGGTTACCTGGACTATCGGGCCAGCTTGCAGCAACATGAAGTTCGACGGCACCTGGACGGTACTGCCGTCAGGCTGCTGCGCTTGGCCCAGGGGCTGGACGTTGAGCACTGGCATGAAGTAACCCCAACGCTAGGGCCGGGATCGACACTTGTGGGGGCTGTGGCTCCACTCGGCGGATCAAATACGATTGAAGTCCAAACCGCCGCGCGCCGTCCGCTAGGGCATCCTCCGCAGTGTCAAATGTGCCGATCAATTCCGCACCCTTTATCAACACAAACCGGCCGGGCATCCGCTGAAGCCACTCCTGAAGATGCGCGTCGTAGAAGTCTCGTTCCTGTTCGAGCATAACTCGTGCTCCTTGGTGGAAATGCAATAGCGAAGCTGCCGAGTGGGCCGGGCTGCACCATACTATAGCATACCCTGCAAACCCATCGAGGCGAGTGTGCTGGTTTCGGCTGCATTGCGAGAGGTTCTGCAGAGCTTGGCGCAAGATGGCGCATTCTCGGCCATCTGGTCGCCGTGGATCATCGCCGAGATGTACCGGACCCTGACATGGCGGTGGCTAGCACGGCATGCCGCTCACGTGACTACAACCGCGGGTGCGACTGTTACAGCGTGCGACATAAGCAACGCGAACTGGGTGCGCTGCGGACGGATGGCCAACCGCACGATGGAGATGCTGCTTGCAACTCCAAACATGCTGCTTGCAACTCCAAACAAGGAGTGGATATCTCGGCTTAGTTTGTCATCCGTAAACGATACCCCACCAGGCACCTAAACACGCTCAGGCCCTAGTCGATGGTGTCTTCGCCGGCCCCATGCTCAAGATAGGTTAGTCCACTTGGACCCATCAGTCCATAGCCAGTAACCATACCACGCTCCATGTTCTTTGGCGTTCCCGTGACGTCGTACGTGATGGTAATGCTGCCGGGGCGACGCGCAGGCAACCGTCGCAGAGTGATGGCCACATCAAAGTATGGATGTATTCCTTTACCCCATTTGGACGGGTCATCACAGACGGCTGCCCCGCGCCACTGAAACATGACGTAGTGCGGCGTGATGGTCGTCGACGGGAGTGTGCCAATTATCTCAGGCTTCCCGAGAAGTCGGAACCACGCTTCAATCACCAGGCTCTCCAACATGGGCAACGCGGCAACTGCGCCTGTGCGTATATGGTCTGGCTTGACGCGGAGAGCGTGATAGAGGTCTCGACGCACCTTGCGTGCGTGCGAGATATCCTCGGACGTGAAGCCACCCTCAATCGCGAGTTGCCGCAAGCCCTGAAAGCCTTTGCCGTCGACGTGATAGTGATCGGCGAGAACCGGTTCCAAGGCTTCGCAAGCCAGCCAGAGCTTCAGGAAACGAAAGCCGGGATCCTTCTCGTCCAAAGCTTGGCGATGCCAACTCATCGAAAGCATAAGGCGCTGTGCCAGTCGCTCAGGCTGAGCGGACACGCCGTCGAAGATCGCGCCAAAGACATCCTGGGGCACCACCTGCTTTGCTATCCCCAACATCACCCCCGTAACCCACTGCACCAGGGGATGTTGAGTGATACCAGGTGTGATGTCATAGGCGACGATTGGGCGAATAGCTGCGATCGGTGCTCTACTTGCCGCAGCCAGAAAGATTAGTGCTGACTCAGCTGCGGCAACAGCCCTGGCAATGGCGGCGTCGATATCTTCGGCGTGAAATGAGACCTCAATCTCGAGTCCCTGGTGGACAGGTACGTCGTTCTCCATGACCGCCGTGTCCAGAATGTCAACCCCATAGGACCGACGTCGTCTGGCAAGTCGAAGTGCCAGTGCGCTGGCTGGTCGTCGGCATGAACCATCAGTCGAGCATGAGACTCAGCCGCATAGACTACTCGAAATGTGCCGGACATGCGAAACCCGCCTCTCATTACCTGCGAGATGGGCACTAAGCGCCTGGCCCGATCGCATGCTACCGATATGTCGCTCGCGTGGTGGGCGTGGCGCGTCCCCTTAGCGCCGCGGTCTGTCGCGTGCGCTACCGGCACCCTGCTGCGTTGCAGTCGGCAAAGCCCCATGTACGTGACTCTTCCCTCTAACGCTTTGGCGCCGATCTAGCTGTGTAGCGCGGGAAGCCCAGCCTCTGTCTGGACGCTGCCTGTGGTCAACGTTCTACGAGGGGCAGGCGGGGACGCTTGCGCTCCCGGATCACCGATCGGTACCGAAGACTAACTGACCTGTGCCTATGCCGAGTGCACTAACCATAGTGCCACTATTATGGAAGTACTCGGGGGATGAAGTGCTCCGATGAACAATACCATGGTGCGCCAGGCGCTCTCCTACGCCGTGAATCGCGCCACCATCACTAAGCTGCTGAACAACCGCTTCCTACCGGCCAGCGGCATGCTGCCGCCGGGGATGCCGGGCTACAACACGCATCTGGTGGGCGAGACCTACAACATGGCCAAGGCGCAGCAACTCCTAGCCAAAGCAGGATACCCAGACGGCAAAGGCTTCCCCTCAATCACGCTGAACATCGACGGCGGCGACAACGACGGCCGGACGAAGGCAACGGCACTGCAGGAGTTCTGGAAGCAGGTCCTGGGCATCAACGTGGGCCTCAACCCCCTCGATCACAGCGCCTACATCAACGCACTTACCAACCGCAATTTCGACCTGGCTTTCGTGCAGTGGGGCGCGGACTACCCCGATCCGCAGGACTTCCTGAGCCTCCTGCTGCAGTCGACTGCCCCATACAACAACGGCTCGTACGACAGCCCACAGTTCGACGCGCTCACCAAGGCCGCCGACATCTTGCCGCACGACAGCGCGACCCGGTATCAGAAGTACCAGCAAGCCGAGCAGACCGTGATGAATGACGCCGGCGTCTTGGTGCTCGATTGGGGCAAGGCCAACGTCTTGATCAATCCCAAAGTGCAGGGGCTTGCCCTGACTGCCCTGGGTGGGGGCTCACTCATCATCCCGCCAAACTGGGCCGATGTAACCATACAGTAGCAATGTCATGCTCGCGTTTCTGGTCCGGCGTTTCTTCGGGCTGATCTTTGTCCTGTTCGCCGTGACGTTTCTCACGTTCATCATCGGGCACGCGGCGCCCGGCGACCCGATCCAGAACATGCTCGGCGTGCGCCAGGACCCGGCGACGTACCACCGGCTGATCCATTTCTACCACTTGGATCAGCCGGTGCTGGTGCAGTATGGAAACTATGTCTGGCGGATAGTCCGCTACCTCGATTTCGGCAATTCCTTCCAGTACAATAGCCGGCCGGTCACAGCGGTGCTCGGCGGGGCGCTGCCGGTCACGTTCACCATCGGCATGTCGGCGCTGGCGCTGGCCACGCTGGTAGGTGTGCCGGTGGGCATCTATGCTGCGGCCCGGCAGAATCGGCCCGCGGACCGGTTGAGCATGGCCGCGACCCTGATTCTGTACTCAGTGCCCAGTTTCGTGCTGATCCCAATCCTGCTGACCATCGACATCTGGCTAGAACAAAACGGCTACCCATCCCTGCCCGTGGCGAACTGGGGCACCGTACAGCAAGCCGTGCTGCCGATCGGCGTGCTGGCTGCGGGCAATGCCGCCTATCTGGCACGCCTGACCCGCACCACGATGATCGGGACGCTGCACGAAGACTTCATTCGCACCGCGCGGGCAAAGGGTCTGCCGCGCTGGCGCGTCGTGTACTTTCAGGCGTTGCGGCCCGCGCTCCTGCCGGTCGTCACCTATCTGGGCCCGGCAATCGGCGGGCTTGTCACCGGCACCTTCGTGGTCGAGAACATCTTCAACCTGCCGGGCGTTGGCTTCGCGGCGGTCAATAGTATCGAGGCGCGCGACTATCCGGTAGTCGAAGGCGCCACCATCATCGTGGCCGTGGTGGTGGTGCTGATGAACCTCCTGGCCGACATTCTCTATCGCATCCTCGACCCGCGCATTCAGGAGTAGAAGGGCCAAGACGCCTTGCGATCAGACCCGCGCCCGGCCGATTCGCTGGCACCCCGATCTACCTGGCGCCGCACATGGTCGGTGTACGCTTCCAGCCGCGTGTCGCTGGTTGCGCTCTGCACGCTGGCTGCGCTGGCCCTGACCGCTATTGTCGGGCCACAGGTATACGGCCAGAGCGCCACCTCGGCCGACATCTTCAACCTCAATCCCGACTCCTGGCCGAGCGCGAGCCACCTGCTAGGCACTGATAAGGACGGGATCGACATTCTAGCCCGGCTGATGATGGGGCTGCGTGTCTCGCTCGGCGTTGCCCTCTTCGTCGAGGTGCTCAACGTGCTGCTGGGCGTGCCTATCGGACTGGCAGCCGGCTACTTCGGCGGAGCTATCGACTTCGTGCTTTCGCGGGTCGCCGACGCGCTCTTTGCCTTTCCGGGCCTGCTGCTCGCCATCCTGGTTGCCGGCGTATTTGGTCCCAGCGTGGGTGATGCTTGGGGTGGCCTGGGGCGCCTGGCATTGGTCACGGCCTCGCTGGCCCTGGTCAGCTGGCCATTGATGGCCCGCTACGTGCGGGCGGAAGTGCTCTCACTACGCGAGCGCGACTACGTGGAGGCCGCGCGTGCCATTGGCGCCTCGACTCCCCGGATCTTGCTGGTGCACATTGCGCCCAACATCCTGGGTCTGGTACTCACGGTCACCACGCTGGACATGGCCTCGCAGGTTGTCAACGAGGCGGCCCTTAGCTTGCTGGGCCTGGGTGTGCAGCCACCGCACGCCAGCATCGGCCTCATGATCAGCAACGCCATCGGCGTGCTGAACATCAACTGGACCGAGTCGCTATTCCCGGGACTAGCGCTCACCGCCATGGTGCTAAGCTTCTCGTTCGTCGGCGACGGTCTGCGCGAGGCATTCGACCCGCGCACGCGCGCGTGACCATAGGTACGGACTTAGCTATCCATATCGAACAGAGTAATACTGTTCACCTCGAGCTGCAGGAAGCCGCCCACGGGCTCGGGATCGCCGGCTATCTGGCAAAGCAGCCAGGAGTCGCCCAGGCGCAGGGTGGCCACGCCATCCGAATCGACATTGGTCAGCTGGCCCACGATATGCACCTTGCCATTACGCTCGGCGATGCTTGGCTCCGATGCCGTGGTGGGGCTGATATTGATGCCCCACACGAGCTCATCGTCGACCTCTAGCTCGACGTCAAACGTCCGGCCCGCTTTCGGCGGCTCATCCTCCCAGTTCGCCTCAGCCTCGCCCAGCGGCGATCTGAACGCTATCACTTCTCTGTCATCGACGCGATGAGCCTTCGTTATTGTGATCCGCATCTATTACCTCAACCGCACAATCCTTGCAGGTATTGTACGGTGTTGACGTATCCCCTATCCTACACGGCTTCGATTGTGCTGGTGAGGCCGAAGGCTTGCTCGAAGCGGTCACGGTAGTGCTCGGCAGGCTCTTTCGGGCAGGTCGTGGCGATGGCCTGTCCGGTAGTATCGACTAGCGTGGCAATGGTCCAACCATCGTCGAACGTTTTGCCGGGGATGGTTTTCTGCACAGCCCTGGCCACGTCCTCGTAGGTATGCACGGGGTCGTCATGGATGATCACGTGGTAGGGCCGGGTCAGTTTTGCCTTGAGCCGTTCCAGAAGCTCGGTATCGGGAAGAGTACTGACGCTCATGGATAGTTCCTGTCCGTGTAGTGTGCTGCTTGTCTATCGCTCTCCATATTATAGATGAGAGTCTACCCAATCAGCCGATCGTACAGCCGGCGCTGCCGCGCGATGGCAGCTTGATACACGGCATGCCGGGCGTCGTCGGGCTCGTAGATCGCTCCGTCGGCGGCCGGGGTTTCCTCGATGGAAGGCAGCACGCCAAGCGCGCGCAGGGCCAGCACGGCAGCGCCGCGGCTGGTGGCTTCCTGCTCGGCCGTCGCCACGACATGGCGCCCGGTCACATCCGCCACGATCTGCATCCAGGCCGGCGACTGGAGCAGGGCATGGCCGCTGGCCACCAGGCGATGCCGGCAGTCAGCCTTACTGCACAGGCGCTGCTCGATCACGGCGAATCGGTAGGCTATGGCCTCGAGGCTCGCCCGCAGGATCTGTAGTGGCGTCGTCGCGAACGTCAGTCCGTGTATTGTCGCCTGCACATTGCCGGCCCAATCGGGGCTGCGTTCGCCAGCGAAGAATGGTAGCACCGTCAGGCCATGGCTATCGGGCTGCAACGCCGCGAGTGCCACTTCGGTCTCAGCGGCATCCGGTAGGTGGTGTGTGCGACACAGCCAAGCGTAGACGTTGCCGCCCTCACTGGTGGCACCGCCCAACAGCGCGTGGCGCCGATCCAGCCGGTAACACCACAGACCTGCCGGGACTTGCTCTACCTCGGCCTGCACGACGCGCATTGCGCCGGTGGTGCCTACGGTCAAGGCGACGCGGCTATGATCCGTGCAGCCGCTCCCGACATTTGCTGCCGCGCCATCTCCTACCGCCGGGAACCAGGGCACGCCGCGCAGGGCCGGCCAGCGCGCGGCGTACGGATCGACGAGTCCCTGCAGTGGCTCGTCGACATCGACCAGCGGCGAGAGCGAATCCACGCTGACGCCCAGGACACCAAGCAGCGGCTGGTCCCAGGTGAGCCGACGCCGATCGAGCAATCCGCTCCAGGAGGCGACGGAGAAGGTGACACGATAGTGCCCGAAGAGGCGCGCCTCCAGATACTCGCCCAGGCTGATCCAGCGGGCTACCGTCCGCCACATCTCCGGCCGCACGCGCCGCAGCCATGCCAGGCGTGCCGGCCAATAGCTCGAGCGCACCGGACATCCGGTCCGGTCCAGGATTTCGCGCTCGTCGAGCGAAGCACGCAGAGCATCAGCATCGGCCGCGTTGCGCGTGTCGGCGTAGGTGATCAGCGGCGTGAGCGGCCGTCCGGCTGAGTCGAGTGCCATCAAGCTCGACACAAAGGTGTCGACCGCGACGGCGCCAATCCGACTCGCCAGCGGCCCGGCCCGACTCAGCACCGCGTCCACGCAGCGGGCAATACGCGCGATCGCCGCATCGGGGTCGTCCTCGGACGTGCCATCGGCGGCGGCGCGCAACTCATATCGCTCCTGCGCGACGACCCCATCAATGGCGGTGCCAGACGCATCGTACAGCAGGGCGCGAGTCGAAGAGGAGCCGATATCAATCGCCAGCGTCGCCTGGATGCGTGACGACTCCAAGCGGCTGCTGACAGCATATTGGCCCTGCCCTTTGGCATGGATGATCATCATTTGGCATCAGTCTACACTCCAGTGAAGGCGCTAAAGCCGCCATCCACCGGCACGACCACCCCATTGACGAAGCTTGCGCCCGGCCCACAGAGCCAGACCAACGGGCCGATCAGCTCTTCTGGTTGGCCAAAGCGGCCCGCCGGCGTGTGGTCGACTGCAGTCTGGCCCCGCGCTGTCAGCTCGCCGTTCTCCTGCACCAAGAGTGCGCGATTCTGCTCGCCCAAGAAGAAGCCGGGGGCGATCGCGTTGACCCGCAGGTTGGCCCCGAATGAGCGAGCCAGCTCGACCGCCAGCCACCGGGTGGCGTTCTCGATACCGGCCTTCGCGATGCCATAGCCAAACACACGCGTCATCGCGCGCAGGGCCGCCATCGAAGAGATGTTCACGATGCAGCCACGTCCTGCGCGTGCCATCACCTCGCCGAAGACCTGGCACGGCAGCAGCGTGCCGTGCAGATTTAGGGCGATGACCGGATCTTGGTCCTCGACCGGCAGATCGAAGAAGGAGCGGACCGGCGTGAGCGTAGCCGCCGGCATGTTTCCGCCGGCGGCGTTTACGAGTACGTCGATCCGCCCCCATCGTCCCACTACGGCCTCGCGCGCGGCTTCGAGCTGCCCGCGATCAAGCACATTGGCGGGCAACGCCAGAGCAGCACCACCTTCCGCCTCGATAGCGTGCGTGACTGATTCAGCCTGCACGCGGCGACGGCCAAGCACTCCGACCTTTGCTCCGGCCCGCGCCAGCCCGAGGGCCATGACGCTGCCGAGCACTCCGGTGCCGCCGGTGACGATCGCGACCTGATCCTCCAGGCTGAACATCGTGCCCAGCAACGCGGCTATCTGCTCTCGTTCAGGCATCGATGCCTCCTTCCGGTATCATCCGATCAGCTTCTGGAACACGATAGGCACGTCTGGCGAGTCCGGAAGCCAGGTCGCGCGCCATCTCCGATGCCTCGTCCTCGGCCACCAAGCCCAGAACCACGAGCCCGGCCAACCAATCGCAGGTCACTCGTCGCCAGACATCGTGCCGCACCGGAATCGAGGGGAAGGCTCTAGTGTCATCGTTGAAGCCGGCCGTGTTGTAGAGCCCGGCAGTCTCCATCACCCGATCGAGGTAGCGCCGCATGCCGTTGGCGCTGTCGAAGAACCACCATGGCGGCCCCAGAAGCACAGCCGGCCAGTGGCCGGCCAGCGGCGCCAGCTCGCGACTGTAAGAGCTCTCGTCGAGCGTGAACAGGATGAGCCGGAAACGGGGGTCGTTGCCGTAGGCGTTGAGCAACGGGCGCAGGTTGCGCGTCCATTCCGTCCTTACCGGAATATCGGCCCCCATATCGGGGCCGAAGCGGGCAAAGACATCTGCGTTGTAGTTGCGCAGGCTGCCGCAGTGGAGCTGCATCACCAGGCCGTCCTCCGCGCTCATCCGTGCGAACTCCATCAACATGTGGGCGGTGAAGCGTGCCGCGTCGTCGTCGTCGGCCGCGCCACGCAGCGCACGGCCGAAGATCGCATTCGCTTCCTGCGGCGTGAGCCGCTCGGTGTAGGGTGTGAGGACCGCGCCATCGGTCGCGAGCGCTCCCGCCAGCTTGAAGGCCGCGCGCCGTTGTTCCAGAGCCTGGATGTAGCGCGCGTAATCGACCACGTCGATACCTGCTGCACGGCTAAGCGCGCCGATCTGCGCGGGCCAATCGGCCGCGTTGAGCGTCACGACCGCATCGGGGCGGAAGGTGGGCCTGATCTGAAGCAATCCGTCGGCATGTAAACGGCGGTGGGCGTCGAGAGTGTCGCTGGCGGCATCGGTGGTGCATAGGAGGTCTATGTTGAAACGCTTGAACAGGGCACGCGGCGTGAAAGCCGGGCTGGACAGCTGTGCCTGCAGATGATCGAAGATGTGTTGCGCGCTGGCGCCGGTTAGCCGCTCCTCCACGCCGAACAGCTCGATCAGTGCGCTAGTGAGCCAGAGTCCGCTGGGAGTGCCGCGGAAGAGATAGAAATGCTCGGCAAAGTGCTGCCAGATTCGGCGGTGATCGGTCTCAACCGCGGTACCGTCTCGGGTTGGTGCCCCCAGCGTCTCGAGGCGTAGACCCTGGCTGTAGAGCATACGCAAGACGTAATGATCGGGGATGATGAACAAATCGACCGGCGAGCCGAAGCGGGCGTCCGGATCGGCCAAGAGCGTTGGAGGGACGTGGCCGTGCGGACAGACCAGCGCCATGTCCGCGACCCGCGCGTAGAGCGCGCGAGCCACCGCGCGGCGGGCCGGATCCGCGTCGAAGCAGCGGTCGGGTGCGAGCACCCATGGCATGCCTGCCATCGCCATGCTCCTCCTGTGTGTGCGATCAAAGAGAAGGGCCGAACTGACGGGTACTGCGACGACGCATACCCTGTGATGGTATCAGGCATGCAGGAGTTGCAAGTGCTCGCGTCCTACGCCCACTCCAGCCGTATAGAGACAATGCCGTCGGCCGGCACCTCGATATCGACGCCGTCGCGCGCCTCATCGTCGAACAGATTGGCGCCGTCGGTCTCCGCCAGGTCCACCAGCGTGGCGCGCCGCACCGGCAAGCACCAGCTGAGCTGAGCTGTGTGGGATACGACGTCGTCGTTGTAGACTCTGAGGATGGCACCGCGTCCATCCTCCGCTCCCTTGAAGGCACTCAGCACGATGGTGGCCGGGCGGGCTGTAACCAGTGCGCCCGTGGCCGGCAGCATGCCTTCGGCGCATGGGCCGACGTTGAATCGCAGTGGCACGGCCAAGGCACGTGCGAAAGGCACCAGCTCGCGCCACGGACGATCGCCGCAGGCTAGAGCGTAGGCGAACGACTGCGCGCCCAGGCATTGCGCTTCGGGCGTTGGCAGGGAAGGGCCAGCACCGCCTTTTCGCGTCTGCAGGTCGTCGCGCGATAGCCAGCCCGTGCAGCGGAGCAGCGTTAATGCCAGCTCGGATGCCTGCGGCGTCCGCTCTACCACCTCGTACTCGGGCAGCCCGTGCGCGGCCAGCACCACGCTACGGCCATTGCCGTGCACGGCTACCACGCCCTGGTGCGGCGCGGTGCCGATAGGCTGCTCTACCCAATCGCCACCGCGATCGGGCTGCGCCACTCGGCGCACCAGGCAGAACGCCTGCTCGGCGTGGGCATGGTCGGCCGCAAATGGCAGCGTCATGTGTACGCGCAGCCGGTGATCCAACGCGCTGTTCTCGACCGTCGTCTGAAACCGAATCAGTCGATCGCCGGGCGCAAGGGTCACAGTCGTGCTGATCGGCAAGTCGATGTGCTCAGACTGTCGCTCCCATCGCGATTCGGCGAGGGTCTTGGGCACCCGCAGCATGTAGCGGATACTCAGGCGTTCGCCCAGCTGGTCGCTCTCTCGGCCCACGTCCGGCAGGGTGCTGCCGCTGGACGTGGTCACAGTAGTATCGCGACCCGGTGGGCAGAAGGTATAGAGGTCACCCGCATCGCCACCATCCACGAACACGTTGAACGGGCCAAATGCGACCCCGCTCGCCAGCTCCGTCACGGTCAAGCCGCCGCTCGCCGGATCCATCTCAACGCGGTAATGCTCGTTTCGGATCATCGGCAGTAGCTCTGGCGCAGCCCTTTGTGGTTCCCGCTCGGATTCTGGATAGCCGGCGCCTGGGCCGGCCCGGAGACCAAGCCCGCTGCTATCGGCGTGCTTGCGGGTGCCGTGCTTGCGTGGGCGAAGGAACAGCGTCAGATAGCCAAGCGCCGGGACTTCGGGCGTCAAGGCTGCGAGGTGCAGCTCGGCGCTTCGATGGACCGTGGCCACGGCCCGCGAGCAGCCGGCGCTCTCTATCAGAGCGAAGGCATCGCGGCCGGCCTGCTCGAGCTGCTCGCGACTCAAGATGGCCTGTTCGCTCGTCGTCACCTCCACGTGCAGCGCATCGCCTATCGTGCGCATGGAGACATCGGAGAAGCCCAGCCCAAATACGCGGTTTCCTTCTAGCTGGGCCATCATGGTCTCCAGGTCCGGTAGCTCGGTCGCCGGCAGCTCGACCACGGTGGGAGCCTCACCGCGTTCACCTATCCATGTGTGCGGGACAGGATTGCCGCCCTCATCGACCAGCTCGTAGGAAGCCGACTCGCCGGCGAGGCGCAGGTGTAGATCGATGCGGCCGGCCTGCGCCGATGCGGCACCGTTGAATACGGTGATCGCCAGTGTAAGCGGATCCTCAGCGCCGGGGAGTACGCTGTCTATACGCGCGGCCAATGTAGCAAACGCGCCGTCGCCGACGGCTTGGGCGATCTGCTCCGACCAGTCGTAGCGGGTGGTCATCTCCTGGTGCACCTGATCGATGCTGCAGCCGCAGATACTGTCGTGAGGTTGGTTCTGCAGCAGGTACTTCCAGCTTTGGCGGAGCTCGCCCGCGGGGTAGCTGCTGCCCAGGGCAGCTGCGATGGTGGCAAGCGGTTCGGCGAAGCGTTCGAGCAGCGACTGTGCCTGGGCGTTACGCTGCTTGATCCACATGCGCGTCGAAGTGACGCCCGGCAGCAGGAATGCATCGCGCGAGCTACGCAGTTCCCCCTTGAGGATGGGACGCGGCACGGCCGCCTGGCGCAGCTCGGCGACGTAGGCCGGCAGCGTGCTGTGCCGCACCACGTACTCGTCGGCCAGCAGCTTGCGCGCGGCGTCGAGCATCTTGGGCAGGCCGCTTTGAATGCCCAAATGGTCGCCGCCGTTCATGACGAGCAGTGGGCTACGCTCGGGTGCCAGTGGTGCCTGAGACCGGGCAAGCGTGCGCAGTCGGTCGGCCAGCGCCTGTTCTCCCTCGGGTAGCCACCCCGCCTGGCCGTAGCCATCGGGCAGCGCGGCCACCAGCACGGATGCGCCGCCGGCACCGTGCCAGTCGAACGCCGTGCCGGCCGCTGCTCGCTCCACGCCTCGCCAGAGTACTGCATTATCGATGGCGAAGCCCCGGAAGATCTGCGGCAACTGGGCGATGTGTCCAAACTGATCGGGCACATAGCCCACGCTCATACAGCTGCCATAATTCCGGGCAATCCTGGTGCCGAGCAGGAGATTCCGCACGATTGCCTCGCCGCTTACCAAGAACTCGTCAGGATGCACGTACCAGGGACCTACCAAGATCCGGCCTGCTCGAATCCAGTTCCTGAGATCTTCGGCGCGTTCGGGCCGGACCTCCAGGTAATCCTCCAGCACGACTGTCTGGGCGTCGAGCATGAAGGCGGTGAATTGTGGCTCTCCAGTTGCCATCGCGGTGAGCACATCGTCTACGAGCTTGACCAGTCGCAGCCGGAACTGCTGGAATGTGTGATGCCACTCGCGATCCCAATGACTGTGAGACACAATATGCAGTACTTGTTTCACCAGATCAGCACTCCTTCGCTCGGCTTTGCGTTAGCTCGCCACCAAGGTCACCACGGCGGCCGGGCCGCTTGGGCACACGCCGGCGTTCCCACGCCAGCATGTCACTAGCTGCACGATCCCAGCAATCATCTGTTGCGGGTCGTTATCGTCCGTGGCCGGCGCGTAGACCGGCACTATAGCCTGCACGCTCTGCAGCCCGAGCTGGTCGAGATACAGGCTGCGCATCAGTTGAAACCACTCCGTCGCGCCTTCCATCCAAGTATTGTAGTAGCGGTAGCCGTCGCGCGCCGGTTCGTTCGGCATGGGTCGCAGGTTCCCAAAGCTGTGGGTGATTGCTGCCTCGCCCTGCGTGCCTGCTCTGCTCTCCATCACGAAGAACGCAAGAGCCACGGCATCATCGACCTGATAGTGACGACTTAGGCTCACTATATCACCGCCGTGGGCTTGTAGGGGCGAATCATAGGCGGCGAGAATGCCGTCTACCCGCGGCGCGCTCAGGGACGGGCCTCCGGCCGCCGGCAACGGTCCATTTGGCAGCACATAGGGTTTGGCCGCCGGTCCGTGATCGGAGGATGCGGCTCTGGCTAGGAGCCAGAGCAAGGCCAGTACTACGGCCGTCGCGCCGCCTTTGCGAAGCACCGCCAGAAGACGCGGCCCGCGCCGCCTGCGGCTCCTCCCGCGCCTGCTGCGCGGCTTCGCCATCTCGGGTGAGACCGGCTTGGCGCGGTTTCCACGCGATCGCGTGTTGAGCTGGCTCCGGCCGGTTGGCCGGTGCGCGGGCGCCGGCCTAGACATTGTTCATCGGGGCCGCGTTACGACCTACAGGCGGCATCCGGCCAAGGCACTCACGAAGCCGGCAACTGCACCGATCACTAACCATTGACGCGTAGCACGCGGGCGCGGGTAATCCGCAGCAGCTCGTGAGGTGTGATGGGGAACACGGTATGGGGCGTGCCGGCAGCTGCGTAGACGAGGTCGTACTGCAAGAGATCCTGGTCGAGCACCACCGGCAGATCGGTCAAATGTCCGACCGGAGGCACCCCGCCAATGGCAAACCCGGTGACCTCGCGTACCAGTGTGGCATCGGCGCGCTTTACTTCCGCGTCCAGTGCCTGGCCCAAGGTCGCGAGGTCCACGCGGTTCGCACCAGAGGCTAGCACCAGCAGCGGCTGCGGCTCGGCGCTGCCACTAGACAATCGTACGAAGACGAGAGACTTCACAATTCGGCCAACAGCCGTGCCGATAGCCCGGGCAGCCTCCTCGGCTGTCCGCGTGCTGTCGGCAAACTCGACGATCTGGGGCGCTAAGCCCAGCCCTTCCAGCGCATCGGCGACGCGCCGGACCGCCGGCTGCAGTGCAGGGTTCTGATGGCTATTCACGCCGGTGCTTGTTATCGGTGCTCAGCCTGGTGCCTCAATTGCTCGAGGGCTTCGTTCACCAGCGCATTCATACTCCGACGTTCGTAAAACGCAGTGGTTCTCAGCCATTCGTAGAGGTCAGTTGACAGCCTAACTTGAAGAATGGATTGGTGCTTCTCAGCAGATCGTTGTTCATCCTGCGCTTGGAACTGAGGGTTCATCTCTGGCCTTTGATCACTGGGCAGCCACGTGGCACTCGCGTGGGTGAACGGCCGCCGCCCACCCACGCCGCTATGCTTGCACAATACTATCTTTGTCCCATTATGTCAAAGGCGCGGGAGCGGTTAGCGCTCGTGGATCGGCACGTAGTTTCGCGGCTCGGGGCCGATGTAGTCGGCTCGTGGTCGAATCAGCCGGTTGTGGGCGTACTGCTCCAAGGCGTGGGCCGTCCAGCCGGCGATGCGGCTGCAGGCGAATACAGGCGTAAACAGATCGGTGTGGATGCCCAGGGATCGATAGAGCGACGCGGAATAGAAGTCGACGTTGGGCAGCAGATTCGGCCTCAGGTCGCGCATGACCTTCTCGACTACCACCGACATGTCGAACCAGTAGGGATTGCCGGTGCGCTCAGCCACCTCTTGCGAGAGGCTCCGCAACGCCGTTGCCCGCGGGTCCGCGCAGCCTCTGTACACAGCGTGACCAAACCCATAGATGGGCCTGCCGCGCTCCAGCTCCCCGGTTATCCATTGCTGTGCGCTGCTGGGTGAGTCAATCGACTCCAGCATGCGCATCACCCGTTCATTGGCACCGCCGTGTATCGGTCCCGAAAGGGCAGCGATGGCCGCCGAAATAGCGGCGAAGAGATCGGCTTCCGTCGAGGCAACCTCGCGGGCAGCGAACGTCGAGGCGTTTAGTTCGTGATCCGCATGCAGGATCAATGCCACATCGAATGCGTGCACGTCGCGTGGATCGGCTTCGCGTCCCTTGAGCATATAGAGGAAGTTGGCTGCCAGTGACAGGTCTTCGCGCGGCGTCACAGGTGTATGGCTGTAGCGAAACTTCTCAAACGTCGCGATGATAGTGGGAATGCGCGCAGTAAGCCTGACGGCTTTCCTAACATTGGCACCACGCGAGTAGTCCGTCGCCTCACGTTCGTAGAGCACCATCGCGGACACGGCCGTACGCAACGCAGACATCGGCGAACCCGAGCTGGGCAGCGCGTGCAACAGGTCCTGGATCCCTGCGGGCAACTCCATCTCCGACTTGATGGTGGTGGCCAGCTGCGTCAGCTGACCGTGCAGCGGCAGTTCGCCATGCCACAGCAGGTAGATCACTTCCTCAAATGTCGAGTTTGCTGCTAGATCCGCAATGTCGTAGCCATAGTAGCTAAGCTTGCCTTGATTGCCGTCCACTTTGCAGATCGCGGACGACGCAGCAATAATATCGCGCAGACCCGTGGCGCTTGCTGTGGCCATGTGACTACTCCCTACTCATTCGCTCGCGGCGTACAGAGGCTGACACACCAAAGCGGCAGCTACACTCTCTATGCACCTATATGGCTAATGCCGAACTAAACTGCAAGTAGCTTCAGTATCGCGGTTGCCGAATGCCCGGTCAATTGTCCCGAGTTCAGCAGTGAGACCAGCGTTAGTGTCCCGTCTCTTTGTGTGGTGGCAGCCTGCTCAACAGCAGTGGTAGTGATACGACAAAGTGTGTCCAGCCGTCGCCCGAGTTTCGTGCCTCAACTGTCCCCCCATGCGCGGACACGATTTCGCGAACAATTGCCAGGCCCAGCCCCGTGCCTCCCGTCGAGGACGCTCGTGAACGGTCCGTCCGGTAAAAGCGTTGGAAGATGCGGGTGAGGTCCTCTGGAGGAATCCCGGGTCCTGTGTTCGAAACTGTCAGCAGCGCCGCGCCCTGCCGTCGCGTGGTGCTGAGCGCTACAGTGCCCTGCGCATCGGAGAACTTCACGGCATTATCCAGCAGGTTGACCAGCGCCTGCATGAGCTTATCGGCATCCACGAATACGACCAGATCGTCTTGCGAACGCTCATCGCGAAAGTGGATCGAAGCATTTGCGGGCAGGTCGACATAGCGAGCCAGCGCGCGGCCCGCGAGCTGGTTCACGTCTATGGCTGAGCGCCGCAGCTGCAACTGCCCGGCTTCGAGCCGTGACAGGTCCAGAAGGTCCTGGGTAAGCCGCTGGAGGCGGCGTGCCTCCTCATTGATCACCTGCACGGCTCGCCGCTGCGTGGGGTCGTTTACAACTTCGTCGCTATCAGCCAGAACCTGGCAGAAGCCGACAATCGACGTGAGCGGAGTCTTGAGATCGTGCGACACATTGGCGATCAGCTGCCGCTGCGTCTCGCGAGCCGTATTGACCTCGCTGGCCATGCGGTTGAAGCTCCGGGCTAATTGCCCAACCTCGTCATCACCCGCCTCGGGCACTCGCTGATCGTACTCTCCGGCTGCCATGCGCTCGGACGCGAGGGTGATCGAGTGGAGAGGACGTGCGATGGCGCGCACGATGGCCACTACCACCAGAAGCGTGAGGCACACGGCAAATAGCCCGGCCGGGACCAGGTTCGTCAGGATCGTGTTGAGCGCCTGTTGATCCACGCCTCCAGTGGACTTAGCGATAATGATCGTCCTGAGTGGTAGCAGGTTGGCGTTGCCCTGCAGCGCGCCGTAGAATCCTGCCGAGTACGCCACGTAGTAGCTCGCCTCGCCATGGGGCAGACTGCCGGTCTGCAGCACGCGACCGGAGCTTGGTGCGAGGTTGACCACCGCCGGCGAGGTTCCAGTCACGTCGTCGAGGATCTGGCTGCACCCAGGCAGCAGCTGCATAGGCGTGAAGCCCGTCGTGGAATCGGTGTCGACCAGCACGTGGTTGCAATAGTCGATGAGCAGGATGCGCACCCCATACTGGCGCGCCACCCCCAAGAGTTGGGTGTCACGCAGGGACTCCAAAGAGGCTTGGGGGCGAAGCACGTCTGAATCCAGACGCTGCTTCACCTGCGCAAAGACCGTGGGCGCTGCCGCCTGCAACTCCGACTGCACTTGCTGTGTATCGTTGAGCGAGATCTCGCCCCAGAAGGTGGCGCCGGTCAGCACTAGGCTCAGCACCAAAACGCCGGCAAATGCTGCGAACAGCTTGCTTCGCAGGCTGACAAAGCGAACCCTGGGCAACACGCTGAAGAACCCGATCAGCTAGAAGGCGCTTCCTCGAACTTGTAACCCACACCCCAGACGGTGGCAATCCAGCCGGCACTGCCACCTGCCGCCTGAAGCTTGTCGCGCACATGCTGTACGTGCACGTCTACGGTGCGGCTGAAGCCCTCGAAGTCGTAGCCCCAGACGGTATTGAGCAGTTGCTCGCGGCTGAACACCTGGCCGGGATGGCGGGCGAGCGCCAGGAGCAGGTCGAACTCCTTCGGCCGCAGCTCCACCGATTCGCCGGCGACCCGCACTTCTCGCCGCTCGGGATCCAGGCGCAGCGGGCCAAACGCGAGCGCGCCGCTCGGCTGCTCGGCGCTGGCCTGCGCCCGGCGCTGCAACGCCTTCACCCGCACTACGAGCTCCTTGGGCTCGAATGGCTTGGTAAGGTAGTCGTCGGCGCCGAGCTCAAAGCCCACGACCTTGTCCACGATGTCGTCACGCGCCGTCAGCATCAAGATTGGCACCATGCTTGTCTTGCGGATTTCGCGACACACCTCGGTGCCCGACATGCCTGGCAGCATGATGTCGAGTACCACAAGCGATGGCTGCGTCTTGGCAAACGCGTCGAGCGCTAGGGGGCCGGTCTCCGCATGCTCAACCGTGAAGCCTTCGCGCGTCAAGTAGTGCGCCACGAGCTCGCGAATGTGCGCTTCGTCGTCGACGATCAAGATGGGTCGCGTCATGGGACCATGGTACCATGGCTGAGCCAGCGGAGCCTGTGCCTACCCATACAGATACCGGTGAACCTCCTCCACGCAATGGATCACGTCAGGATTGTCGGGCTTGAGCCTCATCGCATCGTACACTGTGGCCTGTGCCTCGTCGAGCATTTCCAAGCGCAGGCATGCCACAGCAACGGCACAGAGGATTGAGACATCCTGAGGCGCCAGCTCTCGCGCACGAAAGAGAGCCTCGAGCCCATCCCGCACCATGTTGTTGGCTACAAGTGCGATGCCAAGACCATAGAGCGCTTCAGGCAAGTCCGGCCGTACAGTCGCTACCAGCGTGTAGGCCTTCAGCGCCTCGTCGGTGCGGCCCTGGTTGAGGGCGCTGTAGCCAACCGCCAGGGCGGACGGCCAGTAGCCTGGCGACAGCTCGAGCGCGCGTGCATCATGGTGCTCTGCCAAGTCATCTCTGCCGGTACGCCCGTAGCAGCGCGCGAGCATGATGTGGAGGTAAGGCAGGTCGGGATTCATGGTGATTGCTGTGGCTAGCGCTTCTATCGCTTCTACCAGATGGCCAAGCCGGTACGCCGCTGAGCCAAGCTGGTACAGCGAGTCGGGGGTCGACGCGCCGAGTGCTACGGCTCGCGACAGGACCTCAAATGCACGTTGGTACTCGCCCACTGTAGCTAGGTACGAGCCAAGGCGCAGCAATATCTTTGGCTGGTTGGGATCGAAGCCGAGCGCAATTTCCCACTGAATTGCCGCACCGGGTACTCGATTCGTCGCAGCCAGCACATTGCCTTGCAGCACGTAGGGCACCGGGCTGTCGGGATCCAGCTCGAGCAGCCTTGCTACCAGCAAGCGCGCACGATTGAAATGGCCCATCCTGTAGGCATGCTGGCCCACCAGGCCCAACGCGACTGTGCTGTCAGGTTGCTGTCCCAGAATGGCGCCGGCCACGGCAACCGCGTGCGCCGAGTGCCCCTCGTTATCGAGGGCCAGCGCTAGCGAGGTCATGGCGGTAATGGCGGAAGGCCCGAACCTTTCCATTGCAGCCACCAAATCGAGCACCGCGGATTGACCAGCATGCTCCACCAATTCCGCCGTCAGCATCGCGATTGGGGCCGTGAAAGCCGGATCGCACACCAGGGCTTGGAACAGCTGGATCCGGGCTCCGAGTGGGTCGGCCTGGGTAATGCCGTGCCGTGGCAGCAGGTCGGCGGCACACAGGTACGCCAGCAAGGCATCAAGCCGCCCGGTTTCTCGCTGTTCAATGCACTCGATTTGGCGTTCATCGACTGGAATACTCAGTGTCCTGGCCATGGTCAAGGCCACGTCACCGGCAGCATCCAGCAGATCCTCCGCATCGCCGACCAGCTCATCCTCAAATAGAGTCTTTTTGATACCTACGTGCCGGAGGGTGAGCGCCCACCTGAGGGCTGGCTTGAGCGTGATCGAGCCTGACAGGACCGCAGTGGCCTGCCAAATCGCACCACACGCATAGGCCTGATCGTCAGACAGAGCGTAGTACGGCGGCACGTACCTGCGCCCGTCAACTCCAGTTGCTACCAGCAGCCCGTGGCCAACCACCAGCCCGGCTACCTGGCTTAGACGGCGCTGCACCAGCAAGCCGGCCTGCCGGCCAAGCGCTTCCTCGCCCGCCGAAGCCGCAAAGGGCAGAATCAGCAAGGACACTTCGCCGGCCGCCGGGCGGTCGACCACCAGTGAGAGCTTCTCGCCTGCCGTCTCGCGGCCGGTCTGCGCCTCTACCTGGTTGTCGCGCAGGCTGGACTCCTGCGGGGCCATGCTCTGCCCCTTCCAGTAGCAGATTGCCTGACACGCACGTGGCGGCGCGCACTCTTACTATGAACCCTCGGCGGTGCGCGCGCAAGGAGACTCCTGTCACACCGTCAGGCTATCTGTCCCAGCCGCGAGCCCGCCGCTCGCGGCATCACCTGGCTCAGCGATCGCGCTATCTGGTGCCGTCTCAATGCTCTGGCCGCCCTCCGCCGGCCCGGCCCCACCGTCTTCGGGAGCATCTACAGCTACTTGGGCGTCCTCGGCATAGTCGCCCACTGCCTGGCCATCGTCGTCCTCGTCGACGTCCTGGCTATCGTCGTCCTCATCAACGCCGGCATACGCTGGGTCGAATATCCAGGGTTTCAGCAGGATGAAGTACGAGGCGAACACGAGTACAGCTTGGACGACGATAGCGGTAATTTGCGCTTGCTTGAGGTCCAGCGCCACGATGTCGTTGTCGCGCCAGATGAACAGGATGAATTGGCCGACGCAGTAGAGACTCAAGTAGAGTACGAAGAGCATGCCTGCTGGACGCAGCCGGTACCGCAAGGGCCAGAGCACGGCAAACAGACCCAGACAAAACAACACTTCGTACGCCGCTGCCGGCTGTACCAGCCGGTTCAGCAGGTTAGGGTCCGGCAGGAAGCTGTTTGGGTTCGTGTACTTCACGGCCCAGGGCAGGTTGCTCGGGTATCCCACAATGTCGCCGTTGATCAAATTGCCGACGCGTCCCACGGCCTGCGCGAGTGGGGCGAAGATTGCTACGCAATCCAGCGCGATACCGAGCGGCACCTTTTGGAAGTAGGCGAGAAGCAGGAGCACTGGGACACCAAGAATGATTGCGCCAAAGAACGCCATGCCGCCCTGCCAAATGGCGACGATATCGCCCGGGTTGTTGACATAATGACCAGGGTCGTTCTGGACTATATAGTACAGGCGGCCGCCCACGAGGGCGGCAATTGCCACGCCCCAGAAGACACTCCAGACCTGGTCACCGCTTACACCCCGGCTTCGCGCATAGGGAAGCAGCAGCAACATCCCCACGACGATGGCAGCCACGTACATCAGGCCGTACCAGCGCAGGGTCAGGGGCCCGAGTTTGACCAGCACCGGATCGATGTTGATCGTGAAATAGCTCAGCAACGAAAGCATCGCGCCTCCCAATTAAGTACGTTGTCCATCGACGGCGTCGTTGGATGCCTCAGAGGATACCACAGCGCACACGGAAGCACGGAAAAGTGGCACACTACAATGAGCACGTCGTGAATGGCCACAAGAGATGCGCTGTCTTGCGTCGCCACACCGGAGGTAATAACTGATGATCACGTTTCTGTTCCTGGTCGCGTTGGCAATTGTTGGTTTCGCAGCGGGTCGCATGCGCAAGGCGCCTCCGTTCCTCGACGGCGCCGCACTCGCGGGTCTTGGCGCGCTGCTGCTGGTGGTAGGTGGGATCGGCATCCATCTTCTGCCATTCGTCGTGGGTCTGCTGTGCCTCACCGGTGGCTTCGTCGGCGGCGCCTCGAGCGACGTCAGGGCCATGAACCGGCGTCGGCTGGGTGGCGGCCGTGGGGGCGGACTGCTGGGGCGCTAGGCACCTTGAAACTAGCAGTAGACGAGCATCGCTCGAGTACCGCCCATTCGCGTTATGAGGAGGTATAGATAGAAGGTGGGTGTTCCTGCGTACGCGTATCCGCCTCACTCCCCCGCGCCGTGGGCGGAAGTGGTGCCCAACCACGGTCCGGCGACGGTCGACGAGCTGCTGACGCTGCCCGACGATGGGTACAGCTATGAGGTGGTGGAAGGGGTGTTGGTGCGCATGAGTGGCAGCGGATTGGATGCCACGCGACTTGGTCTTCGTCTGGGAGGTAGGCTCGAGGCGTACGTCAGCGAACACGTCTTGGGGATTGTCACGGGCGCGGATGGGGTGTATAAGTTCCCGAGCGCCGAGACCGGCCTTGTGCCGGATGTGGGGTTTTTCGGCGCCGCCCGCCGTGCGGAAATCCTCGACAGCTCCAAGCCTGTCCCGTTCGTCCCCGATCTGGCGGTTGAAGTTGTGTCTCCGGACCAGACACCGCGCATGATGGCGGCGAAGGCGCGCAAATACCTGCGCGCGGGCACGCGCCTGGTGTGGGTGGTCTGGCCGCTGAGCGCACACATTGATGTGTGGCACCAGGCGGTGCTCACCGGGCCGGTGCGCGGGTTGACACTGAGCGACAACCTGGACGGCGAGGACGTGGTGCCCGGCTTCGCCTACCCCGTGGCTGAGCTCTTCCGGGATCCGTTTGCGCTAGAGTCAGGGGAGTAGGCACGACCGTGCCAGTACAATGCTCTACAGCACGTCACGACGTGGACTGGACGCAAGGTTAAGTCCCCGAGTCGAAGAGAGTGTCGAGCATGGCCGAGTCTGCTAATGAACACGCGGTCCTGGCCGCGATCGATGAACGATCAGTAATCGAGACGGTTCAGTCGCTCGTACGTATCCCTAGTATTACGGGCGATGAGCGCCAAGTGCAGGATTGGCTGGCCGGAGAGCTGATCGACGCAGGGCTCGCGGTAGATTTCTGGCCGCTGGACCTGCGTGCACTCCGCGCCGATCCCGCCTACCCCGGCGAGGAGACCAGTCGATCGGAAGGCTTCGGCCTCGTGGGCTCGTGGGGTGGCCACGATGGGCCGTGCCTTATTCTCAACGGGCACGTCGACGTGGTGCCGCTTGGCAGGCGGGAGAATTGGACGGTCGATCCCTGGGGCGGCGAGCTGCGCGAGGGGCGCATCTATGGGCGGGGCGCTTGCGACATGAAAGGTGGTCTGGCCGCGGGATTCTGCGCCATTCGAGCCGTCCAGCGCGCCGGCATACGGCTACGTGGCAGCGTGCAGCTGCACAGCGTGGTCAGCGAAGAGGACGGCGGGCTTGGCACGCTTGCCACCATCCGCCGGGGGCATACCGGCGACGCCGCAGTGATCATGGAGCCGACCGAGCTGAGCATTATCCCCGCGCAAGCCGGTGCTCTCATATTTACCCTGCGCGTGCAGGGCCGGGCGGCACATGCCTGCGTGCGCTTGGAAGGCGTCAGTGCCATCGAGAAGTTCCTGCCCCTGATGCAGGCGTTGCAGGAGCTCGAGCGGCGACGCAATAGCGGTGTCACCCATCCTCTGCTCCGTCTTCACACGTTGCCCTACCCGCTCAGCGTGGGGACCTTGCATGCGGGCAACTGGGCCTCGTCCGTGCCTGATGAGCTTGTAGCCACCGTGCGCTATGGTGTTGCCATGGGCGAGGACCTGGCTGCCGCACGTCGTGATCTCGAGTCGGCAGTTGCCGTTGCCGCGGCAGCGGACCCATGGCTGGCTGAGCATCCGCCACAGATCACGTGGAGCGGCGGCCAGTACGCGCCTGCCGAGATCCCTTCAGATCACGCCGTGGTCGGTCTGCTGGCTGAATGCGCTGCCGAAGCTGGCGGGATTGAGACGAAGGTTGAAGGCGCGACGTACGGATCCGACATGCAGCTGCTGGTGAACGAGGCCCACGTTCCTACTGTGTTATTTGGTCCGGGCGGCGGTAGGAGAGCCCACATGCCCGACGAATATGTCGCGGTGGATCAGGTGCTCGCCGCAACGCGGAGCCTGGCGCTGCTGATTGTACGTTTCTGTGGCGCCGAGTAGCAGCGTAGATGTTCCCCCACCCGCAGTTGCGGTATCATGCGACACGATTACCAACCTGGATATGCGGCACTGACGCCAACGTTGTTGTCGGTGAGGCCAATCCGACCTAGGCGATGATGCCTTCCGGTCGGATCGACGCCCGTGAAGGAGGTGCAAGGCGCCGTTATACTTACTGAGCCGGCTCGACGTTTGGAGTCTTCGATTCGTATTCAACTGCACGTATTGCGCTAAGTTCCTACACGAGGAGACCAATGAAGCGAATTCGACTGGCAATTGCCGCCGCGGCACTGCTGTCTATTCTGCCGCTTAGCGGTGCGGCGCATGGCGCCGCGCCTGTCGCGGCACCCGCCGGCCTCAAGACCAGCGGCACCCTGACCTTCGGCACCAATTTTGGCTACCCGCCGATGGAAATGTACGGCGGCCAGAACGCCAATATCGCTACCGGTGCAGACGTCGATCTGGGCACTGCGCTCGCGGCCAAGATGGGCCTCAAGGCAGACTTTGTCAATATCACCGATTTCGGCACTATCATCGTCGGCTTGGAGAGCAATCACTACGACGCGATCATCTCCTCGATGAACGTCACGCCTGAGCGCGAAAAGACGGTGAACTTCATCCCGTATTTCAACTCCGGCCAGAGCATCGTGGTGAAGGCGGGCAACCCGCTGCACATCTCCACCCTCGCTGACCTCTCGGGCCGGGTGGCCTCGGTGCAGGCCGGCACTGTGGAGGTTGACTCCCTCAATGCCGAAAACGCTCTCCTGGCGAAGGCTGGCAAACCGCTCATCACTATCAAGTCCTATGCGCTGGATCCGGTGGCCTTGCAGACCGTTACCCTTGGCCGCTCAGTTGCTGAGGTGACCGACTACCCTGTTGCAGCGTACGATGTTCTCACATCCCCGAAGCTATATCAGATTGCCGGCAAGCAGTTCAGTGCCAGCCCCTATGGCATCGCCGTCCGCAAGAACGACCCGGCGCTTTTGACGGCGCTCAATGCCGCATACAAGCTTGTCAAGAGCGACGGTGAGTACGCGAAGATTCTCAAGAAGTATCACATCGAACAAGGCGCCATGTAGGACCCGCACGGCCGGCACGTCGGCCGGCCACTGCTCTAGCTGGGCTGGGCACACAGGCTCCGGGCCCAGCTAGGGCGGCGGCGAGAAAGGAGACCGGCTATCTTCGGTATTTCTATCGACGTCCCCACGTGGAGCTGGTCTGTCTTCCGCGAATACCTGTTCAACGGCGTGCTGATCGATGGCGCGAAGATCACGCTTGAGCTGACTGTGCTCGCGCAGGTAATGGGTGTACTGCTGGGCATTATCGCCGCGCTCTGCAAGACCTCCAAAGTCCTCCCGTTGCGCATCCTCGCGGAGCTATATATCTGGTTGTTCCGCGGCACGCCAGTGCTCGTGCAGCTGCTGATATGGTGGGCCATGCTGCCCCAGACGCCCGAGTTTTCGGTGGCACTCATCGCGCTCGGCCTCAACGAGGGCGCCTACATGTCGGAAATCGTGCGCGCCGGCTTGGAAGCGGTCGACAAGGGCCAGACTGAGGCCGCGCAGTCGTTGGGGATGCGCTATCGGCAGATCATGAGCCGGATCGTGCTGCCGCAGGCTATGCGGGTGATAATCCCGCCCACTGGCAACGAGTTCATCAGCATGCTCAAGACTACGTCGCTCGCCTCGGTTATCTCCATGGACGAGTTGCTGCAGCGATCGCAGAATATCTACGAGTGCACGGGCTGTGATGGTGCCAACGCGATCCTGCCACTGCTGGCTGTGGCGGCGCTGTACTACCTTGCCTTGTCCACTGTATTCACGTTCATACAGGGGTATATCGAGAGCCAGCTGGGCGACCGGCGCGCTGAGGAGCTCGGCTGGTTCCGGGCCGTGATTCGGAAAGGTCGGCTCCTCTTCATATCGTAACCCAGTCGGCTGTGGTGCCTGGTACATTGATGACGCGAGTACCCTTCCGGTCGGCTGAGAATCGAGCCGCACCGGCGACGAGAGGATCGATGACGTGAGCATCCCGCACGGTGCCGGTGCGCCGGAACCGAACGGTAGCCAACCGATGGTCCAGGCGCGGAATGTGCACAAGTACTTCGGCCGGCACCACGTGTTGCGTGGTATCGACCTGACCGTGCCCAAAGGCCACGTGCACGTGATTATCGGCCCCAGCGGCTCGGGAAAGAGCACTATCCTGCGCTGTTTGAATCATCTGGAGAAGATCCAGCAGGGCGAGATCGCCATCGACGGCGAGCCGATGGGTTACCGGATGGTGCACGGCAAGCCTAGGGAAGATACCGGCAAGAATATCGCACGCATGCGCTCGGAAGTGGGCATGGTGTTCCAGCGCTTCAACCTCTTCCCACACATGACCGCGCTCAGCAACATCATCGAGGCCCCCATTCGTGTCCGCGGAATGTCCAAGAGCGCTGCCATCGACCGCGCCATGAAGCTCCTGGATCATGTTGGCATGCGGGAAAAGGCCCACGCCTTTCCATCGCAGCTTTCTGGCGGCCAGCAACAGCGTATTGCCATCGCCCGCGCCCTGGCAATGGAGCCCAAGGTGATGCTCTTCGACGAGGCGACCAGCGCGCTGGATCCCGAGCTCGTGGGCGACGTGCTCAACGTCATGAGGCAACTGGCCCTGGATGGCATGACGATGGTAGTAGTCACACACGAGATGGGCTTTGCCAAGGATGTAGGAGACCATGTCGTGTTCATGGACGAGGGTGTCATTGTCGAGGAGGGACCGCCCAGCCGCATCTTCGAGCAGCCTGCGCACGAGCGCACCCGCGCCTTTCTCCGATCAGTCTTAAGGACCCAGTAGATGAACAACGAGCTCGAGCGACGCATCCAGGAGCGCTATGCACAGATCTGTGTAATCGGCTTGGGCTATGTCGGACTGCCGCTTGCCGCGGAGTTTGCCGAGGCAGGCTTTCGCGTCACCGGAGTCGATCTTGACTTACGGAAGGTCGATGCAATCAGGGCGGGCCAGAGCTACATCCCCGACGTGCCCGCGAGCCGGATCTTGCCTCTGGTCAAGGATGAAAGGCTCACGGCGACGACCGAGTACCTGGCTATCGACCCCCCGCCGGACGCCGTATTCATCTGTGTGCCGACGCCGTATACGGCCCTCAAAGTGCCGGATCTCAGCTACATCACGCAGGCCGCCGAGACAATCGCGGGAGGGCTGCAGCCGGGTCAGATCGTGGTGCTGGAGAGCACGACCTATCCCGGTACCACGGAGGAGATGGTGTTGCCCATTCTCGAGGGCGCGGGTGACTTGCTGCACGAACGCGACTTCTACCTGGCATTCTCGCCCGAGCGGATCGATCCGGGTCAGGCGCACTACGATATCGGCACAGTGCCCAAGGTGGTAGGTGGCGTTGGTCCGGAGGGTGGGCGTCTCGCGGCCATGCTGTTCGAAACCGTAGCGCCGGGCAAAGTGCACATGGTGTCGTCCGCACGGACTGCCGAAATGGCCAAGCTGCTGGAGAATACGTTTCGCAGCGTGAACATCGCCTTGGTGAATGAGCTTGCAATGCTGGCTGAGCGGATGGGTATGGACATTTGGGAGGTGATCGACGCTGCCTCCACCAAGCCCTTTGGCTTCATGCCGTTCTACCCTGGTCCAGGCGTTGGCGGTCACTGCATTCCGGTCGACCCGTTCTACCTCAGCTGGAAGGCGCGCGAGTTCGACTTCTACACGCGTTTCGTGGAGCTGGCGGCAGAAATCAACGACAATATGCCCTTCCACACGGTGCAGCTCGTCGAGCAAGCGCTCGACTGCCACCGACTCTCGACGCGGGGGGCGCGCGTCCTGGTGCTGGGCGTCGCGTTCAAGCGGGATATCGACGACTGGCGCAATTCACCGGCGCGCCGGGTGATAGAGGCGCTACGCACCAAGGGTGCTATAGTCAGCTATCACGATCCGCATGTCCCGCTCTTTACGGTTGCGGGCACGGTGTTCGGCAAGAACGGCGATACCAAGCTTGCGTCCGTGCCGCTCAGCGATGAGGCACTCGGCGAGTCCGACGTAGTCGTCATCCTGGTTGATCACCGCGCTATCGACTTCACCCGCGTGGCGTGCAGGGCGAAGATCCTTGTCGATGCTACCGCCTCTACGCGTGCGTCCGGACGTACCGACATCTGGCGGCTGGGCGCTGCGGCACCTTCACTAGAGTAATGCTGCGCTACATCCGTGGATGCCATGGACGGCTTCGCCGTGCCTCTAAATGCACCAAGGTGCGTTCTCAGATCTAGGCGGTCTTGGCGTCTTGTGCGATAAGCACCCGCAGCGCCCCAACCGCGGCGTGGATCACGCCGTCCAGTGCGCTGGCAGTGGCATTGGTCTCCTGAATGGCGCCCTCACCGACGGCGTTGACCACTACCAGGATCGTGCCGGTCCGCAGACCGCGGATACTGCCGACTACGAACAGAGTGGCCGACTCCATGTCGGCAGCCAATACCCGCGCTTCGGACCACATGCGTGCGGCGCTTCCGCCGGTCAGCATTGCCAGCGGGATGGTGTTTGGTGCAAGATCGGCATAGAGCGCGTCGGCTGAGCGGACAATTCCGGTGTAGGCGCGCGCGCCCAGGTCGCGCACGCTGCGCTGTAACGCCAGCACGGCATCTAGGTGGGCCACGGCAGGGTAGCTGAGCGGCACATACTGGCTGCTCGTGCCTTCGTCGCGCACCGCGGCCTGGGCAATGATCAGGTCGCCATTGTGCAGGTAGTTCTGCATGGCGCCACTCGTCCCCACGCGAATCAACGTGTCCGCGCCGATGGCGGCCAACTCTTCCACGGCGATGGCCGTGGAAGGCCCGCCGATGCCCGTAGAGGTCACCGAGACCGGCACGCCGTCCAGGAACCCGGAGTACGTTGTGTATTCACGGTTCCGGCTTATGAGGCGCGCCTCAGCGAAGTGCGCTGCGATGAGCTCGCACCGGCCTGGATCGCCCGGGAGCAGGACGTAGCGTCCCACGTCCCCTTGCTTGCAGTGGATGTGATACTGCTGCTGCATGGTGACAATGATAACCGCCCGAGCCCGCGACCGGGGTGGCCTCGGCCACGTGATCGCTGCTGATTCGACTGATCGGTCGAAGCAGCGGCGGCCCGCATTCGCGTCGCCCAAATCGTGTACCTTCATCACGGAGGAACGCAGCAGATGATTACCGCGATCTTGCTTTGCACGGTTGACCGGCAGCGCATCCCGGAGACTGCCCAGAAGCTCGTGGATATCCCCGAGGTGTCGGAAGTCTACTCGGTGGCAGGTGACTACGACCTGGTAGCACTCGTGCGCGTTCGCCACCACGACGATCTGGCTAACGTGGTTACGACCAAGCTGGCCTCGCTTGACGGGATCACCCGCACGAACACGCTGATCGCCTTTCGCACCTTCTCGGTGCACGATCTCGAAAGACTATTCTCCATCGGGAGCGAAGACGCTACATGAGCGGCCATAGAGCGCGTGTCCGCGCGAAGCGAAGCCAGAAGATCATTGCGGTCGTACTTTTCATCTGCATGATAGCCATGGGGAGTGCCACGTTCCTGGCCGCGTCCAACCTCAGTCGCACCCCATTGCCGCCAGCCACAGGACAGAGCCTGTAGTGACGCCGCCACTGGCAAGCTACCGCGAGACAATCGCCTTTCTCGAGGACCTCACAGCCCGCCCGATTCTTCCGCGCGAGCAGGTGGGTCTCAGCCGCATCAACGCATTGCTCGACGCGCTCGACCACCCCGAACGCGGGTGCAGCGCGATTCAGGTCGCAGGGACTGCCGGCAAGGGTTCCACTACCACGATGGCCGCGACCATCTTGCGCGAAGCGGGCTACCGCACGGGATCATTCATGTCGCCACATCTTCAGAGCTATCGCGAGCGCATCACACTGGATGGCGCACCGATCAGCGAGGACTTATGGATCCGTGCGATGAACCAGCTGCTGCCGATTCTCGATCGGATGGAAGCGAATGCTCTTCCCGGCTATGTCGGCGGCCGCGCTGCCTTTCTGGAGGTGCTGTGGGCCATGGCCTGCCTCGCCTACAAAGAGCAGGGAGTCAGCCACGTGGTGGTGGAGACTGGAATGGGTGGACGACTCGACCCCACGAGTGCGAACGTGGCCTCGGTTGCCGTAGTCACCAATGTCAGCCTAGATCATGTCGAGCGCCTGGGCTACTCGGTTGAGGAAATTGCCCTGGAGAAAGCCGGAATCATCAAGCACGGCCAGCGGGTGATAAGCGCGGCCTCCGAGAAGGCCATGCAAGTGCTGCGGGCAGCATGCCAGGCACACCAGGCCGGACTGTGGGAGGTAGGTAGCCAAGGCGATGTGACCGTGATTCCTGAGACACCCGAGCCGGACGCGCCGCTCACCATCGTCACCCCAATCCGGCGACATTCCGGCCTGGTGCTAGGCCTCAAAGGGGCGCACCAGCGGCTGAACGCGGCCTGCGCAGTGGCCGGCGTCGATGCTCTGGCGGCGGCTTCCGACCTCGTCATTGCGCCGGCCGCCGTGGCCGCGGGCCTGGCAGCCTCTCGCATTCCCGGCCGGCTAGAACTGCTCGATGGGCGACCCCAGGTGCTGCTCGACGGTGCACACAATGTCGCCGAGGCCGAGGCGCTGGCGGAGGCACTGCGTACGCTGTACGGCGGCCGGCGTATTGTCATGCTCCTGGGCATATTGGGCGACAAGGACTACACGGCGATCACCACGCTGCTGAGCGCGTTGGCGGCTGCCGTTGTCGTGAGCGAGCCTCCCTGGAGAAGCAGAGCGGGCGTCGCAGCTCGAATTGCCGCTCAGGCGCGGCTCTTCAGCCCGCACGTCGAGGAGCACGACGACCCAGCCGAAGGCTTTGCACGAGTCAGGTCCCTGGCTGGCACTGATGACCTGATCGTGGTGGCCGGATCGTTAATCCTGGTTGGGGCGGTCCGGCAAATGCTTGTCCCGAATGCTGCTGAGATGATTTCCTGATCCTCGCCGCTGTGCTGGATACGGGCGCGACTGACATCACGCCTGAAACGCCGACCGTTATTTGGCGCCACGAAGAGCGCTGGCAGGCTAAGGGACACAAAGATGCCCGCCCCAACTTAGGGCGGGCATCCTGCCGCATACTCAGCAGAATCGCCGACCGAGATTCCGTGCCGCACAGTCATAATCCCACTTCCCTTCACTCATCCCCCTGCCCACCAATACGACCCACGACTCTCGATCTCTCTTGATCCATACTTCTACTATACTCCCTATATAGGATGATTCCGGTCCTAGTTACGACGTAGTTTGGGGCTGTTTTTTGCGATGTACCACCCCACCACGCGCCTGCCCACGATGCTGGAGTTGATGCAGTCTCGCGGCAGGCTCAGCGGCGCGGATCTGGCCGATCGGCTAGAGGTCGATCGGCGTAGTGTGCGCCGCTACATAGAGATGCTGCAGGATCTCGGCATCCCCATCGAGGGCGTGCGAGGTCCGCATGGCGGCTATCGGCTACGCCCGGGGTACAAGCTGCCCCCGCTGCTGTTCACCGAGGATGAGGGCGTAGCGCTCACACTGGGGCTCGTGAGCTTGCGCCGCTGGGGGATCACGCTCACATCCACGACCATCGAGGGCGCTCTCGCCAAGATCGAGCGAGTGTTGCCGGACAGCGCGCGCAGGCGCGTGCAAGCGGTGCAGAGCCATCTTGCGCTCGACGCCGCGATGCTGCCGGCCACGATAGACAGCGCGCTGGTCGTCCGGCTCAGCACGGCTGCCGCAGAGGGCCAGAGCGTGCGCTTGCGGTACCGGGCGCAAGCAGGCGAGGAGACAGAGCGCATTGTCGATCCCTACGGTGTGGTCAACTGGACCAGGAGTTGGTACCTCGTCGGCTACTGTCACCTGCGCCAGGCGCCACGGATGTTTCGGCTGGATCGGATCCAGAGCGCGGAACCGCAGATTGCGCGATTCGAGCCACCGGCCGACTTTGACTACCTCGGGTACGTCATCGACCACGTTGTCGCGTGGGGCGATGCCCGTCGCGTGGAAGTGTGGCTTGGCCTGGACTTTGAGGAAGCGCAGCGGACAGTGCCCCCCGGCTACGGCTCCTTGGAACCTGCAGCTGATGGCGTGCTCTTGCGTTCCCAAATCAACGATGTGGGCTGGTTTGCAAGCTTCCTGTTGGGCTTGGGGTGCGCGCTCAAGGTGCATGAGCCGGACGAGCTCAGGGCCGCGCTCAAGCGAGTTGCCAGAGGGATGCGGAGAGTTGCCGACAATGCCTGATAGGTCTCTCAGTGCCTTTGACAACGTTTCGACCTTTGCGGCACGCTAAGATGCAGCATGTGCACGGCCGCCGGTGCCAGTCTGAGCCGGCACGTTGCAGATACATGGGGGGCGAGTTTGGAGCAACCGCTTATCCGCCGCGCCGCGCTGCCAGACTGGCCAGGCGTCGCAGCCCTTCTCGTGGCCGCGGATTTGCCACTGGATGGCGCCGAAGAGCACCTGGGGGACTTTGTGCTGGCCGCGGATAGCGAGGGCAATCTCCTTGGCTGCGCTGCGCTGGAACGCTATGGTCATGCCGGGCTGCTTCGCTCTGTGACAGTGGCGCCGCCTGCGCGTGGCCAGGGTCTGGGCGGTAGCCTCGTGCAGCATCTACTTGACACGGCTGATGCGCAAGGGCTTGATCCGGTGGCGCTGCTCACCACCACCGCGGCCGACTACTTCCCCCGTTTCGGGTTTCGTGTTGTGCCGCGCTCCGAGGTGCCGGACGCAGTGCAAGCTTCGATTGAGTTTGCACAGGCGTGCCCGACGTCTGCCGTTGCACTGCTGCGTAGCGGCGGGTCGGCTGCTCGCTTGGGCCAGAACGCTGCGCACGCCTTGCCAGTACGGCGATTCGACACGCGCCTGGCCACGCTCGCCGATGCCGGCGCGATCGCGCGCATCTACAACCAGGGCATCGAGGATCGGGTGGCCACGTTTGAGACTCTGCTACGCAGTGAGGAAGACACTACGTCTTTCATGAAAGGAACATAACCCATGGAAGCTCTCGTCTCCCAGGTACGGGCAGTTCTCTCGACGACGCCGCTGCATTGGCTCAGCCTGACCACCTCCCTCTCGCCGGCACAACTGGCGCAGGCGCCGGCACCGCACGAGTGGTCTGCAGCTGACTGCCTGCAGCACTTGCTGGATACCGAGCGTTGGGTCTTTCCCGTTCGTGTGCAAGCGTTCCTCGAGGGGAAGGGCACGCTGGCCGCGTTCGACCCGGACAGCGAAGGGAGCTCGGCTGCGGACCACTCAACCGCGCAACTGGCCGCAGAGTTTGCCGAACGCCGCCGTGAGAACCTGGCGCTCCTGGAGCGCGTCACGCCCGCTGACCTGGCGCGCACGGCACATCACAGCGAGCTGGGTGACGTCACACTCGAGCAGCTGCTGAATGAGTGGGCGGCGCACGACCTCAATCACACCGTGCAGGCCGAACGCAGCCTCATGCAGCCGTTCATAGAGGCCTGCGGCGCGTGGCGCAGCTACTTCGCCGATCACGACGCCGCGCGATCGTAGCGCGCAAGGCGATGCCGCAGGTGCCACGTGATACAATACCTGCGCTGTTCAGAATCAGCAGTGCCCTGGCGCTCCCGACCCGAGACCATGAGGCCACACCGGCAGTACCGGCACTAGGCTAGGGGCAGATCGTGCGTGAGATCGTCGTATTCAGCGGTAGTGCCCATCCTGCCCTGGCGCAGGAGATCTGCGGGCACCTGGGAGTAGCGCTGCAGCCGGCCAAGACAGAGCGTTTCACCAACGACTGCCTGATGGTGCAGCTTTGTGCCAACTGCCGCGAGCGCGACGTGTTCATCATTCAGCCGCTCTGCCCACCCATCCAGGACAACCTGTTCGAGCTCTTCATGATGCTTGATGCGGCCCGTGGGGCATCGGCCGCCCGCATCTCCGCGGTGATTCCCTACTACGCCTATGCGCGATCGGACAAGAAGGATGCGCCGCGCATCTCCATTGCCGGACGCTTGGTGGCAGACTTGCTCGTAGCGTCGGGCGCCAATCGCGTGCTGACCATGACCTTCCATTCGCCGCAAGTGCATGGCTTCTTCTCAGTGCCGGTGGATCATCTCAACGCCCTCAACGTCATAGCCGACCATTTTCGTGGTCGTGTCTCGGAGAACACCGTCGTCGTGTCGCCGGATCTTGGGAATGCCAAGTCCGCGACGGAATTTGCCCGGATGCTGGGCCTGCCCGTTGCCGCCGCGAACAAGAAGCGGATAGCGGATGACAAGGTGGTCATCGAGACGATTGTCGGCGACGTGGCCGACCGTGACGTGATCGTGCTAGACGACGAGATTGCCAACGGCGGCACGATCGTCGAGGTCTTGAAGCACCTTCGCGATCGCCGTGTGGGCCGCATCGCGGTTGCCTGCACGCACGGCGTCTTTTCCGGACGGGCAATCGAGCGACTGCGGAGCGAGGAAGACGTTGCGGAGATTGTCACCACCAACACCATACCCCTCGCGCCGGAGAAGTGCCTTCCCAACATGACTGTGCTGTCCATCGCCCCGCTGCTGGCCGAAGCAATCTCGCGGATCCATCACGGCGAATCGGTCAGCTCCCTCTTTTCACCTAGGGGAGCTGGAGCCTGGCGCTAGCCGCCAAGGGCTATGCTCTGCCACTTTGACGAGGGCATAGCACTAGTCGGCCGCATTCGCCTGCACTCCCGCTGACGGCACCACTACCTCAGCCAGCGGCCTCGACATTGACGCGCGGGCTACGACGGATCGCAATCGACTTCAGGCGCCCTTGTGCCAGGGCCACGCCGAACACGACCACCAGAGCTCCGATAGGCTCGTTCCAGCTCAGACCTTCGCGCAGGAAGACCGCGCCGGCCACGGTGGAGAACAGCGGAATCACGTAGGTGACGGTTGAGGCAACGGTGGCGCCCGCGTCGCGGATGAGGCTGAAGTTCAGCACGTAGGCGATGCCGGTCCCCAGCCCGCCCAGCGCCAGGATGCTCAAGATGACCTTCGGCGGAAGCGTGGCCGGCGAGTGCGTCACGAACGGCGTGACGAGGGCCAGCTCGACAGTGCCGCAAAGCAACTGCGCTGCAGCCAAGGACAGCATCGACTCGGTCCGTCCCCTGAGCATGCGGCGCGAGAAGGGGAATCCGAGCCCATAGCAGGTTGCCGCGCCCAAGCAGGCAAGGTTTCCCAGCAGCGCGGAGCCGCCCAATCCCTGCCAGATGCCGAGCACCACAAGCACCCCGGCAAAGCCGATGCCGAGGCCGGCCAAGCGCGACCGCGTGGGGTGCTCTTCAGGCAGGACAGCCAACACGACGAGCAGCGTGAGGAGCGGCGTCGTGGCGTTCCAGATCCCTGCCAGAACGGACGTCACGTGCGTCTCGGCCCAGGCATAGAGCGCGAACGGCACCGAGTTGAGCAGCACCGCCGCGCCGGCCAGCTCGAGCCAGATCGACCCGAAGGCAGGCAAGCGGTCGCCACGCACAGCCAGGATCAGCAGCAGCACGGCGGTGCCGACCAGCATGCGGCCCAGGGCGACTTGCAAGGGCGCCAGCGCCTCGTCGCCAACCTTAATGAAGAGGAAGCTCAAGCCCCAGATGCTCGAGAGCAGGATGAAACGGCCACGCCAGTCGGGATCGGCGCGGAGCTGGGGCGCGGCCTCGGGTAGCGACATTGCTTTCATACTTGTCACTGTACTGGAAGGGCTTGGCCTGGTACTGGCGGTTTCCGGACAAGTTCGTGCCAGCGAGGATGGTCTAAAGACCTACGCCATGCTGAGCCTTTCTGACCACGCCCGGGCTCGGCTTTCTAACGTTGTTCGCTGCGCGACCGGGTCGTACGCTAGCTAGAGCGAGTCGAAAGGAGAGCCGGCCATGAACAGCGTGCAGTACAGTCTGGACCAATGTGAGGCCAGCGAGGTTGAGGTTCCATCCCGGCAAACAGGTGCCACGGGTGTGCCGGCGTTTGATGCGGTTGCGGCCACAGTGCTGGGGGCACTTGCCGGGGTGTCGTTCGTGGCACACATGCTCGTGGCAGGCAACTACGGATACTTCCGTGACGAGCTGTACTACATCGCCGATGGCAGGCACCTGCAGCCCGGCTACGTCGATCAGCCGGCGCTGATTGGCTGGCTGGCGGCGCTGATGCGCCTCATTGCCGGCGACGGCCTGGTGGCTATCCACGTCATCCCGGCGCTGGCTTGCGCCCTGCTGATTGTCGTGACCGGTCTCATGGCCCGCGAGCTAGGCGGGGGCCGGGTGGCGCAAGTGGTAGCAGGCGTGGCGGCTACATTCGCACTGATCTTCATGGCCACCGGGTCTATCTTCTCAATGGATATACTGGACCAGCTCTGGTGGGCGGTTGGCGGTCTGATTCTGATGCGCTTGCTGCGGCGCGATTCGCCGCGCCTGTGGCTGTTCTTCGGTCTGGTGGCCGGTATCGCGCTCCTGACCAAGCTGACCATGCTCTTCTTCGGCCTCGCGCTGGTCCTGGCACTGCTGGTCACGCCCGAGCGCCGCTACCTGCGCACGCCCTGGCCGTGGCTGGCAGGTGGTATCGCCGGCTTGGGACTGCTGCCCTACGTCATCTGGAACGCCGTGAACGGTTGGCCCACGTGGGAGTTCTGGCACCACTACGGCGGCATCGGCACCGGCCCGGTGGACTTCTTCGCCAACCAGATCGAGCTTTTGAACCCCATCGCCGTGCCCCTGGCAGTAGCCGGCCTGGTCTTCTACTTTCGCAAGTCGGAATCGCGCTATCGCCTCCTTGGCTGGGCCTTCGTATTCCTCTACCTGGTGCTCACGCTCATGCGGGTGAAGCCGTACTTCTTGCCGCCCGCCTACCCAATGCTGTTCTCCGCCGGGGCGGTGGTGTTCGAGCGAGCTAGGCCGCGGCCGGGGCTGGCGTGGATCCGGCCGGTCTACGTCGCCCTGCTCGCATCCGTGGGGATTTGGCTCGCGCCGATAGCGATGCCGATTCTGCAGCCGGCCACCTTTGTCAGCGACTACGGGTTCCTGACCGGAGTGGGCAACGGCGGCGCCGGGCAGAGCACGGTGGGCGCCTTCCCGCAGTACCTCGGCGATCGATTCGGTTGGGATACGTTGACCCAGACCGTCGGGCAAGTCTATGCCGATCTATCGCCCGCGCAACGATCGCAGGCCTGTGTATACACCGATAACTACGGCGAGGCCGGCGCGCTCAGCCAGCTTGGGACCGCCGGCCGCCTGCCGCCAATCATCAGCGGCCACAACAACTACTACCTGTGGGGACCGGGCTCGTGCAGCGGCAAGGTGCTCATCGTGGTTGGGCGCTACCTGCCGCTTCCCCTGCAATCCGCGTATGACGACGTTACCGAGGCGGCAATCGCCACCTGCCAGTACTGCATAGCCGACGAGAACAACCTGCCGATCTACGTCCTTTCGAGCCCGAACGGGCCAGATTTCGCCACGCTCTGGCGTTCGCTCAAGCACTATGACTAGTGATTATCGCTTGACGTTGGGTGCAGTGAGATATCTGCCTGAAGCTGCGGCATCAGGGCAGCGCCCGCGACTCACTGCGTTGCGCTGCGCGCCCCCGGCGGTGTCAGATGGGCGTACACGTTGATGGTTGACAGACTACGATAGTGATGTCGCGGCGGAGCCCGCTTGCCGCGTCGAGGCGATGGAACCTCTAGCCGGCAGGCCCAGGGGCGAGCGCGATGCTCGCGGTCCCAGGAACGTGCGGCTGCTGGGGATCCTGCCGTGGCTTCACAGTTTAGGTCGGAGGACCCGTGCATCTTGTTATGGGATCAGCACGTCTAGCACCTCCGCGTAGACCAGGCGTTCCTGCAAGGGGGCGGCGACGGCAAGCTCGGCCAGCGGCGTCCCTGGGTTGGCCGGGAAGATCTCGTACTCCCGCACCACCAAACGCAGTGGCGGAAGGGGGGTTGGCAGTGGGGGCAGTGTGTACTCCGCACGCCACAGCGTGGCGTCCTTCACGGTGGTGCTCGGTAGCACCGTGGTGCCCTTGTCCACGGGGATCCAGCCCAGGTCGGGGTCGGCTTGTGGCCCGGCGTAGAGCTGCTGCTCGAGGCTGACTTCCACGCGGTTGGTGGTGCGCAGGGGGGCTTGGCCGAATACCGAGATCTGCATTTGCCGGGAGTCTTTGCTGTTGAACACGACCGTGACCGCGCGGTCGGGCGCGATCTGTGCGAAGTCGGCTAACACCAAGCGCGAGAGATGCGCGTCGAGAATCGAGTTGGGCTGGTAGCGAGCCAGCACCAGCCGGATGAACGGGAAGTAAGCCAGCCCGCCGCTCAGGATGACGTCGGCGTACCACAGCCTGCGGTCGGGATCGTAGGTCACTTCGTGCCCGGCCACGGCCACCGCGGTACCGGGCTGCTCGTCGATGCTCAGCCCGTTCCCCTGTCTGACGGCGCTGGTGAAGAGGTCCGGCGTGGGAGCAATGGGTGTGGGGGCATTGCGCGACAGCCACAACGGGTCAACTCCCCACTGGGTGAGGTGCGAGGGATCGGGCGCCTTGTACCCGATCGCCAGGATGCTCAGCGGATTGGTCTTTGGCTGCACCGGCGGCAAGACCACGCCCAGCAACTCGCCCTCGCCGGACGAGTACCAGGGCCGCTCCAAGTACACGCGCAGGCCGCCGCCACGCCGCAGCGTACCGATGCCGCCCGCGGCCGCCATGGTCTCGTGGGCGAAGATCGGCACCACGTAGAGCAGGTTAGGTGACTGTGGTCGGGCAGAGCTTGGCACGTCGATCACGCCGAGCGGTAGTCGATGCATGTCGTCTACCACGCTGGCGGCTTTGGCATACGTAGGATCCGGCTTGGTCACCGCGCCGGTGTCGCTGGCGCGGGTAATCAGGTCGGGCTGCGCCGCCAGGTCGGCCTTGCTGAAGGGGAAGTACTCGCGATAGCGGGTGGTGCCGACCATCGTGTAGGCCACCCGGTGATACCTCGTGTTGCTGAACTCCTGAGTCAGGAACTTGTCGTCCGTGTCCACCACAGTCGGATTGTCGTAGGGGAATACCAGCGCCGTGTCGGCATAGTTCATCGGGATTTCGGAGACGTGCGCATTGTTCTCCAGCACGCTGGGGCCCGGCTGAGTCACATCGTCGGTCGGCTCGTACCAATGCGCCAGCAGGTCCAGCTTGACGGTGCTGTGCCCGCTGATAGGCATAGGTAGGTCGAACAGCGTGGCGGAGGTCTCGCCCGTCTGCCGCACCGCCATGAGCCGATGCGAGAACGCAGGCTTGATCAGTGGCCGCTGCACCGCGTGCACCAGGGTCATTTCGTGGGAGGGCGTGAGCAGCCAGACGAGGCCTTCCTCGGCAGCCTTCAGCAAGAGGCCGCCCAAACCGGCTTGCACAATCCAGTCCCACATGGCAAACAGGAGCAGGCCCGCGGGATTCGGCCGGGAACTATACTGGACCGTGACGATGTCGCCTTGGGGCAGCTCCACGGTCAGCAAGGGATGCGGGCTCGTCTCCCACAGGGGCAGGTTTGGCGCTGCCGTGGCGTCGATGCCTTTGAGCAGCAGCCTGAACGTGCCCTGATAGGGCCAATGGGCCTTCCCCCAATTGGGCTCGATAAACGCGTGGCCCGCCGGCACGCCGGGCAGGCCGAGGAATGCCGCCCCTACGCCCAACGGGTCCGGCATGTAGGGCAACGTCACGTAGTCGGTGTCCAGTGGGGCCAGGGTGTAGGTCGCGCCGCGAATCACCTGGGGTGGGGGCGTGGATAAGGGGTTGGCAGGCTGCGCCACCGGCTGGGGCGGAGGACCCGGCACCTTCTCTTGCGGCAGGCCGACGTCGGTCGTCGTGATTACCTGGTACCACGACATGCCCGCGGCCTCCGGAGGTGGTGGGCTGTCGAACATGCCGTGCGTCTCGGCCATCATCTCGCTGGTCTTAGGCGGCAGGAAATGCCGCTCGGCATCCTTGTTGTAGGTTGGCGACGATTGGGCCGCGTAGTACTGATCGACGTTGCGATCGAAATCGCTGCGAATCACCAGCCGGGCCATCGACTCGCCGGGCGACCCGCTGATGGAGTTGCGCAGGGCAATGACCGGCGCGATCAGCGGTTCCCAGCGCGCGTAGAACGTAGGGCTGGACTGGGCGGCGAGGAGCTGGGCGCCGGGTGCGGCGGGATCGATGCTGTGGCCTGCCATGTCGACCATGCGCGCCCGCACTTTATACACGTGGCCGAAGCGCAGCTTGGGCAGGCTCTGCGCGGGAACCTTGAAGTCGACCGTGAGGCCGTACTGCGTCAGGCCGGTGTCCGTGAGCTCGGTCGGCTGCTCGGGCGTCTCGCCCTGGTTGTCGATGCCGATGGGCGTGACGGGGCGTGGGGCTGCCAGGCTCCAACCCGACCAGCGGAAGATCTGCTCGTGCAGATTCAGGTCGCTGTTCGCCACGCCCGGCGTCTCCGAGCCGGCCATGGTCACGAAGCCCTCGCCGTCCGTCGTAACCTCCTGATTCGACGGCAGCGAAGCATGCTTGAACGTGAAGGTGCCTCTTCTCCGGCTGAGCGAGAGCCAGGTATTGGTCAGCTTCTGCCAGATGTCGATGGCATAGCCGCGCACCAGATCGTCCGCGTACATTTCGACGGGCGCGTTGCTTTCCGCCGCCGTGTTCTGGTCGTTCGCCGTCTGAAAACGCTGCGCGAGGTCGTAGGCGCGCCCGTTGTGGATCAGCGCGATACCGGCGGAACGCAGCGAGGGCACGCTCTGGTTCATCGATTGGCCCGCGACCGGCCTGGCCACTTGCTGCGTGAGGGTCGCCGCCAAGCTCATCAGCTTCACCGAGGCGCCGGTGACGTCCATCTGCGTAATGCCGAACGTCGTAGTGTCAAACAAATGCAGTAGCAGATCGCCGGTGAGATACGAACCCGTCTTGGGCTGCGCTCTGAATCCGCCGGTGGTGTCGAGCAGGTAGTGGGTGAGCGGAAGTACGTTCGGTGCAGTACCGAGTCTGGAGGGTACGACCGATACCGTGGTGGCGGCCGCTCCAATGGGTATGCTCGCCTCGAACGGTATCTCCAGCTCGACGACCAGGCCCAGCCTGACCAGCAGCTCTGGGTAGTGGCCCAGCGCCGCAATCATCTTGTGGAAATCAAACGAGTCGACCAGGTCGGATACCTTCGGCCTGGGCGTGTGGATTCTTGGGTTCGCGTCATAGGAATGGGCCGTTCGATGCAGGAACATGTCTACCTGGTGGTAGTCGCCGGCGACCCCGCCGGGCTGTTCATCCGCCCGAAACGCCCTGACCTTACGATCGCGCAGCTGCCCGTTGATCTGCTCATCGAGGCGATCCGGCTCGTGCTCCCTTTCCACGAGCGGGTTGAACAGCTCAATGAGGTTGCGCACATTGGGGAACTGGCTGGGATTCTTGGCGACCGCTCGTATGACGCTCTGATAGCGTTGTTGAATGTCGTTTTGCAGTCTGCCGACTGGGTAGGATCGCACGACCTGGTTGGTGCGATCTTCGAAGGCGAAGGGGATTATCGGTGTCGCGGCCGTGAACAGGGCCTGCCAGAGATCCATATCCGGCCTGGCACTGATCACGTGGGCCGGCAGGGTGGGGCCACCCGCAAACGCCACGCTGAACTTGATGCCGGCCACGGTCTCCGGCCACTTGAGCCAGTCGGGGAAGTCGCCGAGCACCGGCGTGCCGTCTTCCTGGAGGCGCGGCGATACGAAGACGCTCACGGCTAGCTTGGCGCCGGGTGCCAACGGGCCCTGCGGCCCGTGCGGGATGGCGGTCCAGGTGATCACCTGCTTCTTCATTCGTGGCCCTCCTGCGTCATGCGGTGGCGGACGAGGGCGGGCAAGATGCCCGCGCCCCCGGAAATCTGCTTCTTCATCTGCTGCCCAGTAGAGAGGGCGATCGGACCGATTGGTCGGATCGGACGGACAGGACGGCGTTCATGAGGCAAAGGCCAGGAGGTAGTCGTTCCAATTCTGCTCGCTCACCTGGTCCGCGAACGTGGGGTCGTGGTCCGAACCGGCAAACTGGCGCTGGACCGTGGCCGACACCGAGATGCTGAAGAAGATGACGTGTACGGAGATGGTGAGCGTGGCCGTTCCTGTCACACTGGTGTTGGGGCCTTCCTTGTCGTAGGTCAGATCCAGCTCGACGTCGATGGAGGCGGAGATGATGCCGCCGAGCACCTCCACGTCGCCGTGAATGTGCACGAAGCCCGTGAGGACGGTCTGGTCCTTGGGGCTCTTCTCCATCTTGAAGTAGATGCCCGCCATGATGGAGACGCTGCCGCTGGCGATGCCGAAGTCGAGGGAGAGCTCGGCGCCAAACTCGAACGATGCCTCCAGCATGTCCAGGCCATCGAGGCCCAGGCTGATGCCGAAGAAGCCGCCGCCGCCGAGCATGGATACCGTCAGGATGAAGGGCTGCTCGCGGGTGCAGAAGTTGAAGTACACCTGAGCCGGACTGCTGCCGATGAAGGGAATCGTGACCTTGGCGCCCAGCGAGATGTTCTCTAAACTGAACATCCCCACGCCGATGCTGGGCAGGTCGAAGGTGAATCCTGCCTCGACCCCGTCGGCGGTGATGTCCAGGAACGGCGGGTCGGTGAAGCCATCCGAAGGGATAGCATCCTTGAGATCGTTCACGAAAGAGAGCGGCCCCTCGAACATCACTTCCACGCCGGGGTCGGGTACCGTCACATCCGGCTTCTGGCCGCTCGAGGCGCTGAAGGTCAGCCCAGCGAAGCCAACGTAGATGACGTCCGCCAGATCGATGCCTATCTTGCCCAACGTGCCGAGGATGCTGAACGAGGGGTCGCTGCCGTCGAGCGGGATGTGCACCTTGGCGGTAACCGATAGGAATTTGTCCAGAGCCTTGAAGGGGGCAAAGTCTTGCAGGTGCGGCGACCAGCTGAGGGTCGTGTCGAGCGCTGTAGGCAGCTGGCCCTGCTTGAGCAGCGGCAGCGGATTGAGGCCCTGCACGTTCCCCAGGTCGGTGACAAGTTTCTGGAGATCGGTTACGAACGCCGAAACCGGCGTTTCGATCGACGAGGCGTCTGTCTGCACACTGCCGAGGGTGGCCGGCGAGATCGTGCCAAGATCGGCCAGCAGCTTGTCGACAGCCGACAGGAGCGTGGTCAGGTCACCGACCAGTGTGCCGAGGTCCGAGACAACCGCCGACAGGTCGCCAAGCAAATCCTGCACTGGGCCCGGTATGGAGTTCAGAGCATTCCTCAGCGAGGTGAGGGGGCCTTGCAGAGCAGCGAGTGTCGAGGCGAACGGCGCCAGCTGGGCCTGGATGGCAGCACCCGCGGTGGCCATGGCCTGTGCGGACAGCGCTGCCAGCTGGGTCTTGATCTGGTCGATGGCCTGGTTGACTGCCTGGTCGACCAGCTGGCTGAGCGTATCAGGCGCACTTTCGATTGACTGGACGAGTGAGAGCACCTGAAAGAGCGGCGCCAGAGACGGCAGCTTGATGATCGACGAAAGCGACACGGCACCCAGGATTTTTGCATCGCTGTCGAAGAAATTACTGAGGAAACTCATGACGTCCGAGGCAGCGCCATCGGCGGCGGTGCCATCGGCCACCTTATCGAAATTGCCGCCAACGGGCCCCGTCATGCGCGACAACGCGGTGATGGCCAGGCTAGGTGTTACGGTGCCCGGCGTGCCCGTGCCGCCCGAGCTGCTGCCGCCGAACGTGACCGTCGGCTTGGTAGCGTCCAGGATTTCGGCGAAGACTTCGCCGACATTGGCCGAGCCACCCAGGGCGTTCTGGAGGAAGTGATCGCTCAGCTTGATTTGGGGCTTCTGGCCGGTGCGCAGCAGGGCTTCCACCGCGGGAATGCCGACGGTGGCGGACTTCATGATGGGCACGAAGCGCGGCTCGTCGGCGGCAATCAGCGCCTTCTGCGTCAGCGTCTTGCTCGAGGGCACGAAGACGTCGAAGGTGAGGTCCGTGGTATGCAGCGTCGTGTCCCCCGGCTTGTTGCTGGGGGCGAACGCCACCTTGGCACCACCCATCGGACGCGTGCGGCGGGCAGGGTAGTCGCCGCCACTGGAGGCGTAGATGCTCTTGAGCGCCGCCATGGCCTTCTCGTCGAAGGCGAGGAAGCTATCGACGCCGATGAAGGCGAGAGGAGCGGTGAACTCGGCCCGCTGCCCGACCTGATCCTGGCCGATGCAGTGGAACTGGAAGTCGATCACGCCGTTCGCGCCGGGGACCCTGGGCCAGAAGGCATCGATGGCCGACGCCGGCTTGAGGTCGGGTGGGTTGCTGATCTCGCTCTGCTCAGGGGGCTCGAGGTCTGGGGTGGTGATCGTGGTGATCTGGACCTGCTTGAAGGGCATGGCCCGGTCGATAGACCGCCCGGCGCTATCCGCCAGGTTGCTGCTGCCGAACTGCTTGATGGGCTCGCGCACCACGATGAACATGCGCTGGAACAGGTAGGCGACGTTGCGCCCATTCTGCAGGTAGAACTTGCGCTCCGTGATCTTGACGAGCGAAGCTGAATGCCCGAAGGGGAAGAGGTAGCCCTTGTAGACGACGCGCACGTAGTTGTCGCGCCCTTGCGTGCCTTTGTGCGTCCACTCCTCCAGCGCGATGCCCAAATTGACACCTTGTGGCCAGGCGCCGTGAACATCTACCCAGGCGCCAAGCGTGGAGAGCATCAGCCGATTGACCTGGACGGGCAGGGGATTGTACGACCGCTCAGGAGGCGCTACTGAGACTGGTAGCGCCCAGGAACCGGTTGCGGGGTCTGACAGAGCCTCCGGCTGCGGCCGGATGGCAGGTACGGCGGCGGCTGCGGCCGGTTGAGCGGGCGGGTTTGCATGGCTATCAAACAGGGTTTGGTGCACAAGAGTGGTATCGAAGGCCCTTGCTGCCTGTGCTTCGCTGGCGGCCAAAGGCAGCACATGGATGGGCACGATGGGCAGGACGGGTGTGGTCTTGGGCGGCGTGGCAAAGGCGAAGTTGGAGGTGAGCGCCACCAGCTCGAGGCGGTCAAGCCCGGTGAGGGAGGAGCGGAAGGGGTTATTGTCGGGCAGGGTGTGCGCGTACGGTGGTGGCAAATCGGGAGACCAGATCGCGCGAATCGTGCGGAACGGTTGCAGGAGGTCCGCGGGCTTGCCGCCTACATAGGTATCGAGCGTCACCGCGTACTTTGTGCCGTCGGGCGTGGTCTGCGCCTGGTAGGCATAGTGGGTATCCACGAGGTAGACCTGGCCGGCGCGATGCTTCGTGGCCGGGATTGGCACCTTGACGCCCAGTCGGGTGTGCCAGAGCTCAGTCCAGCCCTTGTGGGTCACGGGCGTGAAGGAGTGAATCCAGCCAGAGAACTGGTTCGGCGAGATTTGCAGCCGCCAGGGAATCTCCAACGAGGTTTCCGTGGGGAGTGGGTCGGCGATGGGCGCCTTCGTGTAGCCTCCGGCAGGCAGCGCCGTGGGTGGCACACTCGGGATGAGTTGCGCCCAATCGAGCAGAGCCTGGAGTGTGAGGGGAAGCGCGGTGAACCCGGCAGGCATGGCGAAGACGAGCCGGCTCTCGCCGGCCAGGCGCTTGTCCACTGGGAAGTGCGGGGTGCCGTCGGGGAATTCACCCTTCTTGCCGGCGTCGGGATCGGGTGGCAGGTTCGTGTGCAATGGATCAGGATTGGCAGGAACGGCAACCGCGGATTCGACCTGGAAGAATGCCTGCTCGGCGATATTCTGGCCCTGGATGTGCACTGCCAGGTATGGGGGGGCGGGCGGGGCGCTGCCTTTACCGGTCTTGGTGAGCCTGTGGACGAGCTGCGGCGGCTTATTCGGCGCCGAGACATCGACTGTCAGGTTGATGAACTCGAAGGTCAGGGCCAGGAGATCGTCGGGCCGGACCACCGAAAACCGCGGATTGACGAGGGTGAAACGCTGGAAGGCCGCGGTTGGATGGTCGGAGAGCGTGATCTGGGCGGCATGCTGTGCGCCCGACCGCTCCAGTCCCTTGGCGACGAACGCGAGCAGCGTGCCCGGAGGAATCGTAGCGGGCGCAGCGGCGGCGCCGGCTACCGGGATGCTTGCCCTGAGCACGGCAGGCGTGCAGTGCACCGCGGTGACCGTACTGCCGTGGGCGACGAGCTCGAAGGGCGGTGCGCCGGGTGCGTCACCTACCTCCACGGCGCACGAGCCGGCCGCGAGCCAGGTAGGCTGCGCGCCAAAGCGGGCGACGAGCGAGCGCTGGTCGCCGGCCGGATCGAAGGCGATGGCGTAGCGGGCGCCGGCAAGCGGCAGCGAGGCGGCGGTGCCGCTCGCGGCTCTGAGGCCGGAATGGGGCTGGAATATGAGGCTGTCAGCGGCCTCGGCTACCAGGGCAGCAGCGCGATGACCGGCAGCGTCTTCGTCGAGCTCAAAGTGGATCGAGTTGAAGGCGTTGGACGGCGTGAGCAGAGACCATAAGCCGTTGGGCGCGAACGCGGGCTGCAGATCCCAGGTGTTTGTGCCGCGCCAGAGGTTGACCAGAGTTCGTTTCGCATTTTGCGCGCGAATCAGGCTCGGGGCCTCCGGTGCGGGCAGGCTGAGCTGCAACGTGCCGGCGGGCAGCGGCCGGCCCAGGTTGCGCACTGCAGCGATACGGGTCCCGGAGATGGTCCAGAGCCAGTCCGGCGTGAACGCCGCCCGACCGGCGCCGGCCAGGGTGAGCGTGGCTCTGGTACCCAGGCCAATGTGGGCGCTCTCGAGGCGAACCCTCGACTCGAGGGCACTCAGTCCCATGAGCCAGGGCAGGAACGGGCCCTTGGCGGCGAAGCCGCCAAGGGCCATGTCGAGGTTGATGGTCCAGCCGGTAAGCGCGCGGCGGACGACACAGGTAAAGTCAGCCGGCAGGTCGGTGCCTGGGTAGCGCGCGCCATGTAGCTGGAGCTGAATGGCGTCTGTAGTCTGCTGTAGCGTCAGCGCCGGCGAGCCGGCGAAGCGACGAACGTCCACGACCCAGCGGTCGACGCCGCCGGCGCGGAAGGCGACGCGCCCCTTGCCGCGCACGAGCTCGAAGGAGCCGAGCAGGGAGTCTTCCACGGCGCGCAGCGCGGGTGCGGCGCCCGCGGCGGTGACGCCGGCGAGTCCCAGCGCCCTGCGGCGCGACATTGCCGGATCATCTGGGTTCTCGCGCATGACTTGGCTGGTTGACTGAGACCGAGAAGCTCGCAGGCCGGCGAGATTGAGGAGTGCGCGTGGCATTCGATCGCCTCCGGTGAGTTTCGCTATGGCCGGCCAAGTGCCGGGCCAGGTTGGTCGCTCCTCTTCCTTGGCATCGTCGATTGGATGTGCATGCTCGAGGCCGACCAGGCCGCGCCCCACTCGTGGCGAGGGGCCGCCAGTTTGCACATGGGCAAAGCATACTCTACTCGGCGGGCGCTGCATAGACGTGAGATCGCGCTTTTGCGGTAGATTCGGGCAGGTTTGCGGGCCTCCAACGTTCGTAGTTGACCCAAATGCGCTGATGGCAACCGATGGCCAGATCACGCGGTGGCAGGTCTAGCGATGGCGGGGAGAGCCTGACACTGCGGTGTCAGGTGAGCGTGCACGTTCATGGGTGGCAAGCTACAAGGGCGCGCCTGTTCGTTTCGCATTTTTCAGTGGCCGCGCGGGTGCCGGGCCGCTGGATGGGCCCGGCGCCGAGTTCGTTTCGCAGTTTTCTTATGCGTGGGAAAGCCGGAGGCTGGGGCTGATCCAAAGCCTGATACTGCGGTATCAGGGCAGCGTACGAGCGCCTTCGGTTGCGTGGGGTCGGGGCAGGGCAGGGGTGCCTGCGGCCGCGGGGCGGTGAAGTGGCCGGGCGAGGAGTTCGTTTCGCAGTTCTTGCGCATGGAGGCGAGGGCCTGCTTGAGGGCGTCGTTGGCGTCGGGGAAGTGGATCT
>Ga0187876_1000009_pt1 | contig 166172 bp, 138 predicted proteins | sample June2016WEW_17_4_FD_133000 | JGI IMG/M metagenome (GOLD analysis project Ga0187876, IMG submission 133000) | Peatland microbial communities from SPRUCE experiment site at the Marcell Experimental Forest, Minnesota, USA - June2016WEW_17_40 | ecosystem: Environmental > Terrestrial > Soil >... | reverse complement strand
GTTGCTCTTGCACATCTGCCTTCTTCCAGGGCATTGTCTCCTCGGCTTTCGGCCGAGAATCCTACCCCAGAAATGTCGCAGATGTCTTGATAACGCATGTCGCAGATGTCATGATGCCGTACAACCTTAGGGGACCGCAGTTACAGAACGCCAGCGGGCCGGGCATGCCCGGCCCCTACGCTACAATTGGATTTACTCTCTCCCGTTAGGAATTTCCGTGACAGGTCACGAAACCAGACAGCGTTTTCTCGATTTCTTTGCCGCCCGCGGCCACCGGGTGGTGCGCAGCTCCTCGCTGGTGCCTGCCAACGATCCGACGCTGCTGTTCACCAACGCCGGCATGAACCAATTCAAGGACACGTTCCTTGGCCTCGAGAAACGCGCCTACTCGCGCGCCGCCAGCACTCAGAAATGCGTGCGCGCCGGCGGCAAGCACAACGACCTCGAAAACGTCGGCTACACCCGCCGCCATCACACCTTCTTTGAGATGCTCGGCAATTTTTCTTTCGGCGATTATTTTAAGGCCGAGGCCATCGAATTCGCCTGGGATCTCATCACCAAGGATTATGGCCTGCCCAAGGACAAGCTCTACATCACGGTTTTCCGTGAGGATGACGATGCTGAACAGCTTTGGCAAAAGGTCGCCGGCGTGCCGAAGAGCCGCATCTTCCGCCTCGACGAGAAGGACAATTTCTGGCAGATGGGCGAAACCGGCCCCTGTGGGCCGTGCTCGGAAATCCACTACGATCTGGGCGTGGAAGCCGCCGACCCGGGTAAAGAGAACGTCGCATTTCCCGGCGATGCCGGCGACCGCTACGTCGAAATCTGGAACCTGGTGTTCATGCAGTTTGACCGCGACGCCGCCGGCAAGCTGACGCCGCTGCCGCGGCCTTCCATCGATACCGGCATGGGCCTGGAGCGCGTCGCCGCCGTTTTGCAGGGCAAAATCTCGAATTACGATACCGACCTGATTCACCCCATCGTGTTGCGCGCCGCCAGCCTGTTCCACCTGACCCACGGCTCGGACCCGCGCGTCGATACGGCCCTGCGCATCGCCGCCGACCATGCGCGCGCCGCGGCTTTTCTGATTCACGACGGCGTGCTGCCCTCCAACGAAGGCCGCGGCTACGTGCTGCGCAAGATCATGCGCCGCGCCATGCGCAACGCCCGCATGGTCGGCCAGCAGGAGCCGTTCCTCTACCAGCTCACAGGCTTCGTGGCCGAGCTGATGCAGCCGGCGTTTCCCGAATTGATGGAGAGCGTCGGGCGCGTCGCCCGTGTGGTCAAGGACGAAGAGCACCGCTACGCCACCACCTTCCTGGTGGCTGAGAAGGTGTTCAACGACGCCATCAAATCCGTCAGCGGCGTTATTCCGGGCGCCGTGTCGTTCAAACTCTACGACACTTACGGCCTCGCACTCGACGAGCAGGAAGACATGGCGCGCGAGCACTCGCTCGGCATTGACCGCGCCGGCTTCGAACAGGAAATGCAGCAGCAGCGCGAGCGCGCCCGCGCAAGCTGGAAGGGCGCCGAAAAGGGCGTGGTCGCGCCGGCCTACCAGAAACTGATCGAGCAGGGGCGCACCAAGTTTCTGGGATATGAGGAGATGGACGCCGAGGCCCGTGTGATCGGCCTCGTGGTGGACGGCCAACCGGTCGACCAGGTGCCGACCGCTGTTCGGGCGGAGCTGGTGTTCGACCGGACGCCGTTCTATGCCGAGGCCGGCGGCCAGGTGGGCGACCGCGGCGAACTGTACGCCGACATTGCCAACAAAGTGGCCGACGTGGAAGCTGCTTTCTATCCGGTGCCCGGCCTGATCGTCCATCGCATTTTGACCCATGCGCCCATCGCGCTGGGTGACACGCTTCTTGCGCGCGTTGCCGCGCCGCTGCGCGATGCCACGCGCCGCAACCACACCGCGACCCACCTGCTCCACGCCTCGCTGCGCCAGGTCCTCGGCGCGCACGTCAAGCAGGCCGGCAGCGTGGTGGATCCGGGCCGGCTTCGCTTCGACTTCACCCATTACGCCGCCATGGACAGCGCCGAAATCGAAGAGGTCGAACGGCTCACCAACCAGCAGATTCTCCGCAACGCCGAGGTCGCGACCAAAATTATGCCGCTCGAGCAGGCCATCGCCACCGGCGCCATGGCGTTGTTCGGCGAAAAATACGGCGAGCAGGTCCGCGTGGTGAGCGTGCCCGGTTTCAGCCAGGAATTGTGCGGCGGCACACACGTGCGGCGCACTGGCGACATTGGCCTCTGCAAGATCGTCTATGAGGGCAGCATTTCCTCGGGCGTCCGCCGCATCGAAGCCATCACCGGCGAAGGCGCGCTGCGCCAGTTCCAGGAATCCACCGGCGCCCTGCGCCGCGTCGCCGAGATCGTACACGCTTCCGAGCCCGAGCTTGCCGAACACGTCGCTAAACTGCTCGCCAATGAGCGCGCGCTTGAGCATCAGCTCAAGCAGTTGAAGGAGCGGCTGGCCCAATCCGCCGCCGGCGCGCTTGAGGCCCAGGCGCGCACGCTGAATGGCTCCAGGGTGCTCGCTGCGCGCCTCGAAGGAATGGACCGCCAGCAGATGCGCTCGCTGGCCGATTCGCTGCGCAACAAGTGGAAGTCCGCTGTCGTCGTGCTGGCTTCCGGCGAAGAAGGAAACGTCTCCATCGTGGCCGCTGTCACCAAGGACCTCACCGCCAAAGTGCAAGCCGGCAAGCTGGTGGGCGCGGTCGCGCAAGCGATCGGCGGCAAAGGCGGCGGCAGGCCCGATATGGCCGAGGGGGGCGGCAAGGACGCCGCGGCAATCGATGCCGCGCTCGAAAAGGTGTACCGCGATCTGGAAGGAAGCCTAAGTTAGACGAGGCAGCAGGCACGGCTCATGCCATCTACTCCCATGACCGAATCCTTTGACACGCTCATCGTCGGCGCCGGGCCAACCGGCCTTGCCTGCGGCATCGAACTCCAGCGCCGCGGCGTTAAGACGGTGCTCATCGAAAAGGGCTGCGTGGTCAATTCCATTTACCACTACCCTACCAATATGGTGTTCTTCACCACGCCGGAGTTGCTCGAAATCGGCAACATTCCGATGACCAGCCTGAACGAAAAACCTAATCGCCACGAAGCCCTGAAATATTACCGGCGCGTAGCGGAGCATTATCGGCTGGATATTCGCCAGTATGAGCGGGTGGAACAAATCACCGGCGCCGACAATTCCTTCGAAATTCATACCACCGACCGCCTGTGCGCCCGCCATCTATACCTGGCACGCAAAGTCGTGCTGGCTATGGGGTACTATGACGTACCAAATATGCTGGGAGTGCCGGGCGAACACCTGGAAAAGGTCCTGCATTATTACAAGGAGCCGCATCCCTATTACAACCACGAGGTGGCGGTGATTGGCGGCCAGAATTCGGCGGCCATCGCCGCCCTGGAGTTGAACTGGACCGGCGCGCGCGTCACGCTGATCCACCGCGAGGGCGCGATCTCGGGCCACGTCAAGTACTGGATCAAACCAAATCTGGAAAACCGCATCAAGAGCGGCGAGATCCGGGCGTTCTTCCATTCGCGCGTTGTCGAGATTCTGCCCGATTCCATTCGCGTTGCGACCCCGGATGGGGAGAAAACATTGAAGAACGATTTTGTTTTTGCCATGATCGGATATCGTCCCGATCTGGATTTCCTCTCTGCCACCGGAATTTCGTTGGAATCTTCTACACAAAAGCCCCGCACCGACCCTGCCACGCTCGAAAGTGAGCGCCCCGGTATTTACCTGGCGGGCGTAATTGTGGCCGGCATGCACACCAACGAAATCTTCATTGAAAATGGACGGTTTCACGGCCGCCAGATCGCCGAATCCATCGCCTCCCGCCTGTAACACTGCGTCTCCGGCAAGCGCATTTCCGCCCATCCACCATTAGTACTGGAGCTACCCATGTAGCATCTTTAATCCCCAATCTGCAACGTTCAGCCACCTCGGTGTGTCTAATGTAATGACGAGGAGGAGAGTATCCCATGCTTCAATCTTTGGTTAACACCTTATTTGGTTGTGCTCACTCGCGCACGACTTTCCCCATGACGCCCGGCCGGAGGAATGGCGCAATCGCGGCTCAAAACGCCACGCACCTGGGTACTTACGTGGTTTGTCTCGATTGCGGCAGGGAGTTCGCCTACGACTGGAGAACGATGCGCGTGGGGCATCAGATCGTCGCGCCGGTAGCGTCCACGGCCACTGTCGCCGTGTCGCCGTCCTCAGCCGTTCAGCAGGCCCAGCCAATGTTTTGATAAGCCTGTGGCGCAGGCCCCCGGTCTGGGTCCGGAGTTCCGCGCCATCGTGCGGAGTGCCTCGCGAAGCGTGAGGCAGGCGTTTTCGACTGTCAGGCGGGCATGCGCTCAACCAGTTGTGCTCCGTCCGTCGCCAGCAGTAATGCTTCCCAGCACCACCGCCCGTCGGGCGCCTGTGGCCGAGGTTAGATTACCAGGCCTGCCATGCCATGTCTCATGCGCCAGCATGGCGAACGCCACCGCCTCCTTAGCGTCGATATCGATTCCGTAGTCCGCCGTCGTAGCCACCGCCGCCTCCGGCAGGAAGGCGGCTAGTTGCGCCATGATGCGCGGGTTGTGCGCTCCGCCGCCGGAGACGATCAGTTCCGCCTCCGCCGCGCCGCCCTTCCGCACGCCAATAGCGATGGTGGCCGCAGTTAGCGCGGTCGCGGTGGCGATCAAATCGCACATCGCCAGCTTCGATCGCTTCATCCGTTCCACAAACTCCGCGCCGTATTGTTCCCGCCCCGTGCTTTTGGGCGGATCGCGACGATAGTACGCGTCGCTCAGCAGCTCATCGAGCAGCCCCCGATGGACGCGGCCTGCAGCCGCCAACCTGCCGCCGCGGTCGAAGTTCCGCTTGCCCCGCGTGTGCTCGCGCACCAGGGCGTCGATTACCATGTTGCCTGGCCCCGTATCGAAAGCCGACACGTCGTCCGGCGGGGCGCCCGCCGGGATCACGGTGATATTGGCGATACCGCCGATGTTAAGCGCGGTGCGCGCCCGTTTCGGATGCCGGAACAGCAGGTAATCGGTGTAGGGAACCAGCGGCGCGCCCTCGCCTCCGGCTGCGATATCGCGCGCCCGAAAATCCGCCACTACAGGCACCCCGGTGCGCTCCGCGATCACTGCCGGCTCGCCGATCTGCAACGTGTTGCGCCGGCCCTCATGATAAATCGTCTGCCCGTGGCAGCCGATCAGCTCCACCCGCCCGAAGCGAAGCATCGCGCGATTCGCCGCGCGCGCATACAATTCGCCGAGTTCGAAATGCAGCCGAGACACCGTGCTGGTGTGCGTCGCCGCGTTCGACACCGCCAGCAGCTCTCTCCGCACCGCCGCCGGATAAGCCGTCGATTGGAATCCGATCACGCGTACGCGTTCGCGTCCGCCCATTTCCACGATCGCCACGTCGATCCCGTCCAGCGACGTCCCGCTCATGATGCCCGCAATTCGCATGCTTGTCCTCGCCTCACGCCCCACCTGCACCGGCCGGCGGATACTACACCGCGCGCCGCGGGCCGGGCATGCCCGGCCCCTACATCAACTCTTTTTGCAATTCGGCTAGTAATTCCAGCGCCTCGATCGGCCGCAGCCGGTCCAGGTCGAGCGCGCGGACGCGCTCCGCAATGCCGTACCCTACCGGCTCGAAGAGCCGGATCTGCACCGGACCCGCCTCCTCCGCTTTCACCAATTCCTCGCTCACCGCGTGTTCGGTGCGCTCGTGCAGCTTCAGCACTTCGCGAGCGCGCTCGATCACCGCCAGCGGTAGCCCCGCCAACCGCGCCACTTCAATCCCGTAGCTGCGGTCCGCTTTGCCCGGCTCGACTTTGCGCAAAAAGATGATGTGATCGCCCGCTTCCTTCACCGTCACGCGCAGGTTGCTCACGCCCTCCAGTTGCTCGGCCAGCTCGGTCAGCTCGTGATAGTGCGTGGCGAAGAGCGTCTTGGCCCGCGTCCGCGCGTGGATGTGCTCCACCACTGCCCAAGCCAGCGCCAGGCCGTCGTAGGTCGCCGTGCCGCGGCCGATTTCGTCCAGCACGACGAGGCTGCGCGCCGTCGCCGTGTTCAGAATCGCCGCCGTCTCGGTCATCTCCACCATGAACGTGGAACGGCCGCGCGCCAGGTTATCCGACGCACCGATGCGCGTGAAGATGCGGTCGATCAGCGGCAGTTCCGCCTCCTCCGCCGGCACGTAGCTGCCCATCTGCGCCAGAATCGCGATCAGCGCCGCCTGCCGCAGGTAGGTCGATTTGCCGCCCATGTTGGGACCGGTGATGATGGCGATGAGGTTCGACCCGTTGTTCAGGTACAGGTCGTTGGGAATGAAGCGGCCGGTTTCTTCGCCCGTCAGCCGTTCAATCACCGGATGCCTGCCCGCCAGGATACGCATCTCGCCAGTCGCGGAAAACTTCGGACGATGGTACCGGTTCTCCGCCGCCACCTGCGCCAGCGCCGCCGTTACGTCCAGTTCCGCCACCGCCGCCGCCGTTGCGCGTATGCGCTGCGCCTCCGCGCCGGCGCGCCGCCGCACCTCGGCGAACAGATCCTTTTCCAGGCTCAGGATCTTCTCCTCTGCGTCCAGCACCTTGTGTTCGTATTCCTTCAACTCGGGCGTGGTGAATCGCTCCGCGTTGGCGAGCGTCTGCTTGCGCTCATAGTCGGCCGGTGCCAGGTGCTGGTTGGCGCGCGTGATTTCGATGTAGTATCCGAAGACGTTGTTGAACCGCACCTTGAGCGACCCGATGCCGGTGCGCTGCCGTTCGCGGGATTCGATCTGCGCGATGTACCGCTGGCCGTTCTGTTTCAGGTCGCGCAGCTCGTCAAGCTCCGCGTGGAAGCCGGCGCGGATAGTCCCGCCATCGGCCACGTTGAGCGGCGGCTCATCGGCAATCGCCTCGAGCACCAGCTTGGCTACGTCGGCGAGTTCGTCCAGCGAGTCGTGAATCGCGCGCAGGCGCGTGCTCTGCAACGTCGCGATCAGCCGCCGCAGCGCGGGAATCTTCTCGATCGACCGGCCCAGCGCCAGCAGTTCCCGCGGCCCGGCCGTGCCCAGCGTCACTTTGGCCAGCAGGCGTTCGATATCGAGGATACCGGCCAACTGGTCGCGCAACTCCGCGCGCGCAATCGTCTGCTCCAGCAACTCGCCCACGGCTCCCGACCGTTCCTCGATTTCGCCCTGGTCCATCGATGGCCGCAGCAGCCGCTGGCGCAAGAGGCGGCCGCCCATCCCGGTCCGTGTCTGGTCCAGCACACCCAGAACCGTCGCCTGCGAGGAGCGGCCGGCGGCGTCCACATCCGCCGCGAACACCGGCTCGGTCAATTCCAGGTTGCGCACCGTCACCGCGTCCAGCACCATGGAATCGGCGCGGTTGTACCAGGTGGGCCGGTCGAGATGATCGAGCGCCGCCCGCTGCGTGTCGCGCAGGTAGTGCAGAATGGCGCCCGCTGCGCCCACCGCCGCCGGCCTGCCGCCCAGCCCGCAGCCGTCCAGCGTCAGCAGCTTGAAGTGGTCGCGCAGCGTGCGGTCCGCGTAATCCACCGTAAAAATCCAATCTTCGATTTCGGTGCGCACGAAGCGCGGCGCGCGCGATTCGGCCGGCGGCGGCGGCGCCAGATCGGCGGGAACCAGCACCTCTTTCGCCCCCAGTTGCTCGAGCGCGCCCGCCACTTCCGCCACGTCCATTTCGGTTACCCGAAACTCGCCGGTCGAAACATCCACGTGCGCCACGCCGGCGCGCGCCCCGGCAGGCGCCACCGCTGCCAGGTAGTTGTTCTCATGCGGCCGCAACAGGCTCGCGTCCATCACCGTGCCCGGCGTTACCACCCGCGTCAGCTCGCGCTTCACCAGCTTTTTGGCCAGCTTCGGGTCTTCCATCTGGTCGCAGATGGTCACCCGGTGCCCCTTCTGGATCAGCCGCGCGATGTACCCTTCCGCCGCGTGGTAGGGCACGCCGCACATCGGAATTGCCGCGCCTTTTTCCTTATTGCGCGAAGTGAGCGTGATCTCCAGGTCGCGCGCCGCGACCACCGCGTCTTCGAAGAACAGCTCGTAGAAATCGCCGAGCCGGAACATCAGCAGCGCGTGCGGCACCTGCTGCTTGATGCTGTTGTACTGCCGCATCAGCGGCGTGGAAGCATCAGCCGACATCGCGCCTGCCGTGCCCGCGAACCTCGGAAGGAGCGAAAAAGACCATTCCGAGCCACAGATGAACACAGATGAACACGGATGAGACTTCTGTTTTTCTATCTGTGTTCATCTGTGTTTATCCGCGGCCAGCATTCTCGTTCTATCCGTGTTCATCCGCGGCCAGTATTCTTTCCAGCCCGCTCACGCGTAAATCCCTCGCAGCTTGATCGCCGTCGCCACCCGGTCGAGCGCCAGCATGTACGCCGCGATCCGGTTGTTCACGTGGTGCTTTTCCGCGTACTCCACCACCGCGTCGAAGCTCTCCACCATGATCTCTTCCAGCCGTGTGTTCACCAGTTGCTCGTTCCAGAAGAAGCCTTGCCGGTCCTGCACCCATTCGAAATAGGAGACCGTCACCCCGCCGGCGTTGGCCAGGATGTCGGGGATCACGAAAACCCTCTTGTCGAAAAGCACTTCATCGGCCAAAGGCGTGGTCGGGCCGTTGGCGCCCTCGCACAGGATCTTGCAGCGAATGCGGTCCGCGTTTGCGGATGTGATCACGTTTTCCGTGGCTCCCGGCAGCAGCACGTCGCAATCCAGGAACATCGCTTCCGTCTTGTCGATCGCTTCGCCGCCGCTGAATCCGACGACCGATCCGGTCTCCTTGCGGTGTTTTTGGAGCGCGGCGATATCCAGTCCCTTGGGATTGTAAACCGCGCCATCGTACTCGATGATGCAGACGATCTTGAAGCCCATCGCCGCCATCAAGCGCGCGGCCATGCCGCCAACATTGCCGAACCCTTGAATGACCACGCGGCAGTTCTGGGGCGCCAGGCCGAGCCGCTTCAGCGCCTGCACGCTGACGATCATGCAGCCCCGTCCGGTAGCTTCCGGCCGGCCGCGCGATCCACCCATCGAGGCCGGTTTGCCGGTCACCACCGCCGTCGTGGTATGCCGCATGTGCATCGAGTAAGTGTCCATGATCCACGCCATCACCTGCTCGTTGGTGTTGACATCGGGCGCGGGCACGTCGCGCTCCGGTCCCAGAAAATCGATGATCTCCGCGGTGTAGCGGCGGGTCAGCTTCTCCAGTTCCGTGTCCGAGAGCAGGTGCGGGTCGCAGATGACGCCGCCTTTGCCGCCGCCGAACGGGATGTTCACCACCGCGCATTTCCAGGTCATCCACGATGCCAGCGCCCGCACTTCGTCCAGCGTTACGTCCGGCGCGAAGCGGATTCCGCCCTTGGCCGGCCCGCGCGCCAGCGAATGCTGCACCCGGTAGCCTGTGAACACCTCGATCCGTCCATCGTCCAGTTGCACCGGAATGTTGACGGTGATTTCCTTGTTCGGCGCGCGCAACACCTTGCAGATGCCTTCGTCAAGGCCCAGTCGCAGGGCGGCTTCGTCGAACCGCGCCGCGGCGGCGATCCAGGGATTCTTTTCGTTTTCGAGTGAAATGGAAATGGGCGACGTCGTGGTAGCCACTTGTCTTCGTGCCTCCGGTTACATTATCCCCTGTGGCGCAGGCCCGTGGCCTGCGAACCGCGGAGTCTTGCGCCGGCGGTCTTGCCGCCGGTCCGGTGTCAAACCACACTGCGGCGTGCTAGCTCCTCATCCCGCCGCCTGCCGCCTGGCCCGTACCTGCTTGCCCAGTGCGGCGATGCGGTCCGCCATCTCGCGCCGTGCCGCCGCGTAGGCTGCCACGTCGTGATTCCAACTGCGGGCGCAATCGATGCAGACGGCTTCGGCAGCCACGAATTCCTGCGCGGCGTGCGCCACTTCGGCAGCGATGGCTTCCGGGATGTTGCAGACTCCGTTGGCGTCGGCGTGCAGCAGGTCGCCCGGCCGCACCAGCAAGCCGCCCACACGCACCGGCTGGTGGAGCGACGTGATGTGGCTATCGGCATGGGACGCAACGGCGCCGTCGGAGAACGCCCGGAAGCCCAGCCGCCGCACCTGCTCCAGATCGCGCGCCGGACCGTTGGTGATCACGCCCAGGGCGCCGAAGTTCTGGTAGCTGGCGCACATCACTTCACCGAAAGTGGCGCCCACCGGCGGTTCGTCCAGGTCCTGAAACACCACGATCGCCGGCCCCGGCAATTCGGCGAAGCGCGCCACCTGCTCGTCCAGCCCGCTATAGACGTCGCCTTCGGCGCGCGGGTGAGCGGTCCGCATGGTGGCCGTGGAAGCATAGCCCGCAATCGGCCCCATTTCCGGAAAACAGGCGCGGATGCGCTTGTCCATGAAACCCTCGCGGCGCGGACGCACCTCGAACAGTTCGATGACATTGGAAATCGTGGGCGTGTCGTACTGCCCCAGAAGCTGCAAATCGGAAGCGGAAACAGGCATCGGTGACTATTCTAAGCTTTCCGGAGGTTCGTTCAGTCCGAAATCTGGAATTTGCTTTTCATTGCGGCTTTGTAATCTTCGGCAACCCACTACGGCGGGTCTTGATCCAAGCCCAGGAGCGAAGCGCAGAGCACCCAAGTGCAAAGGTCACGGCAAACCGGATGTTCTCGTCGAGGTGATCTTGATAGCGGAGGACCAGCGGAATGGCTTTGGCGTTATCCAGATGCCCCAAGGCGCAGATGGCGGAGTCAACATAGTCTCCCTTAAACTCCATTGCCGCGTACATCATCGGTACGTTTTCTCGTTCCGGAGAAGAACGGCAAGCACCTCGACAATTCGAGCTGCGTGAATCGGTTTGAAAATGATGCGGTATCGACCGGACACCTTGCGAAAGTGGCCTTTGTGAAACCTACCCTTGAGCGGCTTCACCAGGCCTCGGAACGGATCCACTGCGAGTTCGGTAATATCACTCAGGATGCGGTCGCGCCGATCGGGCGGAATCGCGTCAAGCTGTCTTGCGGCTCCGTCGTGAACGTGTACCCGCCAGGTCATGGTGCAGTTGGGCCAGGGTCACGTACTTGCCTTGGCGCATCTCCCGCTCGGCCCTTCTCACCAGTGCGCTCTCCGCAGCCGTGAGAACGTCGTCGGGATCAATCACTTTTCTCGGCTTAATCAGTACGCCGCCCGATCGACGGGTAAAAGCGACGAAATCCCCTCCCTGTAAGTTGAGCCCTTCGCACAATTCCTTGGGGATGACGACTTGCCGTCTCTGGCCCAGGCGGCCAATCGCTTCCCGCTTGGGCGTTGGAGACTTGCTGCTCATCACTTCAGAATATCTGATCGGCAGGAATTGTCCAAGCCCTCTTACAACTCGATGCCCATCTCGGAAGTGACCCGCACCAGGGTGCGCACCAGCCGGTCGACGTGCTGCTCCGTGTGGGCCGCCGTGCAGGATATCCGCAGCAGGTTCTGGGCCGCCGCCGGACGCAGCACGGGGTTGATGTAGATCCCCCCCTCGAGCAGCGTCTTGCACAGCCGGCACAGATCCAGCTCCTCGCGCACCACCACTGGAACGATCGCCGTTTCGCCCGGCAGCACCGAAAACCCGCGCGCCCGCAGCTCGTCGCGCAGCATCTGCGCCACCCGCAGCACGTGCCGCCGCCGCTCCGGCTCCTGCCGCATGATCTCGAGCGCCGCCCCGGCCGCCGCCACCGACCCCGGCGGCAGGCTCGCCGAAAACACGAACGGCCGCGCGGTGTGCTTCAGGTAGTCGATCACGGCCCGATCCGCGGCGATGAATCCGCCCACCGAAGCCAGCGATTTGCTGAACGTGCCCATCACGATGTCGACGTCGTCCAGCACGCCCAGGTGCTCGGCCGCGCCGGCGCCGGTAGCGCCCAGGACGCCGATCCCGTGTGCTTCATCCACGTACACCCGGGCCCCGTACGGCTTGGCCAGCCGCACGATGTCCCGCAACTCGGCGATGTCCCCTTCCATGCTGAACACGCCTTCGGAAACGATCAGGATCTTCTCCTCCGGCGGGCAGTTCTCCAGGCACCGCTCGAAGTGCTCCATGTCGTTATGCCGGAAGCGCACCGTCCGCGCCGGCGAACGCAGCGCGCCTTCCACCAGGCTGGCGTGCAGGTTGTGGTCGCACACCATCACGTCGCCCTTTTCCGTCAGCGCGCTCAGCGTGGCGTAGTTCGCCTGAAATCCAGTGCCGAAGGTGATAGCCGCTTCTTTGTGGACCAGCGAGGCCAACTCCGCTTCGAGCTTGACGTGCAGGTCCAGGGTGCCGTTCAACAGGCGGGAACCGCTGCACCCGCTGCCGTACTTCTTCACCGCCTGTGCCGCGGCTTCCTTTACCTTGGGGTGCGTGATCAGGGCCAGGTAATCGTTCGACCCGAACATCAGCACTTTCCGCTTGCCTATGCGGACCTCACCAGGCCCGCACCCGTCACGATCCCCGAAGACCTCGAAGTACATGTAGAGCCCAGCGGACTGAAGATCACCCGGACGAGTGAAGTTCCGGCATTTCTCGAAAATGTCGTTCGTTCCGCTGCCCCTTTTCTTGCCGGCGACATCGCTAGTAGAAAGGCGCATCTCTCTCAATTCCATTCATAAATTCGGTACGTCTTATACCGTTTTGCCCCCATCATGGCCAGGGACCGGTTCATAAGTACGTTGTCTTCCAGGATCCAAGACATCTCGCAATCGCTATAGCCCAGCTTCCGGGCATTGCGCGTCAGCGTCGCGTAGAAAGCCGCCGCCAGCCCCGAAGCGCGGTACTCTTCCACCACGCCCAGCGCCAGCACCCGCACGCTCTTGATCAAACGTTGATAATACAGTATTTTAACTAAACCCGTGGGGAATAGCCTCCCCCCCGCCGGCTTCAGCGCCTGGTTGACATCCGGCAGCGCCAGCGCAAACCCCACCATCCGCGACTCCACCTCGCCGACCAGCACCAGCTCCGGCTTGAGGATCTGCTTCATTTCCTTGCCCATGACAGCGAATTCCTCGCGCGACATGGGCACGAATCCCCAGTTGCGCTCCCACGCCGAGTTGTACACCTGCCAAACCCGCTCCACCTCGGCATTGAAGTTTTTCATGTCGATGGGCCGTACGGTGACTCCGGCCGCCGCCATCGCTTTGTCGGCCACGCGCTCGCTTTTCTCCGTCCCGACGCCCGCCACGCTGCTGCCGTACGCGTACAGGTCCCTGGCCTTGCGCAGGCCGGCCTCCGTCATGAGCTCCGGATAGTAGGGCGGGTTGTAGGTCATCATCACCATCGGATCGGAGTCGAAGCCGTCGATCAGCATGCCGCACTCATAGTTGGTGGACGGACTCACCGGCCCGCGCATCACCTTGGCGCCGCGCTGCTGCAGCCACTGCCATGCCCGGTCCAGCAGCGCCTTGGCCACCTTCCCGTCGTCGATCGATTCGTAGAAGCCGAAAAAGCCCGCTTCCTCGTTATGAAAGCGGTTGTGCGCCTTATCCAGCACAGCCGCGATCCGGCCCACCAGTTCTCCATCCCGCCACGCCAGAAAGTACTCGGCTTCCGCATTGCGGTAGAACGGATGCTTCGCGCGGTCCAGGAGCTCCTTCACGGCGATGCGTAACGGGGGCACCCAGTGCGGATCGTTCCGGTAGAGCCGGTACGGCAGTTCGACGAACTGCTTCAGTCCGCCCTTGCCTTCCGCTGCCGCAACCTCGATTCCTCCCAAACGTTCACGCCCTTTCCCGCAGAGTGCGGTAGCAAAATGGTGAAACCAAAATCAGGGTCACCGCCAAGGCTGCCCCTGCGAGCAGATCGACCGTATAGTGGTATCGAAGATAAACTGTAGCAAAAATGATTGACAGTGTGTAGCAGAAATAGGCCCAAAACAACCGGTTTGATACTAGGCGGCTCATCCAGCACGCCAAAATGGTGAGTTCCGTGTGCCCGCTGGGGAAGCAGTCGTAATGCGCCGATTCCAGTTTGTCCAGCGTTTGCTGCATGTTTTGAAACAGCCACAGCCCTCGTAACGGCAAGTGTTCCAAGGGTTTTAACAGATACCGCGGACCACGCGCCGGCACCACTAGATAGCCTGCGTAGGACGCCAGGAAGCCCAGCGCAATCAAAAACGCATAATATTGGAACTCACCGTACCGCCGCCCCCGCCATAGCAGAAAAGCCACCAGCAGTACCGCCGGCACAAATAGCGTATACACAGTCTGCAAATATTCGGTGAGCGCAGGGTTATAAATCCGCTCCAGCCAGATGGAAGGGTGCACGCCCCAGAGACGAAAATCCAGCCCGGAGAGCCATCGGTCGGCGTCGCTGTGACGAATGGCCGGGATCAGCAGCGCCATCTCTTTGTAGCAGGCGGCCACATATGGCAGGGGGTACCAGCAACGAAAATACCAACTGGTGCGGTTCGGCGCCTTGATCTCGATCAGCAGTAGTGCCACACCCGCCAGGTGAGCCGCCGCCAGTGGCGCCGCATCGGGTATCGCGCGCCACCAGCCCGCCAGCAGAACGCTGGTGAAGACCACATAAGCGAGGATGACTTTGTCGACCGCCCAGAGCCGGCGTTCGGCCGCCGAGGCCTTCAGTAGCTCAACCATCCAGCCTCTTTGTACCACGCCAGCGTCTTTGCCAGCCCATGGTCCAGGTCCGTCGCCGCCTGGAACCCCAGCTCCGCGCGGGCCCGCCCCGTGTCGCAGGTCCACGCAGCGCACAGCCCTTCGGCAATCTTTTCCCGGGAGATTATGCCCGCTCGGCCGGTAATCTGCGCCATCACTTCTGCGCAAGCCCCTACCGCGCGCGCCACCGCCGGCGGTATTCGCACCACCCGCAACCTCACGCCCATGATGCGCGCCGCCGCCGTCGCGAGGCCGCTCCACGAAACCGGCTGTTCGTGCGCCAGGAAATACGTTCGTCCCGCTCCCGCCGGCGACGCCGCGAGGCCGGCCAGCGCCTCCGCCAGATCACTCGCGTAAATCGCGCTGAACCAGCGTTCGCCGCCGCTCATTTGGAACGACCAGCCATTGGCGATGGGCTTCAGAATCTGCAGGACGTCCGTGTCGCGCGGCCCGTACACCACCGGCGGCCGCACAATCACTGCGTCCGGACGGCTCGCCCGCACCAGCCTTTCGCCTTCGAGTTTGCTCCGGCCGTAATGGGTGAGCGGGTGCGGCTCCGTTTCTTCATCCACCGGCCGGCTGGCCGGCTCCGCGGGCCCAATCGCCGCCAGCGAGCTCACATGCACCAGCCGCGCGCTGCCGCCCGCCATGGCCAGTAATAGATTCGCCGTAGCGCGCACGTTGCCGTCGTAGTATTCCTCCCGCCGCAACGCCTTGGTGACCCCGGCCAGGTGGATCACGGTCTCTACGCCCGCCAGCGCCTCTTGCAAGCCGGCACCCGTCTCCAGGTCGCCCGCCACAACTTCGGTGACGCCCAATGAAGCGGCATCCAGGGCTCGGCCAGCCTTCGGCCTCACCGGGCAGCGAACCGATGCCCCGTCCGCGCGCAACCGTTCGATCACGTGGCTGCCAACGAAGCCCGTGCCGCCGGTGAGCAGTATCATTTGGGCTATTGCGGCGTGCTGCGGAAAGCCACTTCCCCAAAGTAGCTCTCGGCTACCGTGCCGGTGTGCTGCGAGTTCACCTGGATGCGGAGGCCCTTCACGCGCGGCGCCGCCTTTCCGTACGCCCGCTCGTAGTCCGCGGCCACGTTGCGGCTTTCCGCAATCCACTGGTTCGCCCGTCCGACGCCGGATTCGCAAACCACCGCCACGACGCGCAGCAGCGGAATCGAGCTCACGCTTTCCATGGCTCCTTTCGGCGCCGCCGTGTCCCAGATGTAGGAAAGCACTCGCCGGTCGCTGAACGCCACCAGCAACTGCGCCGCCTGATCGTCGGTCGACGCCTTACGGAAATCGCCGCCGCCGGGAAGTTGCGCCACTTTCCAGCTCCACGTCAGGTACGGCATCTGCGCCGGGTCCACATCCACGGCTTTTTCGAGCGAGAACGACGCTTTGACGCTCAACAGGTGCAGGCACGCCGTATCCACGTCTTTGCACACCGAAACTACCGGTTTGCCGTGGTTTACCTTGATCTCCCAGCCTGCGGGGATGCGTCCCCCGTCCCGTCCCGCCGTACTCAAAACCACCATCGCCAGCGGCTCGGTTTGGGCGACAAATGCAGACACAAGAATCGGGATTAGAATGAACTTCTTCAATTTACCTCTCACCAGCGGAAACCGGCCTGTAACTCTCATCTTATCTCACTGCGGGCGTTTCGCGCCATTCGCATCGTGAAATTAGAATTGTCTCACCTGGTCCCAGAGATGAGGGAATGGCAGGCTTCGTTCATTCCGCAAGAGGACAACCTGCTGCTAGTTTTCTCTTGACAGCGACCGGCCTTCTCATGGAAGCCCACGGCGCAAGCCGTGTGGAATCTGGTTGCTTCCTGCCAGCCTCGAAACGGGGCGGAAGACTGTTGGCAAAAACCTCTTCCGCCCCGTTCCGGGGCTTGTCCTCATCGCCGACTTATCCCAACGGCTTGCGCCGTGGGCTATTTTCTTTCGCTCCTACGGAGATTAAAGGCGCGCCCGACGCTGGAAAGAGATCCACGTTTATGTCGTGCACCCGTGGATTAAGAGGGCCGCAGTCTGTACACGTTGGATGGATTGCGAGGCGCCGCTACCTGCCGCCGGAACTGCGCAGGAAGGCCATTCGAATCGCCGAGGGCACGGCGGCACAAAACCCGAGGAAGATGGTCGCTCCGAGGACGTAGACACTCGCGTCGAGCCCGCTCACATTGTGAATCCCGACTTGGCCCAAGAGGCTATCGATTGCTTGGCCTAATGCCGTCAGACAGTCAGCCATTGATCGCCTCCCACCGGCCTTCGGCCTGGCGCCGGCACGCTCCGCCCGGAACGGAAGCGCAGCGGGAGCGGACCAGTTGTCGATGTTCCCTCCGGTGGATTCGGACCGCGCGCTCGTAAATGCCATTCGATATCCGATCCAGTCGGCGATTCCAATTGCGTCCACATCTCATAGCAAACATCTCCGGAGCGAGTTGCGCTTCCACCGGACGAAACTCCGTCCAACTGCAATCATCTGGGATAGTGCCGTTAGTTCATAGTCCTATGCATACTTTGGTGTAATGAACCATACTACCGTTGGGTACTAGGACTTTTGGGGTAACAGCGGAGTATGAGAGGCTGATATCGGTGATCGAGGAACCGCCTTTTCCGACCCACCGCAGATCAGTTTCGTCCGGGCGTTGTACCTTTTGACTCAACGCGAGGCGAGTTCAGAATGGCGGGAAGCGTCGAGCATCTGGAAGCGCATCGCGCAGCGCTGACGGGCCACTGTTATCGCATGCTGGGCTCCGCAGTCGACGCCGCCGACGCGGCTCAGGAAACCATGATCCGGGCATGGCGAGGTCTCGAGGGGTTTGACGGCCGAAGCGTCGCTTCGCACCTGGCTATGTCGCATCGCCACGAACGTATGCCTGGACGAATTGGCCCGGCGGTCTCGCCGCGCGCGGCCGATGGAGCTAGGTTCCCCCGGTTCGGTGGACGACGCCCTGGTTGAGCGCCCGCGCTCGCGCTGCCTGGAACCCATCCCGGATATCAGCGCGCTGCCGGCCGACGGAGATCCCTCTGAGCTCACCATCCTGCGCCAGAGCATTCGGCTGGCGTTTGTGGCCGCGCTTCAGCATCTGCCTCCTAAGCAGCGGGCAGTGCTGCTGCTGATCGAGGTGCTCGGCTGGTCCGCGGCAGAGGTCGCCGAGAGCCTCGATGCATCTATCGGTTCTGTGAATAGCGCGCTGCAGCGAGCCCGAGCGACGCTTGCCAGCCGCGACACCGCCCAGCCTGCGCTAATGTCGGAGCCGCAGGCGAAGCTTCTGGACCGTTACGTCGACGCTTTCCACCGTTACGACGTAGACGAGCTCACATCGCTGCTCCGCGAGGACGCGGCGCCCCTCGGCCGCTTCACGTCTGCTGTTCCCACTTGGATTCAAGGAGGCGGGAGTATTCTCCGGAGGCATATAACTGGAAAGGAAAGTTGTTGGCGCCGATGGCACTGTGAGGTTCGGCTTCCATGAATCCCTGATATAGGAGGTCGCCGTAGCGGTGGTAATTGAGGAGGAAATCCTGCGACAGGATCTCCAGCGGCGGAGGCTCGCCAAACAGCGCGTTGAAACCGATGGCGCGCGAAAAGATCGCCAGGTAGTCCGTGACTCCCCAGCGGGTAAGCTTTTCGCGGACCTCTTCCGGCGGGCAGACGGTGATCAAGCGGGCGAAGCTTTGACGGCGGAGGCAGGAGTTCTGGAGTTCGGGGATGCTTGAAGCCCATTCCGCGCATTGCTCCAGCCAGCGCATCACGTCCTTACCGATGAAGAAGAGCATGCGGAGTTCGCCATAGCGGCCGGCCAGCACCCGGCGGTGCAAGACTTCGTCTTCGGTACCATCCGGCGCGGCCAGGCCAGCCAGCATCAGCGCGGCCTTCGAGTTTTCGAGCAGAGTGGCTGGCGAGATGCGCTCGTTGAAGGGATGCAGAATCAGTGGCGGCAGTTCCCATTCGGCATCGCCGAAGTCATTCTTGAGCGTTGGCATGTAGCTCCAGCATCCTTATCGGCCAGCGGCGCCGGGAACTTTAGGGGCGGTCAGGGAGTGCCCGGGTACACTGCGAACGGCAGGTTGCCCGCAGTACCAGTTCCTAGCGTCCCGTCTCTGCAGTTCGTTGGCGAGGCTCGCAAAAGCCCGGCAAACAGCCCCGCTCTGCGCCGGCCCCAGTCCCCGCGTTGCGCTAGGTAAGGTCTAAACCCAGGAATTGCAGGGCATTGCCGTAGCAGATATTACGGATCATGGGGCCTGCCAGGTCGTCAGAATCGGGGAGTTCCCCGGCCTCCATGTCTCTGCCGAACAGGTCGCATAGGACGCGCCGGAAGTACTCATGGCGCGGGTAGGACATAAAGGACCGCGAATCGGTGATCATGCCGACGAAGCGTGAAATCAGGCCGCAGTTGGAGAGGGCGTTCAACTGCCAGGTCATGGCTTCCTTCTGGTCGAGAAACCACCAGCCGCTACCGAACTGGATCTTGCCGGCGATAGCGCCATCCTGGAAGTTGCCGATCATGGTAGCCAGCACATAGTTGTCGGCCGGGTTCAGGTTGTAAAGCACCATCTTGGGGAGCGCGTTTTCCCGGTCCAGCCGGTCCATATAGATTGCCAGGGCGTCGGCCTGGGGCCAGTCGCCAATCGAATCGAAGCCGGTATCGGGGCCGAGCTCCCGATAGCGCCGGGTGTTGTTGTTGCGGCGCGCGCCGAGGTGTAGCTGCTTAGTCCAGCCCTTGGCCGCGTCCCAGCGGCCGAATTCGAGCAGCAGGAAGCCGGCAAAGCGCTCCTGCTCGACGGGTGTCGCCGCCTGGCCGCGGCGGGCCTTGTCGAAAATGGCGGCAGCCTCTTTCTCGTCGCAGAAATCGGCGAAGGTCACGTTCAGTCCGTGGTCGGAGAGGCGGCCGCCCATCTGGTGGAAGAAATCGTGGCGGCGGGCGAGCGCACTAACGAAGTCGTGAAAGCTCGAGATGGCAGCGCCGCTCACCGCTTCGAGTTTCGCCACCCAGGGATTGAACAGCTCGGGCAGATGGACGTTGAACGCCTTATCCGGCCGGAAGGCGGGGAACACCTTGGTGGCGAGGCCTGAGGCGGCCAGCGCCTTGTGGCAAGCCAGGTCTTCGGTGGGATCGTCGGTGGTGCAGACGGCGTTGACGCGGAACTTGCCGAGGATACCCTGGGCGCGCAGTTCGTCGGTGGCCAGCAGTTCGTTGGCGCGGTCCCAGATGCGCCGGGCGCTGGATTCGTCCAGCAGCTCATCGATGCCGAAGTAGCGCTTCAGCTCGAGGTGAGTCCAGTGATAGAGCGGGTTACGCAGTGTGTTGGGGACGGTCCGGGCCCAGGCCAGGAATTTCTGGTAGGGGTCCACTGCCCCGGTGCAGAACCGCTCGTCGACGCCGTTGGCCCGCATGGCACGCCACTTGTAATGGTCGCCCTCCAGCCAGATCTCGAACAGGTTTTGGAACTGCCGGTTGCCGGCCAGGTCGGCGGGCGGCAGATGACAGTGATAGTCCAGGATCGGCTGCTCCTCGGCGTATTCGTGATAGAGCCGCCGCGCAGTTTCGTTGCTCAGTAGAAAATCGTCATGAATGAAAGACATGGACGAACCCCTCGAATCGAGCAGCATAACATGCTGCCAGGAGTGCCGATTGAAAGACAGCGGGACGGGGGCGCGGTGCGGCGCCACCAAAGGCACCGGCGGCAAAAGACCGCCGGCGCTACAAGGCGCAACCTTGGATGGCGCATTGGCGAAATGGCTTACTTCCCTAGCGGCGGCCGGGGAGGGTGAGCTGCACAGTGTTACCGTCGTCGTCGTTGACGATTTTGCTTTCCCTGCTGACCGGGACGCGGCGGGCATAGTTGGGTGCAGCCGGCGCCGAGGCCTGCTTGGCAGGGCTGAACGGGTTGAAGGTGCCCGACCGGGCGGCAGCGATCTGTTGCGGCAATTGGGACAAGCTCTGGGCGATGGCGGCGCGTTGCTGCTCCCATGCCTTCTTCAACTCCTCTTCCGGAACATGCAGCGAGACGTCGACCGTCTTGCCCGTCACGTGGCTTTCGAGCTTGGCCTGGCTGGCGCCTTTTTGGTTCTGGGCCATCATCTGGAACATGGCCAGGGTGCCCATCAGCTTCTGCGCATCGTCGGCCGAGCGCATGTGGAGCTGGGCTGCAATTTCGAGATCAGGATTCAGGGCCAGGCCGAATTCGAAGCCCTCCACGGCTTCAATGCCCTTGGGCGCGGCTTTGGACGCGGGTACTCCATCCAGACCGTCGGCCACCGCCCAGATCCAATAGCGCGCGCGCAGGGCGACGGCGGCGGCGAGAAGGTGCGCATTTGGCGCGGTTGCCGATGCGTGCCGGTCAATCGCCCGTTCCACGGTGAAGCGGTCGCCGGCGAGAATGGTGGATGGATTCAGGAAGGCCAGCAACTGCTGCCTCTTGGCGTCCATCGGGATGAGCGGCACCTCGTGGTAGCGGCCGGTGGCGGCCGGCAGGCGGGAAGCGTCGAAGCGGCCGCGCAGAACGGCCAGCATGGGCGCCTTGTTGTCCATCGAGGTACCCATGATCCACACTTCGTCCAGATCCTTGAGCGGGTCGAAACCGGTGATGGGCAGTCCCTTGGTCCACACGTCGCCGGAGGCGCTCTTCACCTGTTCGATGACCGCCTTGCCCCAGTCCGAATCCAGCATGGCGCGAACCTGAACGCCGATCAGAATCCGGGTATTAGGCGGCACATATTGCGGCAAAGAGGGATCGGCGCCCACAAGGGCTCGGGCCGAAAGCAATAGCGCGATCAGCGCACTGGAACGCAGCACGAGAGTTTCTCCTTGCAACCAGCATGGCGCGTCACCGCCGCGGTGCGCCAGATGTCTTGGGTTAGCAACGAATTACTGACAATTGGGCCCAGCGGCGGAGACACTTTCGGAGACGGGCTTTCGAAAGGCGTGTGGCGGAAGCTGGAGCGGGTTATTCCTGCATCGGCATCTGGTGCTCGATGTCGCGCCAGGCGCTGATCTTGAGACGGCGGCAAACCCAGCAAAGCGGCTCGTCGGAGCCGTCCGCGGTCTCGGCGCCGCAAACCGAACATTTGCCGCCCGGCTTCTTCAAGTGGTCGGCGGATATGGCCTGGCGGGCCAGTTCCAGCAATTCCGCAGGAACCACCTGGTCGGGTTTCGGATTCAGCTTACGTCGCATGGCATCCCGCTACTCATCCCACTATGGCAGAAACCGCACAGACGGACAAGTTGTTTCGTCGGCTAGCTCGTACTAAGCGGGCTAACCGGAACCGGTCAAGCTGCTTCGGGAATCTGCACAATCACCGCAACTTCAAGCGGCGACTGGCATCGTGGACAGCGTTGTCCCGCAGCAACGCGGGCGCGTTCGCCCCGCAAATCAAGTTCAGCCGGAACCGTATGGGTGCAGATCGGACAATAGACCTGCCCTAACGCATGGCGTTCAACAAGTGTTTTCATGACCATTTCCCCTCACTCCATGGGACGCAGACAGCAAGCCCGAGGTTTTGAAAAATTGCTGAAGATTCTCAGACTTCATCGGGCGGGACGGGTGCTACGCTGAGACCATGACTCCAGCCCCGCCAAAAATTCAACTGATCCAGGCGCCCGAATACCGCGAGAACTACGCCAACAGCGTCCAGGTGCGGGTGAACCTCTGGGACTTCTTTCTGCTGTTCGGCCGCGTCAGCCAAAGCTCGCCGGAGAACCTGGCGATACAGAATTTTCAGGGCATTTATTTGAGCCCGCAGCAGGCCAAGGCGGTGCTCAATGTGCTGCAGCAGAATGTCACCCAGTATGAGAACGCGTTTGGCGAAATCAAGCTCGATCCGCAGGCTGGCGGCGGGGTGGTGCAATAGCCCCATTCGAGGTGGCCTGTAAACCCGCCACGCGCTGCCAGCAAGCTCCAGCACGAGTATTTACACCGTAATCGGTCCGCTTATCCGTAATTTTGCTACCATGTTGCTTCCGGGGAAGTGTAGTGTTTATCATCACTCGCAGGAAACAATTCGGTCCAACGACATTTTTGTGGGAAGTAGCCGCTCCGGACGTGGCGCGGGCGGCGCGGCCGGGCCATTTCATCATGGCCCGCATCGACCAGCACGGTGAGCGTATCCCATTGACGGTAGCGGACTTCGACGCCGCGCGTGGCACCGTAACCGTGGTCATCCAGGCGGTCGGAAAGACCACCTTTGAGATGATGACGCTGGGCGAGGGCGACACGATTCTGGATTTCATCGGGCCGCTAGGGCTGCCGAGCCACATCCGCAAACTGCCGGGCACGGTGGTGCTGGTGGGCGGCGGGTTGGGCGTGGCGCCGGTTTATCCGCAACTGCGCGCGTACAAGGAGATGGGCAACCGGACGATTTCGATCGTCGGTTTCCGCAGCCGCGACCTGGTGTTCTGGGAAGACGAGTTCCGCGCGGTGAGCGATGAGCTGATTGTCACCACCGACGATGGCAGCTACGGGCGCAAGGGCTTCGTTACCCACGCGCTGGCCGACGTGCTGGCGCGGGTGAAGGACGTGAGCGAAGTGGTGGCCATCGGGCCGATTCCGATGATGAAGGCGTGCGCGGAGACGACGCGGCCGTTCGGCCTGCCCACCGTGGTGAGCCTGAATTCGATCATGGTGGATGGCACCGGGATGTGCGGATCGTGCCGCGTGACGGTGGGCGGCAAGATGAAATTCGCCTGTGTGGATGGCGCCGATTTCGACGGCCACCTGGTGAATTTCGACGAACTGTCGCTGCGCCAGAAGCGGTTCGAGCGGGAAGAAAAGGCTGCGCTCGATCGGTTCCGCGGCGAATCCGCCAAGCTGGCCAGCCTGCGCGCCCACGTGGAATCGAGCGGCGCGGTGATTTCGACTTGCGAGCTGCCGGAACCCGAAGCTACGCCGCCGGTGCCGCTGGGGCCGAAGAACCTCAAGACGATTCCGCGCGAGCGGGCGCCGATGCCGCAACAGCCGGCCGAAGCGCGCATCCACAATTTCGACGAAGTGGCGCAGGGGCTGTCGCTTGAAGGCGCGTTGCACGAAGCCGAGCGCTGCCTGCGCTGCAAGAAACCGCGCTGCGTACCGGGCTGCCCGGTGGGCATCGATATTCCAGGCTTCATCGCAGCCCTGCAACGCAAGGACATCAAGCGGTCCTACCAGATTTTGAAAGCGTCCAACACGCTGCCGGCGGTGTGCGGGCGCGTCTGCCCGCAGGAATCGCAATGCGAGGTCACCTGCGTGGTGGGCGCCAAGTACCAGCCGGTGGCGATTGGCCGGCTGGAGCGCTTCGTGGCCGATATGGCGATGGGGCGCGGCTGGGAGGAGCCCGCGGCGGCGAATGGCGCGGCGAAAAAGCGGGCGGCGATTGTCGGCTCAGGGCCGGCCGGCCTGGCGTGCGCCGGCGACCTGGCGCGCCACGGCGTCGCCGTCACCATTTTCGAGGCGCTGCACGTGGCCGGCGGCGTGCTGAAATATGGCATCCCCGAATTCCGCCTGCCGGACGTGATTATCGACGCCGAAATCGAAAATCTGAAGAAACTGGGCGTCGAGATCCGGCTCGACACCATCATCGGCAAGCTGTTCACCGTCCCGCAATTGCTGGGCGAAATGGGCTACGACTGCGCATTCGTAGGCACCGGCGCCGGGTCGCCCAAATTCGCCGGGATCCCGGGCGAGGCGCTCAACGGGGTGTTCTCCGCCAACGAATTCCTCACCCGCGTCAACCTGATGCGGGGCTACAAGCAGCCGCTCTACGACACGCCGGTGGGGTTGGGCAAGCGGGTAGCGGTGGTGGGCGCGGGCAACACGGCCATGGATGCGCTGCGCGTCTCCAAGCGGATGGGCGCTGACAGCGTGACCTGCGTCTACCGGCGGTCGCGCCGCGAGTCGCCAGCGCGCGTGGAGGAACTCGAGCACGCCATTGAGGAGGGCATCGATTTCATGTGGCTGACGGCGCCGGTGGAAATCGTCGGCAATGCGGCCGGGTGGGTGACCGGCATGCGCTGCCAGAAGATGGAGCTGGGCGAGCCGGATGCTTCCGGGCGGCGCTCGCCGATTCCAATCGCCGGATCGGAATTCCTGCTCGATGTCGACACGGTGATCTATGCGCTGGGCACCACCGCCAACCCGATCATCGCCCAGACCTCGCCGGGGCTCAAGGTCAACAAGTGGGGATACATTCAGGTGGACGAGCGCACCGGAATGACCTCGATTCCAGGGCTGTTCGCCGGCGGCGACATCGTCACCGGAGCGGCCACGGTGATTCTGGCGATGGGTGCCGGCCGGCGCGCCGCGCAGGGGATGCTGGAATACATGGGCCTGGTTGAACGGAAGGAAGCCGAGCCGCGGCCGGCCGAGCCCTCTCCGGCGGAGGTTCACTGACATGCCGTCTTCCTGTCCGAAGTGCCACCGCGTTCTCGAAGAGGACGAAATCTGCTGCGCGCAGGTGCGCTACACCTGGCGCTGCAAGAACTGCCTGAAGCTGACCACCGGATTCGCCGTGCCGTATGGAAAGTGCTTTATGTGCGGCGGCCCGCTGGAAGTGATCGAGGGGCGCGAGCTGGGCGATTCGATGCGCTTCCGCGCCATCCGCGAGGCGGTGCAGTTTGAGCTGGACTCGTTCCACTTTTACAAGCTGGCGCGCGACCAGGCGCAATCGCCCGAACAGCGCTCGGTGCTCGAGCGGCTCTACGAGGCCGAGCTCGATCACCTGCACGAGCTGGAAGAGAAGTACCACGCGCACCTGGATCGGGAAACCGTGGAGCTCTCCGCCGATCACGACAAGCTGCTGGGCAAGTGGCTGTTTCAGGGCATCCACCTCGACCAGAAGACCGGCCTGAAGGAGCTATACCAGGTTGCGCTCGAAATGGAGCGACGCACGCGCGACCACTTCCTCAAGCTGGCTGGGGATCTGCCGGCCGGCCTGGAGAAAGAGCTCTGTGGCGAGCTGGCCGCCGAAGAAGAAGAGCACGTGGCGATGCTCGAAGGCGAACTGGAGCAGTTGGGGTAGCGGCCGGGCATGCCCGGCCCGCATGCCATCCCTAATCCAAGACCGGCAATTCGAGATACGGCCCGTTCACGCCCTCATCAAAAATCGCCAACCCGCCGTTCCGCCAAGGGTTATCGCCAATTGATCCGCCTTCCACACCGGCTCCGCCCGCAGCCCGTGCCACACTAAAGCTGGGGAAACCATGCGCTCCGGGAGGCCGAAGAGAAACCGGCAAGGCGGGCAATACCGCAATAAGATGTTACAAAATGGGGCAAATTGCCCCACGAACAGCCGCCCCGTCCTCCTGTTTTCAATCGCTTAACCAACGCTCCGTGGGGCAAAATCGCCCCACGCGGCTTGGCAGCGGGCGGCACGCTCGCGCCGCCGGGCTACAGCGCCCGCAAGAAGTTGATGATGTCCTGCTGGTCCTCGACAGTCAGCTTATTGAATTTGACGATGACCTGGTTGGCCTCGCTCGCGGGATACCCATGCCCCTTCTTGCTGAAATGCGCGCGAATCGCTTCCACCAGATTGTTTGTCCGTCCGTCGTGCAGGAGGAAGATTCGCTGGCCGACTCCCCAGAGCGGCGCGGAGCGGAACTCATCCGGCCCCGCGGCTCCCTGGCTGATGCCGTCCGCGAGACCTTCGCCCATGTGGTGAAGCAGTAGATCGGAATAGAGATTCACCTTCTGATTGGACAGCACCGCGCTCGGGCTAGTGGAGGAGCCACTCGAAATCATCTGCCCCGTAGTGAGTGAAGGAGTGTGGCACAGCGCGCACCCGATCTTCGAAAACTGGGCGCGCCCATTGACGATGGACGGCGTATCGGGTGCGGGCGTTGTGGGAGCCAGCATCCTCATGAAAATGGCGAAGCCCTCGATGTCGGAGAGCACGGCCGGGTTCGAGGCGCCGGTGGAAGTTACTGTGAAATTGTCCGTGTCTTCGGGCGTGGGGTTGAAGACGCAGCCGGGCGTTTCGTCGCGCTCCTGGGGGAACAACTGGTTGGTCACGCCAATTTCCACGTTGTAAGCCTCGGCCGCAAAGAGCAGCAGAGATTTGTTCTGCGCCTTCCATCCAAAGCGGGTGATGGTCCCGTCGTTGCCGCTGGTGTTGGGGCCTGGAGCAGAGACCTTGGCTCCCGTCGAACGATTCGCATTGCCGGGAATGTACGCGTTGGGGCGACCGCGGATACCCATCGCCTGCTTGCTAGTCTGCTCCGCATTCAGGTTGGCCAGGATCGCCGAATCCGGAATCGCTTCGATCAACCCTGCGCCGAAGACCGGTGTGGGGATGCGAAAGATGACGTTCGGATTCCCGCCCTTGCCGGTGATGGGATCGCCCTTTCGACCGAAGTCCAGTTGCGCGATGTTGCAGCCGGCGGCGTCCTTGCGGCCGGTGATCACAAACAGGTTGTGCACGCCGCCGTCGGGCGTTCCATCGGGCTTTTTCTGAAAGCGGGCTTCACGGGACGGGCCGCTTGCGGCAATAAACCATGGAAGGGAGTTCGTGGCGCCATTGAGCGTGGCCACCGCTATCTCTGGATTAACCGCCGGGCTCGATCCCCCGATCGCGGGTTGCGCGTGGCACGATACACACGAGTTTGAGTTGAAACGGGGTCCGAGGCCGTTGTTCTTCCCGCCGGTGACAGAGTCAACCTCCACGAACCGGCTGAGGCCATCCTGGAAGAACGTGGCCTCGTCCGTTACCAAGCCCTTGAGCGGTTGGCCTGCGCCCGGCGCGCCACCGCGGACACCGGGGTCCGTTGGCCCGGACTGGCCAAACACAATCAGACACGTTGCCAGAGCGATGGCACACAGGCGTGCCAACTTCCGAAATGCAATACCCCCGTCGATCTGCATAAGACACCTCACCGTTGGCTCCCCTGTTCGAGCGGGTTCGATGTGATCCAAGGAACCTTTCCAAGACTATAGTGCAACCGGCGATGCAGTGTTTCAATGTGAGAAATCGCACTAATGAGCCGCATTGGTATCGAGTCCCCCTGCCAATTTGGGCTCATCCCGAATGAGAGGTCAAGATCCAACTTCCGAGCGCGGCCACCCAGCAGAAAACCTCTCCTCCGGGCTTGTCTTGTATAAAACGAGACTAACTGCCCACCCAAGCGGCGCGGTACGCTACCATGATTCGGGGACCAATGTCTACAGCCATAGATCATCTCGAACCTAAGGCCGTGTGGAAGCACTTCGCTGCTCTGGCGGCCATTCCCCGCGCTTCGGAGAAGGAAGCGGCGGCTCGCAATTATGTGCTGGCTGTTGCCGGCCGCCTGGGCCTGCAATCGGCTCAGGACGCCGCCGGCAACGTGGTCATCCGCAAGCCCGCGCGCCCTGGACGCGAAGCCGCCATCCCGGCGGCTATCCAGGGCCACCTGGACATGGTCTGCGAAAAAAACGAAGACACGGTCCACAATTTCGATACCGATCCCATCCACCTGGTGGTGGATGGCGACTGGCTCAAGGCGGATGGCACCACCCTCGGCGCCGACAACGGGGTGGGGGTGTCTGCCGCGCTCGCCGTGATGGAAAGCGATACGGTCGCCCATGGCCCGCTGGAATTCGTGTTCACAATCGACGAAGAGAGCGGCCTCACCGGCGCCTGCCAGTTTCCCGGCGGAGTCCTCAAGTCCAGGTACTTCCTCAACCTCGACAACGAAGAGGAGAACACGCTTTGCATCGGCTGCGCCGGCGGCGTCAACTCGGTAGCCCGGCGCAAAATCGCGCGCCGTCCGTCCCCTGCCGGCGAAGCGTCGCGCATCAAGGTCTCGGGCCTGGCAGGCGGCCACTCCGGCGTCGACATTCATCGAGGCCGCGGCAATGCGGTGCGCATCCTCGGCCGCGCGCTGCTGGCTCTGTCGGATAAGCTGCCCCTCGCCATCGCCGACATCCGTGGCGGAAGCAAGCACAACGCCATCCCGCGCGAAGCGTCCGCCGTCGTCATGCTCGATTCCGCGCACGCGCCGCAACTGAAGTCCCTGCTGGCGGCTTATGCGGCCGAGGCGCAGGCCGATCTCGGCTCCTTCGATCCTGGCCTCCGCATCACCGTGGAAACGGCGGCGCGGCCGGAGCAGGTGATCGCCGATGCCGACGCCGCGCTGATCGCGGGCGTCCTTGCCAGCCAGCATCACGGCGTGCTGGCGATGAGCCCCGACATTCCCGGTCTGGTGCAGACGTCCACCAACCTGGCCATTGTCGCTACCAGCGGGAACGAAGTCGAGATCGCTACCAGCCAGCGCAGCTCCATCGAGAGCAGCAAGCGTGCCGCCGCCCGCATGGTGGCCACGGTATTCGGCTTCGCCGGGTTTGCAGTGTCACAGTCCGGAGACTACCCCGGCTGGAAGCCCGAACCCACCAGCGATATCGTGCGCACGGCACAGGCCGTGCACCAGGAGGTCCTCGGCAGCAAGCCCGAGCTCATCGCCATGCACGCCGGTCTCGAGTGCGGGGTGATCGGCGAGAAGTACCCAGGGATGCAGATGATCTCCTTTGGCCCGCACATTATCGACGTTCACAGCCCCAGCGAGCGGATCAAGATCTCCTCGGTTGGCCCTTTCTATAACTTGCTGACAGGGCTTCTGGAACGCCTGTAGCAACGGCCTCGCGCGTGACCCGGTCCGCGAGGAAGTCCTGTTGCGATGAGCCGGCGACTACAATATCTGTTGGATGTCGACGCCCACGGTATTAGTGTCAGGCTCCTGCGGGTTGATTGGTTCGGAGGTTTCCGTATTCTTCGCCCGGCAGGGTTTCCGCGTCGCCGGAATTGACAGCAACCACCGCGCCATCTTTTTCGGGCCGGAAGGCGACACCAGTTGGGTGCTGGAACGGCTGCGCCGCGAAATTCCCGGGTATCGTCACGAAGCGCTCGATATACGCAATCGCGACGCGCTCTTCGCCCTGATGGACGAGTTGCGGCCCAATCTGATTGTGCACACCGCCGCGCAGCCTTCGCACGACCGCGCCGCGGCCATCCCGCTGCTCGATTTCGAAGTGAACGCGCTGGGCACCTTGCATATGCTGGAAGCGGCCCGGAGATCCTGCCCGGAAACGCCGTTCATTCACATGTCCACCAACAAGGTCTACGGCGACCGGCCCAACACGATTCGGCTGCAGGAGCTCGAAACCCGCTGGGATTATGCCGACCCGGCTTACGCGAATGGCATTGCCGAGGATTTCTCCATCGATCAGAGCAAGCACTCTCTGTTTGGCGCCTCCAAGGTGGCCGGCGACGTGATGGTGCAGGAATACGGCCGCTACTTCAACATTCCCACCTGCTGCCTGCGCGGCGGCTGTCTCACCGGCCCCAACCATTCCGGCGTGGAGCTGCACGGTTTTCTGAGCTACCTGATCAAGTGCAACGTGCAGGGCCGCGAGTACAAGGTGTTCGGTTACAAAGGCAAGCAGGTGCGCGATAACATCCATTCGGAAGACGTAGCGCGCTTCATGTTCGAGTTCTGGAAGGCGCCGCGGGTGGCGGAAGTATATAACCTGGGCGGCGGCAAGGCGAATGCCTGCTCGATTCTGGAGGCTTTCAGTAAGACGGAAAGCGTGACCGGCCGCCCCATGAACTGGCGCTACCTGGAGGAGAATCGCATCGGCGATCATATCTGCTATTACAGCGATCTGCGGAAGATGAGGTCGCACTACCCGGCTTGGGGCATCAGCAAGAGCCTGGACGATATTTTCGGGGAGATCGCGCAACACTGGATGGAGCGGCAATAAGGGGAAAGGTGAGCGGATGAGGATTCTCATCACCGGCGCCTGCGGGTTTGTAGGCAGTTCGGTGGCGGAGTCGTTGCTGGAGCGGCGGCCGGGGCTGGCGATCGTGGGTCTGGACAACCTGATGCGGCCGGGCTCGGAGACGAACCGCGCGCGCCTCTGCAAACTGGGTGTGGCGCTGATCCACGCCGACATTCGCGCGGCCAGCGACCTGGAGAACCTGCCGGCGGCGGATTGGGTCATCGACGCGGCGGCTTCGCCGAGCGTGCTGGCGGGCGTGCAAGGGGCGTTGAGCAGCCGGCAATTGTTCGAGCATAACCTGGCAAGCCTGGTGAACCTGCTCGAATACTCGAAGCGGCACAAAGCCGGCTTCGTCCTGCTGAGCAGCAGCCGCGTGTATTCCATCCCCCTGCTTCGCGCGCTGCCTCTCAAGATTTGCGGCGGCGCTTTTCAGTTGGATGGCTCCGCGCCGCTGCCGGCGGGCGTTTCGCCGCGGGGCATTAGCGAAGCATTCTCCACCGCGCCGCCGATCTCGCTATACGGCAGCACCAAGCTGGCTGCGGAAACCGTCGCTCTCGAATACGGCGAAGCCTTCGGCTTTCCCGTATGGGTGAACCGCTGCGGCGTGCTGGCCGGCGCGAGGCAGTTCGGCACGCCGGATCAGGGAATCTTCTCCTATTGGGTGAACGCGCACCTGCGTAAGCGCCCGCTTCGCTACATTGGCTTCGAGGGTGCCGGCTGCCAGGTGAGAGATGCCTTCCATCCGCGCGACCTCGCCGCGCTGGTGGATGCGCAGATCGGCGCGGCGCGGCCGGCCGGGCGGCGCGTTTACGTGATCGGCGGCGGCGCGAGCAACGCCATGTCGCTGGCGCAAGTGACCGCCTGGTGCGATGCGCGCTTTGGGCCGCACGCTCCGGCACGGGATCCAAGCCCCAGGCTTTACGATATTCCGTGGATGGTCATGGACAGCGCAGAGGCGGAGCGCGATTTCGGCTGGCGGCCGCAGACTTCGCTCGAGACTGTGCTCGAGGAGATCGCGAGCCATGCCGAGCGCCATCCGGACTGGCTGGAGACCAGCGGCGTATGAACCTGCCGGCGGACCTCGCCACGGCCGAGCCCCTCAGCCTGCTCTCGGTGGTGATCCCGATGCGCGACGAAGAGGGCGCGGCGCCTTCCACCGTGGAACATCTTTACGTGGAGCTGCGGTTGCACAATATCGAGCACGAAATCGTGGCGGTGGATGACGGCAGCACCGACTCCACCTGGACCGTGCTGCGCGACCTCGCTTCCCGCATACCCACGCTGCGGCCGGTGCAGAATACCGGCGAACACGGTTTCGGCCGGGCGATCGTCCGGGGCATCGATACCAGCCGGGGAGACGCCGTTGTGGTGATGATGGCGGACGAATCCGACGATTGCCGCGATGTGGTTCGCTACTGGGAGTTATTGGGACAGGGATGGGACGCGGTCTTCGGATCGCGCTTCATCCGGGGTGGCGCGGTGACCGATTATCCCGCCCACAAGCTGGTCATCAACCGCATAGCCAATTTGTTTCTCCGGCTTCTGTTCCGCGTCCCATTGAACGATTTCACCAACGCTTTCAAGGCTTACCGGCGCCGCGCGCTGGACGGTTGCCGACCCTTCCTTTCGCCGCATTTCAATCTCACCGTGGAGCTTCCACTGAAGATCATCGTGCGTGGTTACTCCTGGACCGTGGTGCCCATCACCTGGCGAAGCCGGCGGTCCGGCGCATCCAAGCTGAAGATCAAGGAAATGGGCAGCCGTTATCTTTTCGTCGCTCTCTACTGCTGGCTGGAGAAATACTTCAGCCGCGGCGACTACGCCAAGAAACGCCCGCAGGCCGCCACGGCCGGGCCGGTGCCGGATGGCGCAGACCTGGACGCTTCCAAGCCGCACGCGCGCTAGGCGAGACCGACGCAATCCGGCCGCGCCCAGCCTGCGCCACGCATCGACATCCCGTTCACAGCACCACCACCGGATGGTACAGATTCGGCAACACGGCTTCGCCGATGGCGACCAGAGTGTTGTCGCGGGCGACGGCCTTGACGTAGTGCGAGGCCGGCTCCGAGCGGAACGGGGAAGCGGGAAAGTTCCGCCCGTTGCGGATCTGGCTGGCGGTCAGATCGTCAACGAAAACGGCGGCCATGCCGGGCAGCATCTGGGCGGCGGGAACCAGCGCGTCGATCAGGCGGTCATCGGCCGCGAGCGATTCCAGTTGAGCGATGGTGCGCGCCTGGGCGATTTCGAATTCGCCGCTCGCCAAGCGGCGCAAATCCTCCAGATGCGCGCCGCAGCCGAGCGCCTGGCCCAAATCGTGAGCGATGGAGCGCAGGTAGCTGCCGCCGGAACAGTGCGCGCGCACGCGTGCCAGCGGGCCGGCTAGATCGAGCAGGGTAAGCTCGTAAACCTCCACCCGCACCGGCGCGAGCTCCACGGCGACGCTCTCGCGCGCCAGTTGGTAGGCGCGGCGGCCTTCCACTTTCTTGGCGGAAACCGGCGGCGGGGTCTGCAGAAACTCGCCGCGGAAGCTTTCGAGTGCCCGTTCAAGGGCGGCCGGATCGAGCTGCGGCTCGGTCTTCTCGCTGGTGGGCTCGCCGGCGCGGTCATAGGTGCGGGTCGACCAGCCGAAGCGGATTACGCCCTCGTAGATCTTGTCGCTGCGGGTGTAGAACTGCGCCAGGCGGGTGGCGCGGCCCAGCACCAGCGGCAGCACGCCGGTGGCGATGGGGTCGAGCGTGCCCAGGTGGCCGATCTTCTTTTCGCCGGTGATCCGGCGGGCCTTGCCCACCACGTCGTGCGAAGTCCAGCCTTCCGGTTTGTCGATGACGATGGCTCCGTCCAATGATTATCCTTTCGGTTCAAAGGGCCCGCGTCTTGGCGGTTGGCAGGCGAAATCGCCTGCCCCACTGCTAGCGCTTGCGCGCCAGGCACACGTGCCCGAGCGTAAAATTCCGGTCGCGGTCCAGACCGTCCAGAAACGGCAGGATCAACGCGGGCGGGATCACCAGAATCGCCGCCGGAATGAAGCCGAGCCAGCGAATGCCCCCTGCAAAGAATTGTAAGCCGTTGAGCAGCCGCCGCGCGAGCAGGCGGAAGAAGCCGCCATGGGAGCGCATCTCGACCACTTCGAAACCGGCCTGCTGCAGCAGCCAGTGCAGGCCGTAACGGGTGTAACGGTAGTAGTCGTGCGGCGCCTGATGGGTTTCCCAATCCTGCGGCACGGCGACCAGCAGCGGGGCGCCGCGTACCAGCACGCGGCCGATTTCGGCCAGCGCGCGGGCGGGCTCGGCCAGGTGCTCCAGGGTGACGATGTTCAGCGCGGCGTCGAAGGTGGCTTGACGAAACGGGAGCGCCGCCAGGTCGGCGATGGCGTCGAGACGGCTGTAATCCCAATTGGCGTCTCCCACCGCCAGGTCCACGCCGCAATAACGCTGCTCGGCGAAGTGATGCTTGTACCTGTTCTCGCCGGCGCCAGCATCAAGCACCCGCACTCCGGGCGGAAGGCTGCGCGCCAGGGCGGCCACGGCGTCTTCAATTTCGGCTTCGACGATCAGCACGTGCCGCCGCAGCGGGCCGGGCAGGCGGTAGGCGATGTCCTGGTATCTCATGACTTGCGGGCCTCGATCATGACTGTGGCGCCGGCGCCTGCGGCGGCTTCGACGAGCGCGAACGGCACGGAGGCGGCTGACAGCGCGAAGTACACCAGGTCCTTGGCGATGTGCGCGGCGGAGCCTTCGGGCACGCGGCGGGTGCGCCGCCCCATCGGGTCGAGACTCGGCGCGACGCTGCTGGCCAGTGCCGCGGGGTTGTCGCGCCAGGAAAAATACTTGCGGCGCAGAACGGTGAAACCGCCGGATTCGAGCAAGCGCTCCAGATCGCTTGCGCGGAAATCGTAGAGGTGGCGCGGCACGTCCAGGCCGCTCCAGGCCCGGCCGAGGAGGCGGAACTGCCAGCAGGCGGCGTTGGGCGTCTGCGCGATCAACCGCCCGCCCGGTGCCAGTAAGTGATGCGCCGCGGCGACGTAAGCGCGCGGATCGTGGACGTGTTCCAGCACATGAAACATGGTGATGGCGGCAAAGCCGCCGGCGCGCAGCGGAGCGTGCTCCAGCACACCGCAAACCGCCGGCACGCGCTGGCGGCTCCAGGCGATGGCGGCGGCAGCGGCGGAATTGTCCAGCCCCACCACGCGAAACCCGCGCTCGCGCATCATTCCCAGCAACAGGCCGCCGCCGCAGCCCACGTCGAGCAGCGGGCCGCGCACGCCGGAACCGGCCAGGGCGCGCGCGACGAAGCGCGCGTGATCGCGCAACACCAAGCGGCGGTAGGCTTCCTCCAGGCGGCCGGCGGCGGTTCTATCGGGCGCGAACCAATAGTTTTCGGGATGATACTGGCGCGATTCGGCGGGCGCCGGCTGCGGGTCCAGACGCATCAGGCCGCACTGGCCGCAGCGGAGAATCGTGAAACTGCGCGGCGTAGTTCGATGTAGGCGGTCGGTGGCGGGGAACAGCGCGGCCGCGCTCTCGGAGCCGCACAGCAGGCAGGCTTTCATGCCACGTCCCTCAGGCGCAGCCGGTTGGCCCAGATCAGCCGCCGCACCTGGGCGGACGTGAGGCGGCGGATGCGGCGCAGGCCGGCGCGTTTGCGCAGCATGCGCGGCGTCAAGAGCAACGCTTGAAGCTGGCCGGCCGCCAGTGCCCGCACCAGGCGCCACTTGCCGGCCAGGCCAGGGAAGTAGGCCGTGTCGCCCGCGCCGCGACACGCCGCCAGCGCGCCGGCGGCTAAACGCGCCGCGAAGAACAGCGGATTGAGCACCAGCAAGCTCCACGGGAAGAGCTTCAGCGCCAGCAACAGGCGGTTTCTTTCGATCAATTCGAGGCGCCGCACCGAGTCCATGCCCAAGGTGGACCCGCGGTGGTGCCGCACCACGGCCTGCGGCGTATAGACGCATCTCCAGCCGGCGATGCGGGCGCGCAGGCCAAGCTCGGCGTCGTCGCCATAAGCGAAGAAGTCTTCGTCGAATCCGCCAATCTCATCCAGCATGGCTTTGCGGTACATGGCAGCGGAACCATCCGGCCACAATACTTCCTCTTCGCGATCGTACTGGCCCTGGTCCGCCGCGCCGCTGCCGCGGCCGCGGTTCTGGCCGTCGGGGAAGATCAGGTGGCCGGCTTTGTCGATGCGGCCGGGATCCTCCCAAACCAGAACTTTGCTGGCGGCCATGCCGATATCGGGCGCGCCGGAGCAGGCCCCGTGGAGCGCGGCCAGCCATCCCTCGGCAGCTTCGGCGTCGTTATTGATCAAAGCGACGAAGGGGCCCTGTGCCGCCGCGATGCCCTGGTTGTTGGCGGCGCAGAAGCCGCGGTTTTCGCGGTTGCGGATCACCCGAACGCCGAACTCCGCCTCCGCCATGTCCGCCGAGCCGTCCACCGAACCGTTGTCCACTACGATGACCTCAAATGTCGCCTCGCGTTGCCGCCGGAGCGAGTCCAGGCAGGCGCGCAGTAACTCCCTGCGGTTCCAGTTCACCACGACGACGGAGATCAACCGACTATGCTAGCAGGCGCGGCGCGCACCCGATCCGGCGACGGCTGTGCGCCGGCTGCGCCGCGCGCCTCAAAATCAACCGGTTTAAGCGGATTTTCATGCCTGCTAAGTCACCCCGTTGTATCATGAAGAATAAGTGCCAGGTTTCTTCTTATGATGTCGGTCGGCGAGACTTTGCGCCGGGAGCGCCTGCGGCGCAAGGTGGACTTAGCGCGCGTTTCCGAAGAACTGAAAATCTCATCGCGCATGCTGGAGGCCATTGAGGCCGACGAATACGACAAACTGCCCGGCGGCGTTTTTGCCAAGAGCTTTGTGCGCCAGTATGCGGCAGTGCTCGGTCTGGACGAAGAAGAAGTAGCCACCCAGTTCGAGCAGGCCGTGCAATCTCCCGAGCTGACGCATCTGGCGGATCTCCGGCGGCCCTACCCCGCGACCGGGTTGCCCAAGTTGGGTGAGCCGCGGTTCAGTTTTGCCAGGTCGCGGAACGCCTTGCCGTCGCTGATTGCGGTGGTGGTGGTGATGATGATCTGCTCGGGAGTGTACGGATGGTGGCAGCGGAGCCGTCAACTTGCCGCCGTGCGGCAGCAGCGCCCGCCGGCCGCGGCAGCCCGGCGCGCGGCGCCGCAGCCGGCCATGCAGCGCCAGCGCGTGCAGATCCCGCCGAAGCCGGCCACTGAGACCATCGCTGCCCACAACGCGGCGCCCGTGCCCGCTCCGCCGCTCGCATCCCAGCCGGGGACGCCGCAGCCGCTGGTGCCGGACACCGGGATTTCCGGGCCGGGCGCCGTGCACGTGGAGCTAGTGGTCGCCGAGCCGGTCTGGGTCAGCGTGCAATGCGACGGCCGCTCCGTTTATCAGGGTGTGCTGGAACCGAACGAGGTTCGCACCGTGGCGGCGAATACGGAAATCACGTTGAGGTTGGGCAACGCCGGAGGCCTCAAGATTCTTTTGAACGGCAAGCCGATTCCGCCGGCCGGCCAGGAAGGCGAGGTGCGGACGGTTCAGTTGACTTCGGGCGGTTTCCAGATTGTGCCGCCGGCGGCGCCGGCCCCGGAACCGCGTGCGCCGGCTCTCCTCGAGCCTCTCTGACGCATCGCCTCGCGCTGGCGTTTTCTTTCCAGCAGCAACAGCTCGCGCCGCCGGCGCTGCTTGACATGCTCATCCACTTTGCGCCAGAACTTGCGGAAATAGCTGACCGCGGAAAGCAGCGCGAAGAAGATAACGCCCCACATCATCCAGATGGCCGGCTGGTGCAGGCCCGGATGCCGGACGCTGACCAGCAAGCAGGAAACCGCCACCACCTGCGCCAGCATTTTGGTCTTCCCCAAATCGCTCGCCCTGATGGTGTAGCTTTCCGCCGCGGCGATAGCGCGCAGGCCGGAGACGGCGAACTCGCGGCCGATCACCAGAATCGCCATCCAGCCCGGTAGAACCCGCACCTGCACCAGCGAAATCAGCGCCGCGGATACCAGCAGTTTGTCGGCGATGGGATCGAGCAGGGTGCCGATCGTGGTTACCTGTTTCCAGCGGCGGGCCAGGTAGCCGTCCAGCAGATCGGTGGCGGCGGCCGACAGGAAAATGGCCAGCGCCAGCCATTCGTTGGTCACCTGCCAGGGCCCCAGCCGGATGCCGACGTTTTCCTCCAACAGCACCGCCACCAGCAGAGGCACGAAGAAGATTCGCAGAATGGTCAGCGCGTTTGGAAGATTCATCCGCTCAGACTATTATGCCTCACGAAAGCCGCGCCAGGCCCGGGCCGCGCTGCCATGGCCGCAAGGGCCGCAGGCTCCTCTCCCTGCCTCCCCGGCGAGCCCGTCCGGCGGCCACTCCGCGAATTTGCGCGTGTTTCGTAAATAAAATGCCGCGGGCCCAGGAACAATCGGGGGTGGTCGCCCGTCTTACTTACGTGGCCCGGCGCAAGAACCAATGGAGCGCTTCCCTGTGGGAGGCCGCCCGCATCGCCCTCGATTCGTTGCGCAAGAACAAGCTGCGCAGTTTTCTCACGCTGCTGGGAATCATTCTCGCCACCACCACGCTGATCGCCGTCACGGCGCTGATTCACGGCATGGACCGTTACATCGCCGACAAGGTTTCCAATATGGGGGCGGACGGTTTTCGCATCGTGCGCATGGCCTGGTTCGGCCCTTGGGACCCGAAGAAGTTCTTCGAAATGGACAAGCGCAACCCGCAGATCCGGGTGGACGAGTACGAGTTCATCCGCTCCAAGGCCACGCTGCTGAAGGACATCGGCATGATGACGTCGCGGCAGGCGCGGGTGGCGTTTAAAGGCACCTCGGTGGAGGGCGTGAACATCAACGGCATCACCGACAATATTCCGGCTATCAATAATGTGCAGGTGGGGCTGGGGCGCGGCATCACCTATGACGAAGCGCGGCGGCACGTGGCGGTGGCGTTTATCGGCAACGACATTTTCACGCGTTTCTTCCAGGGGCAGGATCCGCTGGGAAAGACGATCGCGATTGAAGGCAACCCGTATGAGATCGTCGGCGTGGCCCAGGCGCTGGGCAGCGTCTTCGGCCAGTCGCAGGACAACTTCGTGATGATTCCCATCGAGAGCTATTTCAAAACCTACGGCGCGCGAAACGGCATCCGGCTGGTGGCCAAGGCGGTGGACCAGGAGCACCTTGCCCAGGCGCAGGACGAGGCGCGCGTGCTATTGCGCTCCTACCGGCACCTCGGCCCCGCGCAGGACGATAACTTCGTCATCTTCGCCTCGGAGACCTTCGTGACCCTCTGGGAGCGCCTCACCAAGACCATCGCCGCCATGGCGGTGGGCATCGTTTCCGTGTTCATGGTGGTGGGCGGAATCGTGATCATGAACATCATGCTGGCGGTGGTGACCGAGCGCACGCGCGAGATCGGCATTCGCAAATCGCTGGGCGCGCGGCGGCGCGACATCCTGAATCAATACCTGGTGGAATCGGCGGTGCTCGCCGGCACGGGCGGGCTGGTGGGCGTGGGAACCGCATGGCTGATTGCGGTGACGGTGCGCAGCTTCACTTCGATGCCGATGTCGCTGCCCACGTCATCGATCGTCATCGGGGTGGGACTATCCTCGGTGGTGGGGTTGTTCTTCGGCATCTATCCGGCGCGCAAGGCCTCCAAGCTGGACCCGATCGAGGCACTGAGGGCGGAGCGCTAACCGTGACGAAGCTGGCTTTTTTCAACGGCCTCAAGCTGGCGCTGGATACGATCCGGGGCCACAAGCTGCGCGCCTTTCTCACCGTGCTGGGGGTGATCATCGGCACCGGCACCATCATCGGCGTCAGCGCCATTCTCAGCGGATTCGACACCTCCATCGCCAACGTGCTGCGCAGCTTCGGCCCGAATTCGATTATCGTTTTCAAGTTCCCGGTGGGCCCGCGCGTCGGCAATCTCAGCCCGGAGGAACGCACGCGCAAGAATCTGACGTACGAAAACGCCGCCGACATTAAGGAACGCTGCCCGGCCATCGCGGACGTCTCACCCATGATCTTCCCCAATAAAAGCGTCAACGTGCGCTACAAGGGCAACGACATGTACGACGTCAACCTGATGGGCGTCGAGGAAGCTTATGCGCGCGGCGGGCAGGTGGACATTCATCTCGGGCGCTTTTTCGCCGACGAGGAGGGCCGCCGCCGCGTGCCGGTGGCCGTGGTGGGCGCCGACATCGAAAAAGGGCTTTACGCCAACATGGACCCGATCGGCAAGACCATCCTGGTGGACGGCCACGAGTTTCTGGTGGTCGGCACCATGTTGCGGCCGGCCGCTTCCTTTTTTGGCGACACCGATAACCGCGTGCTCATCCCTTACGGCATGATGCGCAAGATGTACCCCAACGCCAAGGAAATCGCCATCGTGGCGACGGCTTACGACGGCAAGTTGCCGGAGGCGATGGACCAGGTGCGCACCGTGTTGCGCATCGACCGCCGCGTGCCTTACAGCAAGCCTGACAACTTTGCGCTTTCGACCGCCGATCAGATGGTCGCCGATTTCCGCCAGATCACCGCCGTGACATTCCTGGTGATGGCCGTGTTGAGCTCCATCGGCCTGCTGGTGGGCGGCATCGGCGTGATGAATATCATGCTGGTGTCGGTGACCGAGCGCACCCACGAGATTGGCGTCCGGAAGGCGGTCGGCGCGCGGACCACCGACATTTTGATCCAGTTTCTGCTCGAAGCCGCCGTGCTCACCGGCCTGGGCGGCATCGCCGGCATCCTGTTCGGCTGGATGATTTCGCTGATCAGCCGGCTGGTGTTCACCTCGATACCGGCGAGCGTTCCGCTGTGGGCCGCCGTCACCGGCGTGGTGGTGTCGGTCGCGGTCGGCCTCTTCTTCGGCATCTGGCCCGCCAACAAAGCCGCGCGCCTGGACCCGGTGGAAGCGCTAAGGTACGAATAGCGGCGAGGTGGGGGTTACTCGGGTCATGCCTGCTGATCGGCCCTTAGGAATGTTCAAGTTTGGTAAGCGCGAGCACATCGAGCAGTTTGCCCACGGCATTCTGTACATGAATACGCTTGGGCACTTTATCAAGCTGGAAGCCGACTCGGTGAGAGGCGATCCGCACGAAGGCGCTGATCACATGGTGCAAGCCCACTCCTGGCTCCTTCAGATTAAAGTCGGGGAGGAGTTTGTTGACGTCGGAACCATAGAGGGTGCCGTACGTCACCAAATCCCCTCTGACCTGAACGCAAACCTATTTTGCATGTATGCCTTACGCGCAAGCGCAGCAGACACATTGGTGGATCCAAGGAACCAGGCCTTCGGCGACACCTTTGCTGCTGTCCGCAGGCAGCGATAGCCCCTTTTCGCCGTATTCGGCAGCGATCATTTCAAACACGCTTCCGAGTTCGGCCAAGGCTTCTTCTCGCGTCGGCATGAGCGCATAACACCCGCGAATGGCAGGGACTTCCGCCACCCAGCCATCCGGCCGGTTCCGGTACAAGACCACCTTGTAGTCGTCAAGGCTCATCCATTTTCATTCTACGCTGCTCCCCGGCCTATCGCGTAAGAGGCAACAAAAGCTCCCTGAAGTGATTGACACACGAACCGGGGCAGATGTGCCGCGGCCGATGCGCCGGCCCGCCCATGGTACAAAGTGCGTATGCCTTCTTTTCGCGTCGAGACTCCGCAGGGGTGTTACGACGCCATTGTCGAACGCGGCATCATCGGCCGCGCGGCGCAATTCGTACCGGCCCGGGCCGGCAAAGTATTCGTGGTTTCGACCGAAGACGTGTGGCGGCATCAGGGAGCGGCGCTGGCCCCCGGCTTGCGCGATGTGGCGCACGAAGTTCTCTACCTGCCCGGCGGCGAAGAGAACAAGCGGATGGCGCCGCTCGAGGCGCTGGCGGAGCGGATGGTGCTGGCGGGCGGCGACCGCTCGAGCGTCGTCCTGGCCTTCGGCGGCGGCATTGTCACCGACATGGCTGGCTTTCTCGCCGCCATCTTCATGCGTGGCATTCCCGCGCTGCAAATTCCCACCACGCTGCTGGCGCAAGTGGATGCGGCGGTCGGCGGCAAGACCGGAGTCAATCTCGAAAGCGGCAAGAACCTGGTGGGTAGCTTCCACCAGCCGGTCGCGGTGTTGATCGATCCATCCGCACTCGATACTCTGCCGGAGCGCGAATACCGCGCGGGGCTGTGGGAGATCGTCAAGGCCGGCATCATTCGCGAGCCGGAGCTGTTTCATTTCCTGGCCGCGGGCAGCGCCGATGTGCTGGCGAGGAAGCCAGAGGCAGTGGACCGCATCATCGCCGATTCCGTTCGCATGAAATGCGAAGTGGTTTCGGCCGATGAGCGCGAAGGCGACCTGCGCCGCACCCTCAATCTCGGCCACACCTTCGGGCACGCGCTCGAAGCGGAAACCGCTTACCGCCGTTTCCTGCATGGTGAAGCGGTGGCGTTCGGCATGCGTGCGGCCGTGCGGCTGGGCGAAAGCGCAGGACACCTCTCAGCCGCCGATGCGCGGCACATCCTCGATGTCATCCGCCGCTACGGGCCGATTCCATCGCTCGACGGAATCGCCGCAGAGCGCTTGTTAGCGCGCCTGGCACACGACAAGAAAACCGTGCGCGGCAAAATCCATTTCGTGTTGCCGGTGCGCATCGGCGAGGCGGAGGTCGTCAGCGGCATCGGTGAGCCGCTGGTGCTCGACGCCATCCGGTTTGCGCTTTCATGAAGGACGCTTCTTCATGAAGGGCACGACGCCCGCAGGCGCGCGTAATGAGCTGGAAGCCGCCCTCTGGGTGCGCGACATGTTCGGCCGCGTGGCCCACCGCTACGACCTGGCCAATCATCTGCTCTCCTTCAACATCGACCGTTACTGGCGCGCCCACACGGTGAAGCGGGTACGGCACATTTTGGAGCGGCCCGAAGCGCGCGTGGTCGATATCTGCTGCGGAACCGGCGACCTGGCGCTGGCGTTGGCCCGCGCCCGCGGCGGGCTGGTGCTGGGCACGGATTTCTGCCATCCCATGCTCGTCGCCGCGCGGCAAAAGTCGGGCGCGCGACAGGCGCAAACCGCCCTGTTCGAAGCCGACGCTTTGCGCCTGCCGCTCGCCGACGGCTCGGCCGATTTGCTGACGGTGGCTTTCGGCTTTCGCAACCTGGCCAATTACGCCGCCGGCCTGGCGGAGATGCGCCGCGTGCTGGCGGCGGGAGGCATGGCCGCCATTCTCGAATTCTCCCAGCCGCCCAACGCCGCCTTCGCCGCCCTCTACAATTTCTATTCGCGGCGGATTCTGCCGATCGTCGGCGGCGCCCTTTCCGGATCGCGCGACGCTTACACCTATCTACCGGAATCGGTGCGGAAGTTTCCCTCAGCCGCCGAACTCGCCGGCGAGATGCGCCGCGCCGGCTTCACCCAAGTGAGCTACGAATACCTCACCGGAGGCATCGTCGCCCTGCACTGCGGCGTAGCCGCCTGAGGCTGGAAACTGTAGGGAGGCCGGATGGACTGGGGTTGACAGACGAAAGCGTCTGTCCCAGCCTGTTGCCGACGATTTGCCACCGGGTGGGGCAGGCGCTTTCGCCTGCCGACTAAGTTTCTACATTTCCGGGGGACAGGATCAGGTGTGTATCAGGGCACGGCTTCAGCCGTGCCGAGGAGAACGGTAGGGAATCGGGCTTTAGCCCCTGGTTAAAGTTCCCTATTGCTGTCCACCTGCCTGGCAAGGAAAAGCGGCAGGGGCTAAAGCCCATAAAGCCTGCATCTTGCGGCACGGCTGAAGCCGTGCCCTGATACAAGACACCACGATTGGGTTGGCGGGGCGAGGTGCCGCCGAACGCCCAAATGTACGAGCCCCAGTGGGGCAGGCGCTTTCGACTGCCAACTGTCCCACTGCATTGGTCGCTGGTTCCCAAAAACGAACAGGCCGCGTGTGGTGCCGCGAGGTCGGCCAATCCCGAGCCAGCCAGGCTCGTTCCGCCACGTTCCAGTCTCGCCGATAGAAAAGACAACCTTTAGCGGCGTCTTCAGGCACTCGCTGGTCACTGGGATCGAGCCCGCCTTCAGCCGCCGGGCGTGGCACCCCGCTTGCCCATCCCGGCCTATTATGTTGCGAGATCTGTGTCAAGCCCTGCGCGCCCTGCGCCGCGTTCCCAGTCTGACCGTGGTTTCCATCCTCACCGTCGCCCTCGGCGTCGGCGCTGGCGTCAGCCTGTTCAGTGTCGTGAAGGCGGTGTTGCTAAACCCGCTGCCGTACCCGGAGGCAGACCGGCTGGCATGGATCGCGGAATCGAGCGACGGCTTCCCCAGACCCGTCGCGTATCCGAACTTCGAGGACTGGAACGCGCAAAACCGCAGCTTCAGCGCCATGGGGGCTTACGGAATGGACGATGTCAATACCGGCGGCGACCGGCCACAGCGCACCTTCGCGGCCTCGATCACGCCTGGATTCTTCGACGTGTTGGGCGTGCAGCCCGCGTTCGGCCGGACGTTTCTAGCGAGCGAGCAGATCGCCGGCGCTCCCTTGCGCGTCATCCTCGGCTACGGTTTGTGGCAGCGCGCTTACGGCGGCGACCCGAAAATCGTCGGCCGCGCCCTTCGCATCGGCGGTTATCCCGTGACCGTCATCGGCGTGATGCCGCTCGGCTTCAGTTATCCGCCCAAAACCGAAATCTGGCTGTCGGTGACTGCCGCGGGCTACGCCACGCCCAGCCGCACGGCTCACAACTTTCGCGTGATCGGCAGGCTGCGGCCGGGCGTGACCTTCGCCCAGGCCCAGAGCGACGTGGGCGCGATTCAGCATCGTCTCTATCTCCGGGAGCCCGGCGCGTTCATGAGCAAGGATGCTTCCGTTGTCTCGCTCGACGCACACACGGTCGGCAAGGTGCGGCCGGCGCTGCTGGTTCTGTTCGGCGCGGTTGGCTTCCTTCTCTTGATCGTTTGCGTCAATGTGGCCAACCTGCTGCTGGTGCGGGTGACCGCGCGGGCCCGCGAGCTGGCGGTGCGGCGCGCCTTGGGCGCCGGCCACACGCGCCTGTTTGGCCAGATGTTGACGGAAAGCCTGCTGCTGGCCTTGGCCGGCGGCGCCGCTGGCCTGCTGCTGGCGCTCTGGTCCATGGATCTGTTGAAGGCCTTGCTGCCGGCCGAAGTGCCGCGCGCCGCCGACATCCGAATCGACATGGGAGTCATGCTCTTTGCGCTCGCCATCACGGCCGCCGCCGGCGTGCTTTTCGGCCTCTTGCCGGCCTGGCGCGCCGCCCGGATGAATATGAACGAAGCGATCAAGGGAGGCTCCCGCACCTACACCGCCGGGAGGCGGTCGCATCGTACGCAATCGGCGCTGGTGGTTTCCGAAGTGTGCCTGTCGCTGGTCCTGCTGGCCGGCGCCGGCTTGTTGGTCAACAGCTTCGTGCGGCTGCGCGCTGTCGATCCGGGCTTCCGCGCCGATCACGTGCTGACCGCGACTCTCTCGTTTGCTTCCACCGGCGACGACAAGGAAGCGCCCCGGTTGCGGGCCGAGTATGCCAGCCTGCTGACGCGCGTGCGCGCCATCCCCGGCGTGCAGGCTGCCGGTACCACCGACACTCCTCCACTGGGCGACTGCTGTAGCGATGGTTCCTTCAAGTTGGAGGGACGCAAGCTTCCCGATGACGCGGACGCGGTCTACACTGTCATCAGTTCCGGCTATCTCCGCGCCCTGCGCATTCCTCTCGTGAGCGGCCGCGACTTCACCGATGCCGATACCACGGCGAGCCAGGGTGTTGCCATCATCACCGCTGAAATGGCGCGCCGATACTGGGCCGGCCGGAATCCGTTGGGCGACCACGTCATGTTCGACAGCATGGAAGAGCACGCGCGCTGGTTGACCATCGTAGGCGTGGCGGCGGATGTGCGGCAGAGCAGCCTCATCGAGCCACCCATGCCGCAGGCCTACGTCTGCTACACGCAAGCCAACCGCCTGCTGCTACCCGCGCTGATGATTCGCACACCGCTCGATCCGGCGAGTCTGGCGGGCGCGGTGCGCGCGGCGATAGGCGCCGTAGACCGCGAGATCGCCATCGACTTCAAAACCATGGACGCACAGATAGCCGAAGCCGTGGCGCGGCAGCGCTTTCAGATGCAGGTGCTGGGCGGGTTCGCCGCGCTGGCGCTGCTGCTGGCGGCGGTGGGCCTCTATGGCGTGCTTTCGTATCTGGTAGCCGCGGGCCGTGGCGAAATCGGCATTCGCATGGCTTTGGGCGCGCAGCCGTTGAGCGTGTTCCGTATGATCGCCGGCCGCGCGTTGCGCTTGTCCGCCATCGGCGCCGCGCTCGGGCTTGCCGGGTGCCTGGCGATGCGCCCCATCGTCGCCGCGCTGCTGTTCGGCGTCGGCCCCAGCGACCCCGTCACCCTGGCCGCCGCCACCGCGGCGCTGCTGGCGGTCGCCTTCGCCGCCAGCGCTTTTCCCGCTCTGCGCGCCATGCGCATCGACCCCGCCTCCGCTTTGCGCGAGGAATAGCCCGCTGACCACCTTCTTTCGAGAATCTGTGCGGTCTGCCAACCCGAGCACCGATTGCCCGTGAGACGGCGGGAATCGTGCGCGCAAACCGATTGGCATGAAATTCCACGGGCGAACTTCGGATTGGCTGAATATCAGGGAACGGCTTCAGCCTGGATTTAGTGGCTTACCAGCTTGCGCCGTGCCATCCTCCCCAAGGCGAGCAGCGCCACGCCGGCCAATACGAAGGTGGAGCTCTCCGGCGTGGTGGGGTGCGGGCCGCCGTCATTATACGACGGCCCTTCCAACGTTTGCGCCGCGGCGTAAGGATACGTCCTCGCAACGTTCTCATAGACGAAAGCGACGTTGGAAGACTGGCCCGAACTCAAGGTCTCGTAAGTGGTCGCCCATTGGAGCACGGTTGCATTGGTAGGATTGGTTTTTCCGGTCCAAGCCTGCACCTGGCCTGCGGAAAATCCGTCTCCACCGTCGACTTCGATGTCCCAGATTGCAAGTTGCAAACCCGCGCCCATCGCCGGTGTCGACGCCCAGTCGGTCGAGGGCAGGGTCGAGGGGTCGCCGGGGTACAGCGTCGGAAGCAAGGCGTTGTCCTCCAGCCAGGCAATCCGCTCGAGGATGGCTGCCTCTGAGGCTGGGCTGGTAATTTGGCTCGGGAAGTAAATGGTGGTGTTGTAGGTGGTCCCTTCGTTGATGTTTGTGAACAGGTCAACACACATTGTGTAGCGGTCCACAGTCCCGCTGCTGCCGGTGAGTTGGATGTCGATCACGCCGGCTGTCTCACTGGTGTCCGTGCCGTTTTCGTCGATATAGATGGTCTCCGCCAGGGCGTTATCGACACCAGTGGCGACAATCGTGTCCGCGGCGGCGATTCCGGACGCTAGAACCGCCACCGCGAACACACCGATTGCGCGTCGAGATGCTCTGGGGAACGCTTTCACTAGCCCGAGTGTAGCTTGCGGCAAACGGGCGCGAAAGATCCAATGGTTCTATAAGTTACGGTGCTACACGTTGTAGAACGTCTGCGGACTATTCCGTGCCCGAAAGCGGTGTAGTTAACCGTTTCGCATGCCGGGAATCATGAGGATAGGGGAGCCTCCGGACCGAGGTTAATTCACTCTCATACCCACCAGTACCGCTACCTCAGGCAAGTGCGTATGCGCGAACAAGCGGCGGAATCGAAGCAGGTATCACCTGCTTTTCAACTGCTCGGGCAGTACCGCATAACCTTCGGGGGGCGGGAACAGGGACACCAGCAGTTCCAGGCGGCGGCGCAAATACCGGCTCGGCATCTGGCGCGGGCCGGTTTCCACGTCGATATCGCAGCAGGTGCCGTGCAGGTAGAGGGTGAGCGTGTCTTCAAAAGCCTGCCGCGCGTAATCGCGGAACAGCTTGGTTTCCTTGCGCACGTTGGTCTGGCGCCGCACCAGGGCCTGCTTGAGATGCCAGCCTTTTTCGTCCACCTCGCCGTGAACTTCGGCGCTCAACTCCTCGCGCAGGGCGCGGAAGAAGCGCTCCTGCACGTCCTGGCTCCAGCGGTCGGCGGTAAGGGCCGCCAGCGCGTTATAGAACCGGTAATGATACTCGGCAACATCGCTGTCCTTGATGCCGAGCGCGAGCACCGTGAAATCATCCAGGTCGCGCCGGCAATACGCGAGATAGCGGCCCTCGGCCGGGCGCTCGAAGCGAACCGCGTCGCCCTCCTTGCCGTTGCCGCGCTCGAGATAGGGCGCCAGGATGATGCCCATTCGCGGCAGCAGCGCCACCAGGGCGGGCGAAATGGCGGCGATCGGGTCGGTCAGGTACTGCTTTACCTCGTCTTCAGCGACGGGCAACGTGGAAAAATACGAGAACTTGCTGCTGAGAGGAATCATCTCGCCGCGAAAACGCGCGGCTAAATCGTCCACCGTTAGCTTCGACCCATCTGGTTCGGCTGCCATGACCCGAATCGATTGTAACAACACGGCGGGGTAAACTTGGAACGGTGGCGCGAAAAATCCTCGTATCGGCGGGCGAAGCCTCGGGCGATCTCTACGCCTCGCTGGTGATCGCCGAGTTGCGGCGAGCCTCGGCCGGCCTGGAGTGCTTCGGCTGTACCGGGCCGCGGCTTCGCGCCGAAGGTGTGCGAACGGTGGTGGATGCGGCCAGCCTGGCGGTGGTCGGCTTGCTCGAAGTGGTGGGCCACCTGCCGCGCGTCTGGCTCCTGTACCGCCGCCTGATTGCAGCCGCCCGCGCGGAAAAGCCGGACCTGGCGCTGCTCACCGATTCCCCCGATTTTCACCTCCGCGTGGCCCGCCGCCTGGCCGCCCAGGGAATCCCCGTCGTTTACCTGGTGGCGCCGCAAGCCTGGGCCTGGCGGAAGGGCAGGATGAAAACGCTGCGCCGCGCCGTCACCCGCCTGCTCTGCATTTTTCCATTCGAGGAGGAGTTTTTCCGTGCGGCTGGGGTGAAAACCGCCTACATCGGCCACCCGCTGGCCGGATTGGTGAAGCCGTCCCTCAGCCGCGATGACTTTTTCCGGAAACATGGATTCGATCCCGCCCGTCCATTAATATCGGTGCTTCCCGGAAGCAGGCGTGGAGAAGCGGCGCGGCATCTGCCTGCGCTGATGGAGGCCGTTCGGATCCTCAATCGCGAGCAGGCGATGAGTTTTGTCCTGCCCGCCTCGGCCACTACGGGCACCAGGTTTTTCGAAGATCGCGTGGGGGACGCGCCGCTGCGCGTCATCGAGGGAGAAAGTTGGGACGCCATGGCGCACTCCACGCTGGCCCTGGCCGCCAGCGGAACGGTGACGGTGGAGGCCGCACTGCTCGGTGTCCCCATGGTGACGTTTTACAAGGTGACTACGCCCAGTTGGCTGCTGGGGAAGCTGCTGGTGAAAGTGCCCTACTATACGATGGTCAACCTGATTGCAGGGCGGCGGGTAGTTCCGGAGCTGATGCAAAGCCAGATGACCGGCGGCCGCATCGCCGCCGAGGCTCTGCGCCTGCTGCGCGACCCGGACGAGCGGAAACGCATGCTGGCGGGCCTGGAAGAAGTGCGCCGCCGGCTGGCGGATGCGGGGCCGGGCGAGGCGCCGCGCCGCGCCGCCGCCATCGTACAGGATATCCTGGAAGGACAGGTAGCTCATGTATCGTGAATCTCGCGCTGTCAACACCGCCCTGGCGGCGGGCGTACTGCTGCTAGCCGCGGCTTGGCCCGTGACGGCTCAGGAACGCCGCTCCAGCCCGCAAATCGACGTCCAGGAATACACCATCGAGGTTGACATTACCCCCAACACCCAATCGCTCTCCGCGCAGGCAACGGTTCGCTTCGTGCCGCTGGTGGACAACCTGACCTCCGCTACCTTCGAGCTGAACAACGCGCTCAACATCGCGCGCGTGCTCGACGGCCAGGGAAAACCGGTCGCCGCCTCGCGCAACAGTCAGGACTTTACCGTCCGCCTCGCCTTCGATTCGCCGCTCCCCAAGGGCCAGCCGGCCAGCGCCACCTTTTACTATGACGGCAGACTCAGCGGGCAGGAAGATTCGCCGGTGGAAGGCATCCGCTTCGCCGCCATCCATCCCGACTTCGCTTACCTGCTGTACCCGGCGCGCTGGTTCCCGGTCAGCGGCTATTCGACCGACCGCTTCGCCGCCGACATGCGCATTTCCGTGCCGGCGGGCTACATCGTGATCGGCAGCGGCCTGGATTCCCACCAGGCGGCCGGCGACAAGGTCCAATACGAGTTCAAGTTCGAGCACCCCTCGTTCCCGGGCAGCATCGCCGTGGTGAAGGACCAGCCCAAGCACGTCCAGGCTGAAGGCGTCACAACGTCGCTCTGCTTCCGCGGCCCGGAGGCCGGCATGGCGGACGCCTACGGGAATGAGACCAGCCAGATCATGTCGTACTTCTCCGGTCTGTACGGCCCGCCGCCGTACGCCGACCTGACCGTCGTCGAAACCGAATCGGGCGCGCCCAATGGATACGCCGCGCCCGGCCTGATTTTCCTGGCGCCGGCCGCCGTGACGCACACGGTAGCGTCCAAGCTGCTGGCCAACGAGGTTTCGCGCCAGTGGTGGGAAGAGCTGGTCTCGCCCGCCACCCGGAATAACTTGTGGCTGACCAACGGGCTGGCGGCGTACTCGGAATTGCTCTGGGTGGAGCATACCGCAGGTAAGGGCGCGATGGAAAGCCAGCTTCACGACGTGATGGTGGAAGCGCTCACCGTGGACAACTTGCCGATGATTCAATCCGCTCGCCTCGAAGACTATTCTCCGGAGCTATGGGCGCTCACCGGCAGCAAGGGCGCCGCTATCGCCAACATGCTGCGCTACCTGATCGGCGACGACAAGTTCTTCGAGGTGCTGCGGGATTACGCCCAACAGTATGTCTGGAAAACCGCCAATACCGACGATTTCCGCGCTGTGGTCGAAAAGGTGACCGGTAAGAATCTGGGTTACTTCTTTCTGCAGTGGATCGAATCGAGCGGCGCGCCGGAATTCAAGCTCGATTACACGATTTACCGTACGCAAAAGGGCTTCCGCGTGATGGGCAAGGTCACCCAGGATATGGACACGTTCCGCATGCCGGTGGATCTCAAGATCGAGACCGAAGGCAACCCGGAGCAGCAGCGGATCGAGGTAGTGGGCACGTCGTCGGAGTTCTCGGTCGACACGTTCGGCAAGCCGAAGAACGTCATCATCGATCCGGACAACCTGGTCTTGCGCTACAGCCCGGCGATGAGAGTGGCGGTGGCCATCAAGAAGGGCGAACAATTCGCCGAGCTCAGTCAGTTTCCGGAAGCCCTCCAGCAGTATCAGAAGGCCCTCGAAACCAACCGCACCAGCTCGCTGGCGCACTACCGGATCGCCGAAGTCTACTTCTTGCAGAGCAACTTCCAGCCTGCCGCCAACGAGTTCCGCGAAGCGCTGAATGGCGACCTGCAGCCCAAATGGACCGAGGTCTGGGCGCACATCAACCTGGGCAAGATTTTCGATGTCACCGGTCAGCGCGACCGCGCCGTCAACGAGTATAACCTCGCCATGCGCACCAAGGACGACACCCAGAGCGCGCAGGAAGAAGCCACCAAGTACCTGAAAACCGCTTACGAGCGGCCGCGCCGCACGGAGCAGTAGCCGTGGCGCAGGCCTGACAGACAGCCCGCGCCACGACCCTACACTTCCAGCTTCCAGGGCGCGCGGTAGCGGGCCTCGAGATAGGGTACGGCTTCGGGTTCGCGGACCGTCATCGCCCGGTCGTCCCAGGTAAGCGTGAGGCCCCTGCGCATCGAGATGTTGGCCAGCACGCAGGTGAGCGTCGAGCGGACGCAGTTCTCGATGTCGCTGGTGGGACGCTGCCGGGTGCGGATCGATTCCATGAAGTTGCGCCAGTGGGGAACGTTCATGGCTGCCAGTTCGTGGTTGTTCTCCACCACCGGCGTGGCGCCGGGACCATTCTTGAAAATCGCGTAACCGCTGCGGTTCACCATCAGCGTGGCCTTGGTTCCGTGAAAAGCAGTCCCGTACCTCGAGTCATACAGCGGGAACGCATTCGCGGTGCGGCTCTCGTAAGCGCCGATAAAGCCGGGATAGCGATAGGTTGCCTGCATGGTGTCCGGCGTCTCGGTATTATCGGTGACGTAAAACTTCCCGCCCTGAGCGGAAATTCCGACCGGCATGGCCTCATCGAAGGCGAACTGGACGATGTCGAGCAGGTGCACTCCCCAATCGGTCATCGCGCCGCCCGCATAATCCCAGAAATAGCGGAACGTTGAGTAGCGGTCTTTGGCCACGCCCCAGCGGTTGGCGTTGAAAGGGCGCGCCGGCGCCGGGCCCAGCCACAGATCCCAATCGAGGCCGCGCGGCGGATCGCTGTCCGGCGGGTTGCCCCAGCCTTCCTTTCTGGTTGCGTCAGCCTGAAAGGCGCGGCAAAAGGTGATGTCGCCGAGGTCGCCGCTCTTGACGATCTCGCGAGCCTTGCGGAAGAATCCGCCGGAACGCTGCATGGTGCCGCCCTGCACCACGCGACCGTACTTGCGCGCCGCTTCGACCATTTTCAGGCCTTCCGCCACGTACACGCAGGCCGGCTTTTCCACCCACACATCCTTGCCGGCCTTGCAGGCTTCGACGGCCATGTAAGCGTGCCAGTGATCGGGCGTGGCGATGGATACGGCATCCACTGATCGGTCGCTCAGGATCTCGCGAAAATCGTGAACCGCCTTCACGCTGCTGAAACCGTTCTGGCGCGCCAGTTCCGCCGCGGCATCGAGCGCCGGCTGGTAGACATCGCACACCGCAACAATTTCAAAGCCCGGCACCCCGGCGCAGTGGCCGATGTTATCGGAGCCCATGCGGCCCACGCCGATGAAGGCGATGTTGACTTTGTCGTTGGCGCCTTTCAGCTTCCCGGTGAACAGCGACGAAGTGAGAGCCGCGCCGCCGGCCGCCTTCAGAAACGCGCGGCGATCCGCGGATTCGGTGGTCATGCCCTCTGTTGTATCACTGCACAGCACCCTTGGGATGGACCGATACCCTGCCGTGATCCACCAAAATGTCGTCCGCCGGCCCGACGCGGCCGTAAGAGCGACCGTTGACCACTAACCCGAAAGGTTCGATGCGGATATCGGCGTCGGCACAGGGAGTGAAGCTGTACCCGCCGTCGCCGGTTCGCCCGGGAGGCGGAACACGGAAGCGATAGCAATCGGTTACCACCACGCGGTGCGATCCCACTTGCGCCTCCACGCGGCCCAGCAGCAGGTTGTTGGAGCGGCCGCAGGCGGCGAACAGTGCGCCCAGCAGGCAGACGGCGCTGCAGATTATCTTCTTCATACTTGCTATCATATAGTACTTTTTATTGCAAAGTATAATCAGAGGCGTCTGCAGCGCCGCCATGGGCCTTCCAGCACGCAAGCCCCGCGGGGGATTGTGACAAAGCTCACCGGCTTGGGCCCGAAACACGCTCCATTGGGCAGGATCGCCACTTTTCGAGGATCCAACCTTGCTATATTTCTGGTGTGACGTGAAACCGGAATCGCGGCGCATGCATTTGTTGACTTGAGGGGGACTCTGGATGGAGACGGAATCCGAGAAGACCACTGCACACCAGGCTTTCCGCGTAGACGTACAACTTCACGACCTGCTCGTCAACAAGAATGGACGCGTTCTCAAAAGCCTCCTGCCCGCGGCCGGAGAGCCGCAGAGCCTGCCAGAGCCGGTTTTCCCGGTTCGTCCCGAATTGCAATCGGTGCCCGACCCCGAGGTGTTTCCGGACAAACGCGCCTGGTCGGCACCGCTGATCTACCGGGCGATGCGCGGCTGGCTGTTTCCGTACGTGCGCTCGCGCGTCATGCCGGGAGTTTTTCACCCCATCATCGCGTACCTGTTCACGGAGTGGAAGTGCAACCTGGACTGCCACTACTGCTGGGCGTTCGATAACAACGTGAAGGGCATGACCGAGGACGTGGCGCGCCGCTCCATCGACTGGCTGCACGACAACGGATGCCGCGTGCTGGCATTGATGGGCGGCGAGCCGCTGCTCCGCCCGCAGTTCGTTCACAAGGTGGTGTATTACGCCGCCAAGAAGGGTTTCTGGATTTACGTGCCCACCAACGGGCGGCTGTTGCGGCCGGACGTGATCGACCGGCTGGGGGACGCCGGCGTGGCCACGTTCAACCTGGCGGTTGACGCCGTGGACGAAAAGCCGGGGCTGCCCAAAGCCCTCAATCCGATTCGCAACCACTTCGATCATCTGGTGCGGCGGCAATATCGTTACGGGTACACGGTGTTCTTCAACATGAACATCTGCCGCAACAACATGGACGATATTCGCGAGCTCACCGAGATCGCACGCGAACACCGCATCGCCACCGACTATCACATCAACGAAACGCCCATGATTGAGCCGGAGCATTTTGCCCATCTGGACGATAACGTCACTTACATCCACCAGGAGGACTGGCCGGCGGTGGACGAGCTGGTGGACTGGCTGATCGAGAAGAACCGGTCCGGATACAAGATGGTGAATTCCGTGCAGCGCCTCAATGAGATGCGCGAGTTCATGCGGGGGAAGCTACAGGAATGGAACTGCCGGGCGGGCCATAACAACGTGATCATCCGCGTGGATGGAACGCTGGCGCCCTGTTTCCCGATGTATTCGGCCACTTACGATTGGGGTGTAGTGGGTCGGCACAAGTTCGAGACTAAGCAACTCGAGGAAATGAAGGACGGCTGCCAGCCGCACTGCTTCTCGACCCTGAACCACAACCTGGCGTACTGCTATGACGCCATGCGCGTGGTGCGCTGGATGGGCAAGCAGGCCATGCGCGGCTTTCAGGGCGCCAGCGGCAGCTTCAGCTAACAAGGCGCCCTCTGGGTTCGAGCGCTCCGCCGTGCCCATCGCTTCGGGTCGCGCGCGGCTGCGCTCCAGTCGTGGCGACTTGCCCGCGGGCTGGCAAACCCCGTACAGTGAGGAGAGCCAGCAATCATCCTGGACCTGAGCATGGTCTGTCCGCGCTGCCGCACGACGAATCCGGAGGGGACACGGGTCTGTGTCGAATGCCGGACGCCGATCGAAGCGGGCGATGCCACCGAGGTCTTCGCGCCAGGCGCGGGGACGGCGGCCACGGGCTGGTCGGACCCCAGCACCTGGAACCCGGAGTCCACGGCGGAAACGATACCGCTCGACGCGGGCGCGGTGCTGGCGGACCGTTACCAGATTGTCAGGCTGCTGGGCGAGGGGGGCATGGGCGCGGTATACCGCGCGCACGACCGCGAGCTGGACCGCGACGTGGCGCTGAAAGTGATTCGGCCCGCGCTGGCGCGCAACGCTCTGGTGCTGAGCCGGTTCAAGCAGGAACTGATTCTCGCCCGCCAGGTGACGCACCGCAACGTCATTCGCATTTTTGACCTCGGCAGCGACCGTGGCACGCGGTTCCTCACCATGGAGTACATCGAGGGTGAGGATCTGTCTGCGACCCTGGCGCGCCGCGGCAAACTGCCCGCGCAAGAAGCGGCCGGCATCATCCGGCAGGTATGTCTGGGGCTGGAAGCGGCGCACGCCGAGGGCGTTGTGCATCGCGATCTGAAGCCGCAGAACATCATGCTGGACCAGCAGGGAAAGGTCTCGGTGATGGATTTCGGCATCGCGCGATCGATCGATGCTACGCACCTCACCCGCACCGGAGCCCTGGTGGGTACGCCGGCTTACATGTCGCCCGAACAGGCCCAGGGGGAAAAGGTGGATGCGCGCTCGGACCTGTACGCGCTGGGCATTATCTTCTATGAGCTGGTGACCGGCAAGCCGCCGTTTGCGGCGGACCACCCGATGGCAACACTGTTGAAGCGGATTCAGGAGAAGCCGGTGCCGCCGGTTTCGCTGGAACCGTCGCTGCCGCCGGCGGTCAACCGCATCATTCTGAAGATGCTCGCGACCAGCGCGGCGGAACGCTATCAGACAGCGGGCGAGATCCTGCGCGACCTGGATGCCTGGGAGGGCCGCCAGTATCCCAGCTCGCCTGGCGCGGCGGCGGCTGGCCGGCGATGGTCCGACGATCTCACGGCGAAGATTGCGTTGGCGGCCGTGGTGGTTCTGGGAGCCGCCACGGCGTGGCTTTACTTCCACAAGCCGTCCGCCGCTCCGGCGGCCCCGCCGCGCACCGTCACCGTGCTGGTGGCGGATTTTCGCAATGACACAGGGGACCCGGTATTTGACGGCACGCTCGAACCGGCCATCGGGCTCGCGCTCGAGGGCGCGCCGTTCATCAGCGCTTACCCGCGCGGCGCCGCCCGCGCCGCGGCGGCACAGTTGCAGCCCGGCGCCACCGTTTTGGACGAAAAGCTGGCACGCCTGGTGGCCATGCGGCAGGGAGTGGACGTGGTGGTGGCGCGCGGAGAAATTTCGCGGCAGGGAAGCGGATACCGCATCCACGTCGCCGCCGAAGATGCGGCCAGCGGCAAAGCTCTGGTCACGAAGGATACGGAAGCTGCCGGCAAACAGGACGTGCTGGCGGCGGCCGCCAAACTTGCCATTCCCATCCGCCGTGCGCTGGGCGACGCGACGCCGGAATCCGCCGAGATCCGAGCCGCGGAAACTTACAGCGCCGGTTCGCTGGAGGCGGCGCAGCACTACGCTCGCGGCCAGGCTCTGCAATGGCAGGGCGAGAAGGAAAAGGCGATCCAGGAATACCAACTGGCGGTGGCCGCCGACCCGAACCTGGGCCGCGCCTACAGCGGCCTGGCGGTCGCCTATTCCAACTTGGGTCAGCGGCAGGAGGCGGAGCAGTATTTCAAGCTGGCGCTCGCCAGGATGGACCGGATGACGGAGCGCGAGCGCTTCCGCACGCGCGGCGCTTATTACCTCTTTCTGCGTAACTACGACCAGGCGATCAAGGAGCTCACCGCCTTGACCCAGCAGTTCCCGGCCGATGACGCCGGCCGAAGCAACCTGGCGCTGGCTTACTTCTACCGGCGGGATATCGCGCGGGCGATCGAGGAAAACCGCCCCGCGATCCAGATCTATCCGCACAACCTTTTGTATCGCCACAACCAGTCGCTGTACGAAATGTACGGCGGGCAATTCGACGCTGCCATCGCGGAAGCGGCTGGCATCCTGCAACGGAACCCGACGTTCGTTTCCGTCTACGTGCCGATAGCTCTGTCCGATCTGGCGCTGGACAAAGTGGACGACGCCGAAGCCGCCTACCACAAGATGGAAGCGTTGAGCGCGCACGGCAAGTCGCTGGCCGAACTGGGGCTGGCCGACCTGGCGCTGTATCAAGGCCGCGTTCGGGACGCTATAGCCATTCTGCAACGTGGCATCGATTCCGACCTCAAAGCCGGTCTGAAGGCAGCGGCTGCGGTGAAGCTGGCAGCGCTGGCCGGAGCCGCGCGCAGCCAGGCGCAATCCGTCGACGCCGCCACGCGCGCGTTGGACACGGACCGCAGCCCCGCGGTCTCCTTCGCCGCCGCGCACGCCCTCATAGCCGCCGGCCAGGACGGACGGGCGGAGGCGGCTGCCCGCGAGCTCGCCGCCAGCCTGGAGCCGGAGCCGCAGGCTTATGCCAAGCTGCTGGAGGGCGAGGCGCAGCTTGCGCGCCACAATCCGCACGGGGCCGTTCCACTTTTTCAAGACGCCGGGAAGCTGGTCGATATGTGGCTCGCTCACCTGGACCTGGCCCGCGCCTATGTGGAGGCGGGCGCCTTCCCCGAGGCTTCCTCCGAGATCGATATCTGCGTGCGCCGCCGCGGCGAAGCCACCGCCGTATTCTTTGACGACCTGCCCAGCTACCGCTATTTTCCGCCTGTCTACTACTATATGGGCCGCGTGCTAGAGGGCCTGAAGAGCGGCGGAGCGCTGCAATCGTATCAGAAGTTTCTGGCCATCAAAGCGCGGGCGGACGAGGGCGATCCGTTAGTGGCGGACGCGCGCCAGCGGAGCGATGTGCTGGCGCGCTAACTGCGGCGCGGGCCTTCCTGGAAGCGGAAACCCGCACGTGCTGCGGCGGTCAGAACGACAAGTGCAGATCCAACTGCAGAAAGCGCGAGCTGCCGATGGTGTGCTGGATCATCCCTAAGCTGCCGGTCGGTGGAATCGAGGGCGGCCCTTCGTAGTAAGGGAAGAAATCGACGTCGCTGTTGGGGGCGTCGAAATCCGGGTGATTGAAGAGATTGAACGCGTCGAAGTTGAACCGCAGGTGGTACCGCTCGCGGATCTGGAATTCCTTGGCGAGCGTCGTGTCAACACGGAACTGAAAAGGCGCGCGGAAGGTGTTGCGCCCCGTCCACCCGTACACTGACTCGAATTGATCGCATCCGGATGAATCGCAGGCCGGGACACCATCTTGTCCGGGGGCGAGGAATTCCGGCCCGAAGTCGGCTGCGTTGAGAACCGGCTGACCCGCGTTGACGCCCGTCGTCCCTTGTAACTTGGCCTGCGAATTGGTAACGCCCGGCAGCAGCGGCACGATGGGATTCGTGATGTAATCGCTCGATCCGTAATACAAGCTCCCGACCGATCCCGAAAAGTCATAGACGCTGTAAGGCTGGCCGCTCTGCGCCACGATCTGCGAGCCGATGGTCCAACCGTTTACCACATAGCCAAGCGACTTATTCCTGGTCAGGTTGGGAAACGTGTAACTGATGTTGATCGTAAAAACATGCGTCTGATCGAAATCCGCCGACGCGTAGTTCGACTTCGGGTTGAGCGGATTGTTGCCGGTGAAGAACAAACCCAAGCCGCTTTGTTCGTCGAGTGCGTGGGCCCAGGTGTAAGATGCGGTCAACTGCAGGCCATTGGATAAGCGCTTGCGCGCTTCAAGCTGCAGCGAATTGTAGTTGGAGATGCCTTCCGTCTCGTACAGCACGGAATTCATGTCGTAGCCGAGATAAGGCACCCGGGCCGGGGCGTTGCCGGCATACTCGGGAGCCGGGTCGTATGGTTCGCTATTCAGCTCGAGGGGAGTCACACCGCCATACGAAGAAGTCTGTCCGTTCACCGGATTCTGCGCAGTGGCGATTAGTGGCTGGTTGAACGGAATCGGCAGGACCGCATGCGCGCCATGGTTGCCGACATAGCCGGCGCTGAAGAGCCAACTGTTCGATAACTGATACTGAACATCGAACGTCCAATTCGATGTATAGGGGAGCTTATTGTTAGTGTCATAGCCGCCGATCAGAAAGGGTCCGAAGAGGTTGCCAGCCGGGTACTTTCCGTTCAGAGTGTCCGCAAGGTTCGGCAGTAGCGCGGTGAACGCCGCCGCGGTGGCGGGAGGCGCCGGGAACGGACTTGTGCCAAATGGCGTCTGCAAACTGGCGCCACTGGTGGCGAAGATGGCAGTGACGAAAGGCTGCTGGAGAGTGACGCCCAGCGGGCCGTTGAATCCAAAGCCGGCGCTGGGCGAGAACTCGCTGAAGAATTCGCCGCGGTCGTAATAGATGCCGAAACCACCGCGAACCGTCAGCTTTGACGTGGGGCTCCAAGCCACTCCAATACGCGGGGCGAGCCCCCATTGGTGCTGCGCTAACAACGTGTCGTTGGCGCCGGGAGTGCCCAGTAGCGAGTTATTACCGGCCACCTCAAGCCCTGAATTCGTGATCGTATCCGAGCCCGCGTTATAGGCATACAGGCTAGGATCGAATGCCGTCAGTTTCCCGTATTTTTCCGAGAGCGGACCATCGAAGTCCCAGCGCAATCCCATGGTCAACGTGAGGTTGCTCAGGATCTTGTAATTGTCGTTGACGTACAAGCCGGCGGTGTCCGACCAGTAGTAGCGGCTGGCGCTGCCGGAGAACGCAGCCGAGTAACTGCCCGTGCGCACCGCGCCCTCTACGAAATTCAGGAAGCTCTTAAAACCGAGCGTGTCGGTACTCGTGTTGTTGTTGAGGATGTTGAGCTGCGTGTGGGCCCAATTGCCGCCAATGGCGATGGTGTGGCGGCCCTTCACCCAATTTACCGAGGATCCCAGCTCCCACTGATTCTGGTACATGCCGGCGTTGCCGAAACTCACGCTCGGCCCAAACTCCAGGGTGTTGCTGCCCAACACGTCGGTGATCTCGAACTGCGGAAAGTCGGTGGCGCCCAGCAGGTTCATCCCGAAGTCGCTCGGCTTGAATTGCTGCCCGGTATTTGCGTAGGCTCGCAGCCGCGTGAATCCGGCATGCTGCTGCCACGTGAGGCTGGGACCGAGGACCGTCGTGTTATTGATCGACGCCACCTGGCTTCCGGCCTGAAGTTGCTGCGCAAAACCCAGCAGATCGCCCACCGCCCCGAAAGGATTGCTGGTCGGGTTGTTCTGCACGTAATACTTCCCGGTAAGCCGGTCCATGTCGTTCACTACGTAATCTATGTTGGCAATGCCCTGATCGACGTTGGATTTCGCGTTCGGCCCCTCCACCACCGCGTCATAACCAAGGGCGAGGGCGGTTGTCGAATCCGTGATCTGCGCGCTGGGGAACAGATACTGCCCGTTGGGTAGCTTCGCCTGCAGCATCTGCTGCGCCACCGGACTGATTTGCGACGCAGTGATGCTTTGGCCGTAGCTGGTATGGATCGCGTTGATGATGCCCTGGGCGCTGCGATCGTCGGTCAGCCCGATAGGCACGTTCACGTCCTTGGTCGCATCCGCCGCGTCGGCGATTCGAGCACCCTGGTAAGCCAGGAAATAGAACAGCTTGTCTTTCTTGATCGGCCCACCGAAGGTGACCCCAAACTGGTTGCGGGCGAGAAACGGGTCCTTGGTAGTGATCGCCGGCGAGGCGTTATAGAAGAACGGCGCGGCATTCATCACGCTGTTCTGGAATTCCTCGTAAAGCTCGCCATGAATCTCGTTAGTCCCCGACTTGGTGATTACGCTGATATGAGCGCCGCTATGGGCGCCCTGGGTGGCGTCGTACATGGCGGCGTTGACGGAAATTTCCTGAATCGCTTCCGGCGGCGGCGTGGGCAGGGCCTGGCCAATAGCGCCATAGACGGATGTGCTGGTCTGAATCGAGCCGCCCGCGCCGAAGTTCTCCCCAATATTCAGCACGAAGCGGTTCTCGCCCACCTGGCTCGTCGAGTTCCCGTTGAACAGATTGTTGGTGTCGACGCCGTTCATCGAAAAGCTGTTGCTGGTGTCCCGATTCCCGTTGGCGAAAATCGCCTGGTTGCCCAGCCCCGCGTTACTGCCGGCGCCTCCCAGCATGTCTGCGTGTACGCCAGGCGTGAGAATCGCCAGTTGCGTGAAGCTTCCGGTGCCGAGCGGCGTATCCTGGATGGTCAACTGGTCGACCACGTAGCCGTTGGTGGTGTCCACCTGGTTCATCAACGGAACCGAAGTAACTTCCACCGTGGTGCTGACCGCGCCCACGCGCAGGCTGCCATCGACGGTCGTGGTGCGATCCGCGTTCACCAGGACCTCGGTGTGGGTTTCGGTTTCAAACCCCTCCTTGGTGATGGTCAATCGGTAGGTTCCGGCGGGCAGGTTCGAAGCCAGGTAGGAACCGTTGGACTGCGTTTTGACGGTCACCGTGAAGTTGGTCGCGACATTGATTGCCTTCACGGTCGCGGCGGGTACGGCCGCGCCCGAAGTGTCCTTGACCGTGCCCGTAATCGCGCCCTGAATCTGCTGCGCGCGCAGCGCTGGATAGGCGACGGCACAGATCAGCATCGTCAAGCATACAGTTTTTCTGAAAAATTCGATTGGCGAACTCGTCATGATTTTTCTCCGCAAGAAACAGAAATGTTCGACGAAAGCAGAATTCCTATTATGTTGCTGCTATCCATTTGGAGAGGGCTCGTGCGCTGGCGCCATTCAGACGCGGAATCGGCGCAGCGGAACCATGCCCCGATAACCTCGGAGATTCACAATGAGATTACCCGAACCCGAATCACAACTTGGTGAAACCTCGAACCACCGTTTGTGCGAGTATACACCGATCGCTTCCATTTGAACCCGCGCCAGAGGGCATCAAGGTGATCGATCGCACCAAACGCGGCTCGAAGGGCTATGGCGCCTGCGCGCTTGGCCATGCGTGCGCCGCTCGCCAGAAAAGTAGTAACCGTCCTGTAACCTGCCTCGTGCCCATGGCGCCTGCTTGGACTTTGGCCCATGCGGGCAGGCTGCGGGCTGCGGTGCGGCCTTTGAACGGGAACGTGAATCGGGGTACAGTTTGTTCTTATGAGAAAACTGGTTGCGGCTTTACTGCTGCCGTGGGCGTGGGCCATCGCCGAGAATCCGCGGACGCTGGCTATTCGCAACGCGAAGATCGTGACGGTGAGCGGGCCGGTGGTCAACAAAGGCACCGTGGTGGTGCGGAACGGCCTGATCGAGGCGGTCGGCGAAAACGCGCCGATCCCCGCCGGCGCCTGGACCATCGACGGCGAGGGCATGACGATTTACCCCGGTCTGATCGACAGCTTGAGTACGGTGGGCATTCCCAGTCTCGCGCCGGCGGCCGGGCGTGGCGGGCGCGGCCAAGCCGCCGCATCGCCGACTCCCGCCACAACGCCGGCTACGGCTGTCGCGCCCGCAGCACCGCCGGCGAAAGGGCCGGAGGACCGGCCTGCCACCACGAGCTGGGTTCTGGCAGCCGATGAGATCGATCCTTCGGACCGCCGCATCGAATCGGTGCGCAGCGCCGGCTTCACCACTGCGGTGACATTTCCCGCGCGCGGCATTTTCGGCGGGCAAGGGTCGATCATAGACCTAGTGTCGGCGGAGCGCGCCGGCGAAATGGTGGTGGTCCCGGCGGTGGGGCAATACCTCGCCGTTTCGCGCGGCGGCACGGCGTTCGGCGGTTTCGGCGCGGGCTTCCCGAACGCACTGATGGGTTACATCGCCTACATCCGCCAGGTTTATCTGGACGCCGAACACTACAAGCTGGTGAAAGAGGCTTACGCGCGCGACCCGCGCGGCATGGAACGCCCGGAGTATGACCGGGCGCTGGAGGGCGTGCTCGAATCGAAGCGCATTCTGCTGCCGGCCAACCGGCTGGTGGAAATGGATCGCATGCTGCGTTTCGCCGCCGAGTTGAAACAGCCGGTGATTCTGTATGGGATGCGGGAAGCCTACCGGGCCGAGGCGGCGCCCCTGCTCAAGAAGTACGGCTCGCCGGTGCTGGTGAGCCTGCACTGGAGCGAGCCGCCGCGCGATCCCGATCCGGAAGCCGAGAGGACCATGCGTTCGCTCGAAGACGTCGACCAGGGTCCGGCGGCGCCCTCACTGTTGCAGAAAGCCGGAGTTCCGTTCGCTCTGTACTCCGACGGCCTGGACCAGCCGAGGGACCTGCAGCGCGCGGTGAAGAAAGCCATTGACGCCGGCCTGGCGCGCCAGGACGCGATTCGCGCCCTGACTCTCTCGCCCGCCGAAATTTACGGCGTGGCGGACCGCATGGGCAGCATCGCGGTGGGTAAGATCGCCAACCTGGTAGTCACCAAGGGCGACCTGTTCTACGATCATACGCAGATCGAGATGATCTTTGTCGATGGCAAGCAGTACAAGCCCGCCGCCGAGCAGCCCGCGGATGGCGGGCGCGGCGCGAACGAAGAACCGGGAGTGAGCCAATGAGAAAGTTCTGGGTTGCGGCGCTCGTAACGCTGGCGCCCCTATACGCCGAAAACATCGTCATCCAGAACGCCACTATCATGACGGTGACCAAGGGCACGCTGCAAGGGTCGGTGGTGATCAAGGACGGAAAGATCGCCGAGGTCGGCGAGAAGGTGATGATGCCGCAGAACGCCACCATCATCGATGCGGCCGGCCAATATGTAATACCCAGCATCATCGATTGCCACTCGCACATAGCCGTGGACGGCAACATCAATGAGGGTAGCGTCGCGGTCTCCTCGATGGTGAACATTAAGGACGTGATCAACCCCGAAGACATCGCCATTTACCGCGCGCTGGCGGGCGGAGTAACCACAGCCAACATCCTGCACGGCTCGGCAAACCCGATCGGCGGGCAGACCATCGTGCTGAAAATGCGGTGGGGCAAGGATGCGCAAGGGATGATCTTCGAAGGCGCCGTGCCCGGCATCAAGTTTGCCCTGGGCGAAAACCCGAAGCGGCCCGGCAACCCGCCGTTCAGCCGAGGCATCAGGCCAACTGTGCCGGCCCGCTATCCGGCCACGCGCATGGGCGTGGAAGATACCATTCGCGAAGCGCTGAACGAAGCCAAGGCTTACAAGGCCGAGTGGGACGAGTACGCCGCCAAGGTGGCGCGCGGCGAGCATCCCATTCCTCCCCGCAAGGACTTGAAGCTGGAGCCGCTCAAAGAGGTGCTGGAAGGCAAGCGGTATGTCCACGCTCATTGTTACCGGGAGGACGAAATCCTCATGCTGCTGCGCGTGGCGGACGATTACGGATTCAAGATCCGCACGTTGCAGCACGTGCTGGAAGGCTACAAGGTGGCCGCGGAGATCGCCGCCTCGGGCACCGGCGCCTCCACGTTCAGCGACTGGTATGCGTTCAAAATCGAGGCCAACGACGCCATCCCGTACAACGCCGCCATCATGCAGAAGAAGGGCGTGCTGGTCAGCCTGAACAGCGACGACGCGGAGTTGATGCGGCACCTGAACACGGAGGCAGCTAAGGCGATGAAGTACGGCGGAGTGAGCGAAACCGATGCGCTGGCCATGGTGACCATCAACCCCGCCAGGCAACTGGGCATCGACAACCGGGTCGGCTCGATCGAGGTAGGCAAGGATGCCGACCTGGCGATCTACGACAAAGACCCCCTCTCCGATTACGCCAAGGTGGAGAAGGTGTTGATTGACGGCCGCGTCTACTTCGATCGCGAGAGCGACCTGAGCGGCCGGCCCGCGAAGGCCCTGGAGAAGCAGAAGTTGATCGACAAGGAAAAACAGAGCCGGCCCCGGCCGTCGGGCGGCAGGAGGCCAATCGGATGAGACTACCGGGAATTCTGATGGTTTGCGCGCTGGCCGCCGGCGCGGCCACGAACAACAGCGTATTGATCCGCGGTGCGGATGTCTACCCGGTCACCAGCGCGCCCGTGAAAGGTGTGTCGATCCTGGTGCTGGATGGAAAAATCGCCGAGATTGGCGCCAAGATCGCCCTGCCCAAGGGTGTGCGCTTGGTGGACGCCAGGGGTCTCCGAGTTTACCCCGGCATGATCGATTCCGCCACGCAACTGGGGCTCTCCGAGATACCCGCGATCCGCGAGACCGTGGACACAGGCGACCTGGGCGAGTTCATGCCGCAGTTACGCGCACTGTCCTCCGTGAATCCGGATAGTGAACACTTCCCGGTGGTGCGGATCGCCGGCATTACCAGCGTCATTACCTTGCCGGCCGGCGGCGAGGGCGGCGGCCGCTTCGGCGCCCCGCGGCAGTATATCTCCGGCCAGGCCGCCCTGATCCACACCTACGGCTGGACTTGGGAAGATATGGCGATATCCGGGTCCGCTGCTGTCTATGTTCAGTTTCCTACCCTGGGCGCACGCGGCGGGCGCGGTCCGCTGCCGGAGAGCATTGCCGAGTTGGCGGGCGGGACCGGCGCGACTTTCACCCAGATGTTGCGCACTTACCAGCAGGAAGTGGCGAAGCTGGCGGAGTTTTTCGATGAAGCCCGCCGCTATCAGAAAGCCAAGGCCGCCAATGCGCCCGGCCTCGTGCGCGACCTGAAGTACGAGGCGATGCTGCCGGTCCTGGATGGTAAACTCCCGCTGGCAGTGGCCGCCGCCACGCCCCGCCTGATCCATGATGCCATCCAGTTCGCGGATAAGCAGCACGTCAAGATCGTCATCATGCAGCCGCGCGAGCTGGGAAGCGCCGCAGCTGAACTTAAGGCCAAGAATGTACCAGTCGTTCTAGGAATGGTGCTTGCATTACCGCACCAGCAAGACGACCCCTACGATCAAGCCTTCACGCTGCCGGATGAAGCCTACAAAGCCGGGGTTAAGTTCGCTTTCGGCACGTTCGACAACGAGTTTGTCAGAAACCTGCCCTATCAGGCCGCGACTGCGGTGGCTTTCGGGCTGCCTCAGGACGAGGCGCTCAAGGCGGTCACCATCAACCCGGCACAGATTTGGGGCGTTGGCGACCAACTTGGCTCCCTTGAGAAAGGCAAGTCCGCCGATCTGATGGTCACCACCGGCGACCCACTGGAGATCCAAACTCAGGTCAAGCACGTTCTTATCCGCGGCCAGGAGATCGAACTTACCAGCAAACAGACCCGGCTATACGAGAGATATCTCAACCGGCAATAGGATGGTGCCACCACCGGCAGGCTTAGGCTCGGCCGGAGGGGCGTTCCGACTCAAGCCAGATGGTGACTGGGCCGTCGTTAACAAGGTGTACTTGCATGTGCGCCTGGAAAACTCCGGTTTCAACCGGTACCGGTCCACGCCTGGCGGACTCCACGAGGTAGTTATACAGCGTAACCGCCTGTTGAGGAGGCGCAGCGTTATCAAAACTGGGGCGCCGTCCCTTACGGCAGTCACCGTAAAGGGTGAATTGCGACACAATCAACACCGCTCCGCCCGCCTCTTGGACGTTACGGTTCATCTTGCCATCGTCGTCTGGGAAAATGCGCAGGCCGAGCACCTTGTCGAGCACGTAATCAGCATCGCGAGTGGTATCGGTGCGGCTTATACCCACAAATGCGAGTAATCCCTTACGTATAGATCCAATAGTACTATCATCTATCCTAACGGTGGCCTCTGTTACCCGTTGAATCAGTGCACGCATATCCTTTCAAACTGCCTCCACAGGATGTCATACTAATCTTGACACAAGCCCGCAGTTCATATGTTATAGTTATGCGGGAGAGATTTATGGCAAAAGGCAGAAGCCAAGAGGATTTGACCACGCTGCAGATGGCCCTGGTGGGTTATCAGGTAGAGAAGCAGAAGATTGACGACCAGATTCGCCGCATCGAGGCTCAGCTCAAGGGAAAGCGGGCTCCTCTTTCTTCCGCTGCCGCCGCACAGTCCAAGCCGGCAGTCAGACGGGTGCTGAGCGCCGCCGCCCGGGCGCGCATCGCGGCCGCACAGAGAAAGCGCTGGGCGGAGCATCGCAGGCGCGCTGCGCAAAGCAAGGCCAGCGCCTAACTCCATTCCCGCTCCAATCCCCAGCTTCGCGATCTTTCCATCGCGAAATAGCGTGCCATCTGCGCGCGGCCGACCAAGTGCTACGATGTGTAGCAATGGGTGGACTGAGCCGCATAGGAGTGGCGATCGATACCGGCTTGCTGGAGAGGTTCGACCGCTTGATCGCGGAACGCGGCTACACGAACCGCAGCGAGGCCTTCCGCGACATGATTCGCGAGGAGCTGGTCGAACGATCCTGGGAGACGCCGGAAAGCCAGGTGGTGGGGACGGTCACCCTGGTTTACGATCACCATGTGCGCCTGCTGGGCCCGAAACTCACCGGCATCCAACATAATTATCACCACTCAGTTCTATCTACGCTGCATGTGCACCTGGATCACGACCTGTGCCTGGAAGTGATCGTAATTCGCGGCAAGGCCGGCACAGTGCGCTCGCTGGCGGATGCGCTGATCAGTACCAAGGGCGTCAAACACGGCAAGCTCACCTTGACCACCTCGGGTGCGGAGATCAAATGATCGTCGGCACCGGAGTGGATCTGGCTGAAGTGCCGCGGGTGCGGCACCTGGTCGAACGTTACGGCCGGCGCTTCATCGAGCGCATCTACACCGCGTCGGAGATCGCTTATGTGGAGCGCAAAGCGAACCGCTTCGAACGCTTTGCGGCGCGTTTTGCGGCCAAGGAAGCGGGCATGAAAGCCATTGGCACCGGCTGGAGGCACGGCGTGAGATGGCAGGATTTCGAGGTGGCGAACCTGCCTTCGGGAAAGCCCACCCTCCGGCTCTACGGCGTGGCGGCGCAGGTTGCGGAAAAGCTGGGAGTGCGCCATATCTCGTTGTCCTTGACCCACACCGCGGAGTACGGATTGGCGCACGTGATCCTGGAAGACTGAGCAGCCGGGCCGCGCTTCAGCCGCGCCGCTGCCACCACGTGTGCACCAGCGTGGCGGAGAGGATGATGGAACCGCCGGTCAGCGCCAGCGCCGGCGGGCGTTCCCCGTGCACCATCCAGGTCCAGACGGGATTGAGCGCGGGTTCGAGCAGCAGCACCGTGTTAGCCTCAAAGGCGGTCACGTGCCGCATGGCGCGCGTAACGCAAACATAGGCCAAGCCGATCTGGAACGCGCCGAGGTATAAGATTACCGCGCCATCGGCGAAGGAGAACGACCGCAGCGGCAGCGCCATCGGCAGCGCGGCCACGCAGGCCAGGACGTTGCCCATGGTAACCGCCGCCAGACCCGCATCGCGCTCCGGGCGGCGGCCCACCCACCGCAAGCCGGCCAGCGTCAGAGCATAACTCAGGCCGGAGAACAAAGCGACCATGTTGCCGCGCGGCGGATCGGGCGCGGTGGCCAGCACCGGCTGGCTGCCGACGAAGAACAACGCCATGCCCGCCGCAACCGCCAGCATGTAAAACAGCCCTTCGCGATGGATCGGTTCCTTGAGCAGCAGCGGGCTGAGCAAGAGCAGATAAAGCGGAGCCGTGGATTGCAGAAAAATGGCGTTGGCGGAGGTGGTCAGCCGGTTGGCGATGACGAAGGCGATCAGCGTGGCGGCATACGCCGTAGCCACCGGAACGATGCGCCAGCTCCAGCCGCGGCGCGCTTCGGGCAGCGCCGCCAGCAGAACCAGCGCGGCCACCCCGGAGCGGCAGCCGGCCACCTGCCAGCCACTGAGAGTTGCGGATTTGATGGCTGCGCCGCCGGTGGAAAACAGCACCGCCGCCGCCACCAGCAGCAGCCGGTTGCGAAGTGGCGAAGCGCTCATCGCCACCGGGCGGCGCTACGAACGCCGGAATCCGTGAAAAAATCATAGCCGCGGATAAACACAGATAAACACGGATGGAGATCAAGAGCTTTATCTGTGCTCATCAGTGTTCATCCGTGGCTCGAAAGGGATCTTGCCCCGCGGGCCGATTCGAACGCGTGATATGAGCTGCGCACCAGCGGCCCCGCCTCCACGTGGCCGAAACCCATTTCGCGGGCGGCCGCCCGCAGCTCGGCGAATTCCTCCGGCGGCACGTAGCGCACGATGGGCAGATGCTTCGGCGACGGCCGAAGGTACTGGCCGAGAGTGAGGATATCCACCCCATGCTCCCTCAGGTCGCGCATCACCTGGAGGACTTCCGCGTTGGTCTCGCCCAGTCCCAGCATCAGCCCGGACTTGGTGGGAACGGCGGGCGCGGTTCGTTTGGCGTGCGCCAGCACGTCGAGCGAGCGCTCATAGCGCGCGCCCAGGCGCACCTGGCGGTAAAGGCGCGGCACGGTCTCGGTGTTGTGATTGAACACGTCCGGCGCGGCTTCGAGCACCGTTTCCACCGCCGCGTGGCTGCCTTGAAAATCGGGCACCAGCACCTCGACTCCGCAGCCCGGGACGCGGCGGCGAATTGCGGCGATGACCAGCGCGAACAACTCCGCGCCCCCGTCCTCGCGGTCGTCGCGATTCACGCTGGTGACGACCGCGAATTTCAGCCCCATGGCCGCCACCGCCTCCGCCACGCGCTGCGGCTCGTCGTAATCCACCGGCAGCGGCGCGCCCTTTTCCACCGCGCAGAATCCGCACCGCCGGGTGCACACGTTGCCCAGGATCATGAATGTGGCCGTGCGGTGATTCCAGCACTCTCCCACATTGGGACAGGCGGCGCTTTCGCAAACCGTGTGCAGGCGCAGGCGGGTGATGAGCTGCTTGATGTCCTGGTAGTGTTCGCCGGCGGGCGCGGGCGCGCGCAGCCACTCGGGCCGCTTGGGCGCCACGGGAGCGAGGTTGATGAGCACGCTACCCTCTTCTCGGGCAGGGCCGCGCGGAAGGGGCGGCAAGCCTAACCCTTGATCGGTACCGGCGCCATTTCACGGCTCGAGATGACCCGGTCGATCATGCCGTACTCCACCGCACCGTCGGGCTCCATGATGTAATCGCGGTCCACGTCCTTGGCGATGCGGTCCACCGGCTGGCCAGTCGCATCCGCCAGCATGGTGTTGAGGATCTCGCGCATCCGCAGGATCTCGCGCGCGTAAATGTCGATGTCCGCCGCCTGCCCTGCCAGTCCTTGCATAGACGGCTGGTGAATCATGATGCGGGAATTCGGCAGGCTGAACCGCTTGCCCTTGGTGCCTTTGGCCAGCAGCACCGCCGCCATGGACGCCGCTTGTCCCACGCAGATGGTCACAATATCGGGACGAATGAAGGCCATGGTGTCGAGAATGGCGAGGCCGGCCGTGATCGAACCACCGGGAGAATTGATGTAAATGGAAATATCCTTCTCCGGGTCTTCGGCCTCGAGGAACAGCAACTGGGCGATGATCAGGTTCGCGACCTGGTCGTCAATCGGCGTGCCCAGAAAGATGATGTTCTCTTTCAACAGCCGGGAGTAAATATCGTATGCGCGTTCGCCCCGCGAGGTCTGTTCGACCACCATGGGGACAAGGACAGATTGGCCCATCATGCCTCCGGATCAATATTCGCAGTCCCGAACCGGTGAATGCTCCGGCGGGCCGCGGTCTGACTATGCCCGTTTCGCGGCCGCGCGCCTGGTCTTACGCGCCTTGCTGACTGCCAGACTCTTCTTTTTCTGCTCCAGCGCCTTGGCCAGGTCCGCGATCGAATTCTTGCCTAGATAATCCATGATACGCGAACGCAGGGCCACCCAGCTATCGTGCATGGAACAGGGCATGTCGTCGTTGCATTCGGCCAGCCCGCTGGCGCACTGCTGGTAAGGCGCCAAGCCGTCCAACGCCTCGACGATATCCAGCAAGCGGATGTCGCTCGCATCCACCCGCAGCGCGAATCCGCCGGTCGGACCTTTGCTCGACCGCAGAAGTCCCTTGCGTGCGAGCTGCTGCAGGATCTTTGCCAGGAAGTGCGCGGGGATATCCTCACCCTCCGCAATGTTCTTCACCATGGCGTATCTGCCATCGGGCACCTGGGCCAGGTGCACGAAAGCGCGTATCGCGTATTCGGCCGATCGAGAATAGATCATTCTGCCCCCGTAAATTCGGAGTAAGCCTACTTCGATATCTTAATTGTTTCTCCGGGCGCGCGCAAGTTGCCCGAATAAATCGGGTCCTGAATACCGCATTTATTTAAGAGATGCGCCGTCAGGCACCAAGGGTGCAGGAATTCCCTGCCCGGCTGCTAACCTGCCGGTACCGTTAACGCGGCTTTTCCGCCAGTTTTCCGGCGAGCCTATTCGCCCAGAATCTCCTTGAGCAGCGCGCCGGCGTTGTAAACCTTGCGCAGCGCCTCGGTCATGGCGGCCGTGTGCACGGCGACCGTGCGATTGGTTGCGCCATCGTAGACGAAATCGCCGACCAGGGATTCGATATTGCCGTCAAATACCAGGCCCACGATTTCACCGGTGCGATTGATCACCGGAGAGCCGGAATTACCTCCCACCACGTCATTGGAGGTGACGAAATCCAAGGGCGTGGCCAAATTCAGCTTGTCCTGGTTGCCCGCGTAGCGTGCCGGCAGGTTGAAAGGCGGCTGAAAATCGAAACTGTTGGCGCGGTCATACAAGCCAAAGAAAGTGGTCTTGTAAGGCGCCTTAGTGCCGTTCATCGGATAGCCCCGCGCCTGCCCGTAAGAAAGCCGCAAAGTGAACGTGGCGTCGGGGTAAACGGACTTTCCAAAGACCGCAAAGCGCGCCCTGCCGAGTTGCTCCCCGGCGTGCTGTTCGACGCTTTGCACGTTGTCTTCGATCCAATGGATCATTTCGCGCCGCCCAGGATCGAGCTTGCGCGCCAGCACGATCATGGGATCGTCGGAGGCTGCGACGGCCCCCTCTCCACCATCCACCAGCTTGCGGCGCAGGGCGGGATCGGCGAGTTTCGTGCCGTCGACCAAGGCGGCGGCCGCGTCTTTGGCCGAGCGTCCGTCCAGCACCGTTTTCAGGAAGGCATCGTTCGGCCCCATCTCGGACAGGTCTAGCTCCAACGAGCCCGTCATGCGCGCAATCTCCATACCAGGATAAATCGGGGCCGGCGAGAAGAGGCGGAATCTCAGCGAATCGAGCTCGGCTTCGTGGAATCCCGGAAGACGCTCGCCGTCGGGCTTGCGGACCTCCGCCACATACTCCACGATGTCCATCGCCAGCGTTGCGAGCTGGGAATCGATCTCGTGGAAAAATCGCTCCTGGCTGCGCGACGCCGGCTTCTTTTCGGCTCCGGCGATCGCCTCCCAGGCGCCGCCGTAAGCCGCCGCCCATTCCGGATGGGCCATCACGGTGGCTTTGAATTCGTTCTCCTCCGCCTGCTTCTTGGCCATGATTCGCGGATCGAGCAGCCCGCGGATAACCCCCTCATCAGCCTTGAGGCTGTTCTGGAGGAAGAAGATCTGGGAAGCCGCTTCACGGGCCTGTTCCTCCCCCTGCGCCGAATAGCCATCGAGTGCGGCGATCCTGCTCCTGATCATTTTGAGCCGGTCGGGCAGGCCGACATCGCGCAGATAATCGAGCTGCGCCATGGTGTCCAGGCGCGAGGTGGAGCCCGGGTTGCCGGCGACGAACACCAGCTCATCCTCGGCGGCGCCGGCGGGATTCCATTTCAGATAGTCCTTGCTGTCGATCGGCTTCCCGTTCTCGTAAACGCGGAACAGAGCCATGTCGAGGTCATATCGTGGATAAGTGAAATTGTCGGGATCGCCGCCGAAAAAAGCGATTTGCTGTTCCGGTGCAAAGACGAGGCGCACATCGGTGTATTTCTTGTAGCGATAAAGCCAGTACTCACCGCCCTGGTAGAGAGTAACCACGTCGGAGCGGAGGCCGGTCTTCTGTTGGCTTTCGCGCTCTATCTCCGCGATCATCGCCTTGCGCGCCGCAAATTGCTGCTCGGGCGATTTCGCTCCCTGCACCGCCTCCATGACGCGCGGCGTGACATTCTCCATCGAGACCAGAACGTTGACTTCGAGATCCGGGGACTTCATTTCCTCCGTCTCAGTAGCGGCGTAGAACCCGTCACGGAGGTAATCGTGACCTGCGCTCGAGTTCTTCTGCAGTTGGCCGCGGGCCACGTGGTGGTTCGTCAGCAGCAGGCCGTGCGGGCTGACGAACGAACCGGATCCGCCGTCATTCAGGCGCACGCAGGAAAGGCGAACGTGGTCGAGCCACTGCTGCGTCGGCGTGAAGTGGTACTTGTCCTGGAGTTGTTTGACTGGCGGATTATCGAAAGTCCACATGCCTTCCTCCGCCAGGAGCCAGGGCGCGAACAGCAGCGTCCCCGCTCCGGCAAGTCCGGCAAGGGAATAGATCAATCTATGCGAGCGCATGGAGAAAACCTCCATAACAGGATATAACTGACACAGGCGCCTGCGCGCCGAACCGGAAGGATGCGCCACCGATGATCCACCTGTTGAGCCGGCTGCCCTGCGGCGCCCGCGTGCTGGACCTGGGGGCCGCTGCGGGCAGTTTCCCCAGCGTCCGGGACGACGTGTGCGTGGTGCGCCTGGACCTCAAGTTCGATTCGGCCGGCGCTTCGGGTTGTCTGGTGCGCGGCGACGCCGCCCGCCTGCCCTTTGCCGACGGTGTTTTCGATCTTCTGGTGAGCAACCACAGCCTGGAGCACTTCGTCGAGCTCGAAGCCGTGGTGCGCGAAATGGGCCGCGTTGCCAGGCCGGGCGCAGGGCTATACGTGGCGGTTCCCGACGCCGCCACCCTGACCGACCGCATTTACCGCTGGATGGGCCGCGGCGGCGGCCACGTCAACCCGTTTCGCACGCCGGCCGAGGTCATTGCATTGATTGAGCGGCTGACTGGCCTCGCCCACCGCTCCACGCTGGCTCTTTACTCATCGCTCTCGTTTCTCAATGCCCACAGCCTGCGCTGCCGGCCGCCCCGGAAGTTACTGTTGTTCGCCAACGGCGATGAGCGATTCCTGGCCGTTCTTCTCTGGTCGCTGCGGACAATGGACCGTGTCTTCGGCAGCGGCCTGAGCCGCTACGGCTGGGAATTCCACTTCGGCGCCGCCGATCCCGGCGAGGCCCGCGAGCCGTGGGTCAACGTCTGCGTGCGCTGCGGCTCCGGCCAGTCCGAAGCTTATCTCCGGAAACACGCTTCGGGCTGGCGCAAATTCGGGCCGGTCGAGTCCTACCACTGCCCCGGCTGCGGCGGCTTCAACCTGCTCAGCCCGGAACTGGACCCCGCAAAGCGCTACACGCCGCGCCAGCCATAAGGGCCGGGCATGTCCGGCCCGGCCTGCCGACCGCACGCCGGAGAATCCGTGCTACGCCTTCCGGCGCGCCCTCCATGTTTCGATAAAAGTGGGCAGCAGCGAAACGAAAATGATGATCAGGATCGCTTTGTCGAAGTTGTGCCGCACCAGGGGAACCTGGCCCAGCAGGTAGCCAAGCGAGGTCATCAGGAATACCCAGCCGATGGCCCCGCACACGCTGAAAGGCACGAATCGCAGATACGGCATCTGGCTGACGCCCGCCACGAAGGCGGAAAAGGTGCGGACAATCGGTACGAAACGGGCTAACACGATGGTCTTCCCGCCGTAGCGTTCATAGAAACGGTGGGTGCGCGTGACGTATTCCTGCTTGAAGAACCGCGAGTCGGGGCGGCTGAAGATTTTGGGGCCTGTTTTCCGGCCCAGCAGGTATCCGGTGGAATCGCCCAGCATCGCCGCCAGCATCAACAATAGATTCACCTGCCGGATGTCGAGCGCGCCGAAGCCCGCCACCACGCCAATGGTGAACAGAAACGAATCGCCGGGCAGAAAGAAACCGACCAATAAGCCCGTTTCCGAAAACACCACGGCGAACAGTGCGGCGTACCCGGCCCAGCCCGCGAGCAGGGTGTGCAGCAGATGGCTCAGCCGTTCCGGGTCGGTCAGCGACCGGTAGAGGTCGAACAGCTCGCGCAGCATGCGCTTAGCTGCTGCGGTACTGCGCCACCAGACGGTCGATAACGTCCTGGTGATATTTCAGCTTGCCATCCCGGCGCAGAGCCTCACGCACGCCGTCTTCAAACAGCGTGTTGCGGTCGCGCGCGCGCTGGCTCTTGATCTCGTCGCGGACGGCGGATCGGGACAGGGCCAATTGAGACATATCGGCCGGCACATGCTCAATCACCTTGGCAACCACCGAACCGCCCTGCGGCGTGCCCAGAGGACCGAAGACCGCGCCATCGGGCAGCGAGAATCCGTCATGCACGTAACTGGCTGGGCCGATACCTTCGATCGTGCCCGCACGGGTGAACTCCCCGGAGGTTTTGACTTCGAGTCCCATCGACTTGGCTGCCGCCGCCAGGTCGCCGCCGTTGGCTTTGGCCTTGTCGGCGAGCTCCTTGGCATGGGTTTGCACGGCGGCCGCCAGCCGGTTCCGCACGATGGCGTCGCGCACCTGGTTCTCGACTTCGGCCAACGTGCTGGGCCGCGCCGGAATCACCGCCGTAACCACGGCCAGCGCCAGCTTGTTCCCCGGCAGAGCCACGGGCTGCGAAACCTGGCCCTGCTTCAACCCGGCGATCGAGGAATCGAAATCGGAGTTGGTGCCGATTTCCGCCAGCGACTGGCCCGGCCGCACGGCGTCCGCATGTACCACCTGCATATGGAACCGGGCCGCGACTTCATCGGGATGGAGCGGATCCTTCTGCAGAGCCGTTTGCGCGTTGTCCGAAATCTGCTGCACGATGTCGTTCACCTGGTCGTTCTTCCAGTTGGTGGCGAGCTGCGCTTTCACCTCCTCGAACAAGGGCAGGTGCGCGTCTTCGTGCGCGAGCACGCGGATGATGTGATAGCCTACTTCGGTCTTGACGGCGCCGCTGGTTTCGCCCGGCTTCAGCGCGAACGCGACTCGCTCGAACTCCGGCAGGGTTTGCCCTCGCTCAATCCAGCCAAGGTCCCCGCCCTTGTCGGCCGAACCTGTATCCTCGGAGTACTTCTTCGCCAGTTCCGCGAAATTGGCGCCGCCTTTGAGCTGCTTCACCAGGTCCTCGGCCTGCGCCTTCAACTTGGCATCTTCGGCCGGCGTCTTGTCGGCGGTCTTCAGCAGAATGTGCTCCGCGTGCACCCGCTCCTTAGTGCGAAAGCTTTCCCTATTCTGGTTGTACATCCGCAGCAGGTCGGCGTCGGCCGGGACGAGGGAATCGGCGATCTTCGCCTGATCGGCAATCAGGATCGCCAGGTTTCTCGATTCCGGCACCATGTAGAGCGCCTGGTTCACCTTGAAGTAGTTCTCCAGATCCTTCTCGGTGGGGTTCACCTCCGCGCGGTATTTGTCGCCCGTTACGATCGCGTACTGGATCTTGATTTTCTCGTTGCGCTCCTGGTAGGCGTGCTCAATTTCGAGATTGGAGACGATGGTGCCTTCCACCGCAACTTCGCGCAGTTTGGTGATCAGGATCTGGCGCCGCAGGCTAGTCTCGAATTCGGGAATGCTCAACTGCTGCTCGGCCAGCACCGCCGCATAGGCGTCCTTGCCGGCAAATTTGCCGTCGGGAAACAGGCTGGGAATTATCTGCTGGATGGCGGCGCGCAGATCGCCGTCGCTGACCTGGAAGCCCAACCTCGTGGCCTCGTATGCGAGTGCCCGTTCGTTTACCATCCCCTGGATCATCTGCGGGATGTAGGTGGAGATCAGCTCGGGGGGGAGCTGCTTGCCGCGCATCGTGCTCTGGATCAGGTGCATGACCTCGCCCGTCGTGATATCGTCTTTGCCGACCGATGCCACTACGGAGTCCGCCGTAGGAGCGCCCGTGCCGTAATTGGGCACCAGGTAGGTGAGCATGGAAAGCGCCACCACCACCAGCAGCGCGCCCAAAAGGATGCGCACCGATTTTTCTCGGCTGCGAAACAGATCAAACATGCGTGAGAGAACTCCTGATTACAAGGGGAAAACAATAGTATAGCCAATCCCAGGCAGCCGCGGGCGTGCCCGGCGGCAGCCGGCGGAGACCGGCGACGCCGGCCCCGCGGCAAACCCTAACGGTAGTAGGCCGGCGTCTTGCCAGGTTTCCACTTGATATTGCAGCCGATGCTCGGTTTCTGCCGGACGGCGACCGCGTGGCCGGCGAGCGTGGCATCGATGGCCGCGCGCAGATCCCGGCCCGTTACCGGCACTCCGTTGCCCGGCCGCGCATCGTCAAACTGGCCGCGGTAGACCAGCTTGCGGCCGGCATCGAAGAGGAAGAAATCGGGCGTGCAGGCAGCCTGATAAGCCACGGCTACCTGCTGCGTTTCGTCGTAACAATAGGGGAACCAGAAGCCAAGCTCGCTCGCCATCGCCCGCAGCCCATCCGGCGCATCGTCGAGATACTGTCCGGCGTCATTGGAAGAGATGGCGACGATATCAAGCTCCGTGCCTGCGTAGTCCTTGGCCAGCGCCGCCAAGCCCGGCGCAATATGTTTGACGTAAGGGCAATGCCGGCAGAGGAACATCACCAGAAGGCCCTTACGCGTGAAGCTGTCGAGCCTCACCGGGCAGTTGCTTACAACGTCCTGTAGTTCGAAATCCGGCGCGACAGTGCCGAGCCCCAGCATGGTTGATTCCGTGGCAGCCATTTCACCCACTAACGTACCATGCAAGGCGCTGAACCGGCGCGGGCCACGAGCAGCGGCGCCAAAGCAAAACTATGGAACGTTCCCGCGCCCAGCGGAAACTGCAATTAAGGGCCAGCCTCCGGGCAAACGGAAAGTTGGCGAAACGACATCGCCGGGCACGCATCTGTCTAAGAAGAGAATGTCAATCGGACGTTTAGGAATCCCCGCTCTCTTTGTGCTCTTGGCGGCTGTGTCGCAGATAGTGCCGGCTTACGGGCAGTCTGTCCCGCAGCCGAATCATCAAGCGCCGCCGGCCGCGGATCCTGCAACCGTGCAGCCCGTCCCGCCGCCACTGCCGGTGCAAGCGCCGGAGGACAAGCGCATTTTCGGCGTGCTTCCGAACAACCGCACTACGGAAAACTCCATCCCCTTTCACAGCATCACTGCCAAACAGAAGATCACCATCGCAGCTAAGGACTCTTTCGATTGGCCGGTGTTTCCCACTGCCGCGGCGTTCGCCGCGCTCTATCAGATCGAAAATCAGAATCCTTCCTTCGGCCAGGGGATCGAGGGATACGCCAAGCGATTCGGCACCGCTTACGGGGACCAGTTGATCGGCAACATGATGACGGAGGGATTCATCCCCGCGGCCTTCCATCAGGATCCGCGCTACTTCCGCTTAGGAGCAGGATCCAAGCTGCACCGGACGCTGTATGCGCTGGAGTCGATCGAGGTGGCCCGCATGGATTCCGGCCGCCGCACCTTCAATTTTTCCGAATGGGGCGGCAACGCGGCTGCCGTAGCCATCTCGAACGCGTATTACCCCGATACGCGCGACTGGCACGATAACTTGGAAAGGCTGCTCGTGGCGTGCGGCACGGACGCATTTTCCAACGTCCTCAAGGAATTCTGGCCGGACGTGAAGCGCAAATTCAAAAAACACCATGAAGCGGAGCCGCTGGTCTCGACCGGCCTCCGGTAGCGTCCCGTCTGATACAGAGCCGAAGAATCACGTCACGAACTTGTGCGGCATGACACTAACGTCCCGTCTCTGAAGCGCCGCACTGGCGGTGCCTGGCCTGATATGATGGGCGTCTGACCATGCCCGATCTCGAATCCGAGCTAGCCCAGATGTCCGACGCGGTGACCAACTCCATCCGCGTCGAAGTCATGTCGCGGCACTCCCCCGAGAACTCGCGGCCGCACCAGGGCGACTGGGTCTTTGAGTACACGGTCCGGATCACGAATCAGGGGCCGGAGACGGTTCAACTGCTCAGCCGGCATTGGATTATCACCGACGCCGCGGAGCACACCGAAGAAGTCAGCGGTCCGGGTGTTATCGGCGAGCAGCCCGTGCTGGCGCCGGGTGAATCGTTCCAATACTCGTCATGGTGCCCCCTCAAAACCCCCATGGGCAGGATGCGGGGCACCTATCAGATGGCACGCGCGGACGGGACCCAATTCGACATTGAGATCGCACCCTTCGCGCTCAGGGCCGCGTACACTGTCAACTGACAGAGCCACACTCCTCGTCCGGTAATTTGGAAAACCGCAAAGACCAGAGGCTAAGCGGCCTCCGTCCGGCCCCTTTCCCGGCGGGCAAATGTGGTGTACATTCTAAGCAGCACCGGGGCGCCGGTGAGTGTGCCCCGCCAGCGGGAGAGTTCTTTATGCCTGTGATACGTGCCGAGCGGGCGGAAGTTTCGTGGGATAGCGGGAAATCGAAATGGCTGGTGCGCATCCATGTGGGCGACGAAGTGATTCGCCGCCACTGGAAAGGCTCGAAGGATGCCGACCAGGAGAGCCTGCGGACCGATGCCGTCAGGACCGCCAAGGATGAAGGATACGATTTGGCCGGCGACAAGGTCGCGATCCAGGTGTGAGCTGGCGGCGCGACGGCGGAGGGTTGCGGCGAGCTAAGTAACGAGCGCTGCAACCCCTGACAACGGTCGCGGCTCCGAGACGCATCCAGGGCCACGGCCAAAGGGACTGGTTGCCGGCGATTGAAGCTGGCTATTTCCTGAAAGGCCTAGAACTTCGCCTTGATTTCCGCGTACGCCCAATCGAGCCACGGCAGCAGGGCTTTGATGTCTTCGGTTTCCACGGTTGCGCCGCCCCACACGCGCAGTCCCGGAGGCGCATCGCGGTAGGCGCCGACGTCATAAGCCGCCTTCTCTTTGTCCAGCAGAGACACTATCGCCTTGGCGTTCTTAGCCTGCTCCTCGGCAGGCAGCGCCAGATAGGCGGGGTCGACGATCTTCAGACAGATCGACGTGTTGGAGCGAATCGCCTTCTCCTCTGCCAGAAACGCGGCCCAGGAAGATTGCGCAACCCAATCCTCGATCGCTTTCAGGTTGGCGCGCGATCGCGCCAGGAGCGCCGGCAGCCCACCAATCGATTCCGCCCACTTCAGCCCGTCCAACGCGTCTTCCACACAAAGCATCGAGGGAGTGTTAATCGTCTCGCCTTCGAAGATACTGGCGATCAGTTCGCTGCCCTTGGTCATGCGGAAGATTTTCGGCAGCGGGCGATCCGGTGCGTATCGTTGCAACCGCTGGACCGCTCGCGGGCTGAGCGCCAGCATGCCGTGCGCGGCCTCGCCGCCCAGCACCTTCTGCCAGGACCAGGTCACGACGTCCAGTTTGTCCCAGGGCACATCCATCGCGTAGACCGCCGAGGTGGCGTCGCAGATCGAAAGCCCCGCGCGATCAGCCGCGATCCAATCGCCATTCGGGACGCGCACCCCCGAAGTGGTCCCGTTCCACGGGAAGACAATGTCGTGGCTCCAATCCGCCTGGCGCAGGTCCGGCAGCTTGCCATAGTCGGCCTGAAAGAGGCGCAGATCTTTCAGCTTGAGCTGCTTCTTGCAATCCGTCGCCCAGCCGCCGCCGAAACTCTCCCACGAAAACACGTCGACGCCGCGCTCGCCCACGAGCGACCAGAGGGCCATCTCGACGGCGCCGGTATCGGAGGCGGGAACAATCCCGAGGATGTGGCTCTGCGGCATTCCCAGCAGCTTCTTGCTCCGCTCAATGACCTCCGCCAGCTTGTTCTTGCCGATCTTGGCCCTGTGCGACCGCCCGACCGCGGCGTCTTTCAGGGCGTCCAGAGTCCAGCCGGGCCGTTTGGCGCAGGGCCCGGAGGAGAAGCACGGATTCTTAGGTGTCAGTGATGGCTTCATATACTTACTCGAACTCGACCGCGCGCGCGAACTTGACGGCCGGGTGATCGCGCAACTGCACCAGCACCGTTTCCGGCACCAGGCCGTCAGTCGAGACCAGGGCCACGGCGTCGAGCGGCTGCCCCGGATCGGTGGCGGCATCGCGGCGTCCCAGCGAAAAATTCGCGATATTGATCCGGTTGCGGCCGAGCACGGTTCCCACGTGACCGATGACGCCCGGCACGTCCTGGTTCTTCATGAAGATGAGCGAGCCGGCCAGGGCCGCTTCGCATTGAATGCCATCCACCTGCAGGAGGCGCGGCTTGGCCAGCAACACGGCGCCCTCGACGGTGGCGACGCCGCTTTCGGTGATCAGGTCCAGGCGGATGGAATCGGTGTGGCCGGAGCGCGGCTCGCGGCCTTCCTGCACCGTCCAGCCGCGATGTTCGGCGATCGACATGGCGTTCACCAGGTTCGCCTTTTTCGAAGTCGAGCGCGCCAGCGCGCCCGCCACTCCGGCGTTGCGCAGCAGGTTGGTATTGCCGTCGGAGATGCGGCCGAAGTAGGTGAGCCGCACGATGCGCGGATTGCCGCCGGCGATGTGCGCCGCGAAATTGCCCAGCCGCTCCGCCAGGGCCATGTACGGGCTGAGCGCGCGGTACTGCTCGGGGGAAAGCGCCGGCATGTTGACGGCGTTGATGGCCACGCCGCTCTTCAGGTACTCGACCACCTGCTGGGCGATGCGCACACCCACGATCTCCTGCGCCTCCTCAGTCGAGCCGGCGATATGCGGCGTGGCCAGCACGGCTTCGGAAACGAACAGCGGATAGCCGGCGGGGACCGGCTCGGTGGCGAACACGTCCACCGCGGCGCCGGCCACTTTGCCGGAGGCCACCGCTTCGGCCAGCGCGGCTTCATCCACCAGCTCGCCGCGAGCGCAGTTGACGATGCGCACGCCCGGCTTCATCGCCGCGAACGCTTCGCGCGAAAGCATGCCCGTGGTTTCCGGCGTGGCGGCCACGTGCAGCGTGATGTAGTCGCTCTGGGCGTAGAGCGCGGCAAGATCGAGAAGTTCCGCGCCGACGTCTTCGGCGATCTTGGAAGTCACGTAGGGATCGTGTGCCACCACCCGCATCTCGAAGGCGCGGGCGCGCTTCACCACTTCGCGGCCGATGCTGCCCAGCCCCACGATGCCGAGCGTCTTGCCGCGCAGCTCATTGCCCATCAGCTTTTTCTTTTCCCACTTGCCGGCGCGGGTGGAGGCGCTGGCCTGCGGGATGTGCCGCGCCATGGCCAGCATCAGCGCCAGCGTGTGCTCGGCTACCGAGACGGCGTTGCCGCCGGGAGTGTTCATCACCAGCACGCCCGCCGTGGTGGCGGCATCCAGGTCGACGTTGTCGACGCCCACGCCGGCGCGCCCGATCACGCGGAGATTCGGCGCCTTGGCTAACACGTCGGCAGTGACCTGGACGGCGCTGCGAACCAGCAGCGCTTCGGCTTGCGCCAGATGCTGCGCGTATTCCTTAGGATTGGAAACGATGACATTCCAGCCAGGCTCGCCGCGCAACAGATCGAGGGCGGCTGCGGCGATAGGCTCGGCAACTAGGATGTTCATAAGGGTAGGAAAGCGTCGGGCGCCGGCGGCCTGCACATCATCGCCCGGCCCCCCGGCGGCAGCGAGGGCGCCTGGAAGGAAGCCGATAAACGTCGCTCTTTGATGTGCATAGGGGATGCCCGTGTCTTAGAATAACATTCATCATGCCTCTCATCGATCAGGTGCAGCAAGACATGGTTGCGGCCATGAAGGCCAGGCAAGAGGCCCGTTTGAGCGCCCTCCGCATGATCAAGGCCGCGCTCATGAAGCTGAAGGTGGATTCGCCCAAGCCGCTCGATGAAGCGGCCGAGATGTCGGTGTTGAAATCGCTGATCAAGCAGCGCATCGACGCCGCCGACGCTTTCCGCAAGGCGGGCCGGGCGGAACAGGCGGAGAAGGAAGAAGCCGAGCGAAAGCTGATTGAAACCTACCTGCCACCGGGCGCCACGGAAGCGGAAATCGAGGCCGCCATCGCCGCTGCGCTGTCCGAGACCGGCGTGACATCGCTCAAGCAGATGGGCGTGGTGATGAAGGCCGCCCAGGCGAAGCTCCAAGGGAAGACGGTTGACGGCAAATCGTTAAGTGATAAAGTGAGGGCGAAACTACAATGACGCCTACCGATGAAAAGAAATTCCGGCCGTACGTGCCGGACAAAACCGACTTGCGGGAGTTCACAATTCGGGCGATCGTGCTGGGCTTGATGATGACCGTCATCCTGGGAGCGGCCAACCTGTACCTCGGCTTGCGCGCCGGTATGACCATCGCGGCTACCTATCCCGCCGCGGTCATCGGCATGGCGATTTTGCGGCTGATGAATGGCTCGCTGCTGGAAGAGAACATCGCCCGTACCATCGGATCGATCGGGGAGTCGGTGGCAGCCGGCGCGGTGTTCACCATCCCTGCATTCGTGCTGGCGGGGGTCTGGCCGGCCTTCGACCTGGAGCACGGCTACTGGAAATCGGTGGCGCTGATGGCGGTGGGCGGCACGCTGGGCATTCTGTTCGTAACCCTGCTGCGCCGCGTGATGGTGGAGGATCCCGAGCTTCCATTCCCCGAGTCGGTGGCTGCAGCCGAGATTCACAAAGCCGGCCAGCAAGGAGCCAAAGCCGCCAAGATTCTCTTTGCCAACATGGGCCTGGGGGCGGTCGTGTTCTTCCTGGGCGCCATCAACCTCTTCGCCGCCAGCCGGGATTTCCTGCTGCATGTCGGAGAGCTGGGAAAGAGCATGGTTAAGCTAACGCGGATGCCGGGCACACCAACGGTGCAGGCCGGCGCCATGACGACGTTTTCCGCTCCCGCTATCAGCCCCGCGTACCTGGGCGTGGGGTACATCATCGGACCACGGCTGGGCGCGCTGAACTTCGCCGGCGGCGTCTTCGCCTGGGGACTGCTGGTGCCGCTGCTGGCGTTTTTCCTGGGGCCGCAACTGCAGCCCTACGTCAAGGGTGACGCCGGTTGGGCGGACGTCGCCGGCTCAACCTGGTACAACGTCGTGCGGCCGATCGCGGTGGGCGGCATGATGGTGGGCGCCGCGTTCACCCTGTTCCGCATGCGCAAGAACCTCGGCATTGGCATGAAGCGCGCCGTGGCCGACCTGAAGAAGTCCGCGGCGGCACATGAAGGCACCAGCCGCACGCAACGCGACCTGAACAGCAAGGTGGTATTCGGCGGGATGGCGGCTGTGTTCATTTGCATGGTGGCGCTGTATTACTACTTTGCCGGCCAGATCGCCGGGGCGGCGGTAGCGGCAATTGTCATGATCGTGCTGGGGTTCTTCTTTGCCGCGGTTTCGGGCAACCTGGTGGGGATGATCGGCTCCTCGAATAACCCTGTCTCCGGCCTCACGCTGTGCACGCTGGTGGTGGCGGCGCTGCTGATGGTGGCGATGGGGCTGCGCGGCAACGCCGGCATCAGCGCGGTGCTGGGCGTGGCGGCGGTGGTGTGCGTCTCCTCGGCGGTGGCGGGCGAGATGCTGCAGGACCTGAAGGCCGGGCACATTCTGGGCGGCACGCCGGCCAAGATGCAGATGGGCGACCTGCTGGGCATTGTGGTATCCAGCCTGGCGTTGTTCTTCCCGCTGATGTGGCTGCACCGCGCGTACACTTTCGGCTCGGCGCAACTTTCGGCGCCGCAGGCGGGGCTGATGGCGTCGCTGGCGAAGGGCATCGTGGGCGGCAACATGGCGTGGCCGCTGGTGGTGGTCGGGATTCTGATGGGCTTCGGTCTGATTCTGGTCGAGGTGAAGAGCCCCATGCTGTTCTCGGTGGGCATGTACCTGCCGCTGGAGACCACGTTCGCCATCTTCATCGGCGGCCTCTTCCGCTGGGCCACCGACCGGTACCGCGACAGCGGCGACTTCAACGACGCGCAGAAGGCGCGCATCGAGAATGCCGGCGTGCTCACCGCGTCGGGGCTGATCGCGGGTGAGGCATTGTGCGGCCTGCTGGTGGCCGGATTTCGCGCGGCGGAGAAGAGCTACGGCCACACCATCCTGCCGGACTGGACTTGGGCTGGGACCAACTGGCTGTCGATCGTGGTGCTGGTGGGGCTCGCGGTGCTGATGATCCGGTTTCCACTGAGGAACGCCGGCCGGCCGGATGAACCCGCGCCGCCGACTGCGATTATGTGAGACGGGAGGCTAAGCCAATGTCCTGTCTCACAAGTTTGCAATATGATTCCGCGGCTTTGTATCAGGGCACGGCTTCAGCCGTGCCGGCGTGGGGTCCACTCATGGCCTTTAGGCCCTGCGATTTAGCGATTGCCACCCGGGGAGTTTGTCAACCAGTCTTAGAGACTCTTGGAGATCGGAGACTAACGTGAACTACTATCAGGAGCACCACGCCGAGTTTCTGGAAGGATTGAAGGCATTTCTGCGGATTCCGAGCATCAGCGCGCTTTCCGAGCACAAACCGGACGTCGTGCGCGCGGCTGAGTTCGCGAGGAAGGAACTGCTGGGCGCGGGGATGACCTCGGCCGAGCTGATCGAGGACTCAAAGGGCGGCAATCCCCTGGTGTACGGCGAATGGCTGGGCGCACCCGGCAAGCCGACGGTGCTGTTCTACGGCCATTACGACGTCCAGCCGCCGGATCCGCTGGACGAATGGAAGTCGCCGCCGTTCGAGCCCACCGTCCGCGGCAACGACATCTTTTGCCGCGGCGCCTGCGACGACAAGGGGCAGGTCTATATCCAGATCAAAGCCGTCGAAAGCCTCTTCAAAACCCACGGCAAGCTTCCGGTCAACGTGAAGTTCCTGCTGGAAGGCGAAGAGGAGACCGGCGGCGAGCACATCGAAGCGTACGTGAAGAGCAAGCCGCCGCGGCTGAAGGCCGATGCGGCCATCGTATGCGACACGGAGATGTTCGCGCCCGAGATGCCCACCATCTGCATCGGGCTGCGCGGGCTGGTGTATTACGAACTGGCCGTGCAAGGCGCCGATCACGACTTGCATTCGGGCGTCTACGGCGGCGCGGCGCCGAACCCAATCATGGCCATCGCGGAGATTCTCTGCGCGCTCAAGGACCGCGACGGCCGAATCCGCATCCCGAAATTCTACGATCGGGTAGTGCCGCCGGCGGCCAAAGAGCGCGCCGCCTGGGCGCGGCTGCCGTTCGACGAGAAGGAATACACCGAGAAGGAAATGGGCGCCAAAGAGCTGGTGGGCGAGCCCGGCGTCCCGCTGTTCGAGCGCGTGTGGGCGCGGCCTACGCTGGAAGTGCACGGCATCAAGGGCGGCTTTGTGGGCGAGGGCGCGAAGACGGTGATCCCGGCGCGGGCGGTGGCCAAGATCAGCACCCGCCTGGTGGGGGACCAGCGCGTAGACGAAGCGATAGCGCAGTTTCAAGCTGCGGTGAAGGCGGTGTGTCCGAAGGGCGTGACGGCCGAGGTGAAACTGCTCAGCGCCGGAGCCCCGTCGCTGACCGATCCCGACAACCCCTATATCCAGGCCGCAGCCGAAGCGATGAAGCAGATCTTCGGCAAGGAGACGGTGTACATCCGGTCGGGCGGGTCGATTCCGATTGTGGGCGTGTTCGACAAGTACCTGGGCGTGCCCAGCGTGATGATGGGCTTCGGGCTGCCGGACGACAATCTGCACGCGCCCAACGAGAAATTCCATCTGCCGAATTTCTACCGCGGGATCGAGGCCGTGGCGCGGTACCTGGAGATTCTGGGGAAATAGGAGATTGGTGGGGCATGCTTCAGCTTGCCAACTCCCGCTTGCGGGCGAGTTTTTTTCACGGGTGTCACCATGACCGCTGACGATTTCCGGCGGGCCGCGCTCAGTTTTCCCGAGACCGAGGAGCGCGCCCACCAGGACCACCCGGATTTCCGGGTCGGCGGCAAGATTTTCGCGACGCTCGGCTATCCGGAGGATGGCTGGGCGATGGTGAAACTGCCGCCGGAGGAGCAGCACAACTTCGCGGGAGCCTATCCGGCCGTCTTTGCGCCGGCCGCGGGCGCGTGGGGCCGCGGCGGCGCGACCACCGTGCGCCTGAAGGCGGCCCATAAATCCGTGGTGCGCCGGGCGCTGGCCGCGGCTTGGCGCAACAGGGCGCCGAAGGGTCTGGTAGAGCGGTTCGAGGCAAGCTGAACCGGGCCGGGTCCAGTCGTCGGCCCGGTCGCGCGCAGGCCGCCAGGGGTCCAGATCGGTGCGAAGGCTGCAAGCGTGATAAGCTTGCGGTATCCACAGGGGTCCAATGTGAGAACGCCCACCTATCTCTTCCTCGCCGGAGTTGCTTCCGCGGTGTCGGTCTTTCTGCTAGAAGGATATGGGCCGCAGGCACCGTCCACGCCAGATCAATCGACAGCCGCGAATTCGCTTTCCGGCATCACCGTAGACTACCCGGCCGAGGGCTCCATCTTTCCGCCCGATCTCACGGCGCCCACGTTCTTGTGGCGCGATGGCGTGGGCAGCGCGAACCGGTGGGCGATCGACATCGGCTTCGCCGACGGTGGGTCCGACATTCGGGTCACTGCGCGCGGCGAGCTGATGCGCGTTGGCCCGGTGGACAACAGCTACGGCGGCTTCGTGCCGCCCAAGCTCACCCCGGAACAGGCCGCGGCGCATACCTGGAAGCCGGACGCGGCGACATGGGCGGCGATGAAGACGCGCTCCAGCCGGCATGCTGCGAAAGTGGTCATCACCGGGTTCGGCGCCGAAAACCCGGCGCAGCCGGTCTCGCGCGGGCAAGTCACCATTCAAACCTCCACCGATCCGGTGGGCGCCCCGATCTTCTATCGCGACGTGCCCCTCGTCGATTCCAACGGACAGGGAGAAAAAGGCATCATCAAGCCTCTGCCGGATTCGCTGCTTCCCTTGATCAAATGGCGCCTGCGCTACTTCGACCAGCCGCAGAGCACCGTCATGATGCAGGACCTGCCCACCTGCGCCAACTGCCATTCCTTCTCGCGCGATGGCAAGACGCTGGGGCTCGACGTGGACGGCCCCAACAACAATAAAGGATTGTACGCTCTGCTGCCGCTCGAAAGAGTCAGCTCCATCAGCACGCGGTACGTCATCAAGTGGAGCGAGTTTACCGAGAACACGCCGCAGCGGTTCGGCTTCATGTCGCAGGTTTCGCCCAACGGAAAGTACGTGGTGACCTCCGTCGAGGTGCCTGGTTCGGGCAGCAGGCATCTCGGCGACAGGCTCTACCAGGGCTTTTATCCTTCCTATGGTTTCGTCCAGGTGTTTTATCCGACGCGAGGAGTGCTGGCGTGGTACAGCCGCGAGAGCGGCAAGCTGCAGCCGCTTCCCGGCGCCGACGACCCCGAGTATGTCCAGGCATGCGCGTTCTGGAGCCCGGATGGACGCTACCTGGTGTTCTCCAGGGCGAAAGCGCTTGATCCCTATCCGCCGGGACGGCCGAAGTCCCGCTACGCCAACGATCCGAACGAAACCCAGATTCAGTACGACCTCTACCGCATCCCGTTCAACGACGGCAAGGGCGGCACGCCGGAGAGAATCGCCGGCGCTTCGGAAAACGGGATGAGCAACAACTTCCCGAAGATCTCGCCCGATGGCAGGTGGATCGTCTTCGTGCAAAACAAGACCGGCCTGTTGATGCGTCCCGACAGCCATTTGTATATCGTCCCCGCGGAGGGCGGCGTCGCCCGGCGCCTGAATTCGAACCAGAAGATCATGAACTCCTGGCACAGTTTTTCGCCCAACGGACGCTGGCTGGTTTTTTCGTCGAAGGGCCGCTCGCTGTACACGCAGCTCTATCTCACCCACATCGACGAAAATGGAAACGACAGCCCGGCGATTCTGATTGACGACACCACCGCCGCGAACCGGGCCGCGAACATTCCCGAATTCCTCAACATCTCCAAGGGCGGCCTGGAGAGAATCGACGCGCCCGCCACGGAGTTCTACCGGCTCTTCAACGTAGCCCTCGAGATGATGAAGAACAACCGGTTTGGCGAGGCCATCCCGGCTTGGCGCAAAGCTCTCGCCTTGGATTCCGACGATGACAGGGCACACTTCAACCTGGGCTTTTCGCTCAGCGAGACCGGCGACCTCCGCGGCGCGATCGCGGAGTATCGAAGGTCCAGCGATCTGAATCCGAAACAAGCGGTCACATTCGCCGATCTGGCGCTGGCGCAGGCGCAAACCGGCGACCTGAATGGGGCGGTCGACAATTATCGCAAGGCTGCGGCGCTCGATTCCACCAATTCCGCGCTGCAAGCCGACCTGGGAGCCGCGCTCTTCGAGAACGGCCAGCATGCTGAAGGCATCGAACATCTGGAGACCGCGGTGGCTCTTGCCCCGGAATCCGCCGAAGCGCATAACAAACTCGGATTTGTCCTTGCCAAAGAGGGCCGCGCCGAAGAGGCACGCGTGCATTTGGAAAAGGCCGTGGGGCTGAAGCCGGATTCGGCCGAGTACCGCTTCAACCTCGGCTACGTGCTGACCCGCGGAGGCAACGCCGCCGCCGCCATTCCCCATCTGCAAAAGGCGGTGCAACTGACCGGTGGCAAAGACTGGGAATGCCTGGCGGCGCTGGGTTCGGCATACAATCGTGCCGGCCGCGAGAGTGAGGCCATCGAGGCCACCCGCCGCGCGCTGAACCTGGCGGTGCAGGCCCACAACCAAGAGGTGGCGAAGAACCTGCGCGCCACCCTCGAACGCTACCAGCGCGGCAGCGAGAATCGGCCGTCTCAGTAGGGGACGCGCCAACCCGGGTACGCAATTCCCCTGAGGACCGAAGAGCGCTCCCTATCCTGCCGCACACCCGCTGTAACCCACGCACCTCCGGTTTCGTGCGAAATTAGTAGAGCCGCGCCCAGCACGGCAGCCCCCATGGCCAAGAAGATGCAAGCGAAAGCCGTTGCGACCGGCGCTGCACGCGTGGCGCCTGCCGCGGCGCCGGTGGACCTGAAGGATCCGGCACTCTATGTGAACCGCGAGTTGAGCCTGCTGGCATTCCAGCGCCGCGTGCTGGAGGAGGCCGAGGATGAGACCAACCCGTTGCTGGAGCGGGTGAAGTTCCTTTCCATTCTCGGCTCCAACCTGGACGAGTTCTTCATGGTGCGCGTAGCAGGGCTGACGGCGCAGTTGGAGGCCGGTTCGCTCGAAGCGGGACCGGACGGCCTGAGCCCGCGGGCGCAACTGGTGGCTATCCGGCGCGAGGTGAAGCGATTGCTGGCCGAGGCGCACCGCATTCTGGGGCGCTTGCTGGAGGTGCTGCGCGAGCAGAGCATTTTCGTTCACGATTACGCCGAGCTGAGCGAAACACACCGCGAGCAGGCGGCCAAGTACTTCGACGAAACCATTTTCCCCGTGCTCACGCCGCTCGCCTTCGATCCCGGCCGGCCCTTTCCCCACATCTCGAATCTCAGCCTGAACCTGGCGGTCTCGATCCGCGACCCCGCGGGCAACGAACACTTCGCGCGCGTCAAAGTGCCCGATTCGCTGCCGCAACTGCTGCCGGTGAGCGGCAGCGCGAAGGCCTCTTCCAAGAAGGGACGGCCGAGGCGGATCGACCTGGTGTGGCTGGAGCAGGTGATCGCCGCGCATCTCGGCGTGCTGTTTCCCGGCATGGAGATCCTCGAAGCGCATCCGTTCCATGTAACCCGCGACGCCGATATGGCGATCACCGAGCTGGAAGCCGAGGACCTGCTGGAAACCGTCGAGGAGGGCCTGCGCCAGCGCCGCTTCCAGAGCGTGGTCCGCCTGCTGGTCACGGCCGACATGCCCGGCTCGATGCTCAACATTCTCATCAACAACCTGGGAATCGGGCCGAGCGAAGTCTACCGCTCGCCGCGGCCGCTCTCACTGAAGCGCCTGATGGGCCTGCATGGCCTGGACCGGCCGGACCTGCGCGATGCGCCGTTCCTCCCCGCGACGCCGCCTGAGCTTGCCGACATTTCCGAGGAGGACGACATTTTCGGCATGATCCGCAATCGCGATATCATGCTCCACCACCCCTTCGATTCCTTCCAGCCGGTGACCGAGTTTCTGCGCAAAGCGGCGCGCGATCCGGCCGTGCTGGCCATCAAAACCTGCCTGTACCGCGTGGGCCGCAATGCGCCGGTGGTGGAGGCGCTGCTTGAAGCCGTGGAGGAAGACAAGCAGGTGGCCGCGCTGGTGGAACTCAAGGCGCGGTTCGACGAGGAGAGCAACATTGAATGGGCGCGCGCGCTGGAGCGCCGGGGCGTGCACGTGGTCTATGGGCTGATCGGCCTCAAGATTCACTGCAAAGTGGCGCTGGTGGTGCGCCGCGAGCAGGACCGCATCGCCCGCTACGTTCACCTTTCCACCGGCAACTACAATGCCGTGACGGCGCATTTATATACCGATATCGGCCTGTTTACCTGCGACGAGGCCGTGGCCGACGATGTCAGCGACCTGTTCAACTATCTGACCGGCTACTCGCACAAGGCCGATTATCTGAAGCTGTTGGTGGCGCCGGTGAATCTTCGCTCCAAGTTCGAAGCCTTGATCGAGCGCGAAATCAAGCACGCCAAAGCTGGCCGGAAGGCGCACCTGATCTTCAAGATGAATTCGCTGGCGGACCCCAAGATCATCCGCGCGCTTTATAAGGCCTCGCAAGCCGGGGTGCGCATCCAGTTGCTGGTGCGCGGCATCTGCTGCCTGCGCCCCGGTGTGCCGCGGGTGAGCGACCACATCGAAGTCATCAGCATCGTCGGCCGTTTCTTGGAGCACAGCCGGATCTACTATTTCCGCAACGGTGGCGAGGAAGAAGTCTATATCGGCAGCGCCGACCTGATGTCCCGCAACATCGACCATCGTGTGGAAGTGCTGGCGCCCATCCGCGAGCCGGCCATGATCCGCCACCTGCGCGATAACGTGCTGGCGGTGTATCTGGCCGAGAACGTGAAGGCACGGCAGATGAACACCACCGGAATCTACACCCGCAAGAAAGCCGGCGGGAAATCAAGGGTGAACGCGCAGGAATGGTTCATCCGGCAGCGCCGCGAGCCGCCCAAAAAGCACGAGCGGGACCGCGCGCGCCTGAAACCGCCGGCGTAGCAGGGGCCGCGGGCAGCCGCTCAGCCCGCCATGGTGCGAAGGATGGTTATTTTGGATGTCGGCAGCGGAATGCCGGCCCTGGATGCGGATTCGTCGGCATGAACTTCGCAAAACGCTGTGATGGGCCCATCTTCCTCACGGAATAGATACGCGGCTTTCGCGTGGCAGCCTTCCGCGTCGCAGCTCATTGCGGGACCATTCAGAATCTTGATTCGGGTTCGGCGCTGCTCGATGGATCGGGCAGCGGCGGCTTGTCGCATCATATGCTACCTATTTTAAGCCGCCTGCTTGCCGGTGCATCACCTAAATTGTTTCATTTCCGTTACATAACGATGAATGAATGGTTTCTACCGGTTGGCCTGGTGCGTTTTGTAACGATCGGGGGCAATCGAGGGGGCGCACAGGAAGCGGGCAAATCAACTGTGTTACTCTGAAATTTCCACGTGTGCCAGCGCGCGTCAGCGAAGCTCTTGTTCTGCGCACCTACCCGCTTCAGGAGGCGGACCTGGTAGTCAGCTTCTTTACCCGGGACCAGGGGAAATTGCGCGGCGTGGCTAAGCGGGCGCGCCGCCCGAAGAATGCGTTCGGGTCCGGTTTGGAGCGGCTGTCGCACGTGCGGATGGCGTATTTCCAGCGCGAAACCCGCGAACTGGTCAGCCTGGATGGGTGCGAATTGATTCGCTCGCAATTCGGGCTGGCGTCCGATTACTGGGCCGGCGTGGCGCTGGATTACTTCGCGGAGGTGACCGAACAGATGTTGCCCGCCGCGGAGCCGAATGAGAGGTTTTTCCGCCTTCTGCTGGCTGTGCTGGATTACTTGCGAACTGCCGCCGGGAACGGTGCTTGGCGCGCCGTCGCCTACTTTTCCCTGTGGGCGCTTCGCCTTTCCGGATGGCTGCCGGAATTGCACGTTTGCTTGAGCTGCGGCAGCCTGCTCGACGATCCGGACGCCCCGGAGGGTCCCCAGCGCGCCTTCTTCAGCCGCGACCGGGCGGGGCTGATTTGCAGCCACTGCCGGAGAGCGCTGGGCGCCGCAGGCAGCCGGGAGTTGAGCGCGGAATCGCGAGCCACAGCCGCCCAAATGCTGCGCACGCCGGTGACGCAACTTTCCGGACCGGTTTGGGATCAGGCCAGGGCGGCGGACCTGCGCCGCTTTCTGGTGGAGCAGATTGAATCGCACCTGGAACGCCGGCTGGTGACGGCGCCGTTACTGGAGGTTGCAACGTAGGGGCCGGGCATGCCCGGCCCGTATCGACGGCTCCTACATGCGGCCGCTACAAGGCAGACTGATGTCATCGTTTCAAGAAATCATCTTCAAGCTGAAGCAGTACTGGGCGGAACGCGGCTGTATCATTCAGGAGCCGTACGACGTGGAAGTGGGCGCCGGCACCATGTGCCCGGAGACTTTCCTGCGCGTGCTCGGCCCGGAACCGTACCGGGTGGCTTACGTGCAGCCCAGCCGCCGCCCGGCCGACGGCCGCTACGGCGACAACCCCAACCGCCTGTTCAAGCACTCGCAGCTTCAGGTGATTCTGAAGCCCTCGCCGGACGACGTCATCGAGCAGTACCTGGCGAGCCTGGAAGCTATCGGCATCGACCTCCGCAAGCACGACATCAAGTTCGAAGAGGACAATTGGGAATCGCCCACCCTGGGAGCCTGGGGCATCGGCTGGCAGGTAATGCTGGATGGCCTCGAAATCACCCAGTTCACCTATTTTCAGCAGTGCGGCGGCATTGACCTCGACCTGGTCCCCGCCGAGCTGACTTACGGCCTGGAGCGGCTCGCAGCGTTCCTCCAAGCCAGAGACAGCGTCTACGACATCGAGTGGGCCAAGGGCTTTTCCTATGGCGACGTGCGCTACCGGGACGAGCTGCAATATTCGGTTTACAACTTCGAGGTGGCGGACATCGCCATGCTGTGGAAGTTGTTCGAGCTGCATGAAGGCGAAGCGGCGCGCCTGCTGAAGCTGTACGATCCCAAGGCCGCGGATAAGCAGCGCTTCCCGTTGCTCCCGGCCTATGACCAGGTGCTGAAGTGCTCGAACATTTTTAATACGCTCGATGCGCGCGGCGCCATCAGCGTCACCGAGCGCGTGGGCGTCATCCAGCGCGTGCGCAAGCTGGCGGTGGGCGTGGCGCAGGCATGGGCGGACCAGCGGCAGCCCGCCGCGACGGAGGTGGCGCAGTGAGCCTGGCTTCTCTCCCCTTCCTGCTCGAAATCGGCACCGAAGAGATTCCCGATTGGATGATTCCGGCGGCGCTCGAAAGCCTGCGGCTGCAGTTCGAGAAGCTGGAGATTGCGCACGATTCGGTCACGCTCGACGCCACACCGCGGCGCCTGGTGCTGCGCGCCGAAGGCCTGCCGGCGCGCCAGGCCGACAGCCAGGAGCGCATTTTGGGTCCCGCCAAATCGGCCCCGTCGAAAGCTGTGGCCGGCTTTGCCCGCAAGCAGGGCGTCGCGCCGGAAGCACTCACCGTGGAATCCACGCCCAAGGGCGATTACTACACATTTGTCAGAACCGTGGCCGGCCGTGCCACCCGGGACATCCTGGCCGAGGCGCTCGGCGGCATCATTTTGCAAATCGTCTTTCCCAAAACCATGTACTGGACCGGCAAGAGCGGCCCGCGCTTCATCCGGCCTATCCGCTGGATCGTGGCGCTGCTGGGCGACGAGGTGGTGCCGTTCGAGCTGGCGGGCGTGCGTTCCGGCGCGGTCACTTCCGGCCATCGCCGGCTGGGCGCGCGCGAAATCGTCGTCACTACTGCCGATTATGAGCAGCGGCTGCGCGAGAATCACGTCATCCTCTCCGCCAAAGAGCGCCGCGACAAGATTCGCGACGGAATGGCGGGCGTGCGCGTCAAGCCCGACGAGGCCCTGGTCGACACACTGGCTTACCTCACGGAATATCCCACGCCCATCGTGGGCAGCTTCGATGCGGAATTCCTCGCCCTGCCGGAGGAGGTGCTGGTTACCGTCATGCGCCACCACCAGAAGTATTTTTCGGTGGAGGATGAGCACGGCAAGCTGGCGCCCCAGTTCGTCGCGGTGATGAACATCCCGTCCGATCCGGATGGCTTTGTCCGCCGCGGCAATGAGCGCGTGCTGCGTGCGCGGTTTAACGACGCGCGCTTCTTCTGGCAGACCGATCAGAAGAAATCGCTCGCCGCGCGCCTGCCCGACCTGGCCCATGTTACTTTCCAGGCTAAGTTGGGCTCCTATCTCGAAAAAACCGAACGAGTAAGAACGCTGGTTGGTACGCTGGGCGGCGATGCGCACGCGGTGCGCGCCGCCGAGCTGGCCAAGTGCGATCTCACCACCGAACTGGTCAAGGAATTTACCGAATTGCAAGGCGTGGTGGGCGGCCTCTACGCCCGCGCGCAGGGCGAGCCGGAGCCGGTCTGGCAGGCGATTTACGATCACTACAAGCCGGAGAGCATGGAAGATGCGATCCCGCGCAACCGCACCGGCCAGATCGTGGCGCTGGCCGACAAGCTCGACACCCTGCGCGGCTGCTTCGGCGTCGGCCTCATCCCCACCGGCTCGCGCGACCCATTCGCGCTGCGGCGCGCAGCGCAGGGCGTGGTCAAGATCCTCGTCGAAGGCAAGATCGATATCGACCTCGAGCCGCTGGTGAACGACGGGGCGGAGAGCGGGCGCGCGCTGGCCGACTTTCTGCAGGATCGCATCCGGTATTATTTCAAGGACGTTCGCGGCTTCAAGTACGACGAAGTCAACGCCGCCATGGCCGCCGGCTGGAGTAACCTGGTCGATCTGGAAGCGCGGCTGATTCGCATTCAGAGCCTCCGGTCGTCGCCCGATTTCGAGCCGCTTGCCGCGAGTTTCAAGCGCATTCGCAATATCCTCGATCAGCAGAAGTTTGTGGGCTCGAGTGCCGCAGCGATCGACCAGAAGTTATTGCAGGACGGGCCGGAGCGGGACCTGTACGACGAGTACCGCCGCATCGCAGGCCAGCCGATTGAATCAGTGGTTTCCCGGCTGCGGCCCAAAGTGGATTCGTTTTTCGATAAGGTGTTAGTAAATGCGCCGGAGGAAGACATCCGGCATAATCGCTTGATGTTACTCGGCACGCTATTGCTGGAGTTCTCCAACATAGCGGATTTTTCAGAGATTGTAACTACATCATAGGAGCTTAAAGAATGCAGAAGTATGTCTATTCGTTCGGCAACGGAACGGCCGATGGTGACGGAAAAATGAAGGATATCCTGGGTGGCAAGGGCGCCGGTCTGGCGGAAATGTCACGGGCCAAGCTGCCGGTGCCTCCGGGTTTCACCATTTCCACGGAAGTGTGCAACATTTACTTCCAGAACAACGACAGCGTGCCGCCGGAAATCGACGCGCAGATGATGGAGGCCCTGAGGATGCTCGAGGAGCGCATGGGCCAGAAGCTCGGCGAGGTTGCCAACCCGCTGCTGGTCAGCGTGCGCTCGGGCGCCAAGTTCTCCATGCCGGGCATGATGGACACCACTCTCAACCTGGGGCTGAACGACCAGACGGTGAAGGCGCTCGAAGCCAAGGCCAACAACGCCCGCTTCGCTTACGATTGCTACCGCCGCTTTATCCAGATGTACGGCAACGTGGTGCTGGAGATTCCCAAGGCGGATTTCGACGAAATCTTCGAAGGCCAGAAGAAAAAGGCCAAGGCCAAGCTGGACACCGAGCTCACCGCCGCGGACCTGGCCGCCGTAATCGATGGCTACAAGAAGCTGGTTCTGAAAAAAACTGGCAAGCCGTTTCCGCAGGACGCCCTGGAGCAGCTCACCGGCGCGCGCAACGCCGTCTTCCGCTCCTGGTTCAATGACCGCGCCAAGCACTATCGCAAGATGAACCAGATTCCTGACAACCTGGGCACCGCGGTCAACGTGCAGGCCATGGTGTTCGGCAACCTGGGCGAGACTTCGGCCACCGGTGTGGGCTTCACACGCAATCCGGCCACCGGCGAGAAAGTGTTCTACGGCGAGTTCCTGGAGAACGCGCAGGGCGAAGACGTGGTATCCGGCGTCCGCACTCCGCACCCGATTGCCGAGCTCGATAAGTGGAACCCCGCCGTCTACCAGCAGCTTCGCGATATCACCACCATGCTCGAAAAGCACTACCGCGATGTGCAGGACTTCGAGTACACGGTGCAGGATGGCAAGCTCTACATGCTGCAAACCCGCAACGGCAAACGCACTGGCCCGGCTGCGGTCCGCATCGCGGTGGAAATGGTGCAGGAAGGTCTCATCGACAAGCGGGAAGCGGTGCTGCGGGTCGATCCGCAGCAGCTCGATCAGCTTCTGCACCCGGTGCTCGATCCGGCATCGAAGAAATCGCTCACCAAGCTGGCCACCGGCCTTCCGGCTTCGCCAGGCGCCGCGGTCGGCACGGTCGTGTTCACGGCCGATGAAGCGGTGGAGCAGGCCAAGAAGGCTCCCGTGGTTCTGGTGCGCAAGGAAACCGTGCCCGATGACATTCACGGCATGGAAGTGGCCAAGGGCATTCTCACCGCGCGCGGCGGCATGACCAGCCATGCGGCGGTGGTTTGCCGCGGCATGGGCACCCCCTGTGTGGCGGGCGCCGAAGCCATCACCGTCGAGGAGCACAAGAAGCAGGTCTCGGTCACGGTCGGCGGGAAACTGGTCACCCTCAAGGAAGGCGACTGGCTGTCGCTCGACGGTTCCACCGGTGAAGTGTTCGCCGGCAAGGCCAACACGCTCGATGCCGACCCGTCTTCCGGCGCCCTGGCCAGCTTCATGAGCTGGGCCGACGAATTCCGCGGCAGCTTCGGCGTACGCGCCAATGCCGATATTCCTCGCGATGCCAAAGCCGCGCGCAAGTTCGGAGCCCAAGGCATCGGCCTGTGCCGCACCGAGCATATGTTCTTCGCCGAGGATCGCATTGAGCACATGCAGGCCATGATCCTGGCCCCCAACGAGAAGGCCCGCCGCAAGGCGCTGGCCAAGCTGCTGCCCTTCCAGCGCAAGGATTTTGCCGGACTGTTCGAAGCCATGGACGGTTTCCCGGTGGTGATCCGCACGCTCGATCCGCCGCTGCATGAGTTCCTGCCCAAGCGCGAAGAGCTGATGGTGGATGTCGCCATACTGCCCTACGCCGATCTCAAGAAGAAGAAGGAACTGGTGGCGACTTACCAGCGTTTCGGCGCTGAAGTGAAGACGCTCAAGACGGTGCTGACCGCGTTGCTGCACCGGGTGGAAGAGCTGCATGAGTTCAACCCCATGCTGGGCCTACGCGGCTGCCGCCTGGGTATCCTCTATCCTGAAATCACCGAGATGCAGGCGCGCGCGATTTTCGAGGCCGCGGTTCAAGTGGCTAAGAAAGGCGTCAAAGTAATTCCGGAAGTCATGATCCCGCTGATTGGCGGCGTCAAGGAGCTGGAAGACCAGAAAAAGATCGTGGTTGACGTGGCCGAGGAAGTTCTCGAAAAGGCCGGCATGAAGGACCTGAAATACATGGTCGGCACCATGATCGAAATTCCGCGCGCTGCGCTCACCGCCGACTTAGTCGCCAAGGAAGCCGAGTTCTTCAGCTTCGGCACCAACGACCTCACGCAGACCACCATGGGACTTTCGCGCGACGACTATACGAAGTTCCAGCAGGAATACAAAGACAAGAAAATCTTCGCCGCCGACCCGTTCGCCGTCCTCGATCAGGAAGGCGTCGGCAAGCTGGTGAAGATGGCGGTCGAGCTTGGCCGCAAGACGCGGCCCGACCTGGAAGTCGGCATCTGCGGCGAGCACGGCGGCGAGCCGAGCTCGGTCCAATTCTGCTACCGGGTGGGTATGAACTACGTCTCCTGCTCCCCGTACCGCGTACCCATCGCCCGCCTGGCCGCTGCGCAAGCCGCGATCTCGGGCGATAAGTCTGAAACGCAGCGCACCGCGTAGGCCCTCACCTCAGCGTGGGCATGGTAGCTCAAAAACGCGCCATGTCCACGCCCCCTCAATACGAAATTTCGTAGCCTGTCCCTAAAATTCTCGAAAGCGTGAATTGCCGGGTGTCGCTGGCGGAGTTGTACGAGAAGGTGGAATTGGAAGGCGGGCAGAGGGCGAGTGAGTGAAATGAGACCAGATTTCCCATTTCCACGCACTTCAAAAAGGCTCTGGCCTTCCCCCGCAGAGTTCGACCGCGTGGCGGAACGCCTTCGCGAAGCGGCCTGCATATTCCACGTCATCGACTCCAAAGAAGGCCCGCGCGGCCTTGCTCTTGCTATTGGATTCGTGACTGAGCCCTTGCAGCTTTGGAAAGGTCGTGTGGGACTCTTCAGCAATTAGCGGTGCTTCGCTGCGTGTTGAGAAGCCTATGTCTGCCTGGTCGCAATTCATGTTCTGCAGTTCCTCGGGCGTGTGGTTATCGCATGGAAAGCCGCCAAGGTGTGAATACGTGCTGAGTTTGATCGATTGTGGGTTTATGTCGCGGAGATCGAAACTGTATACGTAGGCGCCATACATCTCGCTATGGGCGGATGCGTAAGGGTTGTCCTGAACCCGCAGGGTCATCTTGCAGCCATCGTACGTAAAGGTCTCGGCGGACCCCCAGACGAGGTATTCATGGGCTTGCCCGGCGGAGCTACGGGAGTACCAACCGGTTCGGCCGTGCCCGGGCGCTCCCAAGACGTCGCCGTGGGGGTTGTAGGTGTTATCCATCCATGCCAGCGTCTCGGACAGTTCACCCCTGCGTTTGCAAGCCGGAACGATGAGAAGGAGCAGGACAAGGGCGAGGAAACGCACCGAAGAAAGCCTTCCTATTGTCATTTCGGAATCCGATCGTCGGCGGCGACCTCCATCATGTAAGTGATCCGGTTCGACTGGTTGTCCTGACGGCGCTTCCTCTGGAGCCACGCCAGGTACTCCGCCCGGCTCATCCCCGTTTGATCTTCGAGCGCAGGCATTTTAAGCTTCATGTCCTCGAAATACTCGGCGAACTGCAAATCGCCACCAAAGCGTCGCGTGCCGATAAGGGTAGTCCATTGCGGCCGTGGCACATAGTCCTTACTAAAAACACTGCCGTCAAGGAACTTCATTAGCTCTCTTGCCCACAGGTCGGCCGCCTGTATCCCAATCTCGGTGCGAGCAGCGAACCGAATGCCTGCGGGCAGAATGCCCTGGTCTTCCCATCCGCCTCCTTCACGCGCATATTTGAAAAGGAGCCCGGAGTCGTGTTCGGTTTCCCGATGCCGGTCAAACACGATTTCTACGGGCTCCAGCGGCTTCGTAGAATGAGCCTTCGCGAGAAGGAAATCGAGCGTTCTCAGGAAACCCGAGCAATAGACATGTGTCGGGAGCATATCAGGAAACGCTCGCCTGCATCCCGCCAAATCGATTCCCAGACCCCAGCCGATCACACCGCTGTTCGCCAGGGATCGAGTCAGGTCAATGTGCAAGCGTGTCCGGTCTTGTTTCGCGATACCTCGAAAGTCTCCGTAGCCTGACTCGCAGTCCGCAGCATGAAAAACTGCCCCGCCGGTTCGGTCGGCCCATGGCGATTTCAGAGCGGCCCATTGCCCTGCGTCTCCCAGCAGACCAGCGACTACGAACGCCCGCTGCTTCTTCGAATCATGACTTTCGTCGCCGTATATCGACAACATGGCTACTCCTAGCTTTGCATATTGCTGAACGGCCGGACAGGAGTTCTTTACAGCGGGTATGACGCGCCGCCCAATCGGAAACCGACCCACCACTGCCGGTAGCCGTTCGAAATCAAAGATCGTCCTCCCCCCGCTTACGCCCTAATTTCCCCAGCAGCGCCTCGTATTCGTCGGTGACGGCGTCCCAGGAATAGTGCTGCCTAACGCGGTCCATCGCCCGCGCGCGGTATTCGGCGCATTCATCCTCACTCAACGTGAGAACCATCTTCAGCTTGGATTCGAGTTCATCGGGCTCGAACGGGATGCCGGCATCACCGGCTACCTCGGCGTTTTCCGGCGTGTTCCGGTACAGCACCAGTGCGCCGCGGCCCATCGCCTCAATCAGGGCCGGATGCGTACCGCCGACTTCGGTGGCGTGAATATAAGCGAAACAGTGTGATTCCAGCTCATGGTATCCGTCGCCATAGATGGCGCCGGGAATGACGATGCGGGCATCGCGAGTGTCGCGCACTTGCGCGATGTAGTCCTGCGCATAAGGCGCGTCGCCGACCAGCGCCAGCTTAAATGGCGTCTCCACGCATTCGAATGCCTGCCGCACTTCGAGCGGATGGTTTTCCGGCTCCATGCGGCTCACATATAGGAAGTAGCGCCCGGGTTCGAGGCCCAAGCTCGCCGGCGTGGCGGTGCCTTCCACTTTGCCTAACTCGGCGCCGTATGGGATGAACGTGCTTACCTTCCCGTAGCGCGTGCAATAGTAATCCTGAATGGTGCGCGCGTCGGTTATAACTTCGGTGGGGCAGAAGGTTGCCAGTAACTCCGAAACCAGGCACCAGGCTTTGGCCAGCCGGTTCCATTTCTTGCGCAGGCGCTCGATGCCATCCACGTTGAGCGCCACGGGCATTCCGAACAGGCGCGGCAGCCAGGTGAAGATGGCGTTGGCGCCGTTGCAATAGAGCGCCACATCCGCGCGATGCGCCACCAGGTGCAGCGTGGAGAGCAGCGTGTGCGCCAGCGTATCGAAATACTTGTGGCGAATGGTGGGCAGATAGCACAGGCGCACGCCGCGGTAGACCGGCTGCGGCGGGCGCTCGCGGCAATAGACCGTTACTGCATGGCCTCGGGCTGCCAGGCGCGTGGAAAGTTCCTCTGCGAAAGTTTCGAAGCCGCCATAGTTGGCGGGAATGCCGCGCGTGCCAAGAAAGGCTATCCGCATTTTCTCGCAGGGGCAGTTAGGTGCCCATGCCGGGCCGGGCATGCCCGGCCCCTACGGACGCCGGCCGTGCCGTTGTAGGGGCGAGGCATGCCTCGCCCCATGGCCGCGCAACAAAACGCAATCGTCATTGAGAAATGGCCCTGCTACGTCCTGGCGGTCTCGGAGCGCGTGAGCATGCGAGCCAGTTTCTTGGGCGCTCGCTTGCTCACCGGCACGTAGTGGAACCAACTCGCCATGTACTCGTCGTCCACGCGGCGCGCGCGTTGAATCATCTCGCGCTTGGCCCGGAAACGGCTCCAGTTCCGCAACAGGAACCAGAAGGCCTTGAGCGAAGTATGCTCCCGCAGCAGGCAGCACATTACTACCAGGATGTCGCGGCCGGTAATGGAGAACCAGTTGCGCCGATACAGATCGCTGGAAATGTTCTTCAGGCGCATCAGGAAGCGGTTCTTCACCGAGTGCATGTTGATATAGGCCGGGAGCGCGCGCCGGTTGCCGGGCAGCACCTTGCGCACATGATAGCCGCGCGCGTATGGCACGTACAGGCACTTCCAGCCCATCAACTGGGCGCGCCATGCCACGTCGGCGTCTTCGCGGTAAACAAAGAAATCGGAATCGAAGAACTCGCCGTCGAGCGAAATGTCTTCGATCATGGCGCGGCGGTAAAGCGCCGCAGCGGCGGTGGCGCCGAAGACATACTCGTAATGCAGATAGTGGCCGTTATCCACTTCCTGGCTGCCGCGGTCCAGGTGGCGGAGCATGGGATTGAAATAGATGCCGGTGGAGTCCACCACCGGACGCTCGGGAATCTCGAAGTGCGCCGACATGGTCAGCAGCTTGCCGCACACGGCGCCGATCTTGGGATCGAACTGGCCTGCATCCACCATGGCCTGGATGAAGTTCGGCAGCAGCAGCACGTCGGGGTTGAGGGTCAGCACCCAATCGCCACCGGCCAAGCGGATGGCCTGGTTCTGCGCCGCGGCGAAGCCGGCGTTCTCCTCGTTGTAATGGATCTGACAGCGGTCTTCAAACTGTTCCAGGATGTCGATGGTGCCATCGGTGGAAGCATTGTCGATGATGATGACTTCCTTGAGGCCGTACCGTTGCGACAGTACGGACTCGAGGCACCGCTTGATGAAGCGGCCGCTGTTGTAAGTCACGATCGTGACGGAGACGAAGTCGTTATGCGCCATGTACTAGAACTCGAAAGAGTGGTACTTCCAACACGAACCTGAGCCTAAAACCTGGGACCCGACATCGCGACTGCATCCTCCCAACCGAATATCAGGCAGCGGCCGGCCAGACGCATCACCTTTCCGTAGGCTGCCAAGGGCGTCCACCTCCGCTGGGACAACGTTCCCGCGGCGCCACGGAGAATCGAGCCTGCCACCACCGACACGCACACCATCCGGAATGCGAACGGTCGAAAGTGCCTGGCTGAATACCTTAGTAGACTACGATACCAATAAAAGCACCGGGCCTGCACGCTAATACTCGCGATCGAATGTCCTCCAGTGTGACGCGCGACCGCCTCCGGTGTATAGAAAAGAACATAACCGCGCGCGGCCACCCGCCGGCAAAAATCCACATCCTCGAACCATAGCGGATAGTAGCCTTCGTCCAGCCCGCCCAATTCCTCCCAAACCGCCCGGCGCAACATCAGAAACGCGCCCGCCGGCTGTTCCACGGCTGTCCGTAAGGAATAATCCATCGCCATGGCCCGGTAGCGGCGATTGACCGGATTATTCGGGCAGATCCGATTCAGCACGAGAACTTCCAAAGCCAGCGCTGCCGGCGTAGGCAACGATCGGACCATGAAACCGGTTTGCGGTTTGCCCTCCAGGTCGAGTAGGCAACCGCCGGCGCCGGCAGCGCCTTCCAGATCGCAAGCCTGGCGCATCGCCTCGAGGCCGCCGAGAATCACAGCATCGGGGTTTAAAAGCACGACATATGGCGAATGGAGCACCGTAAACCCTTGGTTTACAGCAGCGGCGAATCCTCGATTGTCGGGGTTGGCCACCACCCGCACTCCCCGAGAGGCGACTTCGGTGAGTGTCCCGTCCTGCGAACCGTTGTCGACAACTACCACGTCGGCGCCGGTGGCCAAAGCGGCATCGAGGCACGGGCCGATTTCAGCTTGCGAGTTGTAGGTGACGATGACGATACCAATTTGCGACATGTGTCACTTTGTCCCACCCCGTGTGAGCAGAAAGTACATACGCCAATAGAGGTCGCGCCCGCTGCCGGATTGCAAATCTCGCAGCACGCGCTCATGGGTCAATAGAAGCGGCTCCAAGATTCTCAGGTCGCGGGGCGGCGCCTCGCTGCGGACGCTGGAGAATTTGCGCAGTCCTTCCCATTTCCCTTTGAGCCACGCCAGCGCCGTGCCGTGACGCAGCGCCACGCCGCCCCACAGCAGTTGGCCAACCAGAATCGGCCAAACCCATTTCCACAATAAGTGCCGGGGGTAGTGCCGCGCCAGCAGAAAAAGCTGGTTGCGGGCCATGCGCCGTACCGTTTCCGGGTGCCAGCGGCCGAGCGCGGCGCTGCCCTGGTGCCAGGCGATGGCGGTGGGCACGTACTCGCCTGCCAGCGCGTGCTCGGCGCAGCGCAGCCCGAAATCCACGTCTTCCAGGTACGATTCGAAGAGCTCATCGAGCAGCCCCACACGCTCGAACAGCGCGGCGCGGAACACCGCCGCCGTCCAGGGAGGCGTCCAAATGGGCTGCGCCTGTGAAAATGCCGGCGTATCCACCCGCCCGCTGCCGGCCCGCCAGGCCGTGCCGGCGCGGGAAACCAGATCGAAGGTGCCATCGATACGCGACGGCTCGCGCGCAGACAGGATCTTGCCGGTGGCGAACCAGCCGCCGGAGTCAATCAACTGGGCCAGGTAGTCGGGGGCGAGCTCGACATCGCTATTAAGCACGGCGATCCACGCCGAGCGAGCCGATTGGATGCCGCGATTCACGGCCGCCGCAAATCCGGCGTTGCGTCCCATCGGAATGACGCGCGCGCCGCGGCTGGCGGCCAACTCCGGGGCACCATCGCTCGAGCCGTTGTCCACCACCAGCACCTCGGTTACCGGCGCGGTCTGCGCCTCCAGGCTGTCTAGCAGGCGGCCCAGCAATTCGCGGCCGTTCCACACCGGGATCACGGCGGTGATGCTCATCGCCAAAACCGCTTCTTGACAAGAAATGCCAGATTCGCGAAGCCATCGCGCCAGAGGTGGAGCTTGGTTTCGCCCAGCCGCGAAGTATACATGACGGAGATCTCGCCGAACCGTATCTGCGAACTGCGCAGCGCCTCAATCTTGATTTCTTCGGAGAAGGACATCCCGTCGGATTCGAGCTTCATATGTTCCAGGATGGCCCGGCGGAACACCCACATCCCGGATTGGGAATCGCGCACCCAGCGAAAGAACAGGATCGACATCGCCATCGACAGCACCAGGTTGCCGACCTTATTGATGAAGCTCATGGAGCGCGCGTCGCGCACCGGGAAACGCGACGCATTCAGGAAATCGGCATCGAAGTGGAGGAACGCTTCGATCAGGTAAGAGAGCGCATCCACGGGGTAGCTGTGATCGCCGTCCAGGGTCACGATCAGGTCGCCGATGGCTTCGCGAAAGCCGCGTTTGTAACTGCGGCCATAGCCGCGGACATCCTCGCGAATGACTTTCGCGCCCAGCCTCGCGGCGATCTCCGAAGTGCGGTCCGTCGACGCATTGTCCACCACGATGACCTCGTCGACGAAGGCCGGCATGGCGCGCAGAATCTGCTCGACGCCCGCCTCCTCATTGAGGCAGGGAATGATGACCGTGATGGACTGGTTCTTATACATGGCGGAGGCGGGCCGCGTGGGGGCTTCCCGGCAGCATGGCCGCCTGCGCCCGCCGGTTCTCACACATAGGCGTGACGATACTCTTCCAGCGCCTCGAGCGCGCGCCGGCACACCTCGGCGTGCCGCGCCTTCTTGTCGTGCCGGAGCCGCTGGTGCGAGGCTTCATCGAGCGCGGGCAACAGATCGAACGTGATGTTGGCCGGCTGGTAATCGGCGGGATCGGCGCCCGCAATGTAGTGGCAAAGAGAGCCCAGTGCGGTTTCGCGCGGCAACGCGCGCGGCGCAGCGCCGGCAGCCAGCCCGGCCGCGTGCACTCCGGCCATCAGGCCGGTGGCGATAGCTTCCACATAACCTTCCACGCCGGAAATCTGCCCGGCGAAAAAAATCCGCGGGTCGGCGCGCAACTGGAGAGTGGCGGACACCAGCGCCGGCGCGTTGATGTAAGTATTGCGGTGGATCTGTCCAAAACGCAAGAACTCGGCGTTTTCGAGGCCGGGAATCATCCGCAGTACGCGCGCCTGGTCGCCGAACTTCATGTGGTTCTGGAAACCAACCAGGTTGAAACTCCGTGCGCGCAGATTCTCCTGCCGCAGTTGCACGGCGGCGTATGGCCGTTTGCCGGTGCGCGGATCGTTCAGCCCCACCGGCTTCATGGGCCCGAAGCGCAGCGTATCGCGCCCGCGCCGCGCCAGTTCCTCGATGGGCAAACAGGCTTCAAAAAACGGCGTGCGGTCTTGTTCGATGTGCGCCGTCACGGGCTCGGCCGCGAGCAGCGCGTCGACGAAGCGCTCGTATTGATCGCGGTCCAGCGGGCAATTCAAATAGTCGCCGCCGCCATCCATCGATTTGCCGTAGCGCGAGGCCCAGAAAGCTACACCAGTGTTCACCGAATCGGCGTCGACAATCGGGCTGATAGCGTCGTAAAAGTAGAGCCGTTCGGAGCCCGTCAGGCGGGCGATCTCTTGCGCCAGCGCGTCGCTGGTGAGCGGCCCGGTGGCTATGATGACGATTGCCTCGCGCGGAATCGCCGTCACCTCCTCGCGCCGGAGTTCGATCAGCGGTTCGGCGGCGATGGCCGCCGTCACCTCATTCGCGAACGCTTCCCGGTCCACCGTGAGCGCCTGCCCGCCGGGCACGCGGGCGCGGGCCGCCGCTCCGAGCAGCAGAGAGCCCAGCCGCCGCAGTTCTTCCTTCAGCAGCCATGGCGCGGTGGATTCCGTTTCCGACTTGAGCGAGTTGCTGCACACCAGCTCCGCCAGCCGGTCCGTCTGGTGCGCGGGCGTGGCGCGAACGGGTCGCATCTCATGCAGCACGCACGCTAGGCCGCGGCGCGCTATCTGCCAAGCCGCCTCGGAACCAGCCAAGCCGCCGCCGATGATGTGAATGGGATCGCGCACGCCGAACCTCCAGGATACAAGAGCCCTCCGCATGGCGAGCGGATCCGCGGCGGCTGCGCGAGTGGAAACCGCTCTGCGGCGAGCTATCATAGTTAGTCCTCCCGCGGTCCATCCGGGAATTCCCGGCGGGAGTCATCCAACCACCGTATGACCAAACAAAAGTTTGCCATGGAGCGGAAACGGCTGCGAGCGGCGCATGAGCGGCTGATCAAGCGTCGCAACGCGCGATTGCCCGAATCGAACGGATGGTTTCATCGTTACCGCTACCCCGTGCTGACAGCGGCCCATGCGCCGCTGTTCTGGCGATACGACTTCGATCAGGCGGCCAATCCGTTCATGATGGAACGTCTCGGCGTCAACGCGGCGTTCAACGTGGGCGCCATGGAGTGGCGCGGCGGCGTGGTGTTGATGGCCCGGGTGGAAGGCGTGGACCGCAAATCGTTTTTCGCCGTCGCCGAAAGCGCCAACGGCATCGATGGCTTCCGCTTCTGGGATTACCCGGTGGTGATGCCCGAAACGGCCGAGCCCGAGACCAACGTCTACGACATGCGGCTGACGGCGCACCAAGACGGCTGGATCTACGGCCTGTTTTGCGCGGAACGCAAGGATCCGGCGGCGCCTGCCGGGGACCTGTCCTCCGCCCTTGCCCAGTGCGGCATCGCGCGCACGCACGATTTGAAGGACTGGCAGCGGCTGGACGACCTGCGAACTTCTTCGGCACAGCAGCGAAATTGCGTGCTGCACCCGGAGTTCGTCGATGGCAAGTATGCGTTTTACACGCGCCCGCAGGACAGCTTCATCGAAGCCGGACGCGGTGGCGGCATCGGCTGGGGGCTGGCGTCGAGCATGGAGCACGCTGCAATCGATGAGGAAACCATCCTCGACCAGCGCGAATATCACACCATCACGGAAGTCAAGAACGGGCTGGGCCCGGCGCCGATCAAGACGGAGAAGGGCTGGCTGCACCTGGCCCACGGCGTGCGCAATACAGCGGCCGGATTGCGCTATGTCCTCTACTGTTTTCTCTGCGACCTGAAGGTTCCTTACAAGGTGATTGCCAAGCCGGGCAGTTACTTCCTGGCGCCCGAAGGCGAAGAGCGCGTGGGCGACGTATCGAATGTAGCTTTTTCGAACGGCTGGGTTCACCGCGGCGACGAGGTTCTGATTTACTACGGCGCGTCCGACACGCGTACTTATGTGGCCTCTACCACCGTCGAGCGGCTGCTCGACTACGTGCTGAAGACGCCGCCCGACCCGCTGCGAAGCGCCGCCTGCGTCCGCCAGCGCATCACGCTGATCGATAAGAACCAGCGGCTGCTCAAAGCATAAGGGGCTGGCGCGACGATGACAGACGCCGTTATGACTCCCAATGACAAGAAGGCTTGGGCTGCGCGGATCGAGAGAGAGTTACGCGGCAACATCCTTCCGTTTTGGATGCGCCACACGGTGGATCGCAAACACGGCGGCTTCTACGGCGCCGTCGACTGCGATCTTCACGTCGAGAAAGAATCGCCGCGCGCCGCTGTCATCAACGCGCGGATTCTCTGGACTTACTCCGCTGCGTGCCGCCTCTACGGCGCGCAGTACCGCGAGATGGCGGACTGGGCCTACAATTACATCGTCCAAAAGTTCTGGGACGCGGAGAATGGCGGTGTCTATTGGATGCTCGATTACCAGGGCAACCCGCTCTCCGATCGCAAGCAGATTTACGCGCAGGCTTTTGCGATCTACGGGCTGGCGGAGTACTTCCGAGCCACAGGCAAGGCGGAAAGCCTGGAACTGGCGCAGCGGCTTTTCCACTTAATCGAAAAGCATAGTTACGATCCGCAATGGAAGGGCTATCTGGAAGCTCGCGGCCGTGACTGGAGCGCGCTGGCGGATCTGCGCCTGAGCGAGAAGGACCTGAACAGCCCCAAGTCCATGAACACGCACCTGCACGTGATGGAAGGCTACACGAACCTGCTGCGCGTGTGGAAGGACCCGGAGTTAGAGGCGAAGCATAAAGAGCTGCTCGAAGTGACCATGGACCGGATCGTGAATCACTCGACCGGCCATTTCAAGATGTTCTTCGACAATCAATGGAACTCTCTGTCCGATCACATTTCATTCGGCCACGACATCGAGGGTAGTTGGCTGATCGTAGAAGCCGCCGAGGTGCTCGGCGATGCGGCGCTGATCGAACGCGCGCGGAAACTCGCTCTTACCATGGCTCGGGCCGTATATGAGGAAGGCCTGGATCAGGACGGCAGCCTTTTCTACGAAGCCAACTCGAAAGGCGTGATGATCGATCCCAACAAGCACTGGTGGGCGCAGGCCGAAGGGGTGGTAGGCTTCTACAATGTGTTCCAGATTTCGGGGCAGGGACGGTTTCTGGAAGCGTCCTATCGGGCTTGGGAATACATCGAGGAGAAAATCATCGACAGGACTCACGGTGAGTGGCACGCGAAGTTAAGACCTGACGGTAGGCCTTACACGGAAAAAGAGGATGGGGACGCGTGCCTGGTGGGGCCATGGAAATGTCCGTACCACAACAGCCGGGTATGTTATGAGATGATCGAGCGTTTAAGGTAGGGGCCGGGCATGCCCGGCCCGTCTTTGTTTCGAAAAGACTTCTTAGTTTCATTGGAGATTTTTCATGCGATACGGCTATTTTGACGATCATGAGCGGGAATATGTAGTTACTCAGCCAGATACTCCGCTGCCGTGGATCAACTACCTGGGATGCCAGGCGTACTTCGGCATTATTTCGAATACGGCGGGTGGTTACTCGTTTTATCGCGATGCGCGGCTGCGCCGCATCACGCGCGGGCGGTACAACAACGTTCCGCTGGATGACGGCGGGCGGTACATCTACATCCGCGACGACGAAAGCGGGGAATACTGGTCGCCATCCTGGATGCCCACGTGCCGCGATCTGGAGCAGTACACATGCCGTCACGGTATGGGTTACTCGACGATTGGCGCGAAGTACGGCGGCATTTCGGCCAGCACGCGCTATTTTGTGCCGCTCGACGAGACGCTCGAAGTTTGGCAAGTGACGTTGCGGAATGACCGGCTCACGCCAGCGGCGCTCTCGGTCTTTTCACTGGTGGAGTTCTGCCTTTGGGATGCGCAGGACGACGCCACCAACTTTCAGCGCAATTTCAGCATCGGGCAAGTAGAGATCGAAGACGAGGTCATCTATCACAAGACCGAATACCGCGAGCGCCGCGACCATTTCGCCTGGTTTGCCTGCTCGGATCCTCTGGCCGGCTTCGATACGCAGCGCGAAGCTTTTCTCGGGCCGTGGCGGGGCTGGGACAAGCCGGCCGTGGTGGAGCGGGGCAAGGCTTCCAACTCTCACGCGCACGGCTGGTCGCCCATCGGCAGCCACCATGTGAAACTGGTGCTCCAGCCCGGAGAAACGCACCAGATGGTTTTTGTTTTGGGTTATCACGAGAACCCGAAGGACCAGAAATTCGATCCGCCGGACTCGCAGACGGTCAATAAGAAAACCGTGAAGCCGGTGATTGCCCGGTACCGCAACTTAGCCAATGTGGATGCGGCGTTCGACAAGCTGCGCGCGTACTGGGATGGCTTGCTGGGAATCTGCCAGGTGACCACGCCGGACATTCACACCGACCGCATGGTGAACGTATGGAACGCGTACCAGTGCATGGCCACGTTCAACATGTCGCGGTCGGCATCGTTCTACGAATCGGGAATTGGCCGCGGCCTGGGCTTTCGCGATTCGAACCAGGACTTACTCGGTTTTGTGCAGATGGTGCCGGAGCGCGCCCGCGAGCGCATCCTGGACCTGGCCGCTACGCAGCTTCCCACCGGCGGCGCGTATCACCAGTACCAGCCGCTGACCAAAAAGGGGAACAACGATATCGGCGGCAATTTCAACGACGATCCTCACTGGCTGATCATCGGCGTGGCGGCCTACCTGAAAGAAACCGGCGACTGGAGCATTCTGGACGAGCCAGTCGAGTTCGACAACCAGCCGGGCAGCGCGCAACCGCTGTATGAGCACCTGCGGCGCAGTTTCCATTACACGCTGGAGAGGCTCGGGCCGCACGGGCTGCCGCTGATTGGCCGCGCCGACTGGAACGACTGCCTGAACCTGAACTGCTTCTCCGACACACCGGGCCAATCGTTCCAGACCACGACGAACAAGGAAGGCAAGGTGGCCGAATCGGTTTTCATCGCCGGCCTGTTCGTGCTGGCGGCCAAGGAACTGGCTGCGATCGCGCAGCGGCGCGGTTTGAAGGACGAAGCGAAGGCCTGCCTCGCTCAGGGCGCGGGCATGGAAGAGACAGTGCGCCAACACGGCTGGGACGGCGAATGGTTCGTTCGCGCCTACGATGACTCGGGGCAGAAGATCGGCTCGAAGGAATGCGCGGAAGGCAAGATTTTTATCGAGACGCAGGGCTTTTGCGTGCTGGCGGGGATTGGCCTCGAAGACGGGCGCGCGCGGCAGGCGCTCGATTCGGTGCGGAAACACCTGGCGACGCCGCACGGCATCGTGCTGCAGCAGCCGGCGTATTCGCGCTATTACCTCAACCTCGGCGAGATTTCCTCCTACCCGCCCGGCTACAAGGAGAATGCCGGGATCTTCTGTCACAACAATCCGTGGGTGATCATCGCGGAAGCCATGGCTGGCGACGGCGACAACGCGCACGATTACTACTCGCGGATCAACCCATCGGCTCGCGAAGGAATCAGCGATGTGCACCGCTGCGAACCGTACGTGTACGCGCAGATGATCGCCGGCCGCGACGCTCCCACGCACGGAGAAGCCAAGAACTCCTGGCTGACCGGCACGGCGGCGTGGAATTACTATGCCATCACGCAATGGATTCTCGGGATTCGGCCGGAGTATGACGGACTGCGCATCGCGCCGGTGGTTCCGGAGCGCTGGCAGGGCTTTACGGCCGTCCGGAAATTCCGCGGCGTCACCTACCGGATCACAGTGAGTCGTGCCGGCAAGGGCAACACAGTAAGCCTGTCAGTGGATGGAAAGCCGATTGAGGGCGCAGTGATTCCACCGCCTCCTGTCGGCCGCAAGGAAGTGACCGTCGAAGTAAAACTGGGATAGGCCCCCGGCGGCTTTGTGGGGCAAATTGCCCCACAAGCCGAAGCGGCGATGCCCTGAAATCAAGCACTTACGTTTTCCCCGTGGGGCAATTTTGCCCCACGCAGGTGCCTTTCGGGAGCCAAGAGACTGCCTCCGATCCGATTATCCCGCGAGAGGTGCTCCGATTCCTGCGGGGAGCCGGCCGGAGAGAGAGTAAATCATTGATCATCCAGGAGTAAAGGAAAATGCAGCAGGCTGTGATTGTGTGAGGTGCGCACCCGAAACCGGGCCGGGCATGCCCGGCCCCTACGATTCCGTCGTAGGGGCGAGGCATGTCACGCACTCGGGCTGCGCTGCAGACCCTTGGCAATTGCGAAGGGCTCACTCAGGCAGAGCAGCAGCCGCTACCACACCCGGCAGGCGTTGGCGCTGACCATGGGCTGACCGGCTTTGCAGGAGAACGCCTTCTCAAACTCGGGCATGTTCTCGATGGTGCCGATGACGCGGACGCGGCCGGGCGAATGGGGATCGGTGAAAGCGCGCTGGCGCGCCTCCTGCGGCGCCTGATTCTGGCACCAGACCTGGGCAAACCCCACGAAGAAGCGCTGTTCGGGCGTGTATCCGTCGATGGTGGCGCCTTTGCCGTTGAGCGCATTTTCCATGGCCCTGTAAGCGACGCGCGCACCGCCATTATCGGCCGTGTTCTCGCCCAGGGTCAGCTTGCCGTTCACTTTCACGTCGTCGACCGCCGTAAAGCCGGAGTATTCGTCGGCGATGCAGGCGGCACGTTTTTCAAAGGCGGCGGCGTCGGCCGGCGTCCACCAGTCGCGCAGATTCCCATCGCCATCGAATTTGCGGCCCTGGTCGTCGAACCCGTGCGTCATTTCGTGGCCGATCACGGCGCCGATGGCACCGTAGTTCAAAGCCATGTCGCGCTGCGGATCGAAGAACGGCGTCTGCAAGATGCCGGCCGGGAAATTAATGCTATTCAACGATGGGGAGTAGAACGCATTCACCGTGGGCGCCGTCATGTTCCATTCGGTTTTGTCGGTGGGCTTGCCGATCTTGTCGAGGTTGCGCTGCCGCATGGCCTCGCCCATACGCATGGCGTTGCCGACGTAGTCGTCGCGCGCAATCGTCACCTCGCTGTAGTCGCGCCACTTCTTGGGATAGCCCACATTGTTGGTGATGGCGGCCAGTTTGGCCAGTGCGGCCTTCCTGGTATCTTCCGTCATCCACGACAGTGTCTGGATGTCCTGCCCCAAGGCCTTGTCCAACTGGTCCACCAGGTCGGTAATCTGCCGCTTGGCGTCGGGGCCGAAGGCGGCGTCAATGTACTGCTGGCCCAGCAGGTCGCCCAGGCCGCGGTCCACCGTTTGCACGCAGCGGAACTGGCGCGGGCGTTGCTCGCGGGCGCCAGTCAGGTAGCGCTCCCAGAATGCGAAGTTTTCCTGTTCGAACGGCTCGGAAAGAGAATCCGCGAACCGGTGCAGCAGGTGGAAGGTCAGGTAGGCGCGGAAGGCCTCCATCGGCTGGTTCACGATACCGGCCGCAATCCCTTTCAAGAAATCGGGACTGCTGACGTTGAGCGACTCGAAATCCGGTGCGTGCATGGCCTTAAAATAGGCGTCCCAGTCGAAGGGGACCAGCTCGGCGAGTGCCGCGCGGGTCATCATGTGATAGCGCTTGAGCGGGTCGCGCATGCTGACGCGGTCGGTCGAATTCTGCGCCAGAATGGTCTCCAAATCCAGGACCATCTGCGCGTGGGCTTTGGCCGCGTCGGCAGTTTCGCCCGCCAGTACCAGCATCTTGGCGATGTGTTCCACGTAGCGCTGGCGGGTTTCCACCGACTTCGGATCGGTCTTCAAATAGTAATCGCGATCGGGAAGCGAGAGCCCGCCCTGCTGAATGTTGGCGATGGTGCGGTTGGAATCCTTGTAGTCCGGCTGCGAGCCAAACATGAAAAATGCGTTCACACCCAGGCGATGGAGTCGCACCGTTTCGTCGAAGAGGCTGGCGTGGTCGGTGATTGCGTTGATCCGTTCGAGTTCGGGCTTCAGCGGCGTGAGGCCTTTCTCGTTGATCGTCGCGGTATCCATGCAACTGGCGAACTCATCGCCGATCTTTTGCCCGGCGACGCTGCGGCCCGGTTTCACCACCGCCGCGGCTTCGAGAATCTGGAGCAGCACCTTTTCGTTGCGCTCGCCGAGCTCGGTGAAGCGGGCATAGCGCGAGTGGTCGGCGGGAAGCGGGTGCGCAGCCATCCAATTGGCGCAGGCGTATTGATAGAAATCGACGCAGGGGTTCACTGATTTGTCGATCGTGCTGGCGTCGAAACCGGAGCCAGGCACAGCCGGGTCGGCCGCCAGAGCCACCAGCGGCAGGAACAGCGTAGCAAGCAGGAAACGAGCATACATAGGGATTAAACCGAACCTTTCTTTCTCTCTATCATTGAATCAGGTCTCAGACCGTTTGATCCGGCGCGCCTGCGGCAAACCACTCCCTTACGGTCATGGCTCCGTTCGGAGCCGCGCGCGTCAGCAAGCGGCCTGGCAATCGCATCGTATCTCACGGTCATAGACTCAGTCGCCCAAAAACTTGCCGATCGGCCGCAAGCCCTTGACGTTATCACATACGGCTTTGATCGCAGCGGTCATGGGAATCGCCAGCAGCAGGCCTGGTGCATCCCACAGAAAGCCCCACAGCATCAACGAAAACGTTACCACCAACGGATTGAGATGGACGCGCGAGCCCACCACCTTCGGGTACAACAGGTTCAGCGCCACCAGGTGGAGCAGCGCTACCACGCCGACCACGCCGACGTAGACCGGAACCCGGTTGATGGCCAGCGCCGAAAACAGCGGCGGCGCCATGGCCAGCGGCAAGCCCACATAAGGCACCAGGCTCAGAAAGCCGCTGATCGGGCCCACCAGCATGGGATACGGCAAACGCATTGCCCAGAACAGGAGCGAGCTGGTCACGGCCAGCAGAAACCCGAGCACGAAGTTACCCACCACGAACGCGCGCACCATCTCGGCCACGCCTTCCAGGCTGCGGGCGGCCACCAGGCGGTCCTCGCCGTGGAAGAACTGGAGGAAGCTGCGGTTGATGTGGTCGCGCCAGCTCAGCATGAAGTAAACCAGAAACGGGACGAAAGAAACCGTCAGCGCAATCTGATAAAAGGAGCCGACGTTGGCGGAAATGAAATCGGCCAGCGGCGTTCGCTCTTCGTGAATGCGCACTTCCTGAATGGCGGCGGGTTCGGCCGGTGGCAGCGGCTGCGCTTTGGCGCGTTTGCCCCCGCGCGGCGGCGCCGGCGGCGGCGGCGGTTGTGGTTGCTGCTGCTGTTTGGTGAGCGCGAGCAGGCGCCACGTCTGTTGCTCGGCATCGTCCACCTTCCGCTGCACGCCCTCCACAATCTGGCCGATGCGCTCGCTGTAGCGCGGCAGGTCCCGGGTCAGCACGGCCAATTGCGCGTAGGCTCCCGCGCCTGCCACGTACAGGAAGAGCAGCGCCACGGTGCACACCACGAAGCTGGCCAGGGGCCGCGGAAAGCGAATGCGCGTCAGCAGCGCCACAAAGGGCTCCAGAATGAAAGCGATGATGACCGCGACGATTGAGGTGATGAAGAAGACGCGGCCGTAGTACAACACCGCGATCGCCACCCCGATCGCCACCACGGGCATGGCAAACTGGCGGCCGTCGTGTGCGCCTTTGGCCGCGTTGGCGGCGGTGCCGGACTGAGTAATCGGCCCCACGATGCGAACCGGACCTTTTGTCTCGAATGTAACATGCGGGCGCGGTTAGAGCACGCACGCGTCTATAATGTTAGAGGAATTGACTGGCGCGCATTCCCGCATCCTGGCACTCGATCTCGGCAAGCGGCGCATCGGCCTCGCCATCAGCGATCCGCTGGGCATCACCGCCCAGGGTCTTCCCAACCTGGAGCGCGCCAACAAGCGTTCCGATCTGGAGGCGCTGGAGAGGCTGGCGCGGGATCGCGAGGTGGGCTTGTTCCTGATGGGCAACCCCATCAACATGGGCGGCAACGAGGGCCGGCAATCGGCGTGGGTGCGCGACTTTGCGGGGGCGCTGGAGCGGCGCACCGGCGTGCCGGTGAAGCTGTGGGATGAGCGGCTCACCACCGTGGAGGCCGGCCGCGTGCTGCGCGCCAGCGGCATCAGCATCCAAAAGCGCGCCGCCGCGGTCGACCGGCTTTCCGCCGTCATCCTGCTGCAGAGCTATCTCGATTCGTTATGAAAATCGCGCGTCGTATCGGCGTAGTGATCCTGGCCGGCGTGGCCTTCGCCGGCTGGTGCGGCTGGCGGCTCACCCGGCCTTACCGGGCGTTCGGCGCGGAGACCTTCGTCGAATTCCCGCGCGGCACCGGCTCCTCCGCCATAGCCGCGGCCCTGGCCCAGGCAGGTGTGATCCGCAGCCGATGGGACTTTCTGCTGGCAAGGGTTCTCTCGCCCGCGCGCAAGCTCCGCGCCGGCGAATACCGCTTCGATCGGGCGGCATCGCCGCTGGAAGTCTTCGACCGCATTGCGCGCGGCGACGTCTTCTATTACACGCTGGTGGTGCCGGAAGGCAAGAACATGTTCGATATTGCCGCCGCCGCCGCGAAGCTGGGGCTTTTCAGCGCGTCCGACTTCCTCGATGCGGCGCGCGATCCGTCGCTGATTCGCGATCTCGACCCCAATGCCCCCACGCTCGAAGGCTACCTGTTTCCCAGTTCGTACCGGTTGAACCGCCACACCACTGCCGCCGGGCTGTGCCGCATGATGACCGCGCGCTTCCGCGATGCCTGGAAAAGCCTGGATGTCGCCGCGCCGGCACATCGCACGGTCACCCTGGCGTCGCTGGTCGAGAAAGAAAGCAAGCTGCCCGCCGAGCGGCCGCGCATTGCCGCCGTTTTCGCCAACCGCTTGCGCCTGGGAATGACGCTCGATTGCGACCCGTCCACCATTTACGCCGCGCTGGTGGAAGAGCGCTACCGCGGCACGATTCACCGCTCCGATCTGGAAAGCGACAATCCGTACAATACTTACCGCCACGCCGGCTTGCCGCCCGGCCCGATTGCCAATCCGGGTCTCGATGCCATTCGCGCCGTGCTGGCGCCGGCCGATACCGATGCGCTCTACTTCGTGCTGCGTCCCGATGGTTCCGGCGCCCACCAGTTCTCCAGCAACATGGCTGCCCACCAGGCCGCCGTTGCCTTGTACCGCCGTGCCAAGAAAAAGTAGCGCCGGGCAGGTTGGCCGCCCTTCCGCCAAGCGCCGGCTGGCCGAGTACCTGGCGCGGCGGCAGCCCGCTCGCATTACGGAGGCGGTATGGCTCGAGGCGCGCGCCGATCTTGCCCCCGTCTCCGACAGTTACCTGCGCGACCTGCTGCAAGCGACCGGTATTCCCTTCGACCAGCCATGGGCCGGCATCCGTCAACACACCTTCGAGGAATTGGAAAGCTCCTTGCGCGGGATGCTGGAAGACTACCTCGCCGCCCAAGCTGCGGGTGACCGCGAGCGCGCCCGCTATGCCCGGCGCCAGGTGATCGCCGCCAAAGACCGCGCAAAGTTCGCTTCGCGCAACCCACGTACCAGCCCGGAAAAGCGGGCGCAAAAAGAAGAAATGGCCCAGTGGATGCTGGTGTGGCTGGAAAATCCCGAAGTGTTCCCAGCCTGGGTGGAAGCCCGCAAACGGTTGCAGGCAGGAGTGTGAGAGGGGACGAGGTGTTTGCCGAACCGCGGGCCGCGGCGCTTCATAGCGTCAGACTACGTCTTGTCTTGGAACTCCCGAACGGCCTGATCCGACCGCTCGATCACAACAAGACGCTCGGCCGAGGCAGCGTGCGAAGGATCTGAAGGAGCCGCCTGCTCCTGCATGGCGGTGGTGGCCCGTTCCAATTGGATGCGAGCCTCATCGAGGGATGCGGCCTTCGAGCGCATCTCATTGAGCGCCATTGCGCCTCTGAAGACTCTGTAAGGCAGCTCCTGAATCAGCAGATCGCCCAATACTGAACCGGTGGGTTCACAGCGCGGAACCTGGACATCGGCAACCGGTGGCTTGTACAAGAATAGAGAGGCCACGGTGTAGCGGATGAACTCGTGGCGGAACAAGCTTCCAGGAATAGGATCCTCCGCAAACCCATTCCCCACGACGGCCAATCCAGCTTGCGCGTAACGGCGCACCGCGGCGGCGGCGCTCTGCGGCGGTTCGTGCGGGGGGGATAAGTATTCGTTTGCACCGGGGGCTGCCGGCCCGAAATCGAACGTGAGCCCGACCAGGCCCCCGGGTTTCAGAACCCTGGCCACCGCCCGCAAGGCAATTTCCTGGTCCTGTGCCGTCAGGTGCTCTAAAACGGAACAGGAGATCACAACATCAAAACTCTCGTCCGCGAACTGTGAGAGGTCGCGCATGTCCCCGACACGAGCATCCAACGAAGAGATGTTCAACAAACGCGCCGCTTCTTGTGCCGCTTGAACGAACGCCGGATTGATGTCAACGCTGGTCACGCGACATCCTGCGAGGGCCGCCAAAAGACAAATATGCGACGCCGGCCCACCGAGGTCCAGCACATCTATACCGCCGGCAGACAGACCCAGCGACTTGTACAGCCAGGCGTATTCCCAAATCCGAAAAGGCCGCAAGGCCAGCGCCGCGGCGGGCTCGACCACCCCCGTCGAAGTGAACGGCACGCCGGCCGCGGTCGCCAGCACATCGAGAGTGAGCAGATCGCGCACATCCTTATCTGCCGCGAACTGGGCGAGAAAAGTGGCCAGGCGGGCGCGGTTCAGTACGAGGTTGGGCCTATCGATTTCGGCTGGGAGGCATTCATCCCCCTCAGACACCCCTGCCATTTCAAGAGCGCCTGCGGGCAGTGTCAAGAGCACGATTCCAGTATGACAGGTACCCCGCGGATCGAGCCGCCACTGGGATTAGCGACGAATGAAGGGTAATCGGATAACGCGGGCGCCCCACCTGCCGCGCGTTAGACATATAATCTAGGTAGCAGAGTGAACTGGGTCACCTACCCTTGCAGAAGGGATCCTCGACAATGTCCACAATAGAAGTATCGCCGGCGGAGCCCTCGTCCGCCGACGCCGGCCGTTCGGTCGTCAACGACTTCAGCCTCCAGGTCGCCACCGTCAACGGAAGCGGCAGTCAGACTGCCAACACCGTCCTGATGCGCGCCATCTTTCAGATGGGCATCCCGGTTTCGGGCAAGAACATGTTCCCCTCGAACATTGCCGGATTGCCCACCTGGTTTACCATTCGCGCCAGCAAGCATGGCTATGTCGGCCGCCGCAAGGAGATCGATTTCCTGGTGGCCATGAACCCGGAAACCGCGCGCGAGGACGTGATGAACCTCGAAGCCGGCGCCGCCGTCGTCTACGACGAGCCGCTTAAGCTCAGCGAACTGCGCGGCGATCTGCATTTCTACGCCGTGCCGTTCGACAAGCTGGTGGCGCCGGTGTGCCCCGACGCCAAGCTGCGCAAGCTGGTGCGCAACATGATTTACGACGGCGTAGTGGCGTGGCTGCTGGCGATTGAGATGGAGGAAGTGCACCGCGCGCTGGTGAAGCAGTTCGGCAAGCGCAAGGCGAAGGCCGCTGAACTCAACTGGGGCGCGGCGCAGGCCGGCTTCGACTACGCTGCGAAGACATTGACCAAGACCGATCCCTGCCGCGTGGAGCGGATGAATGGGACCGCCGGCAAGATCATTATCGATGGCAACGCCGCCTGCGCGCTGGGCGCCATGTTCGCCGGCGTCACCGTGGTCACCTGGTATCCCATCACGCCGTCGTCTTCGCTGGTGGAAACGCTGATCGGCTACATGCGCCGTTTCCGGGTAGAGCCGGAAACCGGCAAAGCCACCTATGCGATTGTGCAGGCCGAGGACGAACTGGCTTCCATCGGCATGGCGCTCGGCGCCGGCTGGGCGGGGGCGCGTTCGATGACCGCTACCGCCGGTCCCGGCATCTCGCTGATGTCCGAGTTCATCGGCCTGGGCTACTACGCCGAAGTGCCGGCGGTAATCTTCGACGTGGAGCGCGTCGGCCCGTCCACCGGCCTGCCCACCCGCACCCAGCAGGGCGACCTGCTCACCACCGCCCTGCTTTCGCACGGCGATACCAAGCACCCCATGTACTTTCCCTGCTCGATGGAGGAATGCTTCTCGATGACGATCGAGGCTTTCGATTTCGCCGAGCGATTCCAGACGCCGGTCTTCATCATGACGGATCTCGATCTCGGCATGAACAATTGGATGTCGGAAGCGTTCCCGTACCCGGAAAAGCCCATCAACCGCGGCAAGGTGCTCACGGCGGAAGATCTGGACCGGCTGGGCGGGTTCTCCCGTTACCTGGACGTGGATGGCGACGGCGTGGGCTACCGCACGCTCCCCGGCACCAATCATCCCAAGGCCAGCTACTTCACCCGCGGCAGCGGCCACAATGAGCACGCGCAGTACACCGAGCGCGAAGACGACTACGTGAACAATATGGACCGGCTCGCTCACAAGTTCGAGGTGATGCGCGGCCAGGTTCCCGCGCCGGTTGAGGAAACGCGCACCAACGCCCGCATCGGCATGATCGCCATTGGCAGCTCGGATTACGCAGCGCGCGAAAGCTGCGACCAGTTGGAGGCCGAATACGGCGTCGCCGTAAGCTACCTGCGGCCGCGAGCCTACCCGTTCACGCCGCACCTGGAAGACTTCATCCGCCGCCACGACCGGGTTTACGTGGTGGATCAGAACCGCGACGCGCAGCTCCTGCTGCTGATACGCCTGGAACTGGAGCCGGACCTGATCGCCCGGCTGCGCAGCGTCCGCCACTACGGCGGGCTGCCGATCGACGCCCGCACCATCACCGATGAAATCGTCAAACAGGAGGGAAAATGAGTACCGCTGCCGCACCGCCGCCCAAGAAAACCAACCGCATCGGGCTCGAAGTTCTCAGTTATAAAGGCAGCAAGACCACGCTGTGCGCCGGCTGCGGCCACAATGCGATTTCCGAGCGCGTGGTGGAATGCTTCTACGAACTCGGCGTGGAGCCCTGGCGGGTGGCCAAGCTCTCCGGCATCGGCTGCTCGTCGAAGTCGCCCGCGTATTTCCTTGGGGCGTCGCACGCCTTCAACGGGGTGCATGGCCGCATGCCGGCCCTTGCCACCGGGGCCGTGCTGGCCAACTCCAACCTGCTCGCCCTTGGAGTCACCGGGGATGGCGACACGGCCTCCATCGGCCTCGGCCAGTTCATGCATATGGTGCGCCGCAACGTGCCCCTGATCTGCATCATCGAGGACAACGGCGTGTACGGCCTCACCAAGGGCCAGTTTTCCGCCACCGCCGACCTGGGCTCGACGCTGAAGACCGGCACGGCCAACGATCTGCCGCCGTTCGATTGCTGCGCCCTGGCCCTGAAGTGGGGCGCTACCTTTGTCGCCCGTTCCTTCAGCGGCGACAAGAAGCAGTTGCAGGCCATCCTGAAGACCGCCATTTCCCATCGCGGCCTTTCGGTGATCGATGTAGTTTCTCCGTGCGTGACCTTCAACGACCACCAGGGGTCCACCAAGAGCTACTCGTACATGAAGGAGCATGACCTGGTCCTGAACGAACTAAGTTACGTGCCCGCCCGGGAGGACATAGCTGTTGAGATTCCCGAGGGCGAGGTGATGGACGTGGAACTGCACGACGGCTCTCACCTGCGCATCCGCAAGCTGGGCCGCGATTTCGACCCGACCAACCGCCTGGCTGCGCTGGCCGCCATCGAGGACGCCGAGGCCAAGGGCGAAGTCCTCACCGGCGTGCTCTACGTCAATACCGGCAAGCCCACCTTCCTCGAACTGTTGAACCTGCCGGCTGAGGCGATCGCCACCCTGCCCGAATCGCGTGTGCGCCCGTCGCGCGCGGTGCTGGAAGAAGTGATGGAAGAGCTGCGGTAGGGCGCTCTGTAACGGCGACACCAACCGCTCCCTGACGGTCGCGGCTCCGATGCGTTCCGAGCCGCGATCGTCAGGGAGCGGTTGCCTGCGGCACAAGAAGACACAATAAAAAAAGCCGGTGCACCTTTCGGATGCACCGGCCTTTTTGAAGGTTCTTTTGGCTCGAAAAACTACCCGCGGCGGCGTTTGCGCGCCAAAGCGGCGAGCCCGATGAACGCACCGCCCACCAACGCCATGGTCGCCGGCTCGGGAACGGCGGTGGAACTGACATATCCCTGAACCGTCGTTTCCCCATGAACGATGCCGGAATTGGGGGCTACGATCCCCGTTGGGTTGGTGATCAGGAAATAAGTTGGGCCGAAGCTGGCACTGCCGGTTGGTTCTGCACCGCTTGTGCCCGGTCCGAGTTGCACCGGCGCCCAGATGATGTCAATGGTGCTGGAATTGCTATAGACCGTACCACCGGTCGACTTACCTACAAACTCCCCGATGGCGTTGTCAGTCGTGTCGTCGATGAACAGGTCAAACGTGAAGGAGCCGAACGTCACGCCGTTGCCCGACGTACAACCCGTGCACGCGAGAACGAAGTTTCCGTAATCGATGTTGGACGGTACGCCGCTGGTGCTGCCCGTGTTCGGGTCGTACGTGAGCGTCGCACTCGCACCGCTGCCGATCACACCGGTGTTGTCCAGTACCAAGCTGCCGGTGCTGAACTCCGTGATATAGGACCCCGACGATAGGTTCGTGCTGTACGTGATGGTGCTAGCGCTGGCGCTCGCAGCCAACATTAAGACCGCCCCCGCGATCAAGGCAATTTGAATAACACGTCCGAGTTTCATTTTCTTATATCTCCTCCCTTTTCGGGAGTCCACTTTGCCGTCTTTTCAGGAGTCCACTTTGCCGTCCCGGCCACCCAGCCGGTCCTTAGGCCCCGGTCCTTAGGCCAATGTTTATTTTGGCCCTTCATAATCTTAGTGGGTGAGGTAAGGCAATTCAACTGGTTTTTGGGAGTCTTTCCTCCGAAAGGTACCCGAAAAGCCGCTGACGTACCGGTACTACAGCGGCTAAGTGTACGATTCCATCCCCAAGGCTAGGACACCCGCCCTAAGACACCGACCTGTCTTCGCTGATCCCGGCGCGCCCGTATCCAGTCGCAGCCCGTCCCTGTCGGCTCATCGGTGCCCCAAATCTCCTGCAGAAGCAGCCCGACCGACATCACGCGCCCGCCGCAATGCAGGATACGGACATCTGGAACTTACCGAGCCTTCCGCCGTATAGTGATGGCAGTTGTCATGCCGATCAACAGACGAGACTGGCTCCGGTCTGCGCTGGCCCTGGTGGGCGCGCCCATCGAGTGGAGTTCTTTCCCGGTAGCCCACGCGGCGCCGGCCGATCCGGATCAATTTGACGCCATCGTAATCGGCTCCGGCCTGGGCGGGCTGAGCTGCAGCGCCGCTTTCGCGCGGTAGGGCTTCAAGGTCCTGGTGCTGGAACAGCACAACAAGCCCGGCGGTTATGCCACTGCCTTCGAACGTCCCGGCGGGTACGTCTTCGATGTCTCGCTCCGCTCGACGACGGTGGGCGAGCGCAACGGTGTCCGCAACCTGATTGCCGGCTTCCCGGAGATCGAGGGCGTCGAGTTCGTCCCCCACCCCAGCCTGTATCGCGCCATTTTCCCCCAACACGAAATTCGCGCCGGGGAGCGCGACCTGTCCAGCTTCTACTAATGCGCTTCCCGTGCTGGAAGAAGTGATGGAAGAACTGCGGTAAGGCGTTCGATAACAGCGATACCAACCGCTCCCTGACGGTCGCGGCTCCGATGCGTTCCGAGCCGCGACCGTCAGGGAGCGGTTGCCTGCGGCACAAGAAGACACAATAAAAAAAGCCGGTGCACCTTTCGGATGCACCGGCCTTTGGGTAAGGTCTGTTGGCTCGAAGAACTACGCGCGGCGGCGTTTGCGCGCCAAAGCGGCGAGTCCGATGAACGCACCGCCCACCAGCGCCATGGTAGCGGGCTCGGGAACGGCATCTTCGGTGCTGTATACGGTTCCCTGAACCGTGGTATCGCCGCTCCCAGCACCACCCGTCCCACCGGAATTGGGAGCGACAATCTCCGTCACGTTGCTAATAGTGAAATAGGTTGTGCTGAAGTCGCCCGTGAGTGCGTTGGATCCGTCCGGCCCGATTTGTGCGGGTGACCAGTTGATGTTGACGCCGCTCGACGTGGACGAAACCGTACCACCGGAAGAGGTACCGACAAACTCGCCGGTAGCGTGATCGGTCAGGTCGGTAATGATCAAGTTAAACGTGAAAGAGTCGAAGTTCGCCATCGTGGTAGACGAGCAGGTGGCGCACGTGAGTAGGAAATCCCCGAAATTGACGTTGGTCGGCGTGTTGTTGTCACCGGTGATATTCGGTGTATACGTGAGCGTCGCCAGACCATCGGTGCTGGTCAGTGTCAGGCCGCCACCTTGAAACTCGGTGCCCGACGCGTTTGTGTTCCACAGGATCTCGGTAGCGTTGGCGCTTGCAGCCATCACAAAAAAGGGCAATAATATACTTGACATACCGTGAAAACAGGCGCATACTTGAATCATGGAAAGCCCAAACACACTTCGAGATGCGGTGATTTGGTTCTCCGACTTCGAGCACTGCCGACAGTTTATGGTTGAACTGCGTTGGTCCGATGGCGTCGTGAAGTGTCCGCGCTGCGGTGCGGAGAAGGTTACGTGGCTCGCCAAGGCTCGCGTGTGGAAGTGCTACGCCAAGCATGAACGCCCGACCTTCACCCTGAAGACCGGCACAATCTTTGAAGACTCGCCGATTCCACTTGAGAAGTGGCTCACTGCTGCGTGGATGATTATAAGTTGCAAAAACGGCATCAGCTCCTATGAAATCCATCGGGGTTTGGGAGTCACCCAGAAAACCGCATGGTTTATGCTTCACCGTATCCGTCTTGCGATGCAGGAAACCGGGTTCAATAAACTGGCTGGCGAGGTTGAAGTGGATGAAACCTTCATCGGCGGCAAGGCCCGGAACATGCACAAGGACAAGTGCGCACGAGTTATCACTGGAACCGGCGGCAAAGACAAAGAGATCGCCATGGGTATAGTTGAGCGCGGCGGGAAGGTCCGCGTATTTCACGTAAACAACCGCCGCAAGAAGACTCTTCAGGCAAGCATCCGTGAACACGTCGAAGCTGGATCGGCAATCTTCAGTGACGAACTGAAGTCGTATGACGGACTGGAGAGGGAATATCAGCACGCCGTTATCAATCACGCCGTAGAGTATGCGGATGGAAACGTTCACACGAACACCATGGAAAATTTCTGGAGTCTCCTGAAGCGCGGCTTGCACGGCACCTACATCAGCGTCGAACCATTTCACCTGTTCCGGTATTTGGACGAACAGGTATTTCGCTATAACAATCGCACTTTGACCGACGCGGAGCGTTTCACCGCAGTCATGAAACAGATTGTTGATCGGCGCCTGACTTACAACGAACTGACCGGCAAAACGGAGTGTGGACGAGAGATGCGCCCGTGAGGAACATGAAGAGACGCGGGCGCGGGAAGCGCAAGCCCGCTTCGGGAGGAGTATGAAGGAACCATCCTTCGATTCGACGCCGGAGTTCCAGTGGTTCAGGGAAGTCATGCGCGGGGTCCTTGCTGTGTCCAAGACACGCGTCGATGAGTTGGTACGCGCCGCAAGGGAAGATTCACCAAGGAACGGGAATCGAAACGCGCCCGGAAGAAAACGTGCTCGAAAGAAGAGCCGCCGTGCTTCATCTTAGTTTTCTTCGCCTTTTCACCAATATCGCAACAGTTACCACGTACCCGATTTCGCCGAGCAGTACAACCGCCGCGCTAGTGAGGCAGATCAACATCCATTTGACCCATCTATCAAGTTTTTGATCTCGCGACATGCCACCGCTGTCTTCAGAGACGATCAAATTGATATACGACGTAGCTCGACGTTCCTTGCAACACAGTCGTGATGTGTGGTTTTGTTGGCTTGTAGCATCTACTGTCGTTGTTGCTATCGGCGTAATACTAGAGGGAGGCGAAGTCCTCATAGGCTGGGTTGAGGCGTTTCTCAATCTCCACATCAAAGATAGATTGAAGAAATGGTTCGTATTGGCCTCAGCAATCGGATGGATTGTAGTTTCGGCGGGAGTCACGGCAGAGTTTGCATTTGAAGTCTTGGTGTCAAGAGCAGACAGCCGCCTGCAAAACGTTGACTTAGCTGAACTAAGAGAAACCGAACGCAAGACTGCTGAGTTGGGGCAATCAAACATCCAGTTAGGTCTCGATCTTGAAGCTGCCAAGACAGCGGCCCGTACCGAAGAAACCATACTAGCAACCAAGCTGCAGAACGCAGAATCGGCGCGAAAGGCGGCGGCGAAAGCTGAACTGGAGAGGGATCGGTACCTTGCGAGACACATCTGGGGACGAGAGCCAGACCCGAGTCTATTTGAACCGCTCAAACGCGCACCGAAGGCCATTGCTGAGATCTGGTACAAGCGGGATGACGGCGAAGCATACCTGTGGGCAGTGCGCATACGCCAAAACCTAATTGACATTGGCTGGAGCGTTCCGCGAGACCCAATTCCTGCAGAGCCAGGCCCAACGCCACTACTGTCTACCTCAGTGTTTATAAAGCCGCGAAAGATATTGCCTGAGGAAATATTTCCAAACAAAGAACATCCAACAACCCTGGGAGCTTTGATGGTTGCAATACGCGGGCAGGCGATCAATACCGACTCGTCGCTACCTGACAATTTCTTCAGGATCGTTGTTGGACAGCGTCCACCCTGGTGGATGCCGGAATAATCGCGGCCCGTCACGCCACCCCAAGCGTAGCTCCCGAGCATCAGGTATGTCAAGTATATTATTGCCCAAAAAAGGCTACCGCAATGATGGCGGCTGCCTGAATGAAACGTCTGACTGTCATTAAAATTGCTCTCCTGTCGTCCAGAACTTTCGTTGCTATTCTGGTTGGCCTGTTGCCCAGCCTGAATTTGTTATGTTCCTCACTATGCTACGGGGGCGGGACCTGTGAATTCAACCCGAGGCGGGGCGTTTTCCCAGCCAAGAGTACCATGATACTGACTGAAGTACCGGTACTATTGTGAAAAAGTAAGCTGAGGCAGGGATCAGCGTAAGCGTAAATGATTGAGTGAGTTATGGTCAGCAGCAGGAGTGGTTCCAGTGCGATTCCATCCCTCCGAGAGACGCGCCAGGCCTATGACGTTAAGTCGCCTTCGCTAGCGCCTGATTCAACTGTACTACCCGCTTTGCAGGCCCGTCCAAGGCGATCCCCTGACGCCCGTGTGCTGGGATGAGAACGAGGGATAGGGTGTTAAGCAAGTCAGTGCGCGGGCTCGGCGATCTCGATGCGCAACTGGTCGCTGCGCAACTCCTCGGATTCGTTCGCGTCGAAGACGAAATGCCGGGCGAGCAAATCGCGCACCGCATATTCCGCCTTGCCGACTCCGCCCGCGCTGTGGTGCGAAGACCTGGCCAGGATGTGATACAGTTCGTGCGCCAGCACTCTACCAACAGCGCGGCCGAAGACCAGTTCGCGATCTTTGGCGGGCACGCCCAACAGGTCGACCTGAATGAAGGAACGGATGCGGTTGCAATCGACCTCGCCGAAGGGCAAAATGACGCCGTCGCTTTCGTGGGTCCACCCCAGCGCTCCCGGATCCACCCGATGGGGGCTGAGACCGCTCACATCGCATCTGCCCAAGAAACGGATCACCGCCAGTTGGAGCGAGACCTGATTGCCGGTCGCGGCAGCCAGCGAGCGCCATTCCAGGCCGATCCCCAGGCGGCCCATGATGACTTCCGATTCGCCGCGGATTGAATCCATCACCGCCGCCGGCGGCGGCTGCTGAAACTCGGTGTAAAGAGTCGCCGGCGGCGTCGATTGTGCGTGCACTGCCGCAGCGCTTGCCAGAACTGCGGACAGGAAGGCGAGATACCGCACCAGCTTCCCGGCTTCCGCGAACAAGGCGGAACCTTCCCTTCTTCCGGACGCGGTTTATCGCGTGGGCCGGCCAGTGGATTCGGACAGGCCGGAAACCAACCCGGGATGCTCGCGGGTCATTTTTCTGGCCATGTGGCAAGCGAAGCAGATCGGGCTAGCCGCCGACAGCGTTTCCTGCAACTGCTCGGCGGGGATCTCGCTCCATTCCACGGATACTGCATCGGCGCGCAGCACGGCCGGTTTGGCGCCAGCCAGCGAAATGTCGCCGATCGGCCTGCCGCAAGAATGGCAAACCTTGCCTGTGTACCAGGTCAACAGGATGTTGCGCACCAGGCAGTCTTCCGGCGACGCTTCTATCTGGCTCAAGCACTGCTGGCCGCAGCCGGCCCTTTCGGGCCACCTGGAACAGGACTCCAGGCGCAATTGCGGCGCCTTTCCCAAACCCGTCGCCGCGGCATGGCGCGCATCCACCGTTACGCCAGCGGGACGCTCATTCTCCGGGCAGGTGACCACCCGGCGGCCTTTGTACTTCCACCAGGCGCCCAGCAGGCGCCAGGCGACGATGCTCGCCAGCACTACGACGGCAGCCACGACCAGGAACGGCACAGCCATATTAGACTCCCTCGTTAACGTAATTGCAACATTACAACCGTTAGGGGTTTGCCGTGATACAAAAGTAAACTCGTTGAGAGGAAACGGCTAATTCGGTGCTCGCGGCTTCGAGCCCGGACGCAAAGAGCATCTGCCCCCAGGGCCGCTGCGTGATTTCACCCGCGGGAAGCCGGGCAGCCGCCAGCCGCTGGGCGGCGATCGCAAACGTGCCACCGCCTCAGCGACCGGTTCGATCGGCGCTGGCGCAACGGCGCTTTCGGTTCGCGCGCACGGCCGCACTCATCAAATAGCGCCTTAAGGTAAACATGATCATGCTTTAATGAATATAGTTGTCAGGATCATGCCGCGCATGGCTCATTTCGTGCTGGCCTTGATCGTGGGGCTGGCTCTTCTAACCTGGGTCGCTTCCGGAATCGTCGACACTACGGCGCGTCGCTGGTTCGAGCGCGACGTCGATGCACGGTCGCATCTGGTGCTCATCGGTGCGCGGCAGGGTTTGATCAACGCCTGGTTCGGCGATCCGAAAGATCTGCAGAAACAACTGTCGGACCTGGCGCGCGACGAACGCGTGATGGGCGTGTCGATCTGCAACGCAGACTTAAGTCTCCGCGCGCGCACGGAAGGATTCCCGGACGAATTCAACTGTTCGATCGTTGGCAGCCGCGCACGGGCGGCCCAGGCCGACACGAACAGGCTGGAGGAGTGGAGCACCGTCGCGACCTTGCCGACCGGCCGCGTGTACGTGAGCGAGATGCCTCTCGATAGCCAGGGGCTGCAACTGGGATTCGTCGTTCTGTTGCACGATCTGAGCTTCATCGATCAACGGGAGGCGCAGGCGCGGACGTTCCTGTTGATTGTTTTCGGCTTCCTCGCCGTGATGGCTTATGGCGTGCCCATGTTCGTCGCCAAGCGGGCGCGCCATGGCTGGAGCTCGGAGCTGCGCAGGTTGCTGCGCGGGGACGGGCAGCAGCGGAACCTGGAATTCCAGCCGATTCTCCGCGACGTCCGCGAACTGGTAGGCCAAATGGCCAGCGACACCGAAGAGGCGCCCGGCCAGTGGACCGCGGAACGCCTGAAGCAGACGTTGCACCGTCATTTGCTCGGCGAGAAGATCATCATCGTGGCCAACCGCGAGCCGTACGTCCACCAGCATGCGAGCGACGGCCGGATCGAGGTCCAGCACCCGGCCAGCGGCCTGGTGACTGCGCTCGAACCGGTCATGCGGGCGTGCTCCGGCGTCTGGATCGCCCACGGCAGCGGCAGCGCCGACCGCGAAACCGTGGACCGCCACGACCGCATTCGCGTGCCTCCCGGCGAGGAGTCGTACGATATCCGCCGCATCTGGCTCTCGGAGGAGGAGGAGCAGGGATACTACTACGGCCTTTCCAACGAAGGCTTGTGGCCCCTCTGCCACGTGGCGCACGCCCGGCCTTTATTCCGCGCCGAAGACTGGCGCCAGTACCAACTGGTCAACCAGCGATTCGCCGATGCGGTCTGCGACGAGGCGGACAGCGACGATCCCATCATCCTGGTGCAGGATTACCATTTCGCCCTGGTGCCGGCGATGATCCGCAGACGGCTGCCGCGGCCACGGTGATCATGTTCTGGCATATTCCGTGGCCCAACGCGGAACGGATGGGAATCTGTCCGTGGCGGAACGAGCTGCTGGCCGGCTTGCTCGGCAGCAGCATCGTCGGTTTCCAGACGCAGCTCCACTGCAACAACTTTCTGGATTCGGTGGACCGGTACCTGGAAACGCGCATCGACCATGAGCACAACGCGGTTGTGATCCAGGGCCACCGCACCTTGGTGCGCCCGTACCCCATCGCCCTCGAATGGCCGGTGCGGTGGGTGGAGACCGCGCCCAGCCCGGCGGAGTGCCGCGTCCAGGTGTGGCGCGATCTGGGGTTGAAGCCGGACGCATTACTCGGCGTCGGCGTGGACCGCCTGGATTACACCAAAGGCGTCGAGGAGCGCTTGATGGCCGTCGAGCTCCTGCTCGAGCACCATCCGGAATTCCGCGGCCGATTCAGCTTCGCCCAGGTGGCCGCGCCGAGCCGGACCAAGATCGCGCGCTACCAGGAGCTGAACGACGTGGTGGAAGCAACGGTCGCCCGCATCAACCGGCGTTTCGGGCGCGATGGGTACCAGCCCATCATCCTGCTCCACTCTCACCACGAGCCGCCGGCCGTGTTCCGCTTCTATCGCGCCGCCGACCTTTGCTACGTGAGCAGCCTGCACGACGGAATGAATCTGGTGGCCAAGGAATTCGTGGCGGCGCGCAACGACCTCAAGGGCGTCCTGGTGCTCAGCGAGTTCACGGGAGCGGCTCGGGAGCTGACCGAAGCGCTGATCGTGAATCCCTACGACCTGGAGGCCAGCAGCAACGCGCTGGCGGTGGCGCTGACCATGCCGGAAGAGGAGCAGCGGGACCGCATGCGGTCGATGCGATCGCTGCTGGCGCAATTCAACGTCTACCGCTGGGCCGGGAAAATGCTGCTCGACGCCTCCCGCCTGCGCAGCCAGGAACGCGTGGCGGGCCGCCTGGCGGAACGCTCCAGCATGGGAACCGCAGTCTGAGATGCGCTACCTCTTGTCTCGGGCTTCCCGCCCGGTTCTGACGCGGCTGGCCGGGGAACGAACCTTGTGCGCGTTCGATTTCGATGGAACCCTGGCCCCCATTGTCGAGCGTCCGGAGCAGGCGGGAATGCGGGCGCGCACGCGGCGCCTGTTAGCCCGCCTGGCCGCGGCGTATCCTTGCATCATCGTCTCCGGCCGCGCCCGCGCCGATGTTCTTGGGAAGCTGGGCGGAGTCGAGGTCGCGCAGGTGATCGGGAACCATGGCGCGGAACCCGGGGGAACCCAGGCCAAAGCGCGGCGGCAGATCGAGAGATGGAAGGAAGCTCTCGAAGTCGAGATCGGCACTTTTCCCGGAGTGTGGGTGGAGGACAAGGGCTTTTCCCTGGCCGTCCACTACCGGCAATGCCACCGAAAAGCCGCGGCGCGGCGGCGCATCCTCGAAGTCAGCCGCAAGTTGGAACAAGCCAGCGTCTTCGGCGGCAAGAAGGTGATTAACCTCGCCGTACAGGGCGCTCCTCGCAAGGGCGACGCCCTGGCTTCGGAACGGGACCGCTTGCGCTGCCGCTGGGTCCTGTTTGTGGGCGACGCCGAGGACGACGAGGATGCATTCGCGCTGAAGGGCAACACCATTGCCGTCCGCGTGGGCCGCAAGCGGCAGTCGCACGCAAGCTACTTCCTCCGCTCGCAGGCCGAAATCGACAAGCTTCTCGAGGTGCTGGTTTCGCGAAGACAGGCGGTTTGATGTAAGCGCCCACCTGTCCGGCCAAGCGGGCGCTGTGCTCGCGGGAATCCGTCTCGTAACGCCCGCCCCAGCTTATCCCCTTCTCTTCCGGTAGCTCCGCGCCAGTTCCATGTAGACGCCTAAGTCGCGGTCCAGGTCGGATTGGGTGCCATCGAAGTAGAAATTGCGGATGGGGATGCCGCCCAGGTCGCGGCTGACGCGGGGATAGATGGCTTCGCAGACGATGCCGTTCATGCAGGTGAAGGGGCTGATGTCGATGATGCCGGCCGCGCCTTTCTTCGCGAGGTAGACGGCCTTGCCGACATTGAGCACCATTTCGCCGAAAGCGCCTTCGCGCGGCAGGTAGGGGCGGGAGCATTCGAGGATCTCGTAGATATCGGGCTCTTCGCGGCCGGCGAAATCCTCGTGGAAGACTTCCACCAGGCGATGCTCATCGTGCCTCTGCACGCGCTGGCGGACCCATGCACCGAGGGCTTCCAGGCTCCAGATGCGGTTTTCGAGCTTGAGCTTGCGGAACAGCTCGGAATTGGTGTACCAGACCCATTCGACGATATCGGAGAGCCAGGCCTCGGCTCCGTATTGTTCCAGCGAGCCGATCAGGTTCTCATTGGAAAAGGTATTCAGGCGGCAGAAAATCTCGCCGACGATGCCGATGAGCGGTGTTTCGCGGTCGCGGCGGGCATCTATCTTGCGGAAGCGCTCGCGCGCCCGCAGCATCGATTGTTCAAGCGCGTCCAATTGCTCGGCGGGCTCGACGGTGGTGGTTTCGATGGTGCGGCACAGATCGGCGAGGCACTCTTCGTAGACGGCTTCGGCGTCGCCGCGCGCCTGCTCATAAGGCCGGCGCATCAGCAGCAGCTTTTCCAGCAGGTCGGCGCAAAGCAGCGCGCGCCAGCCGCTGCGCACGAACGGCTTGGCCAGGCCGCCCAGCCCTTCGTAGGAATTCTCGCTGGTGGGAGAGAGAATCTGCACCGCCTGGTAGCCGTTGGAATCCAGCACGTGGCGCAGGTAGGGCGCATACTGGCCGAAGCGGCAAGGGCCTTCGGCGGTGGGCATGAAGAAGGCGACGCGCGTGGGATCCGGGCGCTTGTCTTCCAGCAGCTTCATGAAATCGCCGACGGTGACTTTGGCGGGGTAGCATTCGTCGCCGGAAGTGTAGCGCGCGCCGAGCTCGCGCGTGCGGTGGTCCGAGGGCGGCGTGGTTTCGGCATCCAGGCCGATGGCGCGGAAGGCGGCGGTGAAGGCGCGCGCGCTGCCGGTGGCCATGGGCGGAATATAGATGCGCTTGCCCGTTACTGAATCGCCGTCCGCGCCGCTTTGGCTTCCGGCGGCGCGGGCATCGTCGAGGACTGGTAGCATCGCAAAATTCCTTTGCTGTCGAGGTAAGCTTCGCAGCGCGTCATGTAGCCCGCGTCATTGCCGTGGCCGTCGAACTGGAGGATCAACAGGGGCGCGCCTGCGGCCTGGCGGGCGAAGTGCTTGATGTAGGAATCGGGCCCGCACTTGAAGTTGGTGATATACACCAGGTGCAAATTGGGGCGCGCGGCGGCCTGGCGCGCGGCTTCCAGTATCTTGCGGCCGGAAATCCAAAACATGTTGCCGCCGAGGCCGGCCATGGACTCGCGTCCCGTGACCAGGAAATCGAGCGGAATCACATTGGCGCCATATCGGTGGCGCAGTTTGCGCGGGATGTCGCAGTTCACGCTGCGGTCGTAGATGTTATAGCCGCGCCCGGCCAGCACCAGGCCGGGTTCGCCGGTTTCATCCAGGGTGGCGATGGCGCGGCGCCCGGCTTCGATCAGCTTGTCCTGGAAGCCGCGCTGCTCGGCCAGGGCGGCGTCCACCGCGCGGTCGCTCGCGCGGCGCTTGATGCCGAGCCGGCGCATGGTTTCGGCCAGCGACTTCTTGATCTGCGTGGGGCCGAGCTGGAAGTGCAGCGTGGGAATGAGGAAGCGATGTTGGTGCGGCTCGAGCGCGGGTACGACGCGCAGCACCCACGGCAGCGTCTGGCTCCACGGGCAGTATTGGGCAACGCCAGGGTTGTCGCCGGAATCGGCATCCACCAGGTTGGGAAGCAGGATATAATCGACGCCCTGGTTGATCAGCGCTTGCACGTGGCCGTGCGCCACTTGCACCGGGTAACAGGGCTGGGCCACGGCCATTTCGATGCCGGCGGCGGAAATGCGCGGGTCGGTCACCGCGGATAGCACCGTCGGGATGCCCAGTTCGGCAAAGTAACGGCGCCAGAACGGCAGCAGGTCGAGCATCGCCATGGCGCGCGGCAGGCCCACGCGGAACTTGCCGTCGGCCGCGTTGGGCAGCGCTTCGAGCAGTTGGTCGCGGTAAGCGAACAGGTCTTCGATGACCGGCTTGCGGCCGGTAGGGGAAGGCTTGCGGAACTTGTCGGAGCACTTGTCGCCCCAGTAGCTTTTCTGGCCTTCGATCACGAATTCCTTCATGTCGCACAGGTTGGAGCAGGCCTTGCAAACGAAGTCGCGGCTGGAAAGCTCCAGCTTCTGCAAATCGTAGCCGCGGAAGCGGGTGTGTGCGCCGGTGGCCTGATGCCATTGGCGCGCAATGAGAGCCATGCCGATGGCCCCCATTACGCCGTTGTACGGCGGCACGGTGATCTTTTTCTCCAGCACGCTGGCGAAAGCGGCGGTGACGGCATCGTTGTACGCGGTGCCGCCCTGGAAGTAAATCACCTTCCCGATTTTTCGCCCGCGCACCACGCGGTTCAGATAATTGAGCGCGATCGAATACGCCAGGCCGCCCACCAGGTTGGGCACGGTTTCGCCCTTGTGCAGCCAGCCGGTGACGTCGCGCTCCATGAACACCGTGCAGCGCTCGCCCAGGCGCGTGGGGCTGGCGGCGGCCAGGGCCAGCTTGGCGAACTCGCCTTTGATGTTGATGCCCAGCTTCTCGGCCTGCTCTTCCAGGAACGAGCCGGTCCCGGCGGCGCAGGCCTCGTTCATGGCAAAATCCACCACCACGCCGTGTTCGATGGAGATGAACTTGGAATCCTGGCCGCCGATTTCGAAAATGGTGTCCACCGGCTCGCCGCCCAAAGTGCTCGAGATGTGGACGGCGCCGGTTTTGTGCGCGGTGATTTCGTCGTTGACGGAATCGGCGCCGACGAATTCGGCGATCAGCTCGCGCCCGCTCCCGGTGGTGCCCACGCCGCGAATCTCCAGCCGTTCGCCCCACAGCCGTTCAACTTCGCTCAAACCCTGCTGCACGGCCTCGATGGGCCGGCCGGCGGTGCGCAGATAGACGTCGTGGATGACGGCACCGGATTCGTCGATGGCCACCACGTTGGTGGAAACCGAGCCGATATCGAGACCCAGGTACGCCGGGATGGGCCGGCCGCCGGGCGGCGGAGTGTACACGCCTACGCGGTCGCGCAACTGGATGACGTTTTCAGTCGAGAGCGGCCGCGAATCCTGCACCGGGACTTCGGATTCGTGCTGGCGCAGGCGGTGAATTTCGAGAATGGAACGCTTGCGCGTCTCCTCGGCTTCGAGTATCGCGGTGCCGATGGCGCCGCACCAGGCGTACTGTTCCGGGATGAGCAGTTCTTCCGGGCGCAGGTTGAAGGCCTCGGCCAGCGCCCGGGTGACGCCGGCGTTTTGCGAAACCGCGCCGATCAGCGCCACCGGCGCTTCCACCTTCCTGCCCTTGACGATGGAGCCCTTGAAATTCCGCGCCACGGCATCGCACAGGCCGCGCAGAATTTCGGCCGGCTGGTAACCCTTCTGCTGGGCGTGGATCATATCGCTCTTGGCGAACACCGAGCAACGGCCGGCGATGCGGGCGGCGGAGCTGGCGGCGCACACCAGGCCGCCCACTTCTTCCACCGAATACTGCATACGCAGCGCCTGCTGGTCGAGGAAGGAACCAGTGCCCGCAGCGCATTCGCCGGAGCGATCGTAATCCTGGATGCCGGTCGCATCGAGGCGTATGTACTTCGAGCTTTCGCCGCCGATTTCAAACACCGTGCGAACCTGCGGGAAGAAGGCCGTCATCATGCGCGCGATGGCCTTGAATTCGTTTTCGAAGAACAGGCCCAGCACCTTAGCGATGGTGCGGCTGCCCGAACCGGTGACGCGTATGCCTTCCACGCGCACTTCAGGAACGGTTTCGTAAAACTCGTCCAGCAGATCGTAAGTGGATTGGATGGGACTGCCGGAGATGCGGCGGTAATCGGAAAGCACCAGCGGCCGGCCATCGAACTCCGTCAAGCGGAATTCCGGACGGGCGGCGCACAGGCTTTCCAATATCCCCCGATCGGCGGTTTTACCCAGGGCGGCGAGTTTGAGGCTGATAGCCCCGATGTCCAGCCCGAGATTGATACCCATTCTATACAGTGTGGTGCCGGAGATCACTTATTTCAATGAAACAGACCTGAATTGCTGAAATCAGGGGCTGAATGGCCTTTGGTGACGGGCAGAGGGCATGGCATCGCTTGAGCACGTCCGGGACTCTTCGCCGCTGCGACCTCCTCGTGATGATGATGCTGGATTTATTTTTCAATAACTTACGGATTGAGGCGATCCGTTTCTTTGCTGCGATGCTTCGTTTTGATGTATAATGAAGCAGGATGGCAAATGGTGCTGCTATGATTGCTGCTAAGAACGGGGCCAAGACGCGTGTGAGTGTTGCGCTCACTTCGGAGATTCTCAACGAGGTAAGCGCGAGGGCCGAGAAATATAGCATGAGCCTGAACCGCACGATCTTGCAGCTTCTGCGTGCCGGACTTGAAGCGGAGCGTCAGAAGAAACAGCATCTCGAAGAAATGCTTCGCGAATACCGCGAATGCGCCGACCCACGGGAAGCAGAGCGCCTGGGCGATGAGCTAGGTGCTATGATTTTTGGGCGGTGAAGCTAAATCGCTGGAGCGACTTCCCCAGAGCGGTTCAGCGTCACCTCAGTAGGCGGCTCCATAAACCATGATGAACCCCGCGGCACGTTTTCACCGCGCTACGAACTCGGGGAAACGGTATCGGCGAGCGACTCCCCTGATGATCCTGCAGCGCTGATCAGTAGCTCGCTACCGACGCCGACAACTGCCAGCATGTATGCCTCTAGCTCGGACGCCGTTATCGCAAGTTGTTGACCAGCCTGAAGGTCCTCGCCCGTCTTTTCCAGGTACTCCCGATCAACCACACCGCGCTTGTGAAGTATGAGATGCCGCCGCTGGTTCAGGGCCCATAGCGCTGTGTCGCCTAAGGCGACGCGAAGCTTGTCCGCTCCCGGAAAGAGTGCGTAGAACGCTGTCTTCATCACTGGAACTGAGTCGACCGCCCGCAACTGGGCCAGGAGATCCCCGATGTGACGAGACAGGTCGAATTCATATTCGATTAGGGCCTCGATCGCGATGGATTTTAGCGGGAACAGCCTCTTCGCGCTCTCGTCAGCCGAAAGGCGCGACACCAAGCTGGGCCGAGTATTCAAGACCCCGACGAAAATCTCCTGGGCTACAACCTCTAGGGCCGACCATGTGAGTACCGTGCATTGCCGGAGCAACTCGGATGCCCCTTCGGCGAATTCAGGATCGTCGAGAGCGCCTCGCAGGTTATGAAGTATTCTGTCACCGAATACAGACGCTTCAGACTGCAACTCCTTGTCCAACTTCGTCTGGGCAATGCCGGCTGCAACGCGTTCCGCCTCCGTCTCCGTCATTCCGCCCTCCACCAAAGTCTGAGATCTGATAAGCTCGGCCGACATCAGGGCTTGCCAACGCACTTGCTGGACAGCTGCACTTACCAGCCGGAATGGCACGGCGGCGGTGGACAATACGGCCTGCAGGTTGCGGCGGAAGGTGGCAGCGATTGTGGCGAATCCTCCCCGAACCAGCTGTTCGGCAGATGTTAATGGCTCGAGCGCCGCCCCAGCATCCAGGGGAATGAAGATGCGCTGCAACACGAACTTCCGTTCATCTCGGTCTAACATGATTTCTCATTGGACTGCGGCTCAACACCATTTGCAACCTGCTCAGCATCCGTTACGAGAACAGGGCCGCGCCAGCGAAGGGCGATGGCCAGCGGAACTCGCCTGCCGGAACAAACGAGATTCGGGCATGTACAGGGGCGCTGTCCGCTATGCTGGAGCTTCCTCTTCATGCGCCGCTACGTCATTCTCAGCAACCGCAAGCGGGTGATCATTGCGCTGGTGCACACGGTGGCGTTTCTGCTGCTGGCGGTGTACACGGGGATGCTGCTGGTGCGGCCGTTGCACGCAGGCTCGCCCGCATCGGGTTGGATCATTGCCGGCGTCTACGTCGCCGTCACCACGGCGCTGCTGGTGCTGGCCGCCATCAGCGGCAACGCCATCGAACGCACTTACTTCGGGTTCTGTACCACCAGCGCCGGATTCGGATTGGTGCGGCAGATTCTGGGCGATGCGGGTATCCCCGCCGCGGTCTATGTGCGCGTGGCAATGCTGGCGTGCGCGGTGGTGATGGGAGCGGTGATGCTGCGCGGACACAGCCGCGCCGCGGCCGGCAAGACCTCGCCAGCGGATTCGGCGCCGTGCCGGACGATCTGACACAGGCCGCCGAACTTGGCTACTTCCGGCTCGCGATCCAGGCGTCGATCTTGGCTTCCAGCATGTCGAGCGGCAGCGGGCCCTGGTCGAGCACCGCGTCGTGAAAGGCGCGCAGATCGAACTTCGCTCCCAGCTCCCGCTGCGCGCGCTCGCGCAGGGCGAGAATCTTCATCTGTCCCATCTTGTAGGAAAGCGCCTGCGCCGGCCACGCAATGTAGCGGTCCACCTCGGTCTCGATGTTCTGGTCGTCCATCGCCGTGTGCTGCTGGAAAAAGTCGACCATCTGCTGCCGCGTCCAATGCTCGGCGTGCACGCCCGTATCCACCACCCAGCGCACCGAGCGCCACATTTCATTCTGCAGGCGGCCGTAATCGCTGTACGGATCCTGATAAAAGCCCACTTCCTTTCCCAGCCGCTCGGCGTAGAACGCCCACCCTTCGGTATATGCGTTCAGGACCAGGTCATAGCGGCGGAACGGCGGCAGGCCGGTGAGTTCCTGCGCGATCGAATATTGCAGGTGATGGCCGGGGACTCCTTCGTGGTAAGCGATCGCTTCCACGTTGAGCAGCAGTCGCTTCTGCGGCGCATACTCGTTGACGTTGATCCGTCCCGGCCGCGAGCCGTCTCCGGCGCCCGGCGAATAGTCGGCGGGAACGCTGTCGGCGCTGCGGAATGCCTCCATCGGCACCACCTCGAGCTTGGTCTTCGGCAGATGCCCGAACAATTCCGGCAGCTTGCCGTACATCTGGTCGCGATAGTGCGCGTAGAGGTCCAGCAGTTGCCGGCCGCTCCTGGCGTACAGTTTCGGATCCTGCCGGATGTGCTGGTTGAAAGACTTCAGATCGCCGAATCCCTGCGCCTTGGCGATGGCCAGCATCTCGGTTTCAATCTCCGCCACGCTCTTCAGGCCAAGCTGGTGAATCTGCTCCGGGATGAGATTGCTGGTCGTCTCGTGAAGCACGGCGAAACGGTAGCGCACGTCGCCATCGGGCAGCGCCCACGCGCCGGGATCGAGGCGCCCGTGCGGCGCATAATCCTCGCGCACGAATTTGGCGAACTTCGCATACGCCGGCACCACCAGGTCTTTCACCGCGCTATCGATCTCTTCGCGCAGCGGCTTGCGCTCCGCCTCGGAGATGGAATCGGGGAACTTGCGCAGCGGCTCGGTGAACGGGCTCTTGTCGAGCGGGTAATCGGCGATCTGCTGCGCCTGCCCGGACACTTTTTCGAGCAGATACCGGGGCGGTATCAGGCGGTCGTGCAGGCCCTCGCGCATGTGTTCTATCGCCTGCTCGAGCACGCGCGGGATCTGGTGCAGACGGGACAGGTAGTCGCAGTAGTCTTTCATGTTGCGGAAGGGCGTATCGAAGGCGAGGGAAGCGTAGCCCAGGTGAACACCGTCAAACTGCGTCGCCGGCATCTCCCAGTTCTTGAAACGCGCGCTGTCGACCGCTTCGTGCAAGTTGCGCAGCATCAGCGCGCAGTTGAGCTTCTCCTGCTCCGGAAAACCGGTGACATCGATGGCCTCGAAGCGTTTGAGCGCCTGGCGATCGTGCTCGATGCTTTCGGCGATTGCCTCGTCCGAGAAATCGCTCAGCCGGTCGTTGTAGCGGTCGTCCCCGACGTGAGTGGCAAGCTCCGGCTGGGTGCGTAGCGTGTACTCCCACTCGTCGGCAAGCAGGCGCTTCATCTCCGCCCGCCGGCTTTCCAGGGCCTGCCCGCCGGCCTGGGCGAAAAGGGGAACAGTTTGAGCCACCACGAAAAAGACGATCACCACCGATACGCGCAAGATACTGACCTCCGCAGCATCTATTTTAGTCGTGGCGCGGGCTGTCAAGCCGGCTGAGCCGAGATTCGTCTCGGCTTTCCCTGCCCGTTCACAACAGTTCCGCCAGCCGCAGCGCCTTTCTGGCGGTGGTGCTCAGCGGGATGCCGCCGGCCTCGCGCGGCTCCAGCCAGCGGAACAGCGAACCGTCAGGAAGGCGCTGGGGCGCGCGCGCGGATTTCACCGTGAAGGTGTAGTGATGATGGGTGATGGTGTGGCGGAACTGGCCGACAGCGGCGCCGGCGCGGACGCCGGGCAGGTGTTCCGGCGCGGGCAGGTCCCAGAAGCCCGGCATGCGGCGCTCGGTGGCAGCGCGCTGCCGCAGCAGGATGCGGCGGCCGCGCCGCACCAGCAGCAGCACGGCTTCGATGCGCGCCGGCTGAACATGCCCGAGTTTCACCGGCAACTGGTCCACGGTCCCCTCTTGCCATGCGCGGCACTGCCCGCGCAGCGGGCACTGCGCGCACAGCGGGCGGCGCGGCAGGCAAACCGTGGCCCCCACCTCCATCAGCGCCTGGTTGAACGGCCCTGGCTGGCGCGGGTCGAGCCAGCCTTCGGCCACGGCGCGAAAACGCTCGCGGGTCCTGGGCGAGCCGATATCGCCGGCATCGTTTTCCACGCGCGCCACCACCCGCAGCACGTTGCCGTCCAGCACGGCGTGCGGTTCGCCGAACGCGATGCTCGCCACTGCCGCGGCCGTGTAATCACCGATGCCCGCCAACTGGCGCAACTCGTCATAATGGCGCGGGAACTCGCCGCGCGCGGCAATCTGGCGCGCCGCGCGCAGCAGGTTGCGGGCCCGGGAATAGTAACCGAGACCGCTCCACAGCGCGAGCACCTCTGGTTCCGCCGCGCCAGCCAGCGCCTCGACGTTGGGGAATTGGTCCACGAAGCGATGGTAATAAGGGATCACCGCCGCGGCGCGCGTCTGCTGCAGCATGATCTCGGAAACCCAGATGCGATAAGGATCGGCGGTGCGCCGCCAGGGCAGATCGCGATGCCCTTGCGCGTACCACCGGGCGAGTAAGCTCGAGACGCGGCGCTTCACTCGATAACGCGCAGCCACTCGGCGACCACGGCGAAATCCTCCGGCCCCGCGTCCCAGGCTTCAAATTCCGGATTGAGCGGTTCCAGCCGGATGCGTTCGTGGCGCCATTGGTCCTCTCCGGTTTCGACCTTGCGGCTGGTGTATTTCTTCACCGTGTAGCGGGCCGTGTCGTCCAGCGCGCCGAAGCGCTGGATGAGCAGAATCTTGTTCTGGCGCGAGCCCACCGGGTTGAGGCGGAACAAATTGAGGCTGCCATCGGGGATGCGCGGCTCCATCGACCGGCCCACCACGTGGGCCACGAACAGATCCGGCGTGAGTTGCAGACCGGGCGGCGCGGGCACCCAGTCTTCTTCCACCGATTCCATTTCCTCGCCCAGCTGCCCGGCCGCCGCGCGCAGGCTGTAAAGGGGCAGGTGGGTCGAGAACCGTTTCACCGCGACCGGCTCGACGTGTTCGCCGTACAGCCGTTCGATCACGCGCGAGTATGCATCCACCGCTACTGTCTGCCTCTCGCCCACGCGAAGCACGTTCGAAAGCGAATCTTCGAGCGACGCCAGGCAGGCCTCCGCGCCCATTTCAGCCAGCTTGGCGCACAAATCGGCTTCCACCGCTTCCAGCACTTCGGCGTCTTCCGGGGCGGCGAAATCGTCGTAGTGCCCGCGCAGCTTCACCCAGCCGCGATCGGTGGCCGGGTCGATGAGAATGACCCCGATGTGGCGCGGCGCTTCACCGGGCAAGACGGCCTCCAGAAGCACGTAGGTGCCCTGGCGATTGCCCGAGATGGAAACCACGCTGGCCGGCATGCCGCTCTTGTCCTATTCTACTTATCGGCAGGAAGTTTGTCCGGTATAGGGTAGCCGGCGGAACTGTGCGGAGACGCTCCCGCATCGGCGGTCCGGCGGTTGGTGCTATCTCAGCCGAGATAGTAGCGCTGCAGAATCCAGCCCGTATTCAGGGACGGATTGGTTCATGAACCCGCGCACGATCGCCATGCCGCCCGGCGTGGCATAGGTGTTCTTGAAGACGCTCCAGTCGCCCAGGCAAACGGCGGCAACAATGGATCGCAAAGCGCCGCAGCGCCTTGAATCGCCGGCTGTGGCAAGTGCAGGTACATAACCGCCCTCGCGATAGCTCGCGGCCCGGGCCCCTGTGCTACTTTCGAAGTACCATGTTGAAGTTTGTGCTAGGACTTTTAACCGGTGTGCTGCTGGTTTTCCTGGGCGGCATTTTGCTTCTGTTCCTGCTCTTCCAACTTCGCGAGAGGCCGCCGGAAATCGCTTCCAATTCCGTGCTGGTGGTGCGCCTGGCGGGCGACATTCCGGAAAAGCCCGCGGTGGAGGTGCCGTTTTTCGAAAACCCGCGCGCCGCCATCACCGTCGCCAGCGTGTGGATGGCGCTGCGGCGCGCGGCGCGGGATAGCCGCATCCAGGCCGTCGTGTTGGAACCGGAGGGCCTGTCGGTCGGCTGGGGCAAGCTGGAGGAGATCCGCGGCGACCTGGAGCAGTTTCGTAAATCGGGCAAGCCGGTGTTCGCCTACCTGCGCACTCCCTCGGCGCGCGAATACTACCTGGCGCTGGCCGCCGACCGCATCTACCTCGGACCGGAGGATCCGCTCATGCTGAAGGGAATGCGCGCGGAGGTCCTCTATTTCCAGAAGACGCTGGCCAAACTCGGGGTTGCGGTGGACGTGGAGCACGACGGCAAGTACAAAGATTTCGGCGACATGTTCACTCGCAACGATATGAGCCCGGAAACCAAGGAGGTGCTCGACTCGATGGTCGACTCGCTCTACGGCAACCTGGTGGACCGCATCGCCACCGCCCGCCGCATGCAGCCGGACCAGGTGCGGGTCCTCATCGATCAGGGACCGTTCACCGCTCCAGACGCGCTGCGGGCGGGCCTGGTGGACGAACTGCGCTTCGAGGACCAGATGTGGGGCGAACTCCGCCAACGCCTGGGAGGCCCGGAGCCCAACAAGGTGCCGCTCTCCCGTTATCTGAAGGCCTCGCCGCGCACCGTGCCGCGCGATCATTTCGCGCTGGTGGTGGCCGAGGGCGACATCGTTCGCGGCGATCCCAGCGACGATGGCGGCGAAGGGCTGACTTCCTACGGCTTCGACAAGCTGCTGCGCGAGGCCGCGGCCGACCCGCTCGCCAAAGGCATCCTGGTGCGCATCGATTCGCCCGGCGGCGAGGTCACGGCGTCCGACGAGATGTGGCGCGAGATGAACCTGACGGACCAGAAAAAGCCGGTGGTGATTTCGATGTCCGACGTGGCAGCTTCGGGCGGCTATTACATGGCCATGACCGGCGACCCGATTGTGGCTTATCCGGAAACCGAAACCGGCTCCATCGGGGTGGTCTTCGGCAAGCCGGACCTGCACGGGCTATACGACAAGCTGGGCATCACCAAGGACGCGGTTGAGCGCGGCCACAACGCCGGCATCGATTCCGATTACACCTCGCTCAACGCCGAGCAGCGCGCGCTGGTGCAGCGCGGCATCGACCAGAGCTATCACGACTTCGTGGCCAAGGTTGCCGCCGCGCGCCACCGCCCGTGCGCCGACATCGAGCCGGTGGCCGAGGGGCGGGTCTGGCTGGGATCGCAGGCCAAGCCGCGCGGGCTGGTGGACGAGTTGGGCGGCCTGGACGCCGCCATCGCGCTGCTCAAAAAGAAGGCCGGGATTCCCGCGAGCGAAGACGTCGGCCTGCTGCTCTATCCGGGACGCCGCACCCTGCTCGATATCTGGCTGAAGCGTTCGCAGGACGACGCGCTCGAGACCCGGCTGCGCGCGGTCTTCGGGCGGGTTCCATTCCGCGCCTGGATGAAAGGCGGCATGCTGCGCATGATGCCGCAGTGGATCGAAGTGCGGTAGCGCGGCTGGCGCATTTTTCGAGACGCGCTCCTTTGAGGCTGCGCGCTTTTCGCTTGGGCGCACTTACAGCGGCAATTGGCGCAGCAGGGCGGGAAAGACGGCCTGCGTGAAGCTGACGGCAGTCTGTTCGGCCCGCTCGACACCCGCCGGTCCCACCGGGACCATGATTCTCACCAGCGCCGTATCGCTGCGCCGGTAGCGAATGGAATCCGCCACCGCCCAGAATTTGGCGGCGTACTCGGTGGCAATCACCCGGTTGTGGCTTTGATACCAATACAAGGTCACGCTTTTCTCATCCCCGCGCTCCACCACGTAACGGTTCACCTTGATCGGCGCGTCCCAACCAGGCACGCGCACGGAAAGGAAATCCGCCTTGACCGGCTCCCAGCCGGACCCCGGCAGGCAATTCTTCGGGGAATGCGGCGCCTGGCCGTACCGCTGCGTCTTGAAGTAGGCGATGTACAGGCCGGCCAGCTCCCTGGTGGTCTGATCCACATAGAACCGGTTCAGCGTGTCGTCCGCCTTGAGAACGTCCAGCACTTCTTGGTCGAGCGGGAAATCGCGATAAATCAGCCAATCGCCGATCACGGAGGGGAACAGAACCAGCGGCTGCACCGGCGGCGTGGTTTCCTGCCGCGATGCGAAGGCGTAAAACGCGACCGCCTCCAGCAGCAGGAGCACGGTCACCACGCGCACGTACGGATTCTTCGTCATATCCGCGCCTGCCCTTTCTTCGCGCCGAACCTGGTCAGCAGAAGAAGAGCCCGGTGCAGCAGGAACAGAATCACCCCGGCGGCCAGAAAAATTACCATCCCGGTCGACTCATGGAAAAAACCTTCCGCGAGGTCGGTGCGGATCTCGGAAAGAATCCCGGTCACCATCACCCGCCCGGCATTGGCAATCAAAGCGACGGGAATCGTAGCCAGAAAGAGCACGATTCGCAGCCAGGTCCGCTTCTCGAAGAAATAGCCGTACACCAGAGACAGAAACGTCAGCGAAAGCAGCGAGCGGATGCCGCTGCAAGCTTCCACCACGGAAAGCTGCTGGTTGGGCAGATCGAGAATATTGCCTTCGCGCAGCACAGGAATGCCGATCCCGAGCAGCCCCGACGCCGCCATGCGGGTCGCCAGAATCTGCAGCGGGAAAGTGAGGCTGTTGTAGACCACGGTGGGAATCGGCACCATGAAAAACAGCAGAAACAGCGGAAATGCCAGCTTGCGCAGCACCGGCTTTCCGCCCACCGTCCACACCACGCCGATCAGCGTCACCACCAGCGCCGTGCGCGCCGTGAACAGCTCCACTCCCAACGTGCCGATGAGGAGTTGCACGCCGCCCCACGCCACCAGCAGCAGTCCCCAGCAGGTGGGACGAGCCTCGGTGGCCAGCAACTCCCGGCGGCGTTGCCAGACGATGTACCCCGCCACCAGGGGCACGAAGAATCCGTGTCCCATGTCGGGATCGCTCCACCACTGGAGAACGAGCCTCTGCAGGATTGCCGCGTAGCAGACCAGCAGCGGCACCGCGATCCACGCGATGGCCGCCCATGGCACGCGCGTCTTTGGCGTGGGTTCCGCGATAGCCGTCATAGATCTGCGTTTATCATAACAACCATCGCCGCGGCACGGCCGCGATCAGTACGGCGATGTCACGCAGTTCGCACACCGCGTCCGGCTCAGGCTGGAAGTGACTGACCCTTCCGATGGTGTCGCGGCACAGCAACCGCTGGGGGGAGCCCCCGCATGCTCCCGCACGGGCGGCAGGCCTTTCGGATCGGTTAGAATGGCTCTTTCACATGAAACCTTTGCTTACGATACTCGCCGCCGGCCTCCTTTTGGCTGGCTGCTCCGAACAACCCGCGCCGCCGGCGGCGGCCAAAAAAGAGGAGGCTAAGCCGGAGCCGATCACCGGCCAGAGCGCTCTTTTCAAGATGTACCAGGTGGCGCGCACCTGGGCCCCCGATGTGACCGTGCTGAAACTGGACAGCATGGGCGAGGACGGCGTGCCCGACCAGCCCGGCAAGTCCGGCGGATGGGAGGCTGTGTTCACCTCCGAGCAGCGGGCGGCGGCGCATCCGTACACCTGGTACGCGGCCGACCAGGGGGACACCATCCACAAGGGAGTTTTTGCCGGCAGTGAGCAAGCTTACTCGGGTGGTGGGCACGGCGAGACCACGCCTTTCCTGATTTCGGACGTCAAAATCGACACCGATGCCGCGTTGGCCACGGCCAAAGGCAAAGAGGAAGCTTTCGAGAAGAAGAACCCCGGCCAGCCCGTCATCTACGTGCTCGAAAAAACCAGCAAGTTCGCCCATCCGGCGTGGCGCGTGATCTGGGGAGAATCGGTAAGCACGTCCGGCTTTTCGGTGTTCGTGGATGCGTCTACGGGCACATTCCTCGAGATCATGCACTAACGGGCCTGTCCGGAAATAATCGATTCATCGGCGGACGGTGATTTCTTGACGAGCGCTAATGGGCGGCGCCGCCGGCGCGCGAAGATCACTCAGCCTTGCGAGGTTTGAGGCCGAATTCCATGTGCAGGCGGATGGCGGGTATCCAGACCGGTCCGCGGTCGTGGTTGAAGGCCAGGTTGGTATCGTGCTGCAGATCGAAGGTCGCGTAGAGCCCGGGAAGCACGCGGGCGCTGTAGTATGATTCCCAGACGTACTCCGGGGCGTAGTTGAGACGACCGTCGCCGATCAGAAAGTCCAGCCCGCCGCGCGCCAGGTAGAGCGCGTGCACGCCGGAGATGCCGCTGGCGGTAAGCGACGTGGCGACGACATCGTTCTTCCGCTTCCAGCGCGTGCCTTTGACGGACACGCCGCCGCTGGCCAGCCGGTCGATGGCGGTGAAAGCGAAGCTCTCGGTCTTGCCGTCGTTCCAGCCAAGCCGGGTGAATACGCCGACGTCATGCGTCACCGCCTGCTCCAGGTTCACACCCACCCCATACTTCAGCGTTCCCGGGCGGCTGGTCGCCACAACCTCCGGCGTCGTGCCTGTTTCGGCGGCCAAGTGCAGCGCGGTGGCATAGGTGCCGGCATCGGCGCGGTTGGCGTACCCCATGAGGCGCAGCGTACCGGCGCGATCGCCCAGCGAGTAGCGCCGCTCCGCTTCGAACGTCTGGCCGTGGTCGCGGAACAGGCGGCGGTCGAATTGCGGACCGTTGGCCACTCTGGGCTCCGCCGTAATGGCATAGCGGAACGCCCAATTGCGCGTGTGCAGCTCCTGCACCAGGCCCCAGGTGTAGCCGCGCGTATCGGCCGGGTAGTCCCACGCGCCGTTGTACATCACGCCCCACGCCATGAATTGCTCGCGCGGATCGTGGGTGTACTGATTGTTATCGAAGTAGTCGGTGATCGCGAAACGGCCCGCGTAAATGGAGTAGCGCGTCATCGGGCGCACGCCCGCGAGCTGGTTGACGTCGCTTTCCACCTGCTCCTGCTCGCGGCCGAAACCGAAATCGTGGGCGACAAAGAGCCGCGCGATATACGGCTTAGGCGTTGCGGTCGCTACGCGCGGGAGCTCGCCGTTGGGCGGATTGGCGATGCCGCTCACCCCGCTGAATCCTCGGCCTCCCGCGATCTCCGGATCGAAGATGAGCTGGGTGTTGGCGGTGAGGCGCGCGGTGAAGAATAGCGTCGTCGTCAGCGAGACGTCGTGCTCGGGATAGTCGTGGAGACTCAGTGGTCCTGTGTACGGCGCGTAGAACGTACCGTGCTCGTCGCCGATGGAGGTAGCCTGGAAATACAGGTTCCAGCGCTCGGGCGCAGCGGGAGTGGCGGTGCTCGCTGCGGCATCTGGCTGGTCGGCGGTTTGTTGCGCGCTCGCGGCGGCCGGCGACACAGAAATCAGACTGGCCGCAAGCAGCGCTTTCCATGGATTCATCACGGTTCCCGATTGATGGCCAACAAGCGTCGGCCAGTCTGGAGGGGGTCCAGATAATTGTACCCTGCCGCCCTTCTGCAAGCGACGATGCGGAGTTGGAGTTTATTACGAACTTATTACGAACTAACGGGCATCCGCTTCTCGATTGAGGCGGGCAGCGCATTCGTCGCACATGCCGTGGGTGAATTCCGCATCCGAGTGGTTGCGAATGTAAAGCTCCAACTGTTCCCAGGCGCCGGCCTCATTGCGAATTTTCTTGCACCAGGCGCAGATGGGCAACAGGCCGCTCAGAATCCGGACCGTCGTTTGGGACTGTCCGAGTTCCTCCGCCGCTTTCCGGCGGGCCTCCTCCGCGGCCCTTTGACGCAAGCAGGTGTGGACAATCGCGCCCACCGCACCAAGGCTCAACAGCAGGTTGCACAATTCAATCTGGATAGGAAGTCCGGTCTTTGGCGAAAGCAGGAAGCCAAGAACAATAAATGACGCACACACGGTCGCGATGAGGATCATCTGCCGGCGGTTAGCCCATAAGCTGGCGCTCCAGACCAGAACCATCTGGAGGAGCCAGACCGCCAGGCCCAGAGGTGTCACGGCATCGAGCGCCAGCACTATGGCGGCGGCGACAACGGTGAGGATGAGCCTCGGGTCGATGCGACTCGCGCGCTTGCCGTCGTCCTGCACTGCCGGAAAGTTGCCGATGTTACCCTCCCTCCTCACGCGCCGCGCTCAAGCGGGATTTTCATTCTTGCCCTTTGGTTCGCATCGATTATACAACCAGCCGCCCGTCTCGGAGCCGTTGGTCCTATTCACCGCATCGTCAGCGCGCGCGACATGAAAGTAGCAGACACGCGTCCTGGTCACACGGGCCATGCCGGCGCAGTTCAGCGCCGTGTCGTACACCCGGCCGCATCAAGCCGGCACTTTTCGCCCGCCGGTTGTTATATTCGTACTGAGGTCCGCCGGATGATGCGGGAGTCGCTGCGAAAGGTGTGCGCGCTGGTCGCCCTGGCGCCGGACCGGGGGGCGGCGCTCGCGGGCTTCTTCGGAGCGGCCCGTTGAATCAGGCCAACGCCGTGGGCGCGCCGCGCACCTTGCGGCTGCTGAACCTGCTGGCGTGGGCGCTGGCGCTGTGGACTCTGCTCACCACCATTGCCGCGACCGTGGCGGCCTATAGCGCGCTGCCATACGAAGACGAATGGGACACGTGGCTGAGCTATCTGCGGCGGGGCTACGGCCTGGGTTGGTTCTTCGCGCTGCACAACGATCACCGCATTGCCGCGCCACGCGTGCTGTTTGCGATCGATCACCTGGCGTTCGATGGGCGGCGCTGGTTTCTGCTTGTGTCGTCGTTCGTGTTGCAGGCGCTGCTGGCGCTTCTGCTGTGGCGCCTCGCCAGGCGCGCCACGGTACGCGATCGCGACGAAGACGGGGTGCTGGGCGCCGCCATCGTATGCTGCCTGTTTTCCGCGCAGCAGGCCTTGAACTTTTATTGGGGCTTTCAAGTGCAGTTTTTCATGGTGTACGCCGCCGGCGCCGCGGCCTTGTTCGCCTTGCTGCGCAGCGCGGCAGCGGCCTCCGCCGTGCGCCGCGGCGCGTGGTTCGCAGCTAGCCTACTGCTGGCGGCTGTCTGCACCTACTCGATGGCCAACGGCATTTTCATCTGGCCTGTCCTGTTGCTGACCGCGGTGTGGCTGAAGGTTCCGCGGCCCGGCCTGGCTCTAGCGGCCGCGGGTACCGTTCTGCTTCCCGCGCTTTACTTCCACGGCTGGCACGCCAGCAAGCTGGATGGAGCCGTACCCATCGCGCGCACGGCGGCGTTCGCGCTGGCGAACCTGGGCTCGCCCTTGGTTCCGCTGCTTGCTCGGCTGGGCGCGGGAGTTCGCGTGGCCGTGATCGCGACGGCCCTGGTGGGAGCGGCGCTGCTGGCCGGCGCCGCCGGCGCATGGGTATCGCTTTGGAGGAACCGGGCGCGGTTCAGCAGCGAGCACGCCGTGCTGGCGCACTTCGCCCTTTTCGTAGCGGCCGCTTCCTTCGCCATAGCCAGCGGACGGGCGCACCTGCCGCTCGATGCCGCGTTCCGTTCGCGCTACATAACGCCGCCGTACATTTTCTGGTTGTGCCTGCTCATTCTGGCGTGGCCGCGGCTGCGCTGCTGGCATGCGCCGGCGCCTCATGCGATGGTGTGCGCCGCGCTGTTGTTTGGCGTTGCGATCCACCAGACCGGCAAACTGCGAGAAGCGGCTCGATTCGGCGCCGGGTTCCATCGCGGCGAGGTGGCGGTGGTCGATGGCGTGTCCGATCCCACGGCGTGGCTGTCGGTCTTCCGCTCGGCCGCCGAGGCACAGCCGGCGGTGGACTATCTGAGAGCCACGCGCCTCTCGATTTTCACCGAGCGATGGACGCACTGGCCGGGGCTGCCGCTCGCTTCGCGATTCTCCATCGACCCCAATAGCGGCGCCTGCCAGGGCAGGCTTGAGGAGGCGGCGCCCGTGACCGAGCCTCCGCAGCCTGGATGGAGCCTCTCCGGCCAAGCTATGTACCCAGGTACCACTGCGAGCCCGAGGTTCGTGGTCTTTGCCGATCCGGCGGGCACCATCGCGGGAGTCGCGCCCGTGGCTGCCGGAAGATGGATGGGATACGTGCCGTCCGGCCCCGCATCCATTACGGCTTACGGGGTCGAGCCGGATGGCAAGACCCTCTGCTCCCTCGGCAGCAGGGCGCTGGGCCCTTAGGCGTCGCGGGAGATAACCGGTCCTATCGCGCTTGACCGCTCCCTCACGGTCGCGGCTCTGAATGCGCATGGGAAGTCGGCGCAGTTACTCCACGTCGAGCGTCACCGTCGCGACCGACATCGCCGGGAGCATGATCCGCATCCGGTCCGGTTCCACGGCAACCTCTTGCGGCTGGATGGTCACGCGGTCGGGATGGTCGAAGCTGTTGCAGGCGTTGAGATCGAAGGCGTGCAGGATCTGCGCCCGGCCGCGCTTGGCTTTGACGCCGCGCAGCGCGCATTCGACTTCGAAATCCTTGCCGGCGCGCGGGTTCACCAGGCTCACCACCAACTCGGAGGCGCTTCGGGAGGCGGAGATGGAGAGCTCGGGCATAGGGGGCTGATATTCGTGTTCGATGAGGTACTCGGGGGGGCCGCTAAAAGCGTGTCCCATGGGGATGCCGCTGCCGCCGTCCACCGGCACGGCGGTTTTGCCACGGTGCGGCTTGAACAACATGAAGGCGTAGTAGGTGGTGGTGCGCACGCAGTTCTTGCCTTCCGGCCCATCGGTCAGCAGGACCGATTGCAACACGTTGACCATCTGCGCGATGTTGCACATGTACAGCTTGTCAGCCTGGCGGTTGAAAATGTTTAAGCCCAGGCCGGCCGCCACCGCGCTGCGCATGGTGGATTGCTGCCACAACGCGCCGTAGCGGTCCTGGTCCTTTTTGGGGATGCGGTCCCAGACGCCCCATTCATCCAGAAACAGCCCGATGCCGCGGCCGCGTTCGTAGCCATCGAGCAAGGCGCGCTGTTCGATAATGGCCTGCTCCATGCGCCCGAACACGAGCAGTTGCTCCATGGCGGCCGCGGGTGTGAAGTCCAGCGGCGGATCGGCGCCGTTTTCGTAATAGTGCAGCGAGTAGCCGTCGGGCAGGCGGCTGCCGGCCACGGCGTCCATGAATCCACGTGTCCATCTGGAATCGTTGCCGCCCGGGCCGCAGCCAATCAGGTATGGCTTGATATCGCCGAAGGTGCGCGCGTAACTGGCGAAGCGGCGGAATTCGGCGCCGGCGCCATCCGGCCGGAAGTTGCCGCCGCAGCCCCACAGCTCGTTGCCCACGCCCCAATACTTGACGCGGAATGGCTCGGGAGATCCGTTGGCGGCGCGCTCGTCGGCCAGCGCGCTGCCCGAGGGAAAGTTGCAATACTCGATCCAGTCGCGCATTTCGCGCGGCGAACCCGAGCCGACGTTGGCAGCGAAATACGGCTCAGCGCTGATCAGCCGGCAAAAGCGGATGAATTCGTGGGTGCCAAAGCTGTTGTCTTCGACGTAATTGCCCCAATGGATGTTGACGCGCTTGGGCCGCCTGGCCGCGGGGCCAATGCCTTCCCGCCAATGATAATCGTCCGCATAGCAGCCGCCGGGCCAGCGCAGGGCGGGCACGCCCAATTCTTTCAGGTAATCCACCGCTGCCTTGCGATAGCCCTCCACGTTTTCAATGGGCGACTTGGGGCCAACCCAAATGCCGCCATACACGCAGGAGCCGAGGTGCTCGGCGAAATGAGAATGGAACTCCGGGCGCACCAGGCCGATTTCATCCTCGGCGCGAATGAGGGCGTGCCGGTTGGTAGTGGGCGCGCTGAATAATCCGCGCGGCAGCAAAGCCGTCAAGCCCGCCGTGGCGCCAGCGCGGGCGAATTGGCGGCGCGTAAAGACACTGGTCATGGATCGGTCTCCTCGATGCCGCGAACGGAAAGGGCTTCCGGGCATCAAATTCACCGCATATGATAGCGCAGGGACCGAAGCACATTGCCGCCTCAATGCGAATGCGAGGCCGCCGGCGGCGCGCAACAAGATAGGCTTGATTTGTTTTGGATCTGTTTCGACACACCACGGCTGGGAGGAGCGGATGAAACGATGAGTACGTTGCGGGTGGCCGGGGCTTCGCTGACTTATCGCAGTGCGTTTCGGCCACCCGATGGTTTGAGTAGTAACTTCGTTGATGTGGGGTATGTCAAGGGATTGGGCGCCAGGTTTTGGGCTAACTGATTGAGTTAGTGGGAGAGTGGAGTGGTGATTGGGGTTGTCACCGGCACGGGCGGAGGCGCGGGCCGGGCTCACAACTCAGCTCTGGCGGGCGGCGTTGAGAGCCAGGCGCTGTTGTTTCAGCCAGCGGAGGCGGCCTCGCTGCTCTTGATAGAGAGTTCCAAAGCCGGCCCAATAATAGCCGAAGACGAACAGTACCAGGAAAGGAGTCGCCAGGAAATTGTATGTCTGGATGGCGAAGATCACCATGAAGAGGAAGTACGTACCCACCAGTATCTCGACGTAGGGCAGCCAGCCGCTGCGCCGGCGGTACTTCTTGACTTCCAGTTTCATCGGGCGATCGCCGATGGCGTATTTCGGCGTGCGGACGAAGGCGGTCTCCACACCGAACAGCGCTTCCAGCACGGCGCGCGTATTGATGATCGTCAGCGCGACTCCCACGGCCATGAGCATGGGGAGCATCAGGATGGAGCGCTTCCAGTTCTTCGGGTGCAGCTCGCGCTGCGCGATCACGTAAAACGCCGAAAGCGACCAGAACGTAGCCGCGATGAGAGGGAAGTCTATGAACACCATCTGCCAGATTCCCATGTAAAAGCGGACGATCATCACCGGCAGCATCAACGCCGAAACCACGATCATCAGCGGGTAAGTGATATTGGGCGTGAGATGGAGAAAGGCTTCGGCCTTGACGCGTTTGGGAATGTCGGCGCGCATCAGTTGCGGCAGCAGTTTCTTGGCAACCTGCGTCAGGCCCTTGGCCCACCGCGATTGCTGCACTTGGAACCCGTGTATATCGACCGGCAACTCCGATGGGCAGTCCAGCCCGGGCACATAGACAAAGCGCCAGCCCTTGAGCTGCGCCCGGTAGCTCAGGTCGGAATCTTCGGTGAGGGTGTCGTGCTGCCAGCCGCCCGCATCGTCGATCATGGCGCGGCGCAGGATGCCGCCGGTGCCGTTGAAGTTGAAGAAGTAGCCCGCCCGGGACCGCGCGCCGTGCTCGAGGATGAAATGCCCGTCGAGCAGCATGGCTTCCACTTCGGAGAGGAAGTTGTAATCGCGGTTGATGTAGCTCCACCGGGTCTGCACTACGCCTACCTTGGGGTCGGCGAAGTAATGGATGGTGCGCATGAGGAAATCGGCCGGCGGGCAAAAGTCGGCGTCGAACACGGCCACGAATTCGCCGGTGGCGGATTGCAAGCCTTCCTGCAGGGCTCCCGCTTTGAACCCGTGGCGGTTGGTGCGGTAATGATATTCGATCGGGTAGCCGAGGGAGCGGTAGCGCTCGACTAGCGCGCCGGCGAAGGCCGCGGTATCGTCGGTCGAATCGTCGAGCACCTGAATCTGCAGCAGTTCCTTCGGATAGTCGATCTTGACGATGTCCTCGATCAGACGCTCGACGACATAACGCTCGTTGAAAAGGGGCAACTGGATGGTCACCGGCGGCAGCTTTTCAAAGCGCCGGGGCGGCTCGCCGGTGGCGTTCTTGCGGTACTTGAAATAGGTGCGGATGATATCGTAGCGATGAATGCCATAGACGGAGAGAATCACCAGCAGGGAGAAGTACGGGATGAGCATGGCCCAGTCGAACCAAGCCAGTTGGTGGATGCCCGCAAACGGCGTCTTGACGAACATCTGGCTCAAGCGGGCGGATGCAGACGAAGTGACCAGCAAGGCCCAACAAAGACCGGACATAAAAGGACACGGAATCCGCTCCCGGAGCTTGCCGAGCGGACCCTAATATCTTAGCACTGAATAAATGCAGGGGGCCCGCGGCGGGGATTCCAAGAAACCGAAGCCTTATAATAGGTGTTTTCGCTCACAGGAGAGATTTTTTGTCGCTGGAAGACGACTTACTCAAGCAGCGCCTGGCGCGCATACGCGATATTGAGGCGCTGGGGTACCGGGCTTACGGCCGGCGCTTCGACTTCACCCACACCATTCCGGAGATCCTGGGCGCATACGGCTCCAAGACCGCCGAGGAACTGACGCCGGAGGTGCGCGTGCGCGTGGCCGGGCGCATGATGACGGTTCGCCACATGGGCAAGGCGGGTTTCGCCCACCTGCAACAGAACGGCGAGCGGCTGCAGATTTACGTGAAGAAAGACGCGGTGGGTGAGCGCGATTTCCAGCTCTTCAAGATGCTGGATATCGGCGACATCATCGGTGTGGAGGGCTACCTGTTCCGCACGCGCACCGGCGAGCTGAGCATCCACGCGGAGAAACTGGAGTTCCTCTCCAAGACGCTGCTTTCGATGCCCGAAAAGTGGCACGGACTCGAGGATGTGGAAACGCGCTACCGGCAGCGCTACCTGGACCTGATCGCCAACCCGGAGGTGCGCAAGGTGTTCGTGACGCGGGCGCGCATCATCGCCTCGCTGCGGCGGCAACTGGAGGCGCGCGACTTCATCGAAGTGGAGACGCCGATGATGCAGCCGCTGTATGGCGGCGCCGCGGCGCGGCCGTTCGTCACGCACCACAACACGCTCGACATCGACCTGTACCTGCGCATCGCGCCGGAATTGTATCTGAAGCGGCTGGTGGTGGGCGGCCTCGAGCGCGTGTACGAAATCAACCGCAACTTCCGCAACGAAGGCCTTTCCACGCAGCATAACCCCGAATTCACCATGCTGGAGTTCTACCAGGCCTACACCGATTACCGCGGCCTGATGGACTTCTCGGAAGAGTTGCTCAAGCAGGCAGCGCTCGATGCGGCGGGCACGACGGAAGTGGAATTTGACGGGCAGCGGCTGGATTTCAGCCGGCTGGAGCGCTACACGATGCGCGAAGCGGTGGTGCGATTTTGGGAAGGCGAAGGCCGGCCGGCTCTGGAGGATGTCGCCAATCCCGAGTGGCTGCAGCGCCATTCCGGTAAGCCCACCGCAGGGGAAGGGCTGACCGACATCTTCGAGCGCCGCGTGGAACACCAGCTCATTCAGCCGACGATCATTTACGATTACCCGGTGGAGACGTCGCCGCTTTCGAAGAACAAGGCGGACGATCCGGCGTTCGTCGAGCGTTTCGAGATCTACACGGCCGGTATGGAGATCGGCAACGCTTACACCGAGCTCAACGATCCGCAGGAACAGCGGCGGCGCTTTGAGATGCAGATTGCGATGCGCGAGCGCGGCGACGAAGAGGCGCACCAGATGGACGAAGATTACGTTCGTGCGCTGGCCTACGCGATGCCTCCCGCCGGCGGCGAAGGCATCGGGATCGACCGCCTCACCATGATCCTGACCGGCTCGCGGTCGATCCGCGACGTGATTCTCTTCCCCCTGCTGCGGCCGGAAGGGCCGGTGGACCTGGTGCGCTCGCTACGGGAGCTGGATGAGGGAGGCGTGCAGACGTAGCGCCGCGTTTCGCAGTTGCGATAGCGTTGTTTCGCGCGGGGCTGCGCGGGCGAGGCATGCCTCGCCCCTACAACGGAATCGGGCGCGCGCTGCGGGAGCGGTTGGTACAGTAATTACAGTGCAACTCCTGAGCCGATGATGACGCGATCGCGCTTTGAGCTTTTTGTCGCCACTCGCTATCTGCGGGCGCACCGCGGAGCGTCGGTGATCTCCGTCATCACCGTCATTTCGGTGCTCGGCGTGGCGGTGGGAGTGATGGCGCTGGTGATCGCCATCGCCGTGACCACGGGTTTCCGCAACACGCTGGAACGCAACCTGCTGGGCGCGATGGCGCACATCAGTGTCGCCGAGAAGCTCAACAACGGCATCGACAATTGGCGCGAGCTTTCCGCTCGATTGCGGGCCGTTCCGCATGTGGTGGCGGTTTCGCCGGCGCTTTACACGCCGGTATTTCTAGCCGGCGCCATCCAATCCCACGGTGCGGTGCTGAAAGGAGTGGAGGTCGACTCGGAACTGAGGATCAGCGATGCGCTACGCCATCTCAAAGCCGGCTCGGTCGCCCGGCTCCGTAATCCCGACGCATCGCCGCCGGGCATTATTCTCGGCGCGCGGCTGGCCGAGGATACCGGCATGCGGGTCAACGACAACATCACGGTGGTGAGCCCGGAAGGCGAACTGACGCCGTTTGGCCCGCGGCCGGCCATCCGCCGATTCAAGGTGTGCGGCATTTACGAGACGGGCTTTTTCGATATCGACGACACCTGGGCGTTCACGTCCATCGCCGCCGCGCAGAAGGCGCTGTCGCTGGAGGACGTCATCAACCAGATTGAGCTCAAGGTCGACGACCTGAACCGCGCGCCCGAGATCGCCCGCAACGTGGAACGCGTGGCCGGCAGCCGCTATGTCACCACCACCTGGGAGGAGCGCAATAAACAACTGCTGGGCGCGCTGCGCATGGAGCGCATCGTCGCCATGATCGTGATCGGCCTGATTCTGCTGGTGGCCGCGCTGAACATCTTCATCACGCTGGTGATGATGGTGATGGAGAAGTACCGCGACATCGGCATTCTGATGTCGATGGGCGCGCGAACGGCGCAGGTGCGGCGCATTTTCATGCTGCAGGGATTGCTGATCGGCGTGGTGGGCAGCGCGATCGGGCTGGCAGGCGGCTATACGCTGGCGTATTTCGCCGACAAATACCACTGGGTGCGATTGGATGAAGCGGTCTACTCGTTAAGCTTCGTGCCTTTCGAGGCGCATTGGGTGGATGGGGTGTGGATCGCCGCGGTGGCCATCCTGGTCAGCTTTGTAGCGACGCTGTATCCGGCGCGCAACGCGACCAGGATCGCGCCCGCGGAAGTGCTGCGGTACGAGTAACAGGAAGAGCGAGCCGAACAAGAAAAAGCCGAGACGAATCTCGGCTCTGCAGCGTGGACAGGCTGCGCCACGGGCTCGGCTTGGCTTGACAGCCTGCGGCTGATCTCGGAGGGGAGCGATGGAACTGGGGAACCATGCGCCCGCAAGCGGGCGTTGGCAAGCTAAAGCATGCCCCGCCGGGCGTTGGCAGGTTGAAACTACCCCACTAGTCGCCCGTTTCGGCGTGGTGGCGGACGTCGATGCCTTTCACGGCGAACAGGACGTCTTCGGCGATGTTGGTGGAATGGTCGGCGATGCGTTCGAGGTTTTGCGCGATGAACATCAGGGAGACGGCGCGATTGATGGTGCTGCGCTCTTCCTGCATGAAGCTGAGAAGCTCGTCATAAACGGCGTCGCGCAGGCGGTCGACGGCATCGTCGGAGAGGAGCACGTCGCGCGCCATGTCCGCGTCGTGCTTGGCAAACGCATCCAGGGCGCGATGTACCATGCTCTCGGCCAGGTCCGCGATGCGGGGGATATCGATCAGCGGCTTCACCGCCGGCTCGCGCATCAGGGTGAGAGCGCGCTCGGTGATGTTGACGGCCAGGTCGCCCATGCGCTCCAGGTCGTTGTTGATCTTGATGACGGCGGTGATGAAGCGGAGGTCGCGCGCCATGGGCTGGAACAGGGCGAGCATGCGGGTGGCCAGCTCATCGATTTCGATTTCCTTCTGGTTGACCAGCGCCTCGTTCCACATCACTTCCTTGGCCTTGTCCTCGTCGCGGTCCACCAGCGCCAGGACGCTGTTGTGGATCGCGGCCTCCACCAGGCCGCCCATTTCGAGCAGTTTAGTCTGTAGCTCTTCAAGCTCTTCGCGAAAATGAAGCATCGTCTCTTCCTGCGCCTCGCCTTCGGTTTGCATCCAGTCTACCCGAAGCGGCCGGTAATGTAATCTTCGGTTTCTTTTTTCGCCGGCCGCTTGAAAATCACCGCCGTGCGATCGAACTCGATCAGCTTGCCCAGCAGGAAGAAACCGGTGAACTCGGCCACGCGGGCCGCCTGCTGCATGTTGTGGGTGACGATCACCTGGGTGCACTGGTCTTTCAGGCTGAACATCAGATCCTCGATCTTGGCGGTGGCGATCGGATCCAGCGCCGAGCATGGCTCGTCGAGCAGCAGCACTTCCGGATCGACTGCCAAAGCGCGCGCGATGCACAACCGCTGCTGCTGGCCGCCGGAGAGCGAGTAAGCCGATTCGTGCAGCTTGTCCTTGACTTCGTCCCAGAGGGCGGCCCGTTGCAGACTGTGTTCCACTTTATCCTTGAGCGATCCGTTGCCCTTCAGGCCGTTGATGCGGATGCCATAGGCGACATTATCGAAGATAGACTTGGGGAACGGGTTGGGCCGCTGGAAGACCATGCCGACGCGGCGGCGAAGGCTGGTGGCGTCCACCTCGAGGACGTCCTCGCCATCGAGCGTCACGGAACCTTCGGCGCGCGCATGGCGGATCATTTCGTTGATGCGGTTGAGGGTGCGCAGAAAGGTGGACTTGCCGCAGCCGGAAGGACCGATGAGGGCGGTGATGCGCTTTTCGGGGATTTCGATATTGATGTCGTGCAGGGCTTTGAAGGCGCCGTAGTAGAAGTTCAGGTTCTTGACCGAGATTTTAGTTACGGACGGGGCCTGGGGCGCAGGCGCCGCCCCGCCCGTTGCGGTGGGCTGTCTGGGAGTGTGCGATTGAGGAAGGTAAGATTCGGGCGTTGCGCTCATGGTTACCCCTTGTGTCCGGAGATGCTGCGCGACATAATCCAGCGGGCGGCGAGGTTGGTGAACAGCACGCCTCCCAGCAGGAGCAAGCCGGCCGCCCAGGCCTGCTGGTGCCAGTCGTCATAAGCGGAGATGGCGTGAGTGTAGATGATCAGGGGGAGCGACGCGGTGGGCTGGTTGATTCCGGTGGCCCAGAAGGCGTTGCCGAACGCGGTGAACAACAGAGGCGCGGCTTCGCCGGCAATGCGCGCGACTCCCAGGATCATGCCCGTCAAAATAGCCGGCAGAGCCGCCGGCACCACCACGGTAGCGACCACTTTCCACTTCGGCGCGCCCAAGGCCAGCGCAGCCTCGCGCAACGAGCGGGGAACTTCTCCCAGGAATTGCTCGGTGCTCCGCAGGGTGATGGGGATCAGGATGAGCGCCAGAGCGAAGGCGCCGGCGATGGCGGAGAACCCGCCCATGGGGACCACCACCACGGTCCAGGCAAACACGCCGATGACGATGGAAGGAACGCCGTTCAACAGGTCGGCCATATAGCGCACGGCGAAGGAGAATCCCTTGCCGCCGAACTCCGCCAGATAAATGCCGCCGAAGAAACCGAAGGGCAAACCGATCAGGGAGGCGAGGGCGATCATGACTACGCTGCCGACGATGGCATTGGCCATGCCCCCGCCAACCTCGCCGGGGGGAAGGGGCAGCTTGGTGAGGAAATTCCAGTTAATCGATTTGCCGCCGTTGTAGACCAGGTATCCGAGGATGAGAAACAGGGCGGAGACGGTCACCAGCGTGCAGACTCCGGTCAGGGTCAACATCACGTTGCTGACGAACTTGCGGTAGGTCAGACGGTTCATGCGGCGTGCGCCGTCCCTTTCCGGGCAGTGGCGATCACCAGGAGGCGGGCGATGGCATTGACCACGATGGTAATCAAAAACAGCACGAGGGCCAGCTCGACGAGGGAACTCTGGTAGATCTTGCCGGTGGCTTCGCTGAACTCGTTGGCCAGGACAGCGGCAATGGTGTAGCCGGCGGAAAACAGCGAGGCACGGATGGCGGGATCGTTACCAATCACCATGGTCACGGCCATGGTCTCGCCCAGAGCGCGCGCCAGGCCCAGGAATATCGAGCCGGCGATCCCCAGGCGGGCGTACGGAACCACCACCTGGTAGGTGCTTTCCCAACGGGTGGCGCCGAGCGAGAGAGCCGCCTCGCGCTGATCGCGGGGGACGGCCATCAGCGATTCCCTGGAGATGGCGATGATGTACGGCACAATCATGATGGACAGCACCAGGCCGGCAGCCAGGAATCCCACGCCCAACATGGGGCCTTGAAATAGAGGCAGAAAGCCGAGGGTCCTTTTGAGAAACGGTTCGCCATATACGCGCAGCAGGGGCACGACGGTGAAGATGGCCATGAGGCCGTAAATCACGCTAGGCACGGCGGCCAGCAACTCCACCATAAAGGCGCAGGCATTGGCGAGCTTGGGCGGCGCCAACTCGGCGAGGAAAATTGCCGCTCCCACCCCCAGCGGTACGGAGATTAACAGTGCCAGGACCGAGGTGAGGATCGTCCCATAGATGAACGGCAGCGCACCGAAGTCTCCCGCCACCGGGTCCCAATCGGTGCTGGACAGGAAGTGCCAGCCGAATTTGGCCTGCGAAGGAAGCGAATTCCTCCACAGGCCGAACAGCAGCAGCAGCGTCACGAGCAATACGCTGGCCGCAAAAATAAAGGTGACGAGGTGCGCGACCTCGTCACCCGTGCGCAGGCGCGACCAAAAGCTCCGTGTTCGTTTGGCCGTGCCGGCCGTGATTGCCGAACTCGTCATGACCCTCTACTTAATCATCGCCATTTGCTTCATTTCCTTGGCAACGACTTCCTTTGGCAGGGGAGCGTAGCCCAGCCCGGCGCAGTCCTTCTGACCGGTAGTGAGCATCCACTGGAGGAATTCGACGATGGCCTTCCTCTTGGCAGCGTTGGGGATGTCCGAAGGAATCAGCATCCAGGTGAAGCTCGAGATCGGATAGGCCGTTTTGCCGGGCGCGTTGGTGATGGAAACGCGGAAGTCGCTCGGCATGTCCTTGGCGGCTCCGGCGGCAGCCGCGGTCACCGAATTGAAGTCGGCCTTGAGGAACACACCCGCCGAATTGCGCATCAGCCCATAGTTCAGGTGGGTCTGCACGGCGTAGATCAACTCGACGTAGCCGATCGCCCCCGGGGTTTGTTTGACCATTCCGGCCACGCCTTCGTTGCCCTTCTGGCCCGTGCCGACCGGCCATTTGACCGAGGTATTGGCGCCCACCTGGCTCTTCCACTGCGGGCTGACCTTGGAAAGGTAATCGGTAAAGACGAAGGTGGTGCCGCTGCCATCGGAACGGTGCACCACCACGATATCGGAGGCCGGCAACTTCGCGCCCGCGTTATCCTTCACAAGCTGCGGATCGTTCCACTTGGTGATCTTGCCGAGATAAATCGCCGACAGAGTCTCCGGCGTGAATTTCAGGTCCTGGCTGACGCCGGGAATGTTGTAAGTGGGAACGAGGCCGCCGAGAACCGTGGGAAAGTGGAGCGGTTTTATCTTGAGGGCGGCAATTTGCGCGTCCTTCATTGGCATGTCGGACGCGCCGAAATCGACCGTGCCGGCGGTGAGTTGCTGGATTCCTCCGCCGGAGCCGATCGACTGATAGTTGATCTCGATGCTGGGATGCGCCTGCCGGAACTCCTCGAACCACTTCGAATAAATCGGATAAGGGAACGTCGCGCCAGCGGCGTTGATGGACTGCGCTGACACGATCGAGGTACCGGCCAGGAGAATTCCTGCCAAAGCAATCGACGTCTTCATGAGCTTTCTCCTCTAGTTTCGAATGGACACTGTTAAGAAACAGTTACGTTCAGATGAATTCCCGGTTACTTGATGGTGGTGGGGACGCCGCCCGGAAGCGTGTACCGAAGGTCGAAGTAGATGGTGCTGTCGCTGGCGTGGTCCAGCGCGCCCAAGGCGACGTACCATGGGTTGCGCGTGAGGTACTCGTACTGGCCGATCATTGAGATTGCGCCGTACTTGGCATCCTTCCAGACGGTGTGCGTGTAGCCGAATGTGTACTCCCGCTCCAGGTGATTCTGGCTGTTGGATGAACCCAGGTAGCCGTAACCAACTTTGGACGTGCCGTTGGCATCGAGTGCCACGTCCGCGCCAATCCGAATGTAGCCGAAATAGGCCCACAGCATCAGCTTCTTGGATACCGTGGCTTCAAAACCCTGCACCATGCTCGCCGCGTGAACCGGGCTGAGGCTGCCGTCGGCGCGCACAATCACGTCCGGAGCCTGGCCAAAGATGTAGCGGCCGCCGCCATCGCTCAGATAGTTGTTGGTGATGAGGCGGAAGTTCTTGAAGATTTCGAAATTGCCGTTGATGGAGCCGCCGGCGCCGATTTTCGAGAACGTCTGCCCGGATGTGGGCTGGCCTGTGGTGGGATTGACGATCTTGAAGTCCCGCACGAGGCCTGCGAGCTCGAAATGGACTCTAGGAGACGGGTCGAACGCCAGTTTGGTGATGATATCCGGCATCTGGTTCGGAGTGCTCAGAAAGCTGGTCGAAGTGTTGTCTAGCTGGGCTCCCGCCACGGCGCTGAGAGCGGAGGGCAGTGTGATTTGGGGGCCACCGCCCGAGCCTCCCATATACTGGTTGGGGTTCTCGAAGGAGAGTCCCCAAGTCACGACATCTTTCGGTGCGTGCCACAGGAAACGGAACCCCGGTTGGCGGGTCCAAGTCAAGCCCAACATATAGTTGACGTCCATGACTTGGCTGTAGAAGATGTCGCCCGGCAACGGCGAGATGCCCTTGCGATTCGGGGTCAACATGCTCCAGCTCTGGCCGCCCAGGACCTCCCAAGCGCCCTTGCGGACGTCCACCCAATACAGGCGAATCCGAGGCACGAACGCACCGTTGGTGACGCCGATCGCGTTGGAACCGCTGGTTCCAAGGAAGTCAAACTCGTTGTAGCCGATGAAGCGGTAGCCCTTCCAGTCGCCGTCAACGCGGAAGCCAAGCCGGCTGTTCTGTGGACTGAAGCGAAATTCGTCGAGCTTGCCACCGGGAACCGCATTGGAGAACGGGACGCTGCCGAAACTGCTGCCAATGCCGGAGCCGGTGTTTTCGTTGCGCCACACGGCGGTGGCATCCATAAAGCCGACGGGCATGATGGTGATGTTGCCGAGCTGGATTTGGGTTGGATAACTGGTCTGCCCGGAATCCTGGGGTGCAGGCACCGGATACCTGGGGCTGGGAGCCACAGGAGACATGTCGGGCAGGTTGCCGGTGGTGCTGGCGACTGCGCCGCCGACGGGGGTGAAGCCTGGGGCCGGAACGGCCGCCGGCGCCACCGCGGGAGCCGCGGCCTGTTCGGCCGGCTTGACAGCCGGCGTGGCCAAACGCTCGATCAGCTTCTGCTGCGCATCGAGGGATTGTCGCAGCGCCTCGATCTGTTTCTGCTGTTCGGCCAGTTTGGCTTTTAAGCTTTCAATATCGTTAGGATCTGCTCCCTGGGCCTTGCCGGCCGGGAGCAGCGCCAGGAAAAGCATGCACAAGGTGAGTGTAGAGACGGTACGTTTCATAGGCAGAACTGCGAGTATATCGGCCCAATGTTACCGAACGATTAACGTTCGTTTGCGGCGAGGTTATTCTCGAACGGGGGGAAGAGCAACTGTGAAGACCGATCCCTGACCGAGATGACTCTCGACGCTCACCGAGCCGCCCATTTGCTCGACGGCATGTTTGACGATGGCCAGACCCAGGCCGGTGCCGCCGGTGGCGCGCGAGCGGGCCTTATCGACGCGATAGAAGCGTTCGAAAATGCGCGGCAGATCGCGGGAGGGAATTCCAGAGCCGGTGTCGCAAACGCGCACCAGCGCGCGCTGGGGATCGCGGACCACGTCGACGCGCACTTCGCCTTCGGGCCGGTTGAACTTGATGGCGTTATCCAGCAGGTTCACCCACACCTGTTCCAGCCGGATCTCATACCCCAGCACTTCCATGTCCTGGAAGGATTCGCAAACCAGGCTGACGCCGCGGCTTTTGGCCATTGGTTCCACAGTGCGCAGCGCCGATTGGATGCTCTGCTGCAGCGAAATGGGTTCGGCGGCGGGCGGCTTGGCGCTTTCCAGGCTGGAGAGGATCAGCAGGTCCTGCAGGATGTTGGTAAGCTGGCGGGCCTTGGCCAGGATGATGGCGACAAACTGCCGGCTGTTGGCGGGATCGTCCAGGCCGCCTTCGATCAGTGTTTCGGCATAACCGGAGATGGCCGCGAGCGGCGTGCGCAGCTCATGAGAGACGTTGGCCACGAAGTCCTTGCGTACGCGCTCCAGCCGCTCCAGGCCGGTGATGTCGTAGAGCATGGCGATGGCCCCGCGGTGCGGGCCTCCGGCGAGCGGCGCCACTTGCACCTCAAAGGACCGAGTGCTGGCGGAAAGGATCAGCCGCTCTTGCAGCGGCTGACCGTCGGCAAACACGGCGGTGAACATTTCGTGCAAGGCGGGGTCGCGCGCGGCCTGCACCAATGGCGTGCCGGGCGTTGGCGGCGCGGCGTCGCCCATCATTTCGGCGAACGCGCGGTTGGCGAAGGTGATGCGCAGCAGGGGGTCGACTGCCACCACGCCTTCCACCATGCTGCCCAGAATGGCTTCGTGGCGGGAATTCTCCCGTTGCAGGGTTTCGACCATGGTGCGCACCCGCTGCGTGGCCTGCTCGATGGTGGCGCCGAGAGCGCTCAGTTCGTCGCCACGCGCCGGTGCCTGGGTTTCATTCGTGCCCACTTGCGGCAGCCGCTCGAGGGCGCGGCGCAATGCGAGAGCCCGCCGGTCATTGACGGCCAGAAAGACGGCGAGGATGGTGGTACCCACCAAGGCTAACGCGGCCGACGCCGCCAGCCAGTGACCGGAGATGGCTTCCGGCACCAGCCACCGCAGCAGCAGCGCGGAACAAGCCGTAAGCGCAGCGAAGCACGGCAGCAGCCGAGCCGTTATGCGAAGCCGCGGCATGGGAAATCCATTGGTTTTAGATTACTGCATCAAGATGAACAAGAGATGACGCCGGCGTGACAACGCGCAGGCGGCGTCATGCCGCACTGGCTTCCTGCCGCGCCAACTCCCCGGCATACTGTATCAGGGCGGCCGGCGCAACCGTCACAATATCCTTTTCCATGTCTTCGCCGGTTTCGACCAGGCGGATCAGGTGCAGCGCGGCCAGCCGCGAGCACCAAGGGTCATCCATCCGGCGGCCCGTTTCGCGGCTCAGCGCCAGCAGATCGGCGTGCGGCAGAGCGATGGTCTTCTGGAAGCTGCCGGCCTGTTCGTTCTCGAGAACGAACTTGACGTCGACGGTATCGGCGCCGCGTATGGAAATGGCCGTTTGCAGCCATTTGAACCACACCTGGAACTTGCGGCCGAAGGGATCCGGCCCGGCTTCAAACTGGCGAAAGTTGAGCATCTACGGATATCTTATCAGTAGGGGAAAGAATGCTCATCGCCGAACTGACAGCGCCGCGGGAATTCCGCCTGGCGCAACAGACGATCGAAGAGCCCGGTCCGGGCGAAGTGCAAGTGCGAGTGCGAGCGGTAGGAATCTGCGGCTCCGACCTGCATTCCTACGCCGAAGGCGGAGTGGGCGATGCGCCGTGCGTCTATCCGATGGTGCTGGGGCACGAACCGGCCGGCGAGGTGGTGAAAACCGGGGCCGGCGTGACCGGCTGGGCGGCGGGCGACCGCGCCGCGCTCGAACCGGCGCTCTATTGCTATCACTGCGAGTACTGCCGCAGCGGCCGGCACAACGTTTGCTCGAAGATCCGCTTCCTGAGCACGCCCGGCAATCCCGGCTTCTTCCGCGAATTCGTTAACCTGCCGGAGGCCAACCTGTTGGGCATTCCGCAGCGTCTTTCGCTCGAAGTGGCCACCCTGGCTGAACCGCTGGCCATCGGCCTGCATTCGATGAAATTCGCGTCCATCGAGATCGGCGAGACGGTGGCAGTGTTCGGCGCGGGGCCTATCGGATTAGTTACCATCGCCTGCCTGAAGCTAGCCGGCGCCGGCCGCATCTGGGCGGTGGAACCGGTGGCGCACCGCCGCGAGATGGCCCTCAAAATGGGCGCAGACGTGACGCTCGATCCCAACGCCTGCGACGTGGCGCGCGAAATGGTGAAGGACACCGCCGGCCGCGGCGTCGATTGCGCCATCGATTGCGCCGCCAAGCAGAATACCACCAACGAAGCTATCCGCGCCGTGCGCAATGCCGGCCGCGTGGTGCTCACGGGCATCCATTCCGCCTCGTTCGTGCCGTTCGAGGTTTCGCCCATGCGGCGCAAGGAGCTGGCGATTTTCAACGTGCGCCGGTCCAACCACGAGTCGCACGCCGCCGTCGAACTGCTGCTCGATCGCACCGAGTGGTTCGCCCCGATGGTGACCCACACACGCCCCATCGTCCAGATCGCCGAAGCCTTCCGCATCACCGAGCAATACGCGGATGGAGTCGGAAAGATGATTGTGGAAGTGTAGGCCGCCTGTCGGGACATAAGCGCTTCATCGCCGGCCACCGCTCCCTAACCCGGCATAGCCGGAACCAAACAGGAGCGTGATCCGATATTATCCACCAAGGATGGTGGATGATGGGCTTTGTTCTACTGACCGAACGTCACGCCGAGCAGATCGCTGGC